>ERZ1673962.46-NODE-46-length-104553-cov-4.829777_pt1 | contig 104553 bp, 123 predicted proteins | sample MGYA00580188_ERZ1673962 | MGnify/ENA primary metagenome ERZ1673962 (study PRJEB41334, sample SAMN05608104) | rock metagenome | biome: terrestrial subsurface; feature: shale formation; material: shale | place: USA: Pennsylvania ...
CTATAACATCAACTTAACAGGGTTGCGGTGTCCGGTTTGATAGGGGCAAGTCCACTGTAATGGCTGCATGACCTAAGGGCACCTCACGGTGCCCTGGCTTCACTCACACCCACTGGGAAACGCGACCCACTGGGTCATGGCCGTTCCCCATCAAGGAATTCCACATGACCTACGGAAAACTCGCTTTTGCCCAGCTCAACACTAAGTACCCGCTGCAGATCCTGAAGAGTGGTGCCGGTTTCTATATCGGCACGGCTGACGAGTCTGGTCCTATCTCGAGGGAGTCGGTGGAGTATTACCCCACCGCTGAAGTAGCGGCACAGGCTCTGGCTGGAAACGCCTGGACCCAACGAAGCGACTCTTAGATCCATTCGCTTTTGTCCTCGCTGGTGTTCCGGTCTTCTCGGACTGAGCAACCTGGCCAGCGGTATTTCCCGCCAGACCAACCGAATGCTGATTGGGCTTGCTGTCGTCGACAGCAGACCATCCCAGGGAACCTGAGTCTCATGGTTCCGGCGCGCAAGCGTTGACTCACCCAAGGTCGCCAAGCACTCGGCAGCGCGACCGCATCGCCTCAGGCGATGGAGTGCATATTTCGAACTACCCACGCGGGGATTCACTCCCCATGGGGTGCGTACCCCCCTGTATTCAACGCGGAGGTACCACCATGAACACACAGCTCACGCTGATTGAAACCACGGACTTCAAAGCCGCTCGTATCGCCCAGGAAAACCGGGTGATCGAAAAAGCCCTGCAGATCCTCGACCAACGGATCTTCACCCGCGGCCCCGAATTAACGTCACCCGGCTTGGTAGCCGACTACCTGAAACTGCAGCTTGCGCAGCAGGATCATGAGGTATTCGGCGTGGTGTTCCTCGATGCCAAGCACCGGGTGCTGCAGTTCGAGGTGCTGTTCCACGGCAGCATCGATAGCGCCAGCGTCTACCCCAGGCAAGTGGTCAAGCGTGCCCTGGCCCACAACGCCGCGGCCGTCATCCTCACCCACAACCACCCCTCAGGCTGCCCTCAACCCAGCCAGGCGGATCGCACCTTGACCGCACGACTGAAGGAAGTCCTGGCGGTGGTCGACGTGCGTGTCCTGGACCACTTCATCGTTGGCGAAGGTCGTCCTCTGTCCCTGGCCGAATACGGCTGGATCTAGCTCACACCGGCGCCTTCGGGCGCCTTTTTCTCACTTACGCAACATCAGTTACTCCACCCACCCTCGCGGGGATTCACTCCCCAGCCCGGGCGACGTGCGTCTCCGATTTTCCTCTGGAGATTCACCATGTCGAAACTGTACGGCGCAACTGCGCTTAACCCTGCGGCTGCACGGATTCTGTCCATGCCGGTGGTATTCACCCCCGAGGCATGGCAGCAAGCTGTGAATCTGGAGTCGGCTGACGAGCTGGCCGACATCGAAGACCGCCTCTGCTCCACTCTGGCTGCAGCCTACAAAGCTGTATTCGCCGCACCCTCGGATGACGTTGTCGACTTCGGTCTTCACCGCCTACCGCCCGATGGCAACCCTCACCAACCGCTCTGGCTGGATCTGCAAGCGAGTCATCAGGACGGCATGGGCTCAACCGCCCAGTTGCTGATCTCGCTCAAACCCAACCCTGTGCAACTGGCGGCTTGACGGGATGCGCCTGGTTCATCAGGCGCTCCTCCAACCACTCAGAGCCCTGGCCTCACACCAGGGCTTCGCTTTTCTCGCAACTGTCCGCTGAGGCCTCGCCCCTCACGGGCTGGCCTCCGCACTATGAGGAGGACGTCAATGATCCACATCGATGGCCAGTTGGCCATTCGCACCATCACCGGCCGGAACGGCAAGTTCAACGTCGGACGCTTGGCAACCTCTATCGGGGAGTTCGTCATCAAGGACGCCCTCCTTGATCAGTACTCTGAAGGGAAGTACCGCGGCAATTTCGCAATTTCGGAAATTCGCCCGTCGTACTACTCCACTGGTGGTCGCCTCGTCGTCGAGATCCGCGCGAAAGTCGACAGCATGACGCTGGAGGACGTCGACAACCTCACGGCCGAGGATGCCGCGCAGCTATCGCCCAGCGAGCCCGATCCCCTGGACGAGGAGCCAGTCAGGCCTTCGGCCCCAGAGGCTCCTCGCGAAACCAGGAATCCCACGCCCACCCGGGCTGCCCAGATGCTGGCAGACGATGCGCCTTTCGGTATGGACAGTTCCAGCTCGAGCATGAAGCACTCCCAGCCAAACGAAGACGCCGAGCTATTCGGCACCATCTGGCCGTTGGGCAGTGAAGTTCGCCTAGACACCACAGTGGATCGCCAGCGCCTGCGTGCCCAGTGCGCTCGCCTCGGCGAGCTGGGGTACGAGCTGGATTTCAAACTGCAACTCTGGAAACGCCAACCACAACCGTAGGAGCGCCTATGGATCCGCGATACGACAGCGAGGAAGTCTCCAACGAACTCCTGTTGACCTGCAGCGCGCTGCGCGAGGTCGGCCTGGATCAGGAGGCTGACCTGTTCCGAGAGGCGATCTTCGATCGCCAGTACGTCGACCTTGCCCTTCAGGGCCTGCGGATGCGTGTCCATCACGCCTCCCCAGATGACGGGCAGTCCGCCAATCAGGCAGCCCATCGGCTGCTTGAACGGCTGAATCGTCTGCTCGACTGACCCTTAACCAACCACCACCCTGCCGGGGACTCCCCGCCAGGGAGCCCGGCCACCACATGAGGCCCCACATCATGGGATGGCTATTTTCACACCGCGACAAATACCGCCTGGTTCAGCTGCTGCTGGAGCCCGCGGAAAGCTTCACCCACAAGCGCACGATCCTGGAGCACGCGCTGACCGGCCAAGAACTCTGGACCGTCGTTCAGCTGGAGCTGAAGGTGGCGAACATCATCAACGGCAATGCCGTCGGTGACACCTACACCTTCATCAACTGCGATCTGTTGGAGGTTCAGGGGGGACTCTGGGGCAGCAAGTCGATCCCAGAATCCGCTGGCCCGTATTACTACGGGTGCCCCCTGCACTTCCTGGACATGGCGCCGGACGGCGTCTGTCCGGCGTGGCGCGAGGCCCTTCGCAACGACCAGCCGGCCCGGCCCGCCTGATCGACCATCGTCATCCACCCCGAGGGGCAGTCCTGCCCCTCCCCGGGCAGGCCCCCATCTGCAATGGAGGCCACACCCTATGCTGCCTACCCCGCTGCACCAGGTCGAGGAATGTCCTGACCTTTACGTTGACGCCTGTGTCTGCGATGAGCAGCGCAACCTGGTCTTCCTCTCTGCCTGGGGGCGCGACACAGCCCTGCAGGAGTTCCTGGCCAGGCTGACCCTCGGTTCCGCCGAGAACGGCCTGGATCAGTTCCACATCACCATGGATGGCCGGAGCCTTCCGGTCTTTCCCAACGTCGATCTGCTGGAAAAGCGCACCACACGGCAGTTCCGCGGCACCTTGTTCGGCAGCCTGCTTCACCTTTGGCTGTTCGACCGGCGCTGCGCTCGGCCCGACCAGGCCAACCACTTCGCCTATGCCCTCCTCGATGAGGCGGCGGACCCACTCCAGCAGCTCTGGCCGCTGGTCACCGAAACCTGCCCTTTGCCGCTTCTGCAGCACTGGCGGGAGCCGGTGATGGAGGTCCTCACCCAACACGGCATGCTCCAGCCCCTCCCTGGGGCGCTGGGCGCGATCAGCGCCTGGCGGCTGTCCATGCAGCTCGACGTGCTCGAACCCGCCCTCGGCGACCTAATCCGCCAAGGGCGGTTGACCACCGAGGCTCAGGCAACCGCCTGAGCCCTTTTCCCTACTTCGCGCAACTTCTGCGCTTCACATACCAAGGAGGCCTCATGGCTTTGATGTTCCCGCGCCTGGCGCACAACTTCGCCCGTAACGGCTACTTCCCCACTGACGAAATCACCCTGGAGCGCGCGCTGCAGGCCCTGGCTCCCTCCCATGCCGGCAAGATGAGGATCTTCGATCCCTGCGCCGGCGAGGGAGTGGCCCTGGCCGAGGCAGCCCATGCTCTTGGGTGCGACCAGGTCGAGGCGTTCGCGGTCGAATATGACCGGGAGCGCGCCGACCACGCACGCACCTTGCTGGATCGGGTGCTGCACAGCGACCTGATGGACACCATGATCAGCCGGCAGGCCTTCGGGTTGCTCTGGCTCAATCCACCCTATGGCGATCTGGTGGCCGACCACTCCGGTGCATCTCAGTACCAGGGCAACGGTCGTCGCCGACTGGAAAAGGCGTTCTACCAACGGGCCTTGCCGCTGTTGCAGTACGGTGGCGTGCTGGTGTTCATAGTTCCGCACTATGTCCTGGACGACGAACTGACTGGCTGGCTCTGCAACCACTTCACCGCACTGCGGATCTACGCGGCTGCCGACCCCACCTTCAAACAGGTGGTCATCTTCGGCATTCGTGTGCGTCGCCAGGACCTGGCCAGGCCTCGGGAAGTGGCACAGATGCGTGATCGCCTGCAGGCGATCGGCGCCGGACAGGAAACCGCAGAGGAGCTGCCAGCCATTTGGCCGTGGGAGCCCTACGCGGTGCTGCCGGCGGCGAACGACCTGGAGCACTTCTACCGGGTCACCCTGGAGCCGGAGCAGTTCAGTCACGAAATCCAGCGCCTGCGTGGGCTCTGGCCGGACTTCACCCTCCACTTCGGTCAGGCTGGCATTCAGCCGCGGCCACCGGTCCGTGAAATGTCACGCTGGCACCTGGCGCTCGCGCTGGCCGCCGGCGCGATCTCCGGAGTGGTGACCTCAAGGAACGGACGCGTCCTGGCACTAAAGGGCGATACCTACAAGGATAAGGTCCGCAAGACCGAATTCACCGAGGACGAGGACGGCAACGTCTCCGAGGTGAGGATCCTGACCGATCGCTTCGTGCCCATTATCCGGGCATGGGACATAACGCCAGGTTCATCGAACCTTGGCAGGGTGTTGACCATCAGCTCTACAGCAGTGGCAACGGAAGAGCCTCAGGCTCCGCCGACACCGATGACCTTGAGCCCGCTTCCTGGCCCGTTGTTCTCGCCTGGTCGTGTGGTAATGGCCAGCTCCGTCCACCATCTGGTGGAAGGTGGCCTGCTCAATCCGACCATCTACCTGAAACGCCATCTGGCGGGAGACTGGGGAGAGCTGACCGAGGACGACAAGCAGGCGAACCAGCAAGCCCTGAAGTATGGGGACCGGCTGTTCTCCGGCTACGACATGGACGTGGATGACGAACCACGCCTTTGGATCATTACCGAAGCCGATCGCAGCGCAACCACCATCATGCTGCCATCCGACTACTGACCCACCGCCACTCCGGCACCTTCAACCAACCCGCAGGGTATGCACATACCCGGCCGGGTGTCGTGCATGCCCTGCTTCATCCCCACCAGGAAAAGCACCATGAACGATCTGACCCAGACATTCACCCAGGTTCCTGCCACACCACTGACCACCGGCCTCACCGACTTCATAGACGAATTCGGCGACGAGTTGCTGGACTCCCTCAACCGCTCCAATCCACCTGTCTATGCCGGCGACGCCAACGGCGCCCGCCAGTTGGTGATGGATGGTCTCAAACGCACGCCCTTCCCCGCCCAGGCGGACGTCGTCCAGGCCATCGCCGCGTTGCTGCTCGATCGCAACGAGCAGGCAGGCATCATCAACGCCGAGATGGGCACCGGCAAAACCATGATGGCCATCGCCGTGGCGGCCGTCATGCACAGCGCTGGCTATCGCCGCACGATGGTCATCTCTCCCCCACACCTGGTCTACAAGTGGCGGCGCGAGATCCTCGAAACCATCCCGGACGCCCGCGTCTGGGTGCTCAACGGTCCCGACACCCTGGTCAAGCTGCTGAAGCTGCGCGACCAGGTCGGCCAGCCCTACGATGGACGCCAGGAGTTCTTCATTCTCGGCCGCGTGCGCATGCGGATGGGATTCCACTGGCATCTGGCCTGCTGGCAGCGGCGCGCCGCCGGCGGCCGGCTGATGGCTGGCTGCCCGGATTGCGGGCGTGTGCTCGAGGACCAGGAGGGCAACCTGATCACAGTCGAGGAGTTTCACCGTGAGGAGCGCCGCCGGCGCTGCCCCCACTGTGAGGCGGCTCTGTGGACACTGATGCGCCCGGGCAGAGCGGACGGCGGCAACCGCCGCTCGACGATCCTGAAGTCGATGTGTCGGATCCCGACCATCGGCCCCGTGCGTGCCGAGCGGCTGCTGAACGACTTCGGGGAGGACTTCCTCGCCTCGATGCTGGTGGACAACGTGTCCGAGTTCATCAACCTGATGGACGCCAAGGGCAACTTCATCTTCAGCGATCGCCAGGCCAAGCGCATGGAGCGCGCCATGGCGAACATCGAGTTCGGCTTCGGCGAAGGCGGCTACCAACCTACGGAGTTCATCAAGCGCTACCTGCCGGATGGCTTCTTCGACCTGCTGGTGGTGGACGAGGGACACGAGTACAAAAACAGCGGTTCGGCCCAGGGCCAGGCCATGGGCGTGCTTGCAGCGAAGGCACGGAAATCCGTGCTGCTGACCGGCACGCTCATGGGCGGCTATGCCGACGACCTGTTCTACCTCCTGTTCCGCATCCTCACCCAGCGCATGATCGAGGACGGCTACCGACCGAACGCACGCGGCAGCATGGCTCCTGCAGCCATGTCGTTCATGCGCGATCACGGGGTGCTGAAGGACATCTACACCGAGCGCGACGGCGAGTCGCACAAGACGGCCAAGGGCAAGAAGCTCTCGGTACGGACGGTGAAGGCTCCGGGCTTCGGCCCGAAAGGCATCCACCGCTTCGTGCTGCCGTTCACCGTGTTCCTGAAGCTCAAGGACATCGGTGGCAACGTCTTGCCCGACTACCAGGAGGAGTTCGTCGACATACCCATGTCGCCGGAGCAGGCCTCGGCCTACCAACGACTGGCAACCACACTGACCGCTGAACTCCGCCAGGCCCTGGCTCGTCGAGATACCACGCTCCTGGGCGTGGTGCTTAACGTGCTGCTGGCTTGGCCGGACTGCTGTTTCCGGACGGAGGTGGTGAAGCATCCTCGCTCCCGGGACACGCTGGCATTCGTGCCGGCGATCTTCGGCGACGAGGAGCTGATGCCCAAAGAGCAGGCGCTGGTGAACCTCTGTCTCGCGGAGAAGGCCAAGAACCGCAAGGTGCTGGCCTACACCGTGTACAGCGGGACGCGCGACACAACCAGCCGGCTCAAGCGGGTGCTGGAACAGGCCGGCCTGAAGGTGGCAGTTCTGCGCGCCTCGGTGGATACGGCCAGGCGCGAGGACTGGATCCTCGACCAGGTCGACCGCGGCATCGATGTGCTGATCACCAACCCGGAGCTGGTAAAGACCGGTCTGGATCTGCTGGACTTTCCTACCATCGCCTTCCTGCAGACGGGCTACAACGTGTACACCCTTCAGCAGGCAGCACGGCGGTCGTGGCGGATCGGGCAGAAGCACCCGGTGCGGGTGATCTTCTTCGGCTACGCCGGCAGCTCGCAGATCACCTGCCTGCAGCTGATGGCCAAGAAAATCGCCGTGGCACAGAGCACGTCGGGAGACGTTCCTGAGTCCGGGCTCGACTCGTTGAACCAAGATGGTGATTCGGTCGAGATGGCGCTTGCTCGACAGTTAATTGCGGCATGACTTCAAAGCCACCTTCGGGTGGCTTTTTTTATGATGGCGCCTAACTACTCCACTACCCTGCAGGCTGAGCCGTTTCCTTCCTAAGTTTGGAAACGCATTTCGGCAACTCAGCTGCGATATTTGGCGAACTAACTTTTCCATCTATTACGGTATACATTCAAATTCTTGCTGCTTGGTCCTAATTTATCGTAGGAAGATCACTCCAGCTCGAGGTGTACCCAGGGGACTTCAGCTCTCTTTTCATACCCCACGCTGGGTTAATCGGTACTCGCCCAGGGCGAAGTGTTCCGCGCCCAAATTCTGAGTTAACCCGGTCCATCACTGCCATCAGCCGAGCGCTGCCCGCACGCGGCGCCGGCGCGAATAGATCGGTCTGGGCCAGGCCGGGGGCGACTAAGTCCATCAGCACCACGCCTGCTTTTAGGTAGCGGAAGCCGGGGCGGTAGATGCGCTCCAGGCCGGCCAGGGCCGCGGCGACCAGGTCGCGCGTGTCGCTGCTGGGTATGAGCAGCGGCACGGTGGCGGAGTTGGCGTAACGCCGCTCGTTTTCGTTGAACTGACCGGTCTGGATGAACACCTGCAGCGCGCAGGCATAGGCGCCCTGGACACGCAGCTTCTCGGCTGCTCGTGTCGCGTAGCTGGCCACCGCCTCGCTCAGTGGGGCCAGATCGGTCACTCGAGTGCTGAAGGATCGGCTGCAGGCGATCATTTTCTTGGGCTCCGGTCCCTCCTCAAGGGCGTAGCAGCATTCACCGCGCAATTCGCGGATGGTCTTTTCCAAGGTTACGGAGAACATCCGTCGTAGCGCCTTCGCGTCCTGCTGAGTCAGATGCCAGGCGGTGGTTATACCCATCCCGCCGAGATGCTCAAACATCTTGAGACCGATCCCCCACACCTCATTGACTGGCGCAAAGCGCAACAGCGCCTCGATCTGCTCCGGACGGGTCATCACTGCGACACCGCTGCACGTGTGTTTCTTCGCTGCCCAGCTTGCGAGCTTCGCCAGCGTCTTGGTCGGGGCGATACCCACTCCCACCGGAATGCCCACCAGACGCTGCACCTCCGCCTTAATCATCCGTCCGCGCTCAGCCAGTGAGCCGGGTACGCCAGTAATGTCGAGGAAGCACTCGTCGAGTAGACTTCCTGGCGTGGCGCAAAATCCTGCAATACGGCCATAACCCGGGCTGAAAGGTTGCCGTAGAGCGCGTAGTTGCTGCTGAACGCCACCACACCCTGCTGCTCGACAAGATCCCTGATCTTGAAGAACGGAACGCCCATACCGATTCCCAGCGCCTTAGCCTCATTGCTCCGGCTTACAACGCAGCCATCGTTGTTGCTCAGCACGACCACGGGTCGCCCGCGCAGGTCTGGTCGGAACAGACGCTCGCATGACACGTAGAAATTGTTGCAGTCGACCAGGGCGAAGATCCGCTTCATGCAACGAGCCCTGTTCGGGTGGTTCGGACGATGCCGATCACCACCCCAAACACTTCAAGGTCATCGCCCTCGTTCAGGTGGATATCCGGGTAGGCCGGGTTGGCGGCGCGCAGCACCGGCAGGCCGCACTCGCGCTCGAGGATTTTTGCGGTGAAATCGCCGCATACTACCGCCACAATCAGCATCCCCTTGCGAGCCTCTACAGCACGGTCGACCACGGCAATATCCCCGTCGAGAATGCTCAGGTCCTTCAGGCTGTCGCCACGAATGCGCACCAGATAGGTGGCGGCCGGATGAGCAATGCACAGCTCGTCCAACGACAGAGTGGCCTCGATGTGATCCTCGCACGGGCTGGGGAAGCCGGCGCGAACATGGGACAGGTAGAGGGGCAGTTCGTGGCACGACTCCTCGAGCCTCCCGAGCAGGGTGGCGTTCATTTAAGCGACTCCGAAATACTGTATATGAATACAGTATAGCTTACAGGCTATCCTGACAATGTCACCTCGACAGGAGGCCTATCATCATGTGCGGGAGATTCGCTCAGTACCAAGGGATAGCGGACTATTTGGCTGCACTGCAAAGCGAGCAGGACGTCATCAGCGGCTACGACAACGTGCCGCTCAAGCACTACAACGTCATGCCTCATGCCAAAGCACAGCTCCTTCATGCTGAATCCGCTGGGCTGGTGTTCGATGCAGTGCGATGGGGATGGAAGCCACACTGGGCTGGTCCGGGTGGACCGAAAAACGATTTCAATGCTCGACTGGATACCGTTGCATCCAGCAAGTTTTACCGAACGGTATGGCCGCATCGCGCCCTTGTCTGCGCGGACGGATGGTATGAGTGGCTGAAAAATCCCCAGGACAAGAAGGACAATCAGCCCTACTACCTCCGCGCCAAAGGCGGCAGCGTACTCTTCATACCCGCTGTCGGGCAGTTCCCCGCTCTTGGTCAGCCTCCACGGGATGATGATGGCTTTCGCATGATCACAGACGATGCAACCGGAGGCATGCTCGACGTGCACGATCGTCGACCAGTCGTGCTGACGGGGGAGCAGGCACGGGAATGGCTCCACCAGGACACCAGCTCCGAACGCGCTGAGCAACTGCTCCGCCAAGGCCTGCCGGCGGAGGCCTTCGAATGGTTTCGAGTGAGCAAGGCGGTCAGCCAGCGAGAGGACGGGCCTCACCTCATCCAGCCACTGCCTAATCACCAGGCTTCACCAGGCGCCTGACCGCGCCGGAAAATCCCCGCCTCACTAGAAATGTATTTCTTGCTGCACCAGCTACCAGTGCTTTGAGAGGGTGTCCCCGGCTTCGCGCGAGGACATCCATGAACCTACCACGCCCTACCCGCTCAACCCTGCTTCTCAGCTTCTGCCTGGTCCTGATGGCAGGAGGGCTGGTCTACCAGCACTTCCAGATTACTCAGCTTCGAGGCTCGATCGACGGAGCCGCCGAGAAGACTTCGATCGACGCGATTCTGACGCGGCTGAACAACATCGACGAGCGCCTGGATTCCGTCGACGGCAAGCACCTGGTCTCCGACGAAGATTTCCGCGCGGGCCAGCAGGCGCTATCGAACCGCATAGACGCCGCGCAGGCGTTTGCCAAGCAGGCGAACGAAACAGTCCAGGACCTTTCCCGGAATGTCGCCTCGAGCGGAGAGTTACTGGTCCTGAAGGCCACCGTGGAAACGCTGGACGGGAGCGTCCAGGAGCTTCGTAAGGCCCAGCCCAAAGCTCCACCCCTGATCATCCCGAAGCGAACCGCCGCAAAAAGCCCCCCAGCACAGAAGGCCAAGCCGAAGCCCGCCGCGCCAGAACCCCCACCCTTTCATGTCGTCGGCGTGGAGTACCGCGGCGGCGAGCGCTTTCTCTCAGTTGCACCGCCTGGCAGCACCCGTCTGAGCCAGATCTATCTGATTCGCCCTGGAGATGCCGTTGCAGGCACGGCCTGGCACCTCAACGCTCTTGACGATCGCTCGGCCCGCTTCGATGTGGCCGGCACGCCGCGAACCATCAATATCCAGCCGTAGGGACCAAACATGTTCGAGCCATTCAACTGGAGCAAGCGCTGCATCACTAGAGCAACGCCGACATTGGTAATCAGCGGCATGATTGCCCTCTGGGGCGCCTGCGCGCCGCAGGCACTCGCCGAGGCACAACCGTCGCAAGAGATCCGCGCCCGGCAGAGCAACGCGTCCATACAAAGACTGCATCAAGCAAGCTCCATCGAGGAGCAGGCACGGGAGTGGGGTCTGACGTCTCAAGAGTTCAGCCGCTACCAGACCCTGATGCAGGGACCGCGAGGCGTCTACTCCCCTGGGCTGGATCCACTCACCACGCTCGGAATCGAGGCTCGTAGTGCGGAAGAACGACGTCGCTATGCCGAGCTGCAGGTCCAGGCGGAGCGGCAACGGGTGGACAAGGAGTTGGCTTACCAGCGGGCTTACGATGAAGCCAATGCCCGCATGTTCCCTGGCGAGAAGGTCATCCAGATCACGTCCAGCCCCGTGCCAGGTGCTGGCGGCAGCAAGCCAGCTCTGCAGGGCGACGGACGCCTCGCCATCTTCGTGAAGGACGACTGCCCCCCTTGCATCGCCAAGGTGCAGGACCTGCAGGCCCAGAGGCAAGCCTTCGACTTGTATTTCGTCGGCAGCCAGGGTGAGGACGAGCACATCCGGCGCTGGGCGATCCTTGCCGGCGTTGAGCCGAAGAACGTGCATAGCCGCCAGATCACCTTGAACCATGACCAAGGCCGCTGGATGGGGCTAGGCCTTGGCGGCGACTTACCTGCAGTGGTGCGAGAGGTGAACGGGCAATGGCAGCGCCACTAATCAAGAGGGCCGCGGCCACCAGTCTGGTACTGGTCGGCGCACTCGCGCAGGCAGCGGAGATTCCGCCTCCGGCCTATCAACTGATCGCATTGCCCCATGGTGTTCCGTCGGAGGTTCTCTACTCCGTAGCTCTGCAGGAGAGCGGAACACGCATTCGCGGGCAACTGGTGCCTTGGCCCTGGACGTTGAATGTCGCCGGCGCCGGCTATCGCTTTGCCACCCGCGACGATGCCTGCAAGGCGCTGACGGTGGCCATCCAGGTGGCCGGCGCCAAACGAGTCGACGCAGGCCTGGGACAGGTCAACATCGGCTGGAACGGACACCGCTTCGCCACGCCCTGCGATGCCCTCGACCCCTATCAGAACCTCACAGCTGTCGTGAACATTCTCAACGAGCAGAGAGCGGAGGGAGGCGACTGGATAACTGTCGCCGGCCGCTACCACCGGCCCGCCGGCGGGCAGGCAGCTGCCAACTACCGCAAGGCCTTCGCGAAACACCTCAGCCGGGTCACCGGCATCAACCTACTGGCGGCCAATCCATGAAGACCCTGCGCATCCTTGCGTACCTGCTGCTCACCAGTTGGGCAGCCGGTGCATCAGCCGGAAACCTGATCGTTGTCGAGGACCGCGGCGGTGCCACCGCCCTGCCCTACTACCAGGACTTGGAGCCAGAGCCGCTGACCGCCAGCTCCTCTCCCACTATTGGCGTGCGCGGGTCGGGTGCCTTCCCGGTCCGATCCGCTCAGTTGAGCCCTGGCACGGTTCAGGGCCGAGCCATCAATGCACCGGGTCTGCAACCGGTGTTCCTGGTCGGCGACGACCAGCTGTCCCGCTCCTGGCTGTTGCAGAGACGGGAGCAACTGCAGCAGCTGCAGGCGGTAGGCCTGGCCATCAACGTAGCCAGTGAAGAGCGCCTGGCGGAGATTCGCCGTTGGGCGGGCAACCTGCAGGTGCTGCCCACACCGGCAGACGACCTGGCTGCGCGTCTCGGCCTTCGCCACTACCCGGCATTACTTACGCCCACCGCCATCCAGCAATAGGAGATAGCAGTGACAGCGCCCTTCATCACCATGGTGATCAAGCAACCGTCCGATCCACGTGCTCGGCAACTCATGCATGACCAACTGACCCATGTCATCAGCCTCTATGGAGGCAGCATCACGGGATTGTCGCTCGAGGACGAAATGACCCTCTGCGAACGGCTGCAGGAGCGGCTTCCCGACTATGAGGTCGAGCAGGCCCGGGAAGAAGTGGCTGCCCTGCACGCGGAACAACCTCGCAGCTCGCGCAAGCGGGTACAGGGAACCCTAAAGGCGTAAGCACATGGCCAGCACCTATACCATCGAAACGCTACTCCGGCCTGCCGTCGAGCTCTACACCGCAGTGGTCTGCTTCACTGCGGCCGCACTGTGCGTGTTCGCACCTTGGACGCTGGCCCTGACCCCTCTGTTCGGCTTGGTCGCAGCGCTTTGCTTCCTGGCCCTCGGGAGCATGCGACTGAAACAGGCCCTACTTGTGCTGCGCTACCGCAGCAACATCCGTCGGCTGCCCCACTACACCATGACCAGCAAGGACATGCCGGTCAGCAATGAGCGGCTATTCATTGGCAAGGGCTTCCGCTGGACCCAGAAGCACACCCAGCGCCTCATGGACACATACCTGCCTAAATTCGCTCCATACGTCGAACCGACCCCGCTGTATCAGCGTGCCCGGCGCCTCGAGGCGCGCCTGGAGTTCGCCCCTTTCCCACTGAACCTGTTGGCCAAGGCAACTGCTTGGGACGTACCCCTCAACCCGGCACGCCCGCTTCCCCCAGTTGGTGGCCTGCCGCGCATCCACGGCATCGAGCCGAACGAGCACGACGCCAGCCTACCCCTGGGCGAGCGCGTTGGTCACTCGCTCGTGCTAGGAACCACGCGGGTCGGCAAGACCCGGCTGGCCGAACTGTTCATCACCCAGGACATTCGTCGCAAGCGAGGCGGACAGCACGAAGTGGTGATCGTCTTCGACCCCAAAGGCGATGCCGATCTCCTCAAACGTATGTACGTCGAGTGCAAGCGCGCTGGCCGGCTCGACGAGTTCTATGTCTTCCACCTGGGCTGGCCGGACCATTCGGCGCGCTACAACGCAGTGGGGCGGTTTGGCCGCATCTCGGAGGTCGCAACCCGGGTCGCCGGTCAACTGTCCGGCGAGGGCAATTCCGCGGCCTTCCGCGAATTCGCCTGGCGCTTCGTCAACATCATCGCCCGTGCCCTGGTCGCGCTCGGCCGGCGCCCAGACTACGAACAGATCCTCAAGCACGTGATCAACATCGATGCGCTGTTCGTCGAGTACGCCCAGAAATACTTCGCCGAGCACGACCCCAAGGCCTGGGAGTCCATCGTGGCGATCGAGGGCAAGATCGATCGCAAGACCCTCAGTTTCGCCATGAAGGACCGGCCGCTGCGCGTGGTGGCCATCGACATGTACCTCACCCAGCAACGCATCTCCGATCCGGTCATGGACGGCCTGCGGTCAGCGGTTCGGTATGACAAGACTTACTTCGACAAGATCGTGGCATCGCTCCTGCCGCTGCTGGAGAAACTCACCACCGGGCGGATCGCCGAGCTGCTTTCGCCAAACTACCAAGACCTGGAGGATCCACGGCCGATCTTCGATTGGATGCAGGTCATCCGCAAACGCGCCGTGGTCTACGTCGGGCTCGACGCCCTCTCCGATACCGAGGTGGCCGCAGCCGTGGGCAACTCGATGTTCAGCGACCTGGTGTCGGTAGCCGGCCACATCTACAAGTTCGGCATCGACGATGGGCTGCCCGGGGCCGGCAGCGGCAAGGTGGCCATCAACGTCCACGCCGACGAGTTCAACGAGCTGATGGGCGAAGAATTCATCCCGATGATCAACAAGGGCGGCGGCGCCGGCATGCAGGTCACCGCCTACACCCAGACCATGAGCGACATCGAGGCAAAGATCGGCAGCCGCGCCAAAGCAGGCCAGGTGATCGGTAACTTCAACAACCTGTTCATGCTGCGAGTGCGCGAAACCGCGACGGCGGAGCTGCTCACCAACCAGCTGCCGAAGGTCCAGGTGTTCACCAGCACGCCGGCAAGCAGCGCGAACGATGCCGTCAATGGCAAGACAGCCTTCACCTCCAACACCCACGATCAGATTCAGAGCGTCAGCGTCCCGATGATCGAACCTGCCCATGTGGTCGGCCTGCCGAAGGGACAGTGCTTCGCCCTCATCGAAGGCGGCAACCTCTGGAAGATTCGCATGCCGCTACCGGCAAGCGATCCCGGCGAGGTCATGCCGAAGGATCTCCAGGCCCTGGCCGACAGCATGCGCAAGGGCCAGGCCGCGAATACGGACTGGTGGCAAGCGCCCGGCTACCAGGCGCTTAACAAGTCGCTACCGGCGGACCTGGTCAACGACTTCCGCAACATGGCCAGCGGCGAGCAGGCCGCCTAGGCGTAACGGAGACAGGCCATGGCAGATGTCGCGGAGAAAGCCCAACAGCAGCAGGAAAGCGAGAAGACCTTACTGGGGACGCTGTTCGCGCTGCCCTTCCACTTCATCGGGGTGATGTTCGGCTCCCTGCTGGGCGCCATCCTGGTCGAATGGGTGTGCCTGTACGTCTTCTGGCCGGATGCCGGTTGGAAGCATGCCCAGCAGATGTTCGAGCATGAGCTCAGCTGGCTGTCCCAAGACCTGCTGCGCAGCGTGATCATTCAAGAGCCAGGACGAACCGCTACCTGGCTGGCCCAGTTGGTCTACGACTGGGCCATGGTCAAGTCCGGCCTGCAGGACGGGATCAATACACTGACGAACTACGCGCGAACCAATCGGCAGACTGACGGCCTCGACCTGCGGTACCAGATCGGCTGGGTGCTCATCAAATTCCAGGACTATGGCCTGGCCGCGCTCTATACCGTCCTGACCTTCTGCGTGCGGATGGTGATCCTGACGCTCACCATTCCGCTGTTCGCGATGGCAGCATTCACCGGACTGGTCGATGGCCTGGTTCGCCGCGACCTGCGCAAATTCGGCTCAGGGCGTGAGTCGAGCTACCTGTACCACAAGGCCCGGGCCACCATCGTGCCGCTCACCATCGTGCCGTGGACGGTCTACCTGGCGATCCCGATCAGCATCAGCCCGCTGCTGATCCTGCTGCCCTGCGCCGCCCTGCTGGGGGTATCGGTGTGCATTACCGCCGCGAGTTTCAAGAAGTATCTCTAGGCGCGGCAAGAAGTAATATTTCTTTATATATCAATATTATAGAAGGCCTTAAAAGAAGATAAGCAGGAAGCGTTGGTTGCCATTGTCAAACGTCCGGCAGCGGTTTACCGGACGAAGTTAAGCGCGACGGCACTGACTGGCGCCTGTTGCTGCTCTAGGTTGAAACCTGCCGAATATCCAACACCACCCATACCTCAAACCCCTTCTCCCGCGCAGCTTTCTCGGCCTCGAGCTGGGCGGCGAGAGTGCTGATGGAACGGGAGCGGTGCTCGAAGCGGAATGGCGAGCCTCCGTTCTTGCGCACGCTCAGTTCAACGAGTGTGAAGGTGGAGGACAGTTTTGGCATTGGCTGCTTCTGAGGAGCAGAGTCAAGACCGAGTGCTCGGCGCATCTCGGCTTCGGTGAGTTTTGTGTCAGTCAAGCGAGATCCCTACAGCGATTACGGGTAGCGCCATTGTAGCGAGGAGTCGCGCTGTTATGCGTCGCACATCGTTGGGTATCGCCCACTGTTTTCTTGATCAAATTTTGAGCTCTATTTTCTGGCCGAATTCTGTCTGTAGCGATCGTTGCGACCCGGCCGGTCGCGACAGGCAGTGATCGGCCAGAAGCGGACAGTTACCCCACTCGCCTAATAACACCCATATAGATCTGGCGGTCTGGCTATACCGGCCATGATGACAAAATGAGATTTTTTGCCTACGAGTGAAAAATAGGCATAAGGAATGTGGGATTCTGTGTGGCAAATGCGCGGATAATTCACCACCCTGAAGAGCACAGCAGGCTCGTTGAGCCTCCCAAGACTGTCCAATACTCACTGCTGGAATCTATCCTGGTTTCAGGCTGCGAAACAGGCGGTCTATTGGAAAACGAAGCGGGAAATGCAGACGTCAGCTGATCGAGCTGTCTCGCTCGGTGCTGCCCTATCCTCCCCGCGCCAGTGCGCACTCATCGCCAACAGAGGGATATCTGTATGCAGGTTTTAACAAGGGAGCAGGGAGTATTCGAACTGACATTGCTGAACGCTGAACACGCCCGAGATCAGTTCGACAATATTTTGATCGAGGGACTAGCGCTTGGCATTCCGGCAGAAATCATGACTCGGCTGGAGTCCCTATGGAGCATCACCAAGGCCATCGCAGGTGAGGTGATTGCGATCGGAAAAATTATCGTGACGCAAATTTTTTCGTTTCTGAGGGCCCACCCAGGTATTGCTATCGGTGTGGTGCTTGGGGCTGCGGTTGGCGCATTGACTGCAGGAGTTCCCTTTTTAGGCCCTTTGTTAGCACCAATCGCAGCCAGCGCTTCGATGCTCGCAGGTGCATCTATTGGAGCGACCTTTGATGCAGGAGCCCCTTCTAGCGACCCCCTGATAGCTATGACCCAATTGGCGAGAAAATTCTTTGAGCTCCTTCAGTCAATCTTCCTGGCTGTCCGAGATTATTACTCGACGAATTGAGGGCGTGAGCAATGGCTATGGGCAATTATCTGTTGAAGCTACGGAAGCTAAGCCAAGCTGCGAGTGAACGTGCTCAGCGGAAGGATATAGCTGAGATTCAGCCCTCAGTTTCGTCCGAGGAGCAGCGAGCCGAAGTCGAGAAGCTGCGTCATGCCTTAAATAAGCTGAAAGGGCGAGACCGTGTGGGCGTGGCCGGTGAAAGTGCCGCAGTGGCGGGCAGCGCTGCCGCAGGCGCAGCTTTGGCAGGGAGTGTTGCCGGCGCAGCAGGTGCAAGCACGTTGCTCGGCTCCACTACTTTGGCTGGAATGCTTGGTGGCGTATTTGTCACGGCAACCCCAGTCGGCTGGGTCCTGGGGTCGGCTGTTGTTGCCGGCGTCCTAGGTTACGGAGCGGTCAAGGTGGTGCGCTCAGGCGGTAAACAGGATCACCTGCGAGCCGAAATGAGTGATCGGCTGAACAATAGGCTAGAGACTCTTGAACAGCAATGCTCCATAGATAGTGATCTCGAACTTGGCCGCTTGATCAGTGAGCGGCTTGAGGCTGGTGTTATCAGCCCTGAGGCTGCACAACGAGTGGTTGCCTTGGTTGAGAAAGGTCACTTGAGCCCGGAACTCGCCGCCCAACGTCTCCGAGCTATCGACTTGGAGAACAGTGCATCCTATGGAAGATGAATTATTTGTTAGCAACAGAATCGCACACTGCTCTAGCTCTGCTGGCCAGCTATCTTCCGCACTAATCAGTCAACCCTGATCAAGTCATTTCACGCGCGAAATTCCGATTTCATCTATCTTAACTATTGCAGCGATTGTTCTTTATTTTTTGCGTGGCCAATAATAGAAAGATTTTCTGAGCAAAAAAGGGCGAAGGTACCTGGGGCTTGCCTGCCAGCCTCTCGTGCTATGTGCGAGGCTGCGGGATCGTCGCTATCCGGCCAAAAGCGGCTATCTACACCGTACCTGCATGCGAGCCAAACCTGGCCCGGCCCTTCACATATTCCAGGCAAATTGCCATACCTAACCCCGAGCGAAGGCGGCAGCTTTCGCTGCATTGTGAGGGCTGCTGCCTCTCTCCACCTGCTAAAGGGCCTGGCAATCGGGAAGTAGAGCGCATTCTGGGCCTGTCTGCTCGGCAGGCTGCACTTGTTCAGCGTAGCCACATCAAATAAACTCGGCTGAATGCAACGCCTAGTCCGCCTCTTCATCTTCCTGCTACTGAGCCTGGCGCTTCCCATCAACGGGATGGCGCAGATGCTGCTGCCTGTCGGTCAGGGCGGGATGATGAGCCATGAGTCGCAAGCCGAAGCATCCAGCCTCATGCATGCCGGGATGGGCATGCAGGGTGACGAATGTTTCGATCATGAGCAGCCCGGCAAGGGCGTGGTCTGCAAATCTGGCCAAGAATGCAAGACCAACAGCTTGCTACAGCTATCGCTCGGCAAGCCACTGACGCTGCCGCTCAGCCAACCTGTACTTATTCATCGCGACGACACTGCCCCTGCCCTGATACCGGACGCCGTCTGGCACCCACCCCGCGCCTGATTCCCGTTCTTCCCTGACCCGCTTCGTGCGCTAGCCCGTGCGAAGTGGTATCGCGCGCCTTTCGGCTCGCCTGGACGACACTGGAATCCGTAATATGAAACCCCTACGCCCTCAGGCGCGCCATTCCATGGTCGCGCTGGCGATCACGCTGGCCGTGCCTAACGTAGCCAGCGCGCTGACTCTGGACGAGACGCTGCGTCTCGCCGAACAACAGGCGCCGGCCTTGCAGGCTCAGGCAGCCAATACCGAGGCCGCCCGTCAGGCAGCCATCCCCGCCGGCGAGCTGCCGGACCCCAGGCTTAGCCTGGGTATACGCAACCTGCCAATCGAAGGCGATCCGGCCTGGAGCATGGATGCCGAAGGCATGACCATGCAAACCGTCGGTTTGATGCAAGACGTGCCTAACCGCGCAAAGCGTCGGGCCAGAACTGAGGCGGCAGATGCGGGTATCGAACTGGCACTAACCCAAGAGCAGCTATCGCGCCTGGAAGTGCGCCGCCAAGCGGCCGAAGCCTGGATCGCTGCGCGCTCGGTCGATGAAAAACTCGATCTGTTCAAAGCGCTCTATGACGAGAACCGCCTGTTTGGACGAGCCGTGCAGGCGCGCATTGCTGGCGGTGCCGGCGGCGCGGCCGATAGTGTGCTGCCTAAACAAGAAGCCGCGTTGCTTGCCGAACAGGAAGACCAGTTGCAACGCAACCGTCAGGTTGCTCGCGCCGCCCTGCGCCGCTGGATTGGCGAAGCCGCCGAGCAATCGCTGACCGGTCAGCTGCCGTCCTGGTCCGACGAGGCCGCCTACTACCAGAACCACCTCCAACATCACCCCTCGCTCACGGCTTATGGACCGATGGCCCGCCAAGCCGAGGCGCGGTTGCAAGAGGCCGTAGCCGACAAACGACCGGATTGGGCCTGGGGCGTCGAGTACGGGCGGCGGGAAGCCTATGGCGACATGGTCAGCTTCAATGTCAGCTTCGATCTGCCGGTCTTCGCCAGCTCCCGGCAGAGCCCGCGCATCGCTGCGCAAAGGGCGCGCCTAAGCCAGGTCGAGGCCGAGAGAGAGGCTGCCTTGCGCATGCACAACGAAGCGCTGGCTACCGACCTTGCCGAGCTGGAGCGACTGCAACGCACCCTGACGCGCCTCGACTCGACGCTGGTCCCGCTGGCAGAGGAAAAGGTCCGGCTGGCGATGGCGGACTACCGGGGCGGTCGCGGCAGCCTGACGACTGTTGTCGAGGCCCGCGAGGCGCTGCTGGACACCCGCCTTCGCCGCATCGACGTGGCCCGCGACCGCGCGCTTGCCAACGCCCGCCTGCATTTTGCCTTTGGAGCCGAATAATGAATTTCCGACTCAAGCGCCTGGCCTTGCTGATCAGCCTTCCGGTGCTCCTTAGCGCCACCGAAATTATCAGTCTGGGCGGCCTCTCCGCCCACGCCGCCCAGCCAGATACTGAAGGCCGTGCGGTGCTCTACTGGTACGACCCCATGTACCCGCAGCAAAGGTTCGACAAGCCCGGCAAGTCGCCCTTTATGGACATGGATCTAGTGCCGCGTTATGCCGATGAGGGTGGCGATTCGGCCAGCGTCAGCATCGACCCAGCCATCGCCCAGAATCTCGGCATGCGCCTGGCCACTGCCCGCAGCGAAGCCTTCGACGACTCGGTAGAGGCCGTCGGCGCGCTGGCCTTCAACGGCCGCGACGTGGCGCTGGTGCAGGCGCGCAGCGGCGGTTTCGTCGAGCGGGTCTACGACCGAGCCCCGGAAGATGTAATCGAGAAAGGTGCGCCGCTCGCCGATCTGCTGGTGCCCGAGTGGGGCGCTGTCCAGGCCGAATACCTCGCGCTGCGCGACCTTGGCGAGCCGGAACTGCTGGCTGCCGCCCGCCAACGCCTGCGTCTGGCTGGCATCCCGGCCGAGCTGATCACCCGCCTGGAGAAAACAGGCCAGTCGCAGATTACCTGGACCGTCACCAGCCCCATCGGCGGCGTGCTGCAAACGCTGGAGGTGCGCGAGGGCATGACCCTGCCCGCCGGCGCCACCCTCGCTCGGGTCAATGGGCTGGACAAGGTCTGGCTGGAGGTCGCGGTGCCGGAAGCTCAGGCTGCCGGTCTCGGCCCGAACCAGCCGGTCGCGGCGAGACTGCCGGCGTTCCCCGGCGAATCTCTGGAGGGACATATTCAGGCGGTACTCCCTCAGGCGGATCTCGCCAGCCGCACCGTGCGCGTGCGGGTCGAACTCCCCAATCCTGATCTACGCCTGCGTCCGGGCATGACGGCTGAGGTCAGTCTGGCGCGAGACAGCCAGCCGGCGCTGGTGATCCCCACTGAAGCGGTTATTCGCACCGGCAAGCGCAGCCTGGTGATGTTGGCCGAGGACAACGGTCGATACCGACCCGTGGAGATCCGCACCGGTCGCGAAACCGGGGAGAAGACCGAAGTACTGGCGGGCCTGGACGAAGGCCAGCAGGTGGTCGCCTCCGGCCAGTTCCTGCTCGATTCCGAAGCCAGCCTGCGCGGCATCGCCGTCCGGGAACCAGGCGAGCCGTCCCTGCCTCAGGGCCCGGCCTTGCATGAAGCCGAAGGGACCATCGTCGAGATCGACGGCGACATGGTCGGGCTGTCTCATGGTCCATTCAAGACCCTCGGCATGCCTGGAATGACCATGCCCTTTCCTGTATCGGACGTGGCGATGCTGGAAGGTTTCGAGGCGGGTGATCGGGTGCGCGTAGGCGTCTCCCAGACCGACGAGGGGCTGTTCATCGAACGCATGGAAAAGCTCAATAAGGGCGCCGGTCACGGGGAGCATCAGCCATGATCGCTGCCGTCATCCGCTGGTCGGTGGCCAACCGCTTCCTGGTCATTCTGGCGACCCTGTTCGCGGTGGCCTGGGGCGTCTGGTCGGTCAAGAACAGTCCCATCGACGCCCTGCCGGACCTGTCCGACGTGCAGGTGATCATCCGCACGCCCTACGCTGGCCAGGCACCGCAGATCGTCGAGAGCCAGGTCACCTACCCGCTGGCCACCACCATGCTCTCAGTGCCGGGCGCGAAGACCGTGCGCGGCTATTCGTTCTTCGGCGATAGCTACGTCTACGTGCTGTTCGAGGACGGCACAGACCTCTACTGGGCGCGCTCGCGAGTGTTGGAATACCTGAGCCAGGTACAGAGCCGCCTGCCCGCAGGGGCCACGCCGGCGCTCGGCCCGGACGCCACGGGCGTCGGCTGGATCTACCAGTACGTGCTGGTCGACCGCACCGGCCAGCACGACCTGGCCCAGCTGCGCTCGTTGCAGGACTGGTTCCTGCGCTACGAGCTGAAAACACTGCCCAACGTCGCCGAAGTGGCGCCCATTGGCGGCATGGTCAAGCAGTACCAGGTGGTGCTCGATCCGGTTCGCATGGCCAGCCGCGGGATAACCCAGCAGCAGGTGGCGCAGGCCATCGACGCCGCCAACCGGGAAACCGGGGGCAGCGTGCTGGAGCTGGCCGAGGCCGAGTTCATGGTGCGTGCCTCGGGCTACCTGCAATCGCTCAAGGACTTCCGGCAAATCCTGTTGAAGCTGGAGGCCAACGGCACCCCAGTGACCTTGGGCGACATCGCCACCATCCAGCTCGGCCCGGAAATGCGCCGGGGCATTGCCGAGCTGGATGGCGAGGGCGAGGTGGTCGGCGGTGTAGTGATCCTGCGCAGCGGCAAGAATGCTCGCGAGACCATCGCCGCGGTGCAGACACGCCTGGACGAGCTGAAGAAGAGCCTGCCCGAGGGCGTGGACATCGTCACTACCTACGACCGCAGCCAGCTAATCGACCGGGCGGTGAAGAACCTGGGCTTCAAGCTGTTGGAAGAGTTCATCGTGGTGGCGCTGGTCTGCGCGGTGTTCCTCTGGCACCTGCGCTCGTCGCTGGTAGCTATCGTCTCGCTGCCGGTCGGCATCCTGGTCGCCTTCATCATCATGCAGAAGCAGGGAGTGAACGCGAACATCATGTCCCTCGGCGGGATCGCCATCGCCATCGGTGCCATGGTCGATGCTGCGGTGGTAATGATCGAGAACGCCCACAAGCACATCGAGCACTGGCGCGAGAAGCATCCGGAGCAGGAGCTCAAGGGCGCCGCGCACTGGAAGGTGATCACCGAGGCGGCGGTGGAGGTCGGCCCGGCGCTGTTCTTCAGCCTGTTGATCATTACCCTATCGTTCATCCCGGTGTTCACCCTTGAGGCTCAGGAAGGCCGGCTGTTCGGCCCGCTGGCCTTCACCAAGACCTACGCCATGGCCGCCGCCGCGGCGCTGTCGGTGACCCTGGTGCCGGTGCTGATGGGCTTCTGGATTCGCGGCAAGATCCCCGACGAGGCGAAGAACCCACTGAACCGCGGGCTGATCCGCATCTACCGCCCGGCGTTGGACGCCGTATTGAAGTGGCCGAAAACGACGCTAGTGGTCGCGCTGGCGATCTTCCTTACCGGGCTTTATCCGGTGAGCAAGCTGGGGGGCGAATTCCTGCCGCCGCTGGATGAGGGTGACCTGCTGTACATGCCCACCGCCCTGCCTGGCCTCTCGGCGCAACAGGCCAGTGCGCTGCTGCAGCGCACTGACCGGCTGATCAAATCGGTGCCGGAAGTCGAACGTGTCTTCGGCAAGGCCGGTCGTGCTGACAGCGCCACCGACCCGGCGCCAATGGTGATGTTCGAGACCACCATCCAGTTCAAGCCCAAGGATCAGTGGCGCGAGGGCATGACCCAGGAAAAGCTGATCGAGGAACTGGACCGCGCGGTGCAGGTGCCGGGCCTGGCCAATCTCTGGATCCCGCCGATCCGCAACCGCATCGACATGCTCGCCACAGGCATCAAGAGCCCCATCGGGGTGAAGGTGGCCGGCAGCGACTTGGCGCAGATCGACAAGGCCACCGCCGAAGTCGAGCGCATCGCCAAGGAGATTCCTGGCGTCAGCTCGGCGCTGGCTGAACGCATGACCGGTGGACGCTACATTGACGTGGACATCAACCGCGCGGCAGCGGCCCGCTATGGGCTGAATATCGCTGAAGTGCAGGCCATCGTCTCCGGCGCCATCGGCGGGGCCAAGGTGGGCGAGACGGTGGAGGGCCTGGCCCGCTACCCTATCAATCTGCGCTACGGCCGTGAATGGCGCGACTCGATCAGCGATCTGCGCGGGCTGCCGATCTATACGCCGCAGGGTAGCCAGATCACCCTCGGCACCGTGGCAGAGATCCGCGTGGCTGACGGTCCGCCGATGCTGAAAAGCGAGAATGCTCGACTCTCCGGCTGGGTATACATCGACGTACGCGGGCGTGATATCGCCTCGGTGGTCGGCGACCTGCGCCGAGCCATCGATACCGGGCTCGAGCTGCCGGCGGGAATGAGCCTCGCCTACTCCGGTCAGTTCGAGTTCATGGAGCGGGCCAACCAGCGCTTGAAACTGGTGGTACCGGCCACGCTGGCGATCATCTTCGTGCTGCTCTACCTGACCTTCGGCCGCTTCTCCGAGGCCGCGCTGATCATGGCTACCCTGCCTTTCGCCCTAACCGGCGGGGTCTGGTTCCTCTGGCTGCTCGGCTACAACCTCTCGGTCGCAACCGGGGTGGGCTTCATCGCACTCGCCGGCGTGGCCGCCGAGTTCGGCGTAATCATGCTGCTGTACTTGAAGAATGCCTGGCAGGACAAGCGGATCGCCGGACACTTCGGCGAGCCGGCTCTGCGCGACGCCATCCAGTACGGCGCGGTTCAGCGCGTGCGCCCGAAGGCCATGACGGTTGCAGTGATCATCGCCGGCCTGCTGCCCATCCTCTGGGGCAGCGGCACCGGCAGCGAGATCATGAGCCGCATCGCCGCCCCCATGGTTGGCGGCATGATTACCGCACCGCTGTTGTCCCTGTTCGTCCTGCCAGCTGCATATCTATTGATGCGCCGCCGTCAGTCCCTGGCCCTCGAGGCCGCCCCCATCTCTGTTACCACCGAAACGGGAGTCACCCCATGAAAAACCTTATCAGCACCTTCGCCATCCTCGCCCTGGTTCCGGCTGCCTACGCCGACGAGATGAAACACATGGAAGGCATGCCTATGGACCACAAGAGCATGAAAGACATGCCAAAGCATCAGCAGCAGGCGGCACAGACCGCCAGTGCCACTGGCACGGTAAAGAGCGTCAATGTCGAGAAAGGCACCATCACCATTTCTCACGGCCCGGTCACGGAGCTGAATTGGCCGGCCATGGTTATGGGGTTTGCAGCCACTCCGGATCAGGTTGCCCAAGTGAAAGAAGGAGACAAAGTGGCCTTCACCTTTACCAGTGTAGGGATGAACTCTCGTATCACATCTCTCGATAAACAATAAAAGCTGACTTTCGGCTCGGAACGAAGCAACGCTAGCGCCTGCTGATTTACGCAGCGATGAATTGAGTTGCCAAGCAGGCGCTTGCCCGAGCACCTTGTGTGTGAAATGGAAAAGGGCATGCCGGTTGTTTTCCAGCAGGACTTCCGCCGCTACCTGAGCACCTGCTAATTCGTTTCTTCCTGTCTCGAACAGCTGCTCATGACTGAACGCTGGCTGGCAGGTTTGGATCGAAAATCAACCGCTCGCAGATGACCGCTTTTGGCCGGTTTCTGCCTTTCGCCAACGACAGCAATGGATCGACTCCGGCCTGTAGCGAATGGCAGAAGTCGCCCAATGCAGACAAAGAACATCACGCGCTCGCAGGCCCATAGCGAAAGGCTTACACGCATTGGCTGGGATATCCTCTATTGAGGCTTCGCCATTGAACCTAACCTACATACACCAACTGAAGCGCAGGACGCGCTCAGGATCACGGATGATCGACCATCGCCTGGGAGGCTGCTGACAGGATGTCGGAATGGTCTTGAAGAAACCCGCTTCGGCGGGTTTTTTGCTGCCTTCTCAAAAGAGGCCGGTTGATTCTGGTCCCGCTTGGACTTCCGCTCCTGGCCGCGTGCTGCCTAAGAGCTAACGAGCAACGCACGAGCGCAGGTAGCCGCCCTTCGAAAATCGGTGCAGTAGCGGCCAACTATTTCCGATTGCCTCAGATCTTGTCCCACTGAAAGCCTGACAGCTCACGCCTACCAAGGAGCCGCCATGAGCCACCAGGCCTTCGAGTACCGCACCGAGTTCACCCCTCTGCTCTATCGCCTCCAGACCAGAAGCTTCCTGATCTTCAAGTCCGAGGAGCCTACGACCGAGCCGGACATCCAAGCCTATCTGCAGGATCCGCAGCGCCAAGAACTGCTGTCTCGGCTCGGCCGAGACGGCTGGGAGCTGGTCAGCGTCCAGTCGGTGGTACGCGGAGAGATCAAGGTCGGCAACCAGAACGCCCAGGGCTGGGCATACGGCATCGCCCTGCCGACTGGGTATCTCCTGTTCTTCAAGCGACCGCTGCGTAGCGGCTGAGGCCTTCAGTTGGCCGCGGAAAAATCCATCGCCATCCGAGTATGGATTTCTTGCGGCAGGCATAGGGGGGAAGTCGGCAAGCTGGCACCATCCGATCTGCCAGAGTCCAGCCGTGAACCAGCACCAGATCCTCGCTGCACATCATCGCCGCTTCGTCCGCTACATCCTCGCCGCACTGATCTGCTGTGGTCTGGCGGCATCTGATGCCGTTGCGGCCAACGCATCCGAACAGGCCAACCTCGAGGTCATGATCCGGCAGCTCAATGCCCTGGAAGACACGGCAAGGCGTAGCGCACGGGTCGCAGAGGAGCCTGGCCAACGCTACTTCTTCGACTACCAGCGCCTGGCGTTAGACATCCAGCGCGTCCGCCAAGGCCTCCAGGACTATCTCACTCCGAGCCGAGCTCAGCCCCGCGATCCCGTCGAGCTGACGGGCAACTACACCCTCACAGGAGGCCGCATGCCATGAGCATGAGCGCAGCGCAGTCCTCAGCCTTTCAGGCCGCAGGCGGCTTTCCTCCTACGGCTAGCTACGCACTCTTCGTTGGATTCGCCGTGGCGATCACATTCCTGTGGGGGGCCTGGGCCATCTACAGCACCTACAGGGGCTGGGCCACCGGCAACCTCGACCGTTCCATCGCGGCGCCGACGGCGATCCGCGTCCTGGTGCTCTGCATGATCCTCACGCTCTTCGTCCTCAGCTAAACCTTCGGAGTTTCACCATGCTCAAGCTCAAGAAAGCCTTCAGCCGCTGCCTCACCCTGGGAGCATTCGCGCTTCCCCAGCTCACCCTGGCGGCCCTACCTCAAGCTCAAGCCCCGAGCCGCGGCGAAGGCACGAACATGACGCAGACCATGCAGAACTATGCCTTCGACGGCTTCATGCTGCTCGGTCTGATCGTCCTGGGTGTCATGTTTCTGGGCGTGGCATGGCACGCCTTCGGCGTCTACCACGAGATCCACGAAGGCAAGAAAAAATGGCGAGACCTCGGCTCCACTGCGGCCGTCGGTGTCGGCATCCTCGGGATCGGCATTTTCCTGGTCACCAAAGCCACCGGCATTCTTTGACAGGAACTGGCCATGGCAGACGTTCTTGATGACGGCACGTTGAGCTTCCTGCCGGTACGGCTGAACAACCAGCCGGTGGTGATGGGCGGTCTCACCGCCGACGAGATGTGGACCACGGTGTTTCTCAGTGGGGGCGTCGGTTTCGCCCTGGGCATTCCCGTAGCGATTCTGACCCAAGTCTGGGCACTGATCATCGGTGGAGCACTTATCGGTGGAGTGTTCGGCTTGACCGTTGCCAGCCGCATCCTGCGGCGCCTGAAGCGCGGCCGCCCGGACACCTGGTTCTACCGCCAGGTCCAGCTCGCGATTGCCCAGTACGCCCCGGCCTGGAGCAACGCCGGCCTTATCACGCGCAGCGGTGCGTGGACCTGTCATCGCACGGAGTGAGCATGAGTTATCGCAAGAAAGTGGATGCCCAATACGCCCACATCGTCAGTCTGCGCATCGGCCTGAGCCTAATGGCCGTGGTGTGTCTTGCCCTGGCCTATGGCTGGTGGTCCGCACCACGAGAACTGACGGTTCATGTTCCGCCAGACCTGCGCTCTGGAAGCACACGAAAGTGGTGGGACATCCCCCCGGAGTCGGTGTACGCCTTCGGCCTCTATATCTTCCAGCAGATGAACCGCTGGCCGACCGATGGCGAGACCGATTACCAGGACAACATCTACCGCCTGGACGCCTATCTCACCTCCAGCTGCAAAACGTACCTGCAGAAGGACTTCGAGCTGCGCCGCAACGCCGGCGAGCTGCGCAAACGCGAACGGGGCGTGTACGAGATTCCAGGCCGGGGCGTAGACGACCAGCAAGAGCAGCACATCATCCAGAAATCCATCAATGACTGGACCGTGAATCTCGACATCACCGCCGACGAGCACTACGGCGGTGAGCGAGTGAAGCGCGCGCTCGCCCGCTATCCGCTTCGGATCATCCGCTCGGACGTGGACCCAGAGAAGAACCCGTTCGGGCTGCAGTGGGACTGCTACGACGGCAACCCACAGCGAATTGAGGTATCCACCGACGTTGCAGAGTCCGGGGGCCGTCGATGAAGCGCACGCTGCGATACGCCTGTGCCCTCCTCGCTTCGTTGGCCGCGCATGCCGGCGCGGTTGAGATCCAGCGGTGGGAGCGGATCCCGCTCGCCCTTCCGCTGGTGGTAGGCCAGGAGCGCATCGTCTTCGTCGACCAGAATGTACGGGTCGGCGTGCCCCGGAATCTGGAGGGGAAGCTGCGCGTGCAGAGCACGGGAGGCGCGCTGTACCTGCTGGCGAATGAGCCGATCGAGCCAACCCGCCTGCAGCTGCAGAACATGACCAGCGGCGAGATCATGCTGGTCGACATTGCCGCCACCCCAGGGCAAGCGAACCAGCCAGCGCCAGAACCGGTAAAGATTGTCGCCGGCGACAATCCGGCCGCCCGCTATGGCCAGCAGACGTCAGCGCCGAAGCAGACTGCTACACGCCCAACCGCCGCCACAACAGAGGATGGCGACCAGGAGTTCGAGGAGCAGCCGGCCGCACGACGTGAAACGCCAGTGCCGGTGGTTCTCACTCGCTATGCCGCCCAGATGCTCTACGCCCCGCTGCGAACTGTCGAGCCGGTTGAGGGTATCGGCCAGGTAAACATCAACCGCCGCCTGGACGTCAGCACCCTGCTGCCCACGCGATCCATCGAGGCCTCCGCGCTGGGGGCCTGGCGGCTGGATGGGTTCTGGGTAACGGCGGTGAAACTGCGCAATACCAGCGTGCAGCAGTTGACACTGGATCCGCGTGAACTGATGGGCAACTTCGTTGCCGCCACCTTCCAGCATCCCTACCTGGGCGCCCAAGGCGATGCCAGCGACACCACTACGGTGTACCTGGTTACCCAGGGCCGAGGCCTAGCCGAGTCGCTGCTTCCCGCGTCCATCGGCCAAATAGACCCGAAGGGAGGCCGTCGTGAAAGGTAATCCGCTCCTCAAGTTCTTGGCGATCCCGTTTCTGATCCTTGCGGCTATCGTCATTGTGAAGGTCTTCTCTGGAAAGAATGAAACCCTGGCAATAACCGATGGCGGCGGTAAACCGAAGATTTCCGGCAGCCAGGCGCGAGCTCTGGGCGTGGACGGCGATACGCCAAGCGACACGCTACGCACCATCGTGGCGGAGAGCCGCCAACTGAAGGACCAGGTCAGCCAAGCGCTGACCAATAACGAAGAATTGAAGCGGCAGAACCAGGAGCTGCAGACCCGCCTGCAGAACATCGACCAGAACGTCGCGCAGCGCCTGAACCACGCCCAGCAACAGCTGGAACAGAAGTCGAAGGAACAGAACCAGGGCGTGCTCGACATGCTGCAGAAGCAGCTCGACACGCTGGGGAGGCAAGGTAGCGGCAGCGCCGGCAGCGATCTTCCGATCGGCTTTGGCGTTCAGCCCGGAGATGGCCAAGGCTTCCAAGGAGCCCCCGGCCTGGACATCGTCTGGATCGAGCCGCAGGATGCCACCCCGGTAGATGCCAATGGCCAGCCGATCGCGGCTGGCTCCAGCCTGGCGCCCAGTGGATTCAACTTCCCGACCTCGTTTGGCCCGTCGCTCGATCACGGCCAGAACGTACTGAATACCAGCGCGCAGAGTATCGGCGGTGATATCTCGCCCCAGGACGCGCGCAAGCAGGTGCGCAAGGTCTACACCTTGCCTCAGAACTCGACGCTCATGGGCTCCGTGGCCATGTCCGCACTCATCGGCCGCGTCCCGGTCGATGGCACGGTGAACGACCCCTATCCATTCAAGATCCTGATCGGCCCTGACAACCTGACGGCCAACGGCATCGACCTGCCGGACGTCGCAGGCGCCGTGGCCAGCGGCACGGCCTCGGGCGACTGGACGCTGTCCTGCGTGCGCGGCCAGATCCGTAGCCTCACCTTCGTTTTCAACGACGGTACCGTCCGCACCTTTCCTGCTCCCGCCGAGGAGAGCAATGGAGGTCAGAACAACAATCAGGCCAGCAGCAACGGCAGCCAGCAGACCATTCAGGGCGGCCTCGGGTGGATCAGCGACCCCTATGGCATTCCGTGCATCGCGGGTGATCGGCGCTCGAACGCCAAGGAGTACCTGGGCAATCAGAGTCTGATTACCGCCGCCGGCGCCGGCATCGCCAAACTGCTCGATGCGGACGAGAACAACACCTCCACCGTCTTCAGCGGCAATGGCACCTCCTTCGGCACCACCGGAACTCAGGGCAACTCGGCCCTCGGCACCATCCTGACCGGAGGCGTGAACGACATTCGCCAATGGATGAACAAGCTATATGGCGAAGCCTTCGCAGCCGTCTACGTCCAGCCCGGGGTGAAGGTTTCCGTTCACCTCGACCAGCAGTTGGCGATCGACTACGAACTCAAAGGCCGCAAGGTCGACTACAGCTCCGGAGCTACCCATGTTTCTGCAAACCTTGACTGATTGCAGGCTGCAGGCCTGCGCCTGGCTGACGATCGCACTGCTCGCCTCGGGTTGCTCCACCAGCAAGGACGAGATGTTGCCCCATAGTGACGCCACGATGATGGATGTGTGGGACCAAGGCACAACCGGGTCAGCCGGCAGTGCAAGCAGCCGGCTGCTGCTCGATGCCAGACAAACCCTGCGCCGCCCCCTGGATCCGCAGCAGACTGCCATGCGGAACGACAACGCAGCCTTTACGCGCACTGCCCGGAACGAGATCTACAGCCAGTTCAAGCGGCTGCCGAACCCCGACCTGGTCATGTATGTGTACCCGCACCTGGCTGGAACTGACCCAGCCCCCGTGCCTGGGTACACGACCGTTTTCCCCTTCTACCAGCGCGTGCAGTACGCGATGCCTGGCGAACGGACGGAGGATTACTGATGGGCCTTATCGAGCATTTAATCGGCCACAGAAGAGCGCGCCGGGTCGAGCCAGACCTGCAGGCCGCCGAGATCGAGGTCGCCGCAGGCATCGTAGCGGGTGAATCGCTTCTCCAGGACGGCGCCCCTGCTTGCGAGTCTGTCGAGGCGACAACTGAACGGTATTTCGAACGGCTGGCCAGCCAGGGGATTCCCTCGCCGGCGGACTGGCGCAACCCCAAGCAGAAGCCGGCAACCCAGGCGGATGTAGCGCGCCTGTACGACGTCGCCCCCTCGTTTGTGGATCTTCTCCCCTGGGTGGACTACCTCCCTTCGGAAAAGGCGATGCTGCTTGAGGACGGTATTTCGCGTGCGGCCTTCTTCGAGCTCACACCGATCGGCACGGAAGGCCGTGATCCCGAGTGGCTTCGTAAAGTCCGTGACGCATTGGAAAACGCCCTGCAGGATTCCTTCGACGAGCTGGAGACATCTCCTTGGGTCATGCAGCTGTATGCCCAGGACGAAATCAGCTGGGACAACTATCTGCAGCAGCTGAACGACTACGTCCAACCCCGCGCCCAGGGAGCCCCGTTCACGGAGCTCTATCTCAAGCTCTTCAAACAGCACCTTGAAGCGATCTCCAAGCCCGGCGGGCTGTTCGAGGACACCAAGGTGAGCCAGCTACCCTGGAGAGGGCAGCAGCGTCGCGTCCGCCTGGTCGTTTACCGACGGGTCAGAAAGGCCGATCGCGAAGTACGCGGCCAGGAGCCTGGCCCGTATCTCAAGGTCATCTGTGATCGCCTGCTGGGCAGCCTGGCCAATGCCGGCATCAAAGCCAAGCGCATGGACGGCCACGCCATCCGCCATTGGCTGATCCGTTGGTTCAACCCGCGGCCGGATCATCTCGGCCCCACCGAAGCGGATATGCGTCGCTTCTATGAAACCGTCTGCCAGGCTGCCACTGACCTGCCTGAAGGTGAACTGCCGCTCGCCAGCGGGACCGACTTCTCGCAGAACCTGTGTTACCGCGAGCCGGTATCGGACATAGACAAAGGTCTTTGGTACTTCGACGGCCTGCCTCATCGTGTCGTGATGCTCGATCGCCTGCGGGAAGCGCCGAAAACCGGGCACCTTACCGGTGAAACCCGTAAGGGAGGCGATGCCCTCAACGCCTTGTTCGAGCAGTTACCGGAGGACACCACGCTCTGCATCACGCTGGTGATGACGCCGCAGGACACCTTGGAAAGCCACCTGGAGCAGCTGTCTCGCAAGGCTGTTGGCGACACTCAGGCCTCCATCCTGACCCGCGAGGACGTCACTACCGCGCGCCAGCTGCTGGGTCGCAAGCACAAACTCTATCGCGGCAGCGTCGCCTTTTACCTGCGCGGCAAGGATCATGTTGAGCTCCAGGAGCGCAGCCTCCAGCTGAGCAATGCGTTGTTGGGCGCTGGCATGACCCCAGTGGAGCCACAAAACGAAGTGGCGCCGCTGAACAGCTATCTGCGCTGGCTCCCCGGCAACTTTGATCCGAACCAAAAACGCGCCCTGGACTGGTACGTCCAACTGATGTTCGCGCAGCACATTGCGAACCTCGCCCCGGTGTGGGGGCGCTCGACGGGAACCGGACACCCCGGCATCACCCTGTTCAACCGCGGCGGCGCCCCGCTGACCTTCGATCCGCTGAACAAGCTGGACCGTCAGATGAATGCGCACCTGTTCATCTTCGGTCCCACCGGTTCGGGCAAGTCGGCCTCCGCGACCAACATCCTCAGCCAGATCGTCGCGGTCTATCGTCCACGCCTGTTCATCGTCGAGGCGGGCAACAGCTTCGGCCTGCTCGGCGAGTTCGCCAAGCGCCTCGGTTTGAGCGTGAATCGGGTGCGCCTGTCGCCCGGCTCAGGCGTCAGCCTGGCGCCATTCGCCGATGCCGTAAAACTCGTCGAATCGCCCAATGAGGCTAAGGTCCTGCAGGCCGATGACGTCGAGGCCTCCGACGAGCACCTGGCCAGCCAGACCGAGGACGAGCAGCGCGACATCCTGGGCGAGATGGAGATCACCGCCCGGCTCATGATCACCGGTGGCGAGGACAAGGAGGATCAGCGACTCACCCGTGCCGACCGCAGCGCCATTCGCCAGTGCATCCTCGACGCGGCGAAGAAGTGCGCCACCGAGCGTCGCATCGTGCTCCCCGAGGACGTCCGGGACGCTTTACGGGATGCGGGTATGGACGCCGGCATTCCAGAGAGCCGGCGCAACCGGTTCCTGGAGATGGCCGAAGCCATGTCGATGTTCTGCATGGGTGCCGAAGGCGAGATGTTCAACCGCCCAGGAACACCCTGGCCGGAAGCGGACATCACCATCGTCGACCTGGCCACCTACGCCCGAGAGGGCTACAGCGCCCAGATGGCGATCTCCTACATCTCGCTGCTCAACAGCGTCAACAACATCGCCGAACGCGATCAGTTCAAAGGCCGGCCGCTGATCTTCTTCACCGACGAAGGCCACATCCAACTGAAGGTTCCGCTGCTGTCACCGTACTCGGTGAAGATCACCAAAATGTGGAGAAAATTGGGCGCCTGGTTCTGGATGGCAACCCAAAACGTGGACGACGTGCCGCCGGAAGCCTCCGCGCTACTGAACATGATCGAATGGTGGATCTGCTTGAACATGCCGCCGGACGAAGTCGAGAAAATCGCCCGCTTCCGCGAACTCTCCCCGGCACAGAAGTCGATGATGCTGTCGGCGCGCAAGGAGAACGGCAAATTCACCGAAGGCGTCGTGCTGTCAAAGAGCATGGAGATGCTCTTTCGCGTGGTCCCGCCAAGCCTTTATCTCGCGCTCGCCATGACCGAGCCTGAGGAGAAGAAGCAACGCTTCGACATCATGCAAGCCCAGGGATGCGACGAGCTGGCTGCGGCGCTCGAGGTCGCCGCCGACCTTGATCGCAAACGCGGCATCGAACCCCACACCATCACTTTCCCGAAACAATCGACGGCAGTGGAGCGCCCGGTATGAGAGCACTGAATTCCCTGACCCAGAACCTGATCGAAAGCCTGACCCAGCTCCTTCAAAAACCCGGGGAAGATGCTTTGCAGACCCTTGAGGTCTGCGCTCCGGTATTGATCGAGCAACTGCAACAGATATTGGTACGCGCGGTGGATCGCCGCGACATCGATGCCCAGCTTCGTGGTGCCCTCGGAGAGTGGCTACGCCAGCACCCGCAACCAGAGGAAGCCCAACAGGCACTGTTGGAGGCCCTGCACAAGCAGCACCTGATCTCGGCCAAAGCGAACAAGGCCCTGGCATGAAGAAGCTCACTGTTCTGCTGACGGTCATTTGCCTCGGCCCCCTGGTGGCGGGAGGCATGCTGCTCAAGGACCTGGTGGGTTCATCTCGGGAATCTGCCCCCTGGCACTTCGGCTCAGCTTCCGCTCGCTGGACCATTACGGAGTTCGCCGACCTTGAGTGCCCCTACTGCAAGACTTACACCCCACAGCTCAAGCGCTGGGTGAGCCAGCAACCCGATGTGAACCTGCGGTGGCACCACCTGCCACTGCAGTTCCATGGCCCCGCGGCGATTCACCTGGCTCGCCTCGTGGAGTGCGCCGGAGTGCTTGGCGGCGCCGATGCATTCTGGAGGGCAGTGGACCAGGTCTTTCAGCACACCCGCAGCAACGGCCAGGGCTTTCGTGGCCATCTCGATGTAACAGGCGTCGATACGCGAGACTTGGAGGACTGTGCGAACAAGAACTTTGCAGTCGCCCAGCACATTGAAATACAGATTCAGGAAGCCGCCAGCAAGGGCATCAACGCTACCCCTACCCTGCTGATGACCGACAACACCACTGGCAAGTCCGTAAAGCTTGAAGGGCCGGCTGATGGCCCCACCTTGCTGTCAACGATCGACTGGCTAGCTGCTCAGTCTGGACGTAATCCCTAAGCTAGCCAGGAGGCTTCTACCGGCAGTTGCCGGCCTGGCGGAACCCTGAAGCTTCGGCCTCGGCAGTTGAGTTGAATACCACCTGGTAGGCTTCCTCGACGGCATGCTACTGCTATCTTTTCAAGTGCGGCACGATCAATCACTCTCATTTCCTACTGGGGTGACGCCGCGGTCACCCGCCTCATAAATTCGTCAAAAAGAGGTACTGTGAATGCAATTTGTGCATATTCTGGGCTGTAGATCATTCCTTTCTTGATCAAACTGTCCCGTACTGGACCTAGGCTTGTGGCCCTCCGACCTAAGGCTGTCGCTACATCTGCTGAACGTTGTGGCCCTTCACCTAACTCAGCCAAACAACGCATGTAATCGCGCTCAGCAGGGGTCGTCCGGTCAAAGCGAACCCTAAAAAATGACTCATCGAGCTTGCGAATGCTCTCAACTGTGGCGGTACGTGCATCCTGCTCAGTTATGGTTTCTCCTTCGGCTATATTCCATGCGCTGTAGCCCCATTCCTGAAGAAAATATGGATAGCCGTGAGTCTTGTCGTAGATCTCCTTTAGAGCCTCTTCAGATATAGCTGCGCCTTCGTCTTCCACTGGATCGCGGATCGCCTTCCAAGCATCAACTTCTAACAACGCGCCTAACCGGGGGAACTCAAATAGCCGCTCAGCGTAGCTTTTGGCATCGCCGGCTTGTCCAGCCAACTGCGGGAGGCCAGCACCAAAAAGGATCAGAGGCAAGCCAGCTTGGTTAATTGCGTGAATACCCCGAATCAGTGCACTCAGTTCGTCTTTGGAGAGGTACTGCAATTCGTCGATCAGGATTGCTACAGGTGTGCCCGAGTCTCTGGCGGCCTCTCCTGTCGCGATTAATACGTCTCTCAAATCATCTTCAAGGTTTCCGCTATCCGCATAGCCAGCTTCAGGATCAACCCCCAACGTAACCTCTGTACCACCTGCTGCAATGGTGATATTGCCGATAAAACTACGAAGTACCCGGATACCTTTTTTTACCGTCTCAACAGTGTTTTGCATTCGGTCTAAACGCAATAGCAAACGACGCAGCACTGGAATCAGCAACTGCTTAAGCTCTGCTCCATCGTGGGCTTCCTGCATTTCGGCCAAATAGCCTAGGCTGACTGCGCGATCTTTGATTTGATTCAAAAGCACCGTTTTCCCGACCCCGCGCAACCCCAAAACCATCAGGGATTTCGCGTGCCTTCCACGCTTGATGCGCTCCAGTGCGGTTTCAGCAGTTCCCAGCACCTCGGAGCGACCCGCTAGCTCTGGCGGTGACACGCCTGCCCCAGGGTTGAACGGATTAATATTCTTATCCACGTCTTGAGCTCTTAGGAAGTTATAGGCAGATATACCAACAAAAGGCTATAACTGCAAATAAGTTGCTAGACATTTTTTTGCAGTCACTGTCACGCTTAAAGCACAACCTCAAAAGCACGCCGAATGACAACCTGGTCAGCCGCTGCGATAGGGTTTGCTGTGGTCCAAGAAAACTATTCCAGCCCCTAACCTACCCCCAGGTCATAAAATCCGCCTGCGACCTGGTGCCTATTTCCTGCTGAATCCGAAACGCTCATCCGGTTTGCTGTACCTGGATCCCCACCAGGTACAGCGCCATGCCCTACTCCCTCTCTCTCAGCCGTCGGCGACGCTGGCCGTTGCCGCTCGCCACCCTCTTATTCAGCAATCTCGCCCAGGGCGAAACCTGGGTCGTCACGGACCAGGCCCACCCGGTGAACGCCCCCTTCAGCGTGCGCGTCATCCTCCTGGATGAACAGCAGCGCCTTGAGGAGCAGTTGTCTCGTTCTCTGCCGGCAGATCCTCGCCAAGCCGCGGCAGCCGCTCAGCGGTTCCTGGCCAGCCCTGAAGGTAAGCGCCTCCAGGACGACTTGGCCAAGGCGCAGCAAGGTGTGGCTGATGCCTGGAGCGCAGGCGTCGAGAAGCTTCCAGCCGTGTTAGTCGATCGGAGGTACGTGGTGTACGGCGAGCCCGATGTGGCCACCGCGATCGGGCTGATCGACCGGGCAAGGAGCATGCAACGATGAAGCCTCATCACGTCCTGCGCCCGCTCTCGCTGGTGTTCACCTTCAGCCTGGCCTTCTCGGCATCGGCCGCGATCAACACCGCCGCGATCGTCTCGTCGACGCTTTCCCCGCAGTGCCTGGAGTACAAGGTCGTCGGCATCTGCTACTGGTTGTTCTGCACGAACTTCGGTTGCAAGGTCAGGACCTCGACCAAGGTCCGCCACTACATTCCCGACGCGGTTGTTTCTGCCTACTCGAACACCGGCTTGAACCCCTGGTCCGAAGTCGCCGGCATGGGATCACCCACCTCGACCGCCCAGGCCGGCGGCGACGGCACGACCAACCATGTGGCTGAGAACAACATGGCCAAGTTCAAGGAGGCCGATGTCATCGGTCACCCTGGCGGCTACGTCTTCAGCCAGTTCGCCAGCAGCTCAGGCTATACCTGCAAGGGCGCCACAACGGCGTACGTTCCCTACCTGCTCAGCACCCTGGACCCGATCGCGTGGCGCTACGGGATTCCCGAGTCGGTGTACCCGGAAGCCCTCACCCCGGGGCGACGCGAGGTCGGCAGCACCCAGTCCGGCGACCTGTGGGGGAACGTCTACCCGCGCAGCGGCTTTCTCCACCAGAGCGATGACTACAAGACCGGCGCGGTGATCGCCCAGCGTGCCGGCGACGTCACCACACGTTCCGGTCAGGTGCATGTCTACCTGCCCATGCTCGCGCAGGCTCAAGACGGCTATTGGCCGGCCGGCGAACTGATCGAGAGCGATGCCTCCACCGGCAAGTGGCAGGAACTCACGCCCACGCTAAGTCAAACCTGCGCCGTCTTCCCCAACAGCGGCCCGCAGATCCAGGCGCAGGACGGCGGCTACGCCTGGGCGCTCTGGCGCCCCTATTCCTGCTGCAAACGACGCGGCCAGATCTTCCTCGGCAGCGTGGACTTCCAATGACTCCCAAGCGACTGGAGCACATCATGAAAACCATCACCCGGGCATTCGGACTGGTCTTCGGCCTGAGCAGTTCGCTGGCCATGGCCCTAGAACCCATCAAGGTTGAATCTGCAGGTAGCGTCATCGGCGATGACGTGCTGTACAGCATCGGTGGCGGCAACGCGGTAACGATGGGCAGCGCCGGCAACATGGACAGTATCGCCGTGGGGGTGGGTTGGCAGAACAACCTCATCTGCGGAAACATGAACATGAGCAACACCCTGGAGAACCAGCTCAACGGCGCCACCCAGGGCTTCCAGAACATCATGAGCTCGGTGGTACAGAACGCGACCAGTGCGGTCGCCTCACTGCCGGCGCTGATCCTGCAGCGATCGAATCCTGCGCTCTACAACCTCATCACCAACGGCATCCTGCAGGCCCGCCTAGACTTCGATCGGTCCAAAGGCACCTGCAGGGCGATCGCCGACAAGATGGCCGATATCGCCGGTGAACAGACGGGTTGGGGGAAGCTGGCTGAAGGTCAAGCCATGAGCAAAACCTTGACCTCGAACTCCGACGCGGTCGCGGCAATCGATCAAGTCGAGCGAACCGGGGGCAATGATGGGGTGACGTGGGTCGGCGGCGAACGAGCCGGTGGATCTGGGCAGAAGCCCATTCGCATCGTGGGTGACGTGACCAGGGCCGGGTACAACCTGCTGACCAGTCGCCCAGTCGACGACACCTCGAGCATCAGCGAGGATAGCTGCATCAACGGCCTGGTGTGCAACCTGTGGTCTTCCCCCGAGGAAGCGACTGCGTTCGCAACCCGGGTACTCGGCGAGCAACAGCAGCAGACCTGCGACAGCTGCCCGAAGACCGTGACGGTCGCCGGCGTCGGCCTGTCCCCGCTGATCCAGGAAACCTACGACACCAAGCTGCAGGCTCTCCAGGAGCTGCTTACCGGCAGCAAAAGCATTTCGGAGCAAAACCTGGCGGCCGCCGGGAGCAACCTGCTGCCCATCACCCGAGGTGTCGTGGTCGCTTTACGTGATGAGGCCGACCAAGACGTGCTCGCACGACGCTTGGCATCCGAAGTGGCGCTTTCCGACATCCTGGAAAAGGGGCTTCTCTTGCTCAAGATGCTGTTTACCGGAAGCAAGGAACCCAATGTCGCGGCAAATGGCCTCGCCACCCAGGCAGTGGAGAAGCAACGCGAAGCCCTGCAGCAGGAAATTAACAACCTCAAGCTCGAACTGGAACTCCATCGCGAACTCGCGGGCAACTCCCCGATGACCATCGTTGAACGTGCTCGGTCTCGGACTGATGCCTCCAGAGGCGTGTTCCAGGGGGACGTGGGAGCCGACCGCCTGAACCAGTTGCAGAAGCCGGTCGGCGAACAATAAGGAGCCAGTCATGGGAGAAGCAACCGAATCGCACTTCACCGCTCGCCGGGTAGTCGTGTGGCTGCTGGCCAGCCTGGGCATGATCATCCTCCTCAGCATCCTGGCGGTGTTGCTGGGCACGGTGATCATGCACTTCTTCGGCAGCGTCGAGCAGTGGCAGCAATGGCGCGTAGAAAACTACTGGATCCTGCTCGCCTGGCGCCTTTGCCTGTATATCGTGCTGGTCATGTTCTGGCTCCAACTCAAGGCGCGCCTGCCGAAGCCGGCACCTGGCCCGGCCCGCAATCGCCTGATCCGCGTCGAGGTGATGGTCGTACTCCTGGTATTGCTTATCGAGCTGAGCAAAGCCGCGTTGCGGTGGACGGAGGCCGTATGACCTTCTACACCAACGATTACCTGGAGTATTACCTCACCCTGGCGGCCTGGCTGATCAACAACGGCATCTGGGACATGATCGCGGACAGCGGACTGTTCGCGGTTCCGTTCTGCATCATCATCGTCAGGGAGTGGCTGAAAGTCCGCGGCGAAGGCGCTGACGAAGGCAACAAAGGGGTGCTGTCACTGGCCCGCATCGAAACCCACATCTACGTGGGCTACGTGGTGGTGGCGCTCTGCGGTATTCCGGTGGTCAATGTCAGCTTCAGCACCCTCCAATTCGACCAGAGCCGGGCGCAGCAGTGCCAATTCCTACTGCCGTCACCCTCCTCGACCGGCTGGGAGACTTCATTCAGCGCTCTGAACGGCAAAAGTGCGCAGATGCCGATCTGGTGGGCATTCATGCACGCCTTGTCCAAGGCCACCACCAGCGGCGCCGTTGCCGCTATTCCCTGCGGAACCGACCTGCGTCAGCTGCGCATGGAGGTCAACAGCACACGCATCAACAACCCGCTGCTGGCCCAGGAGCTGGCCGACTTCAGCCGCGACTGCTACGGCCCATCCCGCGCGCGGTTCTTCATGAGACAGCCCGACCTGGGCTCGGCGGCTGACAACCCCAAAACCCTCCAGGATCTCAGTTGGATTGGTTCGAGGTATTTCCTCAACACTCGGGGTTATTACGACACCGACTACTCCCGAACGCCCAGGACCGCCTGGCCATACGACGAAACGCGTGACGCCACCCTCGCCAAAACCGCCGGCGGTGGCGGCTACCCAACGTGCAAGCAGTGGTGGTCCGATAGCGGCACCGGATTGAAGGATAGGATTGTGGAGCAGATCGATCCCGACCTGATGACCCGCTTCCTGGGCTGGGCGAACTGGCTGTCAACCGACCAGGTTCAGGAGTCGGTGATCAGGCAGATCGTTGCCCCGAGGCAGCAGATCGACGGAGCCGTGTACTCGGACTATGGCGGCCAGGTCGGTGGACAACAAACCAGTCTCACCAACGGAGCTTCGCGTGCCGCGGGATACATTGGCGCCACCTTCGGTTCAATCGCTTATTTTCCGGCGATGGACATGGTCCGGCAGGCCCTACCAATGGTCATGGCCTTTCTGAAGATGGCGATGGTCATCTGCATCCCACTGGTCCTGATCGTCGGAGCGTACCAGCTCAAGGTTGCGATGACCATGACCGTGGTGTTCTTCGCCCTGATCTTCGTGGACTTCTGGTTTCAACTCGCGCGCTGGATCGACAGCACTATTCTCGACGCCCTCTACGGTTCTGGTTCGCCCTATTCGAACTTTAACCCCGCCCTGGGGCTGGACAATGCCGCTCAGGACTTGGTTCTCAACTATGTAATGGGAGCAATGTTTCTTATCCTGCCTTTGTTCTGGATAGGAGCTCTAAGCTGGGCGGGAATAAGTGCAGGAAAAGCACTGGAAGGACTCGCTCGCGGTACTGACCCTATCAAGACGGAAGGGGGAAAAGGGGGAGCGAAAATGATTGAAGGCGCAAGTAAAGGAGTGAACTAGCGTAGCAATAATTAGGCCGGCAACAACGCCGGCCTTATTCTGACTGAACACAATGTAGGTCAGTCGTCGTCATCAACACGACAACCATTCGAGTAATAGCCATATCCTTGATACCCACACCGGAAACCATCAGCATCGTCAGGCTTCACAGCCTGGCTCAGCGCATCAAGACCATCACGATCAGGATTCGCAACCAAATACACCATTCCCAACAGGAACAAAAAGCCGACTACTGCCGAGATCATCCAGGAGAACACTGGCAAAAGGGCATAGAACACTGTCACAGCTGCTGCCAGCTTCACGGCCAGGATCAGAGACTTCGCCACGAACCAAGCAGCTCTGCCGGAGCGAGCGACTCGCGCAAGTACACGATGCTCTCCGGCACGCACGCAGGCAACAGCACTCCCGAGGCCATGCCCCAGGCGATAGGCAAATCCCTTGGTTGCTACGTTGCTGGTCATAACTACCGTCCTCCCACGGCAAGTACGACGAGTAATAGCATGATCGTCGTGATTTTCAACAAGCCAAACGCAAACTTTACGATATTCCGCCGCAGCCCCATGCGCTCTATGGCCTGGACGAGGGATTTGAAACCCAACGGAACGAAAACATACGCCAAGACCATTCGACCAACTCCCTTATCAATAGATTCAGATGGATTTGAGCGGCAGGAACAAACGCTGGTTTCCTGAACCGAGAGGCGAGAAACCGAATTGTTCATAGAAGTACTGGGCTCGATCATTGATGGCGTCGACTACCATGGCGTAAATCGCGATCTCATCGCTGACAGCCAGCGTTCGCTTGATGGCATCGACCAGCAGCATTTTCCCCACGCCATGACGCTGAGCCGCTTGCCCTACAGCTAACCGGCCAAGCAATGCTGCTGGAACAGGATGTCGGGGAAGTTTACGCGCGAGGGCGTTAGGCAACTGGCCGAGTTCAATCGACAGGGTGGAGAGCGTGTAGTAGCCCACAATACTATTCGGCTGCTCCGCCGCGGTTGCCACGAACACCCGGCTGACACGGCGTTTCACATCTTGACGGGCTTGCTTTTGAATGTAGTTATCCAGTGAGGCTACACCGCAATGGAATCCAGGCCTGTCGTGGTTACTATCCAGCGGCCGTATGACCAGAGTCGAATAATCGGTCATTTACTGGTGACGCGCTGATCATGTTCCTCGAAGGCGGCTTCCAGTTTTTTGTTGAAGCGGATCGGCTTGGCCAGTGCATTGAAGAAGGCTTCGGCGTCTCGGTTATTCAAGCTCATGACTTCGTGTTCATGAATGGTTTTTTCTGCATGTGCCAATGCACTGGTCAGGATGAAATTGCTGACGGTCTTGCCTTCAAAGCCTGCAGCGCGCTCCAGCGCCAGCTTGGCACTGTGTTTCAACCGGAGATTGATACGATCCTGTTTGGTGTCTGTAGCTGCGCTCATGGTAAAGACCCTTCATCGATGTGGGCAATGTGAGAAATTGTACGTCAAAGCGGTGCCTTTTTTCAATGCTCGCAGCATGACAGGCCACAGCCATTTCTTCGGCTCACTCAAAGAGCGTGGCAACCTTCGCCAGCACTTCGTCCATGATCGGCGTCAACATGGGTCGGCAGCGAGAACCTGGAGCAGCACCTCGAGGAGCCCGGCCAGCAGGCCGGTGCAGTTGAAGTCATGCGCCTGTTGCATGACGCCATGAAAGTCCAGCGCCACCTGCCACCTGGATAGCAGCACAAATGGCCCAAAAGGAAATGGCCTGCAAGAGCGAAGGGAATGGTGCACAAGGGTAAAAGCCCTACCCGAAAGGGCCGCCTATCAGCGGAGAAAAGGTCAGCAGGAAAAGGGCCATTATCCATAGTCCAGGCCTCTGCCTCAGCCGCTGTCGCTCCCGAAGTCAGCATCTTAGGCACGAAAACTGTGATTCCAGACCATGGCACGCCAGGATTTCTTCGCCTTTGAAATACCATCAGCCTGCGACCGCCGAGAGCACCTCGATACCCAAAGCCTCTCGCGCTTGCTTGGCCATCGAACTCCGCTGGTGCCCCGGGCCTTCATCGAACGGGCATCGGAATCGGTTAGCCACGTTGCTTCAGCGCCTGCACACCCTTTGATTTAGCGGTCGGGGGCGACCATATTTTGCCGTCGACCCCCAGTGTTCTCTTGCCTCGATTCTCCTTCATGGCCAACAATTTGCTGCTGTGCGAGAGCGTCAGTAGCCGCTGCAAGGCTTACACGTTGCCTAATCGAGTCAAAATCCTGTCTTGGATGTTATGAGTGCGTGGCTGTTCCAACGCAGCACCAAAGGGAACGGATCAGCACAGCATCCCGTTGAGATAGCGTTGGGCCTGCGGGTCGCGGGCACTTTCGAACAGTTCGCAGGCCGGACCGCTGTCCAGTACGCAGCCGCAGCCATCGCGCACCCAGCACACCGCCACATGGTCGGCCAAACGCCGGGCTTGGGCCAGGTTATGGGTGACCATGAGCAAGGTGTAACGGCCTTTCAGGCTGTCGATCAGGCCCTCGACCGTGGCGCTGGCGATCGGGTCCAGGGCGCTGCACGGCTCGTCGAGCAGCAGCACGCGGGGCTCCAGGGCCAGGGCGCGGGCGAAGCACAGGCGTTGCTGCTGGCCGCCGGACAGCCCCAGTGCCGGCTTGTGCAGGCGGTCGCGCACCTCGTTCCACAAGCCCGTGGCTTGCAACGCCTGCTCCATGCGCCCATGCAGTTCGCACTTGTCGCGCACGCCATGCTCGCGCAGGGCAAACAGAATGTTCTCGGCAATGCTCAGGGGGAACGGGTTGGGCTGCTGGAACACCATGCCCACCTGACGGCGCAGGGCTTGCACATCCACTGCCCCGGCCAGTACATCCTGATTGTCGATCAACACCCGGCCGCTGACGCGAGCCCCGGGGGTCAGATCAGTCATGCGGTTTACCGCCACCAGCATGCTGCTCTTGCCGCAGCCACTGGGGCCAACCACGGCCATGAGCTCGCCAGCTGCCACGTCCAGCGACGCTCCGAGCAAGGCCCCCTGCTCACCGTAGTGCACGCTGAGATTCTGGATACTGAGTGAAGGTGGTTGGGTTGACGCAGTCATAACATCATCTCGCGAAGGAAAGCGGTCGTTTGCCGATCTGCCAGGCCAGCAACTGAATCACCAGCGCGAAGCCCAGCAAGACCAGCGCGGTTGCCGCCGAGGCCGGGCTACCACCGGATACATTCATGGCCAGATCATAGATATGCACGGCCAGGGTACGCCCAGAGTCGAACAGGCTCTCCGGCCAGCGCATTACGTAGCCGGCGGTGAACAGCAGCACGGCGGTTTCCGCGAGGGCACGGCCGGCACTGAGCACCAGGGCGGCGGCAATCCCCGGGGCCGCGAACGGCAGCAGGATGCGCCGCAGGTAACCGACCCGGGAGATGGCCAGACCGGCAGCCGCCTGCCGATAACTCTGCGGGCAGTCGCGCAGGGCCTGCTCGCAACCGCGGATAAACAGCGGCAGCACCATGCAGGCCAGGGTGCAACCACCGGCCAAGAGCGAATAGCCCCAGCCCAACTCGACCACGAACAGGCGATAGCCGAACAGACCGAAAACCACCGAAGGGACGGCCCCCAAGCCATCAAGCGCCCATTGCAGGGTCAGGTTGAGGCGGCCCTCGGGACGTACCTGTTCCACCAGAAACAGCGCCGTACCCAGGCCCAAGGGTACCGCCAGGCTCATGCAGATCAGCAAGACCAACGCGGTGGACACAATGATCGGCCCGATCCCGCCGCTGCGCCCTGCCTGCTCGGGTTCAGCCAGCAGAAACTGCCAGTCGAGCACGCCTATCCCATCGCCGAATACCGTCCACAGCAGGCTCAGGGGCGCCAGCATCAACGCCAGCGCCAACAATCCCAGGGCGCGGGCGCGCCAGGCTTCCCGGCGGTTCATGTGCGGCTGCCGTAGATACGCGCCAGCGCCATCAGCAGCAGCGCCAACACCAGCAACAGCCAGCCACTCAGATACAGCGCCTGCAGATGCGGACCTGTGGCATAGCTCATTTCCAGCGCGATATTCGCGGTCAGTGTCCGGACCGGCGCAAACGGCGAGCCGGGCCACTGCACCACATTGCCCGCCACCATCAGCACCGCCATGGTTTCACCCAGCGCCCGTCCCAGTTGCAACAGGATGGCCGGCCACAGGCGCGGCCAGGCCGCGGGCAGCAGCACGCGACGAATCGCCGACCAGGACGAAACCCCCAGACACAAGGCCGCCGGCAGGTGGCGACGGGCGCTTTCGCGTAAGGCCACATCGGCCTGCACCATCAGCAGCGGCAGGATCATCAACGCCAGCACGATGCCCGCCGCCAACAGACTGGCCCCCGGCGGCATCCAGGCACCGAGCAACGGCACCAGCACCACCAGGCCCCAGAGCCCATAGACCACCGACGGAATGCTGGCCATCAGGCCGAGCATGCCGCCATAGACCCGCGCCACGGCCCGTGGCGCATAGAAGATCAGCCAGATACTCACCAGCAACCCCGCCGGCACCGCCAGCAGCAGGGCCAGCAGGCTGCTGAGCAGAGACGAGCCGAGCATGGCCTGGAGGCCGAACTGGCCGGTCGACGGCTGCCAGGTTGTGCCCAACAGGCTTGCCGGTTGCTGCAGCAGCGGCCAGCTGGCCTGGGTCAGAAACAGCAGAATCAGCAACAGCACCACCGCAGCGGTCAGCGCACAGCCCAGGCTGGCCGCGCGCAGCAACCAGTCCAGGTTAGGGCGCAGGGATAAAGGCGTGCTGCTCGACAAGGTCGGCCACCTCGCTAGACTGGGCGAACGCCAGCAATGCCTGCGTATTGGCATCCGGATCGCCTTTCACGACCAGATTCAACTCGCGCTGCAGCGGATACTGACCGGCAAGCAAGGCCGCGGTCGAGGCCGGTTGGCCATCGAGCGCCAGCAGCTTGATCGGTGCGCCCAAGTTCACCTCATACTCGGCGGTACCGATGGAGACATAACCGATCGCGTGCGGGTTGCCGGCTACCGACTTGATGCCCTGCTGGTTATCACCTATCACCAGATCCGGATGAACCTCCGCGTTGTCGAGCTTGAAGTGCTTGAGAAACAGCTCCAGGGTCGAGCGACCTTCGGCCTTGTGTACTTTCACCACCTGCCCGGCCGCACCACCCAGATCCGACCAGTCACTGAGCCGGCCGCTATAGAGCGCCACCACCTGCTCGCTGCTGATGTCATCGAGCGGATTGCTGGCGTGGACAATCATGGCGATGCCATCCTGGGCAATGATGAAGGGACTCAGGTCCTGCTCATCGGGGTTCAGCGAGCGCGACACCATGCCGATGGCCGCCAGGCCGCTGCGGGCATCCTGGAGACCACGCGAGGAGCCCCCCGCCTGCACATCGACCCGCACATCGGGGTGTTGCGCCTCGAAGCGCTTGCCGATTTCCGCCATCAGCGGCGCAATGGTGCTGGAACCGGACACCGTGATGGTCTGTTTGTCCTGCGGGGCACACGCGCTCAGCAGCAGCGTCGTGCAGGCCAGCGCGATAAGGTTGCGACTGATCATCTGACTGGAATCCTTAGCAACAACTGGCTGGAGAAGAGGCGGCACCCTGCTGGTCGAACGGCAAACCACCGCCACAGCCCTCGAACAGGCCAAAGTGGCGACTGAAGTCACCGATAAACTGGAAGTGCGCGGCGAAACGGCTGCCCTGCAGCATGCGCCAGGTATTGCCGCACACCGGGAACACCCGACCGGTCTCGAGGCGATGGTGCTTGTCCAGCACGAAGGCCGTGGCCGCGCCGGGGATGCTGCCCTGGTAGATCACAGCCTGGCCGTAATCCTCACAGGCCGGCTCCAGGTCCTCCAGCTTGAACAACCGGTAGGTGGCGGAGAAGAACCGCGCATCGCCGAGTTTGTCGGCCAGGGCCGGGTCGGTGATGTCGATCGGCTGATCTTCGACCAGACGCGGATCGCTGAAGCCATGGCGCCGAGCCAGATTCTCGAAATCGTTCCAGTACAGCGCGCCGCCCAGGCATTCGCCGTACAGCACCTCGTCCTGGCGCAGCTCTTCGGCCAGCCGACGGTCGGCGTAGACATCGGAGAAATACAATTCGCCGCCCGGCTTGAGCAGGCGGTAGGCCTCGCGCAGCACGCTGTCCTTGTCTGGCGACAGGTTGATCACGCAGTTGGAGACGATCACATCGAAGCTGGCATCGGCCAGATCCAGCGCCGCCAGGTCCTCGATATAGCCATGACGGAAAGCCACATTGGCATAACCGAACTGCTCGGCGTGGTAGTCCAGGTGCGCATTGGCCACCGCCAGCTGCTCGGCGGTCATGTCCACCCCCAGCACCGAACCCTGCGCGCCGACCAACTGAGCCAGCACATAGCAGTCACGCCCCGAGCCACTGCCCAGATCCAGCACCCGGCAGCCTTGCAGCAGTGCCGGCGCGACCAGGCCGCAGCCGTAATAACGCGCACTGACCTCCGGGTGCACATTGGCCAGCAGCGGCTTGAGCCAGGCCGGCATGTTGGAGACATCGCAGCAAGCGCTGGTCTTCAGGTCGCCACTGCTCTGCAGGACCTTGCCGTAGTAGTTCTGTACCGATTCGTGCATGGGTAACCTCTGTTCATGGAGCTGTTCATGGAGTGGGTCGCCCTGCGCAGCAAAGGGGCAGAACAACGCCGATCAAAGTGATTGGTTGAAAAAATGTCACTTACTAACTAGATAAAAAATCAACACGCTTGTTACAGCGCCAGCCCGCACAGCGCTGGGTCGACACGAAATAAAAAAGAGGCTGTATCGGAGATACAGCCCCAAGGTCGGGGAGGAAAGGAGCAACCCCTGTACTTCACTCAGTCATGAGTGAAAGCGTTACAAAACACTCAACGGGTACTCGACGATGAAGCGCACTTCGTCGATATCGCCGTCGATCTGGTCGGAAGTGCCGCGATGCGTCGCTTGCCGAACGCGCAACGACAGATCCTTGGCCGGACCTGCTTGCACCACATACTTGGCCTCGATATCGCGTTCCCAATGCTCGCCATCGGCACCGGCAAAGGCACTGTTGGGATCGGTATCCGAGCTGTCGATGCCACTGCCGATGATATAACGCGCCATCAGGCTCAGGCCCTGCACACCTTAGCCGGCCATGTCGAGGTCATAGCGCAGTTGCCAGGATTCTTCGCCCGGGGAGTTGAAGTCGGAGTACTGCACCGAGTTGGCCAGGTAGATGCCATCGAAACCGATGTAATCGAAACCGGCCTCGTCATCGATCTGCTGGAAGGCCAGGGTCAGGGCGTGAGCACCGGCGCTGTACTTGCTGGCCAACGACCAATCGGTATTGTCGATCTCACCAGCCAGGCGCTTGCCTTCATCGTCGGTGCGGTAGAGGTTGAGGTCGAAATTCAGCGACCGCTCTGCGCCCAAGTCGAAGGTGTAACCGAGATTGGCGTAGTAGCGGTCCCAGGTATCCTCGACGCGGGAAGCGTACAGGCCCAGGGTCAGGTTGTCGGTCGGTGTGTAGAAGCCCCCCGCCCAACTGATGGCATCGCCAACATCACTGGCGTACTGGATCAGCAGCTCGTCGTCGGAATTGGTGCTGTCGAACCGGTTCATCGCCGTGAAACGGCCCGCATCCAGGGCCAGGCCCTCGATCTCCTCGCTGGTGAGAACGAAGCCGGTGGCGGTTTCCGGCAGCAGACGGGCGTCGCCAGTGCCGACCACCGGGTTGCCGAAGCGCTGCTCGCCATACTTGAGCACGGTATTCGACCAGCGCAGCTTGACCACCCCGCCCGCCTCGCTCCAGTCCTTCTCGGGCTCGCCATCACTGCCGACCGGGACCAGAAAGGTGCCGGTACGACCGCCGCCGCTGTCCAGGCGGATGCCGAGAAAGCCATAGGCATCGACCCCGAACCCCACGGGGCCCTGGGTAAAGCCGGATTCGTAGACGCCCATGATGCCGTAGGCGGCTTCCTCGCGATAACCGTTCTCCTGGCCGGGCTTGCTGGCGTTGGTGCCGGCGCCGTTGAAGCCACCATTGCGGAAATCACGGTTGAAGTAGAACGCGCGGTTTAACAGGTTGAAACTGCTGTCTTCGATAAAACCCTGGGCCTCGGATTGCTGACTAGCCAGAGCCGACTGACTGATAGCTGCGGCAACGGCCAGGCTGAATAGACTGAGTTGGAACGAGCGCATTGGGTACCCCTCTTGCGTAGGCGATGCGCCACCCCACAGGGTGGACGCTTGTTGTTCTACCAATGCCAGCGCAACTGCTGCTGACTCACTCAGAGTAGGCCACTCGTGGATTTGTTACAGCTCAGGCTCTATCCAATACCAACTTGTCTTCATCGCGATAGGCAATCAGCAGCAAGCTGGCGGCGAAGATGATCAGCGAGGGGTAGAACAGCGCATTGCTGTCCGCGAATACCCAGCCCCAGGGATCGATTACCGACTGCAGCACGGCAAATAGTGAAGCCGCGTTGAACAGTACCTGCACCGGGTAGACCCAACGCCTTGCAAAACCCACGACTACAGCCAGGCCAATGAGTATCTGCAGCACACCCGCCACCTGCAGCGCGTTCTCGGCGGCGAGCAAGCCGAAGTAGAACGTGTTGGCCACGGCCATGCCGTGCTCGACGTTGAACACCTTGTCGGCGCCGCAGATGACCAGCAGCCAGCCAAGCGATACGCGCAGCAGCATCAGGGTCCAGATTTTCATTACAACTTCTCCTGGTAACGGCCGGGCTCGTGCCCCGGCCATGGTTGTCCACCGCGACCGGGTTGGTCGGGCGAGTATGGGGACTTCATTGCTTGCCGATATGCCGACTGATAAAAGCGCGGTCGAGGCGGTCTTTCCACCAACCGAGCAGTTCACCCTCGGCGGTAAAACCCGCCCAACTGAGCATGGCGCCGCCCTGGCCGTCGGCCAACAGTGCCAGCGAGCGGCGTTGTGGCAAAAACGGAGTCAAGGGAGAACCGCTGAGTGCTGCGCTCAAGTTGGCAGCCAAAACAGGCCCCTGGCGCACGGCGTACACGCCACTGCGCGGTGTTGCGCTGAGACTTGCGCAATCGCCGGCGGCAAAAACCTGCGGATGAGAAAGGCTCTGCAGCGTCTTGCCCACCGTCACGAAACCGCGCTCATCACAGGCCAGCCCGGACGTGCCAAGCCAGGGCAACGCACTGGCGCCCGTGGCGAGAATTACCCGCCCGCCATGCCAGGCAACCTGGTTGCCGGCCAGCAGCGCATCGCCATCGATTGCATCCACGGCAATACCCTCGCGCACCATCACGCCGGCCTCGGCCAGGCGGCGTACCGCCCGTTGGCGCAGCGCTGGCGGGTGGCCGGCCAAGATCCGTGCACTGCTGAGCAAGGTGAGTGCCGGCACCAGAGGCGCAAGGGCCAGCGCCAACTCGACCCCGGCGGCACCACCACCGAGAATGGCCAGCGCTTGCGGCGCTTGCTGCCACAGCTTCCAGCCCTTGAGAAAAGCCTCGAAAGGCTTCACCGGCAGTACCTCCAGCGCAGCGCCGGCACCTCGTGGCACCCTGGGTTGCGAGCCCAGGTTGAGCGATAGCCAGGTGGCCGAAATGTGCCGGCCATCTGCCAGCTCGACGCTGTTGCTGGCCGGAGCCAGGCCAAGCAAACGACCCTGCAGCAGCTCAACATCGATAGCCGTACACAATGCCTGCAACGGGATCCGGCATTGCTCTGGACGGTAGAGACCCGCCAACAGGCCAGGCAACATGCCCGAGTACCAGGCATGCGGGCCTTCGCTGACCAGGCCGATACGCCCCTTCGGCCGTTGCCCGTTCAACCATAGGCGCAGCACGCCCAGATGGGCATGCCCCGCGCCCGCGAGCAACAAATCGAACTGATCACTCACAAGACTTTCTCGCTCACCTTGAGCGCAGGGAGGGCATCCACCTTGGCGCCGCCCAGGCGCCATTGGTGGAAGCGCGCGACCCAGCGCAGCACCGCTACCGGGGTATGAGCACGCTTCCACTCGCCGGCCACGTATTTGTTGGCTTCGGCCATGGTCGGATAGATATGGATGGTGCCCAGTACCTTGTTCAGGCCATAGCCATGCTTCATCGCCGCAACGTACTCGGCGATCAGCTCGCCGGCATGCTCGCCGACGATGGTCACGCCCAGGATGCGGTCCTTGCCCGGCGAGGTCAGTACCTTGATATAGCCATGAGCGGCCTCGTCGGCGATGGCGCGGTCGAGCTCGTCGATGCCGAAGCGGCTCACTTCATAGGCGATTCCCTGCGTCTTGGCCTCCTGTTCGTTGAGGCCCACGCGGGCCACTTCGGGGTCGGTAAAGGTGGCCCAGGGAATCACGCGGTAGTCCACCTTGAAGCGTTTGAAACCACCGAACAATCCGTTCACGGCGGCAAACCAGGCTTGATGCGCCGAGGTGTGGGTGAACTGATAAGGGCCGGTCACATCGCCCACGGCGAAGATATTGGGGAAGCGCGTGGCCAGGTATTCGTCGACCTCCAGGGTGCCATTAGGGCGCAGCGCCAGTTGCAGCTCCTCGGCGCCGAAGCCCTGGACGTTGGCCACCCGGCCCAGGGCCAGCAGTACCTGATCGAAGGCGATGGCGACCTCGCGGTTATCGGCCAGGTTGAGGCAGACTAATTGGCGCTGCCCCTCGACCACCTCGAAACGCATGGCCTTGTGTTGCAAGCGCAGCGCTACCCCATCGTGGCGCAGGCTGGCCATCACCGCCTCGCTGGCCTCGAGGTCCTCACGCACCAGCAGGCGTTCGGTCATTTCCACCTGGGTCACGGCGCTGCCCAGGCGCTGAAAGGCCTGGGCCAGTTCACAACCGATGGGGCCACCGCCGAGCACCAGCAGACGCTTGGGTTGCTCGCGCAAGTCCCAGACATTATCCGAGGTCAGCGGCTCAACCCGTTCGATGCCCGGAATCTTCGGCACCAGGGGTCGCGCTCCAGTGGCAATCACGATGGCGCGGGTGCTCAGGCTCTGGCCATTGACCTCCACCGTCCACGGCGAGGTGATCTTCGCTTCGCCCTCGATCACGTCCACGCCCAGACCGGTATAGCGCTCGACCGAGTCATGCGGCTCGACGGCCGCCACCACCCGCTGCACGCGCTGCATCACGGCGGCAAAATCGACCTCGGCTGTTACCGGTTTGAAGCCCAGCGCCTCGGCCTTCTTCAGTTCATTGGCAAATTTTCCCGAACGCAGCAGCGCCTTGGACGGCACGCAGCCGGTGTTCAGGCAGTCGCCACCCATCCTGTGCTTCTCGATCAGGGTGACCTTGGCTTTCACCGCGGCGGCGATATAAGCCGAGACCAGCCCGCCGGAACCGGCACCGATCACCACCATGTTACGATCGAACACCTTAGGCTTGATCCAGCCGGCGTAGACCTTGCGCGCCTTGAACAGATCCACCAACTTGCGCGAGGCAATGGGCATCAAACCGAGCAGGACGAAGGCGCCGACCAGCCCCGGCGAAAGAATCCCGCCCAGCGAATCCAGCTGGCCCAACTCACGGCCGGCATTGACGAACACCAGGGTGCCGGGCAGCATGCCCAGCTGGCTGACCCACCAGTAAGTGCGCGCCGGTAACTTGGTCAGGCCCATGGCCAGGTTGATCAGGAAGAACGGAAATACCGGCACCAGGCGCAGGGCGAACAGATAGGACGCCCCTTCCCGCTCGATGCCCTGATCGATACCGGCCAGACGTTGGCTGAACCTGGCCTGGACCCAGTCGCGCAGCAGAAAACGGCTGATCAGCATGGCCAGGGCTGCACCTAGGGTGGAGGCAAACGACACCAGCAGGGTACCGCCGAGCAGGCCGAACAAGGCGCCCGCAACCAACGTCAGCAACACCGCGCCAGGCAGCGATAGCGCCGTCGCCACCACGTACAGCAGGAAGAACAAGCCACCGGTCAGCAGCGGGTTGGCGGATACCTGTGCGTTCAGGGCGGTCTGTTGTGCCTTGAGGGTCGCCAGGTTGTGGTACTGGCCCAGATCGAACAGGAAGAAACCCGCCACCAGCAGCAGAATGATGCCCAGCAGGGCCGCTTTACGCTTATCCATGTGAATCCTTCCTTAATGATTATCCAGCGCGCCGCCGCAGCTCGAGCCCTGCCCGGCCGTACAGGCGTAGCAGTGATCGCGGGTGACAATAGGGTTGCCTGCCAGGCTCGATGAGCCGAGCAGGTCGCGCAGATGGGGGCGGTCACGGCCGATCAGGCCGGGCATGACCAGGGGCAACTCGTGCATCTGATTGAAATCGCAGTCGTACAGGTAGCCCTGCCAGTCGACACTCAGCAGACTTTTGCACATCACCGCGTCGAGGTTTTCCGGGCGGTAGCTGTCGCGCAGCAACTGCATATAGCTATTGAAGCTGCCCTTGCTCACCAGGGTGCTGCCGAAACGGGCGATCGGCTGGTTGGTGATGGTCAGCAGGTTGTTGAAATAGATGCCGAAGTCCTCGGCCAGGTGGGCCTTGTAGTCGGCCTCGAGCTGCGCTTGTGGCGGGGGCAGGCTGGCGCCTTGCGGGTTGTACACCAGATTCAGAATCAAACCGCTGCCATCCAGGCCATAGCCCAGCTTATTGAGCTGCTGCAGGCCTGTGATACTGGCGTCGAACACGCCATCGCCGCGCTGCTTGTCGACGTTATCGCGCGAATAGCACGGCAGGGAGGCACTGACTTCCACGCCTTGCGCGGCGAGAAAATCGGCCAGGTCTGCATAGCCCGGCTCGCTGAGGATGGTCAGGTTGCAGCGATCGATAACCCGCAAGCCTTCACGGCGGGCGTGGCTGACGATTTCGCGAAAGCGCGGATGCATCTCGGGCGCACCGCCGGTCAGATCCAGGGTTTGCACCGAATGGGCGTCGATCACCCGATGCAGCAGCGCCAGACTCTCGTCGGTCATGGCTTCGGTACGGGTTGGCCCGGCGTTGACATGGCAATGCAGGCAACGCTGATTGCACAAGTAGGTGAGATTGACCTGCAATGCTTGCAGTTGGCCTCGGGTGATCGCGGGAAAACTCAGCGCGTTGAGCAGGGGTAAAGTGGCATGCATGGCGATTCAAACTCGTGGAGAACTAAGCTTTTGAGACGCGCAGCGACCATTCGTTACGACGGTTCGGCAACGCCGGGGGCAGGCAAGCGGCTGGCAATGTCGCGCAAACTCTCGAGCGTGAGGTCCGGCTCAACCCCCCAAGGGTCGAACGGCGTGCCTGGATCGCGGCGCAACCAGGCGGTGCGCAGGCCGGCATGGGCGGCGCCGAGAATATCGAAAGGATTAGCCGAGACCAGATACACCTGGGCGGCCGGCACGTCGCAACTGCGCACCAGATGGGCATAGACCTGTGGATCGGGCTTGAAGGAATGCACCTCCTCGACGCTCACCACCGCCTCGAAACAGTCGCGAATGTCGGCCCGTTTCAGCAGTCGCTCCACAGCCTCGCGACTGCCATTGGAGAAGGCATACAAGCGCGTGCCGCGACTGCGCAACGCGTGCAAGCCTGCCAGCACATCGGGGAAGGCATCGAGGTCGGCATAGGCCTGCATGGCCAGTTCGATCGCCTCTTCGCCGATCGTCAGCGCGTGCTCGCGACAGGCAAACACCAGGGCTTGCCGGGTACACACCGAGAAATCGCAGTAGTCGCGCATCAGGCCCCGGCGAAAGCTGTACTCCAGCTGCTTCTGTCGCCATAAGCGCGAGACGGCCGGAGCCTTGTCGCCGAGCAGCTCGGTGAGCCTGGCGAGCACGGCCTGGGTATCGATCAGGGTTCCATAGATGTCGAAGGCCACAGCGTTGTTCATGGGGAACTCCTAGTTATGCTGCTAATTTACGGACTGATAAGTCCAAAATAAGGCAAAAAATTTAGCGCAAGTTCGCCATCACCAGCTCTATGACGGTCAGCAGATCCTTCTGGGCGATGGCGGACTTGGTCTGAGTGCGCAAACCGCTCATGGCGCAGTGCATGTACAGCGCCAGGGCAGCGGGGGATTGTCTATCCGACAACTCGCCGCGGACCTGGGCCTGTTCGAAGGCGCACTCGAATACCTGGCGAAAACGCCGTGTGGCCAACTCGATCAAGGGCTGTACGGCAGGGTCAGTGGTGGAGAATTCGTTGGCCACGTTAACCAGCATGCAGCCACGTGGTGTGCCGCGCTGCGCATCCTCGAGTACGGACAGCAAGCAGCCGCGAATAAAGCCCAGCGGCGACTCGGCCTGTTCCAGGCGCTCGCGCATGTGCTTGGCGCGGGTGTCGAAATAGCGGGTGAAGGCGGCCTCGAACAGGCTCTGCTTGTTGCCGAAACTCTCGTACAGGCTGCTCTTGGACAGCCCGGTGGCCATCAGCAGATCCTGCAGGCTGGTGGCTTCATAGCCCTGGCTCCAGAAAAGCTGCATGGCATTTTCCAGGACAAGGTCGGGGTCGAAGTTTCTTGGGCGTCCGCGGTTCATGCCGCGCATTATGGACCGATCATTATTTAATTCACAGCGCTGCCGTCCCCAAGCTGTAACAAAGTCTCTTGGCCAGCATCAGAGTCGGGCAGCCGGTCGACCGCCAGTTTCGCTAGCGACGGTTGTTGCAGGCTCTGGATTGACATACGAACCAATCGGTCCAGAATAAGCCACACCACTGAAACGCAGCCCACTATCGCTCCACATCTGGTAGCTGGCCCTTCGGCTTCAGATTAAAAGACCAGCCAGTCCATATATAGAGGAAAGCACCATGCTCAGCGAATACCAACTGACCCTGCCCGCACTCGACTTGACCAGCACCGACGCCCGCGGCCAGGCCGTCCTGGAGAAGGCCAAGGCCCAGGTCGGCTTCATCCCCAACATGTACGCCAATATGGTCAACTCCCCCGGCCTGCTGGAAACCTACCTGGATGGCTACAGCGCATTCCGTAACGAGTCGGGCTTTACCCCGGCCGAACAGGAAGTGGTGTTCCTGGTGATCAGCCGCGAGAACGGCTGCGAATACTGTGTGTCGGCGCACAGCGCCCTGGCCGATATGAAGTCCGGTCTGGCGCCTGAGGTCACCGACGCGATCCGCGACGGCAGCCCGATCGGGGACGCCAAGCTGGCGGCGCTGGCCGAGTTCACCCGCACCCTGTTTCATACCCGCGGTTTGCCTTCGCGCGCGGCGGTCGAAGCCTTCCTCGCCGCGGGCTACGCCGAGCGCCAAGTGCTGGAGATAGTCCTGGCCCTTGCCGTCAAAACCCTGAGCAACTACGCCAACCACCTGTTCCACACCCCGCTGGACGCCATGTTCGCGGGGCGCGCCTGGCAGCAGAAGTAATAGTCGCGGTCACTTCTCGCCGAGAGTGGAGCGCGGTGAAGACCGGCCGGCGCCCAGCATCCCAGGCTGCGCCGGCCACCCCCTATTTGCGGAGACGACAAGATGCTGCCGGCCAAACTGATCATCACCCTGGGCGCCCTGCTCTATGGCCTGGGCGTGCCGCTGCTGGAAATCAACTCTACCCATGTGTTCAATCCGCAATGGGAAGCCCATGCCCGGCTGCACGAGGTGTGGCAACTGGCGACCAACTCCGCCCTGGCGCTGCTGTCCCTGTGGCTGGCCTGGAGGCGCAATAACATCAGGCTGCCGAGCATTCTGGCCATGCTGGTGACCGGCGGTTTTCTGCTCGCTTACCTGGTACGCCAGGGGTACGGCGGTTCGATGGTGCTATCGGATGGTAGCGAGAAAATGCTCTTCGGCCTCAACCTCGGCGCGTTTGCCTTCGGCCTGGTTTTTCTTCTTTCGCTGCTGGCCTTGTTTCTCAGCAGGCGGGTCCCGGCCACCGGTGCGCATCAGTAGCCCGCGACTGACGACTCTGCCGATGCGGCCTGTATCTCGGCCTGTAACAAAGTCCCTGCGGGTGTATCTCAATCAAACCGGGCCGACCTCTTCGCCCCGTCATTGCGAGGTAACACCATGAGTAAAGTCACCCTCTACACCAGCCAACATTGCCCTTATTGCCGCATGGCCGAGCAATTGCTGGCGCGCCGTGATGCCGGCGCGCTGAGCAGAATCAGGGTCGATCTGGATCCACAGGCCCTGCGTGCGATGATCGAAAAGACCGGAAGACGCACGGTGCCACAGGTCTTCATCGGCGCACGGCATGTTGGCGGCTACGATGACCTGGCCAGACTCGATAGCGCTGGCGAACTGGCGACGTTGCTGGCTGATTGCTAGACGGAGAAGCCCATGCGAAGCAGCCACCGCACCCTTTTCCAGGCCCTGGCGCTGTCTCTGTGCATCAGCGCTTCGGCCCTGGCCGTGCCGCCAGAAGGACCGGCCCGCCTGCTGTCGGCCAGCCACGAGGCATACGCGAGCGCAATGTTGTCCGGCGGTCCCGGCAAGGACGGCATTCCGGCCATCGACAGCCCGCACTTCAGTGACGCGGCAAGCGCGAATGGCTTTCTCGATCCCCAGGACATCGTCTTCGGCGTCTTCCACCAGGGCCAGGCGCGCGCCTATCCGCAGCGCATCCTGGTCTGGCACGAGATCGTCAACGACAGCCTGGGCGCGGATGGCCTGAGCATCACCTACTGCCCGCTCACCGCCACTGCCGTCGGCTTCAAGCGCGGCGCCACCAGCCTCGGCGTTTCCGGCAAGCTGCTCAACAGCAACGTGGTGATGTACGACCGCGCCAGCGACAGCCATTGGTCGCAGATCGCCGGCGTGGCCATCGACGGGCCGGCCAAGGGCCGCAGCCTGGAGGAAGTGCGGGTGGTCTGGACCACCTGGGCCAGGTGGCAGGCACGCCATCCGCAGACCCAGGTGCTGACCCGGGCAACCGGCGCCCTGCGCAACTACAACCGCGACCCCTATGGCAGCTACTTGCCGCTGCAAGGCTACTATGCCGACCCCGGCGTGATGTTCCCGGTCATGCACCAGGACAGCCGCCTGCCGACCAAGCGGATGATCCTCGGTTTTCGCACCGGGCGGGTGGCCATCGCCGTCGACAGGGCGCACCTGCGCGAACAGGCTGTACTGAGCTACCGCCACGGCGACGAGCACTTCCTGATCATCCGCGACGAGCAACTGGATACCGGCTGGGTCTACCGCTCCGCCACGCCGATCGAGCTGGATCCGGCCAGCCTGCGCTTTACCGCCGAGGGGCCGCAGGCTGCCGAACTCGAAGGCCTGGAGCCACTCAACGCCTTCGACGCCATGTGGTTCGCCTGGTACGCTTTCTACCCGCAAACGGTGCTGCTCGATGGCTCGCCCCAACCCTGACAAACTGCTGATCGGCGGCCTGGCCGTGCTCTATGCCCTGCTCTACCTGTACGCCATCGGCGATCTGGACATTGCTCGGGCCGGCTGGAACTGGCAGGCCCTGGACTGGCAATGGCAGCGCCTGTGGGCGCGCCGCGGGCCTTGGTACTTCGAGGCCGTGGCCATGCTCGAGCTGGGCGTGCTGGTGCTGCTGATCAGCCCGGCCAATCTGGTCTTGGCCGGGTTGCTGACGCTCCTGCTGGCGCTCAATCTGCACGGCGCCCTGGCGCTACGTGCCAACGCCCGGTGTTCGTTATCCCAGGGCGCCGCGTCGAGTGCCGGCTTGTGGCCGGCGCTGCTCGCCGGCGGCGCCTGTTGCGCCCCCAGCCTGCTGCTGGTGTTGGGCATTCCGGGGCTGGGCGCCTTCGTCGGCCTGTTCGCCTGGCTGCTGCCGCTGTCCCTGTTGCTGCTGGTGCTGAGCCGCTGCTGGCAACGGCGTCGCGGCGCACCCCGGGTGTTGCGGTTGCTTTAAGAGGTTATGACCCCCTCCTACTGCGGCCGCTTCGCGACGGCGCTCGATATTTTCACAACCTCTAATTGCCAGCCCGCGGCGAAGCGTTCCGACCAGCGGCAGCTAAAAGCACAGTGCGATCGGCACAGCACCTGTAATAAAGCGCCTCGCCAACTATCCAATTCATGGGTAACGCATCTGTGGAGGATGACGCCATGAAATCGATACTGAGTATGACGGCCCTGGCCGCACTGATGATGGGTGCTGCGGTGGCTACGGTGCAGGCTGACGAAGTGAACGGGCCTTGGCCGCGTGACGGCGCGCAGCTGTTGCTGGCCGAAAGCGGCAGCGACCGGCTGGCCGATTTTTTCCTGCGGCGCGAGTCGCTCGCTGAGCAGCGCTCCAGTCGGGACTCCGGCGAGCGCTTTGTGCAGATGGTCGAGGAGCAACCCACCGCCGCCGGTCCTGAGCGCGAGCAGCAGACACAACGAATCGAAAAGTCGGAACCCGGCATTCTGAGGGACCGGGCACTCTACGGCCCTCACTGACGACGCAGGCTTTGCGCGCTAAAGTCCCCCCGGGGAGATGCCCATAACCTGGGTATCCCCCCTTCCCCGGTCACGGGAACACTGACCGGCAACACCGCCTTGCGGTGTTCTTCCGTTTCTTGTCCCGGCTGGTGCGCTATGCCGGCTTGCTCGGTACGGGTACCGTGCTGCACAAGACCGGCGCACCGGATCACAAGGACGCTCAACCGCCGTGCTGGCCATGATCCGCAGCAGTTTTCCGGCGCCTCGCGGAATTCGTGTTAGCGCGGCTTGCGGCACCGGGCGGCGCGTATCTGTGCGGCTAAGCGCTCCGACCAGCGGCTGCCAGAAGCGCATTGCGCTCGGCACAACACCTGTAACAAAGCACCTCGCCAGTCATCCTAATGATGCATACCGCATCTTTAGAGGATGACACCATGAAAACGCTTTTGAGTATGACGGCCTTGGCCGCACTGATAATGAGCGCTACCGTAACTACGGTGCAGGCCGAAGGTGGCAGTGACCGGCTGATGGACTACCGCCTGGAGCAACTGGCCGTGGTGCATGGTCGCTCCAACCAGGACTCCACTGAACGCTTTGTTCAGATGATCAAGGAGCAGCCTACTGCCGCCGGCCCCGAACGTGAGCAGCAGCTACAACGGAGCGAACAGTCGCAACGCGGCATTCTGCAGAACCGGCTGCTCTTTGGCCCTCACTGATGGCGTACGCTGTGCGTTATCAAGCATCGGGGGAATGCCGGCAATGCCGACATCTCCCTCGCAACGAGGGCTTGGTTCGGCGCAGAGCCAGATGCCGCCGGCCAGGTTACTCGGCAGCCCGTCTCGTCTACGGCAGCTGGATCGCCCCCCTGACAGGTCGCGGACTCCGCTCCGCCAACGCCCGACAGGCTGCTGGATACCACGTTCAAGACCTCGCCGGCCGCCACCTGTGTATGCGGCCATTGCCAAAATCGACCACGAACAACGTACCGTCGGCCGCTACGGCAACCGCGATGGCATGCTCGAATTGGCCCGGGCCATCGCCCCGGCTGCCGAAGCTGGTGAGAAAGCGGCCGTCCGCGGAGAACTTCTGGATCCGATGGTTGTAGAAGTCGGCGGCGAACAGATTGCCCCGTCGATCGACAGCCACCCCGGTCACGGTCGCGAACCAGCCGTTGAAGGGGCCGAAGATGTTGATGGCAAAGGGACCTCCCCATTTGCGCATGAACACTCCTTGGCGGTCGAATTGCTGTATGCGGTCGTTGTAGCCGTCGGCGACGTACAGTGCTCCCTCCGGGCCGACCGCCACTGCAGTGGGATAGTTGAACTCAGCGGCGCCGATGCCGATCTTGCCGGTCGCGCCTTTCTGCCGGACAAAGCGGCCATCGGCCTCCAGTTGCTGAATGCGCTGGTTGTAGACGTCGGCGACCCACAGCTTGCCATCGGCCGCGACCGCCACGCCGCCGGGAGAATCGAACTGGCCGGGGCCACTGCCCGTGCGACCGATGATGCGCCTGGACGTGCCGTCCAGGCCGAACACCTGGATACGGTCGTTGAAGTATTCGGCCACATAGAGTTCGCCGGCATGCAGCGTCAGGTTCATCGGCCGGCCGAGTTGCCCGGCGCCACGACCGGGCGTGCCGAACTGGCGTTTGAAGTCGCCGTCGAAATCGAAGACCTGGATGCGCCCGTTGCGCGCGTCGGCAACGAACACCTCGTTGCCGGCCACGGCGATGCCGGTCGGGTCGTTGAATTGTCCGGGTGCGCTGCCCGGCTCACCCCAGGCGCCGACGAACTCATAGGGCGACTCCTGGGCCGAGGGCACGAAGGCCAGCCAGCCGGACAGGCCGACGAGCGCCAGTAGGATGACGGCATTGCGGCCCAGCTTGAGCACAGCAGCGCGCTGCATGGCGGCTCCCCTCAGAAGGTGTAGACAAAAAGATATATAATCGAAGCCTACTGGGGATCAGAGCACAGGGGCTATGAATGGGCAAGCGTGGGCGTCCGCCGAAGTTGACGGAAAAGGACTATCCGATGTTGCGAGAAGTGGTGGCTGCTCGGCCGACGGCCACACTGGATGAAGTCACCGCTGCCGTGGAGAAGCAGACCGGGAAGTTGCTGAATAAAACGACCGTGCGCCAGGCGCTCAGGGCTGCTGGGGTCGTTCGACAGAAGCCCATGATCGAGCGCGACACGGAATCGGCGGACCGTCGCTACGGGTACACCGACGCGCATCGGCGGCATGAGCCCGAACAACGCTACCCAAGTTGCCTGACCGATGCGGAATGGGCCATGGTAAGTAATCTGTTCGATCGACCTAACGCCCAGGGTGTACCGCCGACGCATAGCCGACGCTTGATGGTGGATGCCTGCTGCTACGTTGTGCGCACGGGTTGCTCGTGGCGGCTGCTGCCGAGTGATTTCCCGCACTGGGACAACGTCTACAAGACCTTTCGCCGGTGGAGCAAGCAAGGCAAGTTCGAGCAGATGCACGATCGCCTGCGCGACCTGTGGCGCGAGCGAGAGAACCGCGCCGCCGCACCGACGGCGGCAGTACTGGATGCGCAATCCACACGCAGTTCTCCGCAAGGCGGCGAACACGGCTTCGATGCCGGCAAGAAGGTCAAGGGGCGTAAGCGCAACTTGGTGGTCGACACCTTGGGCTTGCTCTTGGCGGTGACGGTCACCGCCGCCAGCGTGCAAGACCGAGATGCCGCTCATGCTGTCGTTGCCGCAGCCAAGGAAAAATACCCCTCGGTGCAGACATGCTTTGTCGATGGCGGCTATGCAGGACAGTGTGCGCAAACCCTGCGCGACACGTCACAGTTGAAGTCGTCCGCCACCCCGCCAATGGAAACGGTGGCTCTTGGCATCACTCGGGTCAGGGCCAGCTATTCCCTATCAAGGCCGATGCCAATGGCTTCGTCGTTCTCCCCAAACGCTGGGTGGTGGAGCGAACCCATGGCTGGAACGAGCGGGCGCGTAGACTCATCATGCATCACGACCGTCTCACGCACGTCTCGGAAGCCTGGGTCTGGCTTGCAGAAGCTCGGCTTCTCATGCGCCGCCTGACAGCCTAATTGTTTTGTCTACACCCTCTTAGAAGTTGACGCGAAAACCGCTGGTGAACAGGTAGTCGGTCTCCAGCGCGCTGCCGTTGAGTCGCTGCTGCACGGGGACCTGCACGCCGGCCTCGAGGATCCATTTTTTCGTCACGTATTGCAGTCCGGGGCTGATGAACAGCGTGGCTCCCCCCGAGTTCGGATCGGCGCTACCGCCGACGCGATCCTTGGTCGCGTGCAGCAGCCTGGCTTCGAGCACGCCATAGAGGAAGGCCGGAACGCCGCCACCCAGGCGACGTGGCAGCAGGCGGTACTGCAGCGAGCCGTCGACTCGCCAGCGATTGCCGGCCTGAAAGCCGTTGGCTTCGCGGTTGGCCTGGTAACTCAGCTGGCTGTCGATTTGAAAGTCCAGGGTCTGGTAAGTGAGCACCGCGCCGCCGAGCGCATCCCAGGAACCGGAACCCGACTGCAGCGCCGGCGGCAGACGGCCCAAACCGTCCCGGGCGTCATCCTCGCCGGTCGGCGCCTTCACCCCGAGGAACGGCGCGATGCGCAAGGTCCGTCCCGGTGCGTCGTACTGGTAGGCAGTGTAGCGGCCCAGCACGGTGAGATCGCCCACACCCGACTGGCTCCGGCTGAGATCCTGCTCGCCCATGCGCATGTCCAGGCGTTTGTCGAACCAGGGCAGCATGCCGAACAGCGCGAAGTCAGCGGTTACGCCATAGCCCAGCACCGACACCAGCCCCGTCACTTGCATATCGCGTCTGGCAGGAGTGGGATCGTCGGCGCTCTGCCTGAAGATCAACTGCTCGCGCCACACGTAGCCGCCTTCATGTACCGGCAGCGCGGTGTTGAAGGTGATCGGTGCGCTCCACGCGGCGGCCGCTGCCAGGCTCAAGCTGGCCATGGCCAGTTTCAGCACGCTATGCATGTCATTGCCCCTCCGGCGCACCGGGCGCAACCTGCTCGAAGGTGCGCAGGCTGAAGCCGGCGGCTTTTACTGCCTGTTGCGCCGCGGCTTCATCGAGGATCGCCCCGTCCTGCATGGTGACGATCACACTGCCGTCCTCGATGTTGGTCTCGAGGCGTTCGACGCCGGCGAGGGCGCTCAGCTTCTTCTCGATTCCATAGGCGCAGAAGGGGCAGGCCAGCCCGTCGACCGCGAGTCGGTAGCTGGGGCCGGCCGCAAGCGCGGCCGCCGTGGCCATGAGCAGACTCACTGCCATGCCCAGCGCTTGGATGTAGTTGATGAACTTCATTGGCAACTCCCATTCGTCTCTAAACCCTGGCGCCAACGCCGGGGTCAAACCTGGTTTGCCTTGCGCGCAGCAGCTTGGGCCCAGGCCAGCGCGACTGTTGGCAGCAGCAGCCACTGCAGCAGCGGCGAGACGCCGAGGGCAATGATTGGCGTCAGCGGCATCCAGTCGGAGTAGGCCCAACTCATCCGCACCGCCGTGTTGAACCACTCGCTAAACGCCGTATACACGAGACCGAAACCGACCGTGACGGCCCCTACCCGCCCCCAGCGCCAGCGCCAGCGCTCGAGCGGGCCGGCACGGGTGACGAGCAGCGCGGCGAGCAGGGCTAGGACACCAATCAGCATGTCCCCCAGCGTGCAGTGGATGACCGAGTAGGCGATGGATGCAGGCGACGCCTGGGTCCACAGGGTATAGAGCGGCAGCTGGGCGATTTCCCAGAGCAGGCTGAGGGGCGCAAAGACGACCAGGTAGCGCATGCAGACGAAGCGCCAGACGCGCGGATCTTCATACCAAAGACGTACTCTATATGTCGCCATCGATCGAACTCTTTGTGTCAGCGTGGCAAGCTAGCGCCCGTCGTTCCAGGCAGCGCTGGGAGATTGTGAAAAACTCCCGCCTACTGCGACCGCCTCGCGACGGCGCTCGTTATTTTCACAACCTCTGAGCACAGGTACTGGGGACCCATTAACGCCCCACTCTGGTCATCAGACCTATCTCGCCCAGCCGAGGCAACACCACCTTGGCAGTGTCACCACCATGAACTCATGGCATGAACTCGACCAAGGTCTATTTTTGCGCTTTCTGCCATTCAAACTTCATGAAGGGCTTATCAACCGGTGTCTTGGCAATATGGTTGATGTAATTGCTCATGATTTTCTGGGATAGGCCAAGAATCACTTCCAGTACATGACGCTGCTCATAGCCGGCGGCATAGAAGGCTTGCAGGTCTGCATCGGCGACCTCACCGCGGTTGCGCAGCACTACCAGGGTAAAACTGCGCAGCGCTTCCAGTCGCTCATTGGGTAACGGCGTTTCATCACGCAATGGATTGGTCACGTCGTCCGATACCTTCATCGATTTGGCGATGCCGGTATGTGCGGGCACACAATAATTACAACCATGTTCCACATTGATGCTCTGCCACACCACGGTTTGCTCATCGGCGTCGAAACTGCTGTCGAGAAACAGTGCATGCAACTTCTTGTACGCGTCCAGCACACCAGGTGCCTCGGCCATTACGGCATGCAAGCCAGGGATCATGCCAAAGCTGTTCATGGAATCTTCCAGGAGTGGCTTGGCTGCCTGCGGTGCTGAAGACTGATCGTGCAATTTAAAGCTTTTCATGAAAGTCGCCTCTGCGCGTATTGAGCGATTGCTCAACAATAGCACTCAGGCTACCTATATTTGAGTGGTCACTCAAGCTATAGTTGAGTGACCACTCAAACTAAACCCCTGCCGAAACCCGAGTCGACGGCACCACGCGAGCTGAAACCCTATGCCTAGAGTCGCAAAATATGATCGCCACACGGCACTGAATAGGGCTGTCGCGCTGTTCTGGGAGCGCGGTTACTTCGCCTCATCGCTGAAGCATATCGAGCAGGCACTGGACATGCGTCCCGGCAGCCTCTATGCCTCCTTCGGCAGCAAAAGCGGGTTGTTCGCCGAAGCACTGGATCTGTACGCCAGTCAAATGGGGGAAGACTTGCAGAGCCAGATCGATGCACATCCGTCTTTACTGACGGCGCTCAAAGCCTATTTCCAGGCGTTGGCCAATACATGCACGGCGTCCAGTGCGCCTCCTGCGCGGGCCTGCATGCTCGTCAAGACGTTGCTCGAAGTCGGCGACCAGGAGCCGCAACTGCAACACAAGGTCAATGCGTTGCTGGATGCCGTCGAGCATAAACTGCGCGCTCTTCTTGAGTGTGCGCAACAGCGCGGCGAGCTGCGCCCCGAGGTCGATTGCGCCCGACTGGCTCGGCTGCTGCAGGCCCAGATCATCGGGTTGCGCGCCTTTGCCCAGCGCCAGATACCCGCCAGGCACGTACTCGAACTTGCCGAGGATATGGCCGCCCTGCTGGATCAATATGCGCAGAGCGGCACCGCCGCATAAGCCCATTGCATCCGTGGGATACAGCCAGCTCATCAGCGCACTCCAATCAAGATGGCAAAGATGGAGCGGGCGGTTGCCGAGTTGATAACTGCGTCGATTCATCCGTTATCCCGCGCAGCAGGACAGTTGCTTCACATCCTTGAAGAAGCTCTGTGCGCAGAGCTTGAGCCCCTCGACCATGGTCAGATACGGGAACAGCTGGTCGGCCAACTCCTGCACCGTCATCCGTGCGCGAATGGCCAGCGCCGCGCTCTGGATCAGTTCACCCGCCTCCGGCGCCAGCGCCTGCACGCCCAGCAGGCGGCCCGTGCCGGCCTCGGCGACCAGCTTGATGAAGCCGCGCGTATCGAAGTTGACCAGCGCCCGCGGCACGTTATCCAGGCTGAGCGTGCGGCTGTCGGTCTCGAGTCCGACCTGCTGCGCCTGCGCCTCACTGTAGCCGACGGTGGCCACCTGCGGGTCGGTGAACAGCACCGTCGGCATGCAGCTCAGGTCGAGGCTGGCGTTGCCCCCGGTCATGTTGATCGCCGCACGGCTGCCGGCGGCCGCCGCCACATAGACGAACTGCGGCTGGTCGGTGCAGTCGCCGGCCGCATAGATAGCCGCTGCGCTGCTGCGCATGCCTTGGTCGATCTGGATGGCGCCGCGTTCGTCCAGCTTCACGCCGGCGCCCTGCAGGTTCATGCCCTGGGTGTTTGGTGTGCGGCCGCTGGCGACCAGCAACTGGTCGGCACGCAGTTCGCCGTGATGGGTGCTCAGGACGAACTCGCCGGCGGAGTAGGTCACGGCGCTCGCCTGTGTCTGCTCCAGCACTTCGATGCCCTCGGCGCGGAAGACGGCGCCGAGCGCTGCGCCGATGGCCGGGTCTTCGCGGAACAACAGCGTGTGGCGTGCCAGTATCGTCACCGTGCTACCCAGCCGGGCAAACGCCTGCGCCAGTTCCACCGCGACCACCGAAGAACCGATCACCGCCAGGCGTTTGGGAATGCGGTCGCTCACCAGCGCTTCGCTAGAGGTCCAGTACGGCGTGTCCCCGAGACCGGCAATCGGCGGCACGGCCGGGCTGGCGCCGCTGGCAACCAGGCAGCGGTCGAAGGCCAGCATGCGCTCGCCGCCCTCGCTCAGCGCTACGACCAGATGTTGCCCGTCATGGAAGCGCGCCTCACCGTGCAGCACGCTGATGGCCGGGGTGCGCTGCAGGATACCCTCGTATTTGGCATGACGCAGTTCGTCCACCAGGCCTTGCTGCTGCGCCAGCAGGCACGTGCGCGATACGGTTGGGGTCGCGGCGGACAAGCCGCCATCGAACGGACTCTGGCGCCGGATATGTGCCACATGGGCGGCGCGGATCATGATTTTCGACGGTATGCAGCCGACGTTGACGCAGGTGCCGCCGAGGCTGCCACGTTCGATCAGGGTGACCCGCGCGCCGCGCTCGACGGCCTTGAGCGCCGCCGCCATGGCCGCCCCGCCGCTGCCGATGACGGCGACGTGCAGCGGTTGCTCGCCGCCCGCTCGCCGCGCTGCAACACCTGGGCCGTCCAGCGCCTGGTCGACCAGGCCGGCAGAATTGCCTCGACCGCTGGCGACCTGCGCGCGATAGCCAAGCGCGGTTACCGCCGCGACAAGCGGCTCCAAGCTTATCCGCCCATCGGTCGCGACCGCTGCCAATCCTTGCGGATAGGACACGCTCGCCGAACGCACGCCCGCCACCTGCTCCAATGCCTGCCTGATGTGCTCCGTGCACGACCGGCAGGTCATTCCCTGCACCTGGAGTTCGATCATCGTTTTTCTCCGGTCTGCGAATCCGCCGTGCAGCACATAGCGGCTTTATGCTTCTTGTGCAAGGCGTACAAGGTCAGCGCAATGAAGGCGGCGAGTGCCGGAAACAATACATAATCCAGGTATCCGGTAAAGGCGGACAGGCCGACCAGCCCGAGCACAACCACCAACAGCGGCGTGAAACAACACAATGCCGCCACTACCGAGCCGCTCAGGCCGATCTTCAACAGCGTATTAGGGTTGCTCATCGTCACTTCTTGATCGACGCGGGATAGCCCGCGTTCTCAGTGGCTTTGGTGAGGGCTTCGACGCTGGTCTTGGCATCGTCGAAGGTGACTATGGCTTCGCGGTTCTCATAACTCACCTCGGTCTTGGTCACGCCGTCGACCTTGGTCAGCGCCTTCTTCACCGTGAACGGGCAGGCGGCGCAGGTCATGCCGGGCACCGACAGGGTGACGGTCTGGGGGGCAGCCCAGACGGGCGTGGAGATGAGGGTGGCGAGGGCGAGGGATGCGAGCAGTCTTTTGTAAGGCGCATCCATGCGCCTTACCCCTTCGGGGCTGGCGCGAAAACTTGTTCCAGACAAATTTCTCATGGCGAACTCCTGATCAGTAAAACAAGGGAAGGATATATGGGAAGCCGAGCGCGACCAGCACCAAAGCTGCCACCAACCAGAACAGCAGCTTGTAGGTGGTGCGTACCTGAGGGATGGCACAAACCTCGCCCGGTGTGCAGACCTGAGCCGGCCGGAAAATCCGTCGCCAGGCGAAGAACAGCGACACCAGTGCCGCACCGATGAAGAGCGGCCGGTAAGGTTCCAGCGCGGTCAGGTTGCCGATCCAGGCCCCGCTGACTCCCAGGGTGATCAGAACCAAGGGCCCCAGGCAGCAGGTCGAGGCGAGAATCGCAGCGAGTCCCCCGGCGGCAAGAGGGGCGCCTCCGTCTAGCTGTTCCGGCATGCCTGTCTCCTTTCGAGTAGCTGATCGATGGTTTAAGGTTACTTCCGTAGTCATGTACGGAATCAAGCGCTATGCAGAGCCATCGACCAAGCCTGACCATCGGCGCCTTTGCCAGGCTCGCCGGAGTCAACCTGGAAACCATTCGTTTCTATCAACGCAAGGGTCTACTGCCTGAGCCGCAGCGCCCGCCCGGCGGCATCCGCCGCTACGGACAGGCGGACGTGGCCCGGCTGAGCTTCGTGAAAACCGCCCAGCGCCTGGGTTTCAGCCTGGATGAGATCGCCGAGCTGCTACGCCTGGAAGATGGCACCCACTGCGCAGAGGCCAGCCACCTGGCCGAACGCAAGCTGGCGGACGTGCGGGCGAAGCTGGCCGACCTGGCGCGCATCGAAGCGGTGTTGTCCCAGCTTGTGTGCGCCTGCCAAGCCGGCAAGGGCAAGGTTGCCTGCCCGCTGATCGCCTCGTTGCAAGGCGCAACGGAACGGTTGTCGCCGGCTGCCAGCAGCCAGCGTTGAGAATCTGCCCGTACGCGGTCATTGGCCTGCCATCGAGCGGGCCGTCGACAAACAGCCGCGAAAACCCGCTTGCTGATCGGCGGCCCCTCGAATGCCCTTCTCTTGCCGGCGACTGCCTTCTGTCGGCAAGCTCAATTGTCGGAACAACCACCGCCGTGAATCAGATACTCCAAGGCCCGCAGCTTGCCCTCACTGTCTTCGTAGTGCATGACCGAGGGCACGACATCGCATACCTGGCTGGTGTCGCTAATGGCCAGAACCCGCGCGATATCCAGCTTCATCCCGTAGTAGTAGGTCTCAACCGGGATCTGCTCCAGGTGTGACGGAATACCCGGTTGCATGTCCTGTTTCAGTTGCGTCTGGCCGGCATGTGCCAACCCTCCAGCACCAACCAGGCTGATCGCGGCGATCAGGCTGGCAACTCGGATTGTGCGTTTCATGGCGTCATTCTCCAGGGGAATTTGACTGACATGAATTTGATCTGCTTTGGCGGAGCTTGTTACAGCTCGCGCCATGCTATTCGTCCGCACACAGGCACCTGGCCTGCACTGGTCGAGCCGATTCCTTCCGCGTTAACTCGCCGCTGTAACAAACGGCCGGCCAATGCCTCCAAAGGGCGTGGAGCTGATAACCAGCGCCGTACTCTCTTCATCCATTCGTCATTTGAATCCGCTAAAGGAATTTCCCCATGAATAAAGCCGTCACCACCGCTTCCCTGGCCCTGGCCCTGAGCGCCGCTCTGGCAGTTGTCGCCATTCCGATGACCGCTCACGCCGCCGAGAAAGACAAGTGCTTCGGCGTAGCGCTTAAAGGCAAGAACGACTGCAAGGCGGGTGCGGGCACGTCCTGCGCCGGCACCTCGAAGGTCGACTATCAAAGCAACGCCTGGTCCATGGTGCCCAAGGGTACGTGCGAACAAACCGCCTCGCCGACCTCCCCCACCGGCTTTGGCCAACTCCAGGAATTCAAGGCAAAAAGCGCCTGATCAACGAATGAACGGTCGCGGAGCGTTCCCATGAATCAACCTCTCAGCGATAAACCGTTCATGGGGGACGCTGCCAGCGCAGCCTCCCCCGTGTTGCCGAGCCGTGCCGGCATCGGTTTAAAGCCCGAACACTTTCGCGATGTGCTCGCGCAAACGCCCGAGCTGGGGTTCTTTGAAGTCCACGCCGAGAATTACATGGTGGCGGGCGGGCCTTTCCACTATTACCTGGAAAAGATTCGCGCGCGCTATCCGCTGTCGATCCATGGTGTCGGCCTGTCCATTGGCGGTCAGGGCCCGCTGGATGAAGACCATCTGGCGCGCCTGGCCGCACTGCTGGAGCGCTACCAGCCAGAGTCGTTTTCCGAACACCTGGCCTGGTCCAGTCATGCCGGCAGATTTTTCAATGACCTGCTGCCACTGCCTTATACCGCGCTGAGCCTGGCGCATGTTTGTGCCCACATAGACCATGTGCAGGAGCGCCTGGGGCGGCGCATGCTGCTGGAAAACCCCGCCACTTACGTTCAGTTCGCCGCCTCGACCATGGCCGAGAACGAGTTCATCAGCCAGGTCGTCTGCCGCACAGGTTGCGGGCTGCTGCTGGATGTCAACAACGTGCATGTGGCCAGCGTCAATCATGGCGGCAATGCCCGCGATTACATCCTCGGCCTGCCGCTGCATGCAGTCGATGAAATTCACCTGGCCGGCTTTACCGAGGCGGCGGACTCAATCGGCCAGCCACTGCTGATCGACAGCCATGGCGCACCCGTGGCGCAAGCCGTTTGGGCGCTTTATGCCTTTACCCTGGGGCTGACAGGGCCCAAACCGACACTGATCGAGCGCGACAACGCTATACCCGAGCTGGCGGTTTTGCTGCACGAAGCCCGGCAGGCGGACGCCATCATGGAGCGCTTGTTCAGGGACCGCGTGCCCGGCACAGAGCCGCAGAAGGCACCGGCATGAGCGACCATGACGATTTCGCCGCCACCTTGCTCAGCGACGCTGGCGATTGCCCGCCGGGCTTGCGTGCCTGGAACGGCTCCGATCCGGCCCAGCGCTTTGCGGTCTATCGCAACAACGTCACGGTTTCCCTCATCGATGCCCTGGCCGACACCTACCCGGTGACCCAAGCCATGCTCGGCGAAGAGTTTTTCCGCGCCATGGCGCGCCTGTACGTTCGCGCCGAGCCGCCCCGCTCACCGGTACTGGCCTGGTATGGCGATTCGTTCCCCGACTTTGTCCAAGGCTTTCCGCCCGCCTCCGGCCTGCCCTACCTGGCCGATCTCGCCCGTTTGGAAATGCGCTATGTGCAGGCCTATCACGCAGCCGATGCAAGCGCGTTGCCAATGGCCGATCTGGCAGGCTTGTTGGCCGATGCGAATGCCCTCGCCCGTGTACGTTTCAACCTGCATCCCGCCCTCGAGACAGTGCGTTCGCGCTACGCCGTGGTATCGCTCTGGATCGCCCATCAGGGGCAAACGCCAGCCAACAGCCTGGGCGAGATAAACCTCGACCTTGGCGAAGCGGCGCTGCTGATGCGTCAGGGCCTCGAGGTGGAGATGGTCCGCCTCGAGGCTGGCGCCGCGCAGTTCATCGACGGCCTGCGCAGCGGCGCGAGCTTCGCCGATGCAGTGCACAGCGCCGCGCCTTTCGACCTGAGTAACGCACTGCAGCTGCTGATCCGCGGCGGCGCCATCACCCACTTCACCTTTCAGGAATAACCCGCTATGCATCAAGCCCGCCCGGTACAACTGATCAAATGGTTGATTGGCTTATTCGAACGAACGCCCTATTGGCTGATTGCCTTGCTCGGACGGTTTTCCATCGCGGCGGTTTTCTGGAAGTCCGGACAGACCAAGGTGCAAGGCTTTGCCCTCGATATCGTCTCCGGCGAGTTTCAATTCGGTATGCCACAGCTCTCCGACTCGGCGGTCTATCTGTTTGAGGAGGAATATCACCTGCCGCTGATCGCTCCCGAACCGGCGGCCATCATGGCGGCCTTTGCCGAACACATTTTTCCGGTCCTGATTCTGCTAGGCCTGGCCACGCGCTTTTCCGCCCTGGCGCTGCTGCTCATGACCCTGATCATCCAGTTACTGGTCTACCCAGATGCCTACCCGACACACGGTGCGTGGGCCACGGTGCTGCTGCTGTTGCTGGCGAAAGGGCCTGGCGCTGTCGCCCTGGATCGCTTCATTGCACGGAAATTCAGCCAATAAAGGCTGCAAGCGGGTGCGCCCTGCACCGCATAAGGCTCATGGAGCGACAACGACATGCATGAAGACACACTGCGATGAGCATTCGCCAGCGCCTGACGACCAGCTATGCCATCGTCCTGGCATTTCTTCTGGCCATCGTCCTCATCAGCCTGCAACGCTTCGATCAGCAGGCCCAGAGCATGCACGACGTCGTCGAAGGGGATGCCGCGCGTGCCGAACTGGCCTCTGCCATCAACCTGCACGCCGAAACGGCAGCCAGTCGCTTGCTGCTGCTCTTCGTCCTTGAAGACCGCGAACAGCGAACTGCCATCTACCAGGAGATCGACGCGCAGAACGCCGAGATCGATCAAGCCCTGCAGGGCTTTCGCGCACTGATGAGCGAGCCTGAGTCGCAGGCGATGCTCGCCCGCCTGGAAAGCCTGCGCAAAGCCTATGTAACGCACTTCAGTGCCACGGTAGAAGAGCTGGAAGTGGGCGAGCGCGCCTCGGCCGTGCAGCTTATGACGGGGCCGACTCTCAGCGCACTCAATGCCCTGCTGGCGCAAACGGCGGCACTGGCAGAGCAACAGCAACTGTCCATGCAGGCACGCCAAGCACAGGCTGTGCAGGCATCCGAACGCTCTATCCAGCTGGTACTCGCCCTGGGCTTCAGCGCCTTGATCGCGGGCCTGCTGATGGCGATTTATATGACCCGCAGTATCACCCAGCCGCTGGATCGCGCGGGAATGGCGGCTGATCGGATTGCCGGCGGCGACCTCAGCCTCACGATCGACAAGATCGGCAAGGATGAAATTGGCAAGCTGTTGGCGGGAATGCGCAGCATGTGCGAGCGCCTGCGCACGGTGATCGGCTCGATCCTGAGCAGCGCAGCACAGGTAGACTCGGCGGCCGAGCAACTACGGGCGCCAGCAGCCAAGGTCAAAGCGGACTCGGCACTGCAAAGCGAACTGGCGGGGTCTATCGATCGCTCCATCACCCAGTTGTCCCAGGGTATCGGCACGATGGCGGGCAACGTTTTGACCACCCGCGACCAAGCCATCAAGGCCCGTGATCTGGCGCAGGAAGGTGCGCGAGCCATCAGCGTGGTTGCCGCGGAAATCGCCCAGATCGCCACGGCCGTCGATGGCTCGGCCCAGTCGGTCGCCAGGCTCGGCCTGAGCGCCAAAGAAGTCGCTGGGGCGGTCAGCCTGATCCGCCAGATCGCCGATCAAACCAACCTCCTGGCGCTGAATGCCTCCATCGAAGCGGCACGGGCCGGCGAGAGCGGTCGAGGTTTCGCGGTCGTCGCCGATGAAGTGCGTACGCTGGCCAATCGCACCGCGGATGTCACCGAAGAAATTGACCGGGTGATGACCCTGATCAATCAACAGACTCAGAATGCGACCCGCGATATCGACGCGGGCAAGCGCGGCATGGAGCACGGCATGGGCTTGATACAGAGCATCGCCGTGCCGTTGGAGGCATTACAGATCGATGCCCAGGATTCCCTCGACAACCTTGTACAACTGACTGCACTGGCGGCTGACCAGGCCCGGGAAAGCGAGGCGATTGCCGGCAATGTACGCACCATCGTCGAGATGGCCAGGACCAACAAACAGGCTACCGATCAGCTTGCAACGATCACCGGCGAACTCTTGCAAACAGCAGCAGGGTTGCAGGCTTCGGTTGCCGCCTTCCGCCTGTAACCCGGGCGCAAGCAAGCCCCGCACAGTAAGGAGGCACACCAGCATGATCGGTGACACCCTGAAGCGATTCGCCCAGCTCGCCTCGATTCGCAGCCGATTGATCCTGGCGTTCTCCGCCCTGCTCGGGCTGTTGCTGGTTCTCTCGGTGATGGCCTCGTACCGCCTCGAAACACTGGGCGCCAGCATGCACAAGTTCGTCGATCAGCCCGCCCGACTCGCCCTGCTCGCCGAGCGCGCGAACCAGCACTCGCAATACGCCGCCATCCAGCTGCTGCGCCTGCTGCAAACCCCCGAGCGGGATCGGCGAATCCCGCTTTATGCGCAGATGGATGCAGCCATGACGGCATCGGATGCGGCAATCGCCGGCCTGACGCAGGCGGACAATCGAGCCGACCCGCAAGCGCATATCGCCCAGGTTACCGAGTTGCGTCGGCGCTATGGCGCCTTGTTTCAGAAGACGGTCGAGCTCATCGAAATCGAGGGACTGACTCAGGCTCGAGCGCACTTCGAACGGCACACGGATGCGGCACTGAAGGCGCTACTGGATGAGACATTGCGTCTGACGGCGCGTCAACAAGCACTGATGAACCTGGAGGTCGACCGCTTTGAGCAGTCCGCCAGTGACACCCGCCTGCAAATAGTCGCGATCACGACCAGCGCGCTGATACTCGGAGCTCTGCTGGCCCTGTTGATCTCGCGCTCCATCGTCATGCCAATAGGTGAAGCGGTCGCCGTGGCCGAAACAATCGCCGCGGGTCATTACAACGAGCGCATTCCCCGCGCTAGAGGCCCGGAAATGCAGGTACTGCTGCGCGCGCTGGCGCTGATGCGCAACAACATCGTGATTCGCGAGGAGCGGATAACCCGCCTGGCCTATGTCGACAACTTGACCGGCCTGCCCAACAGGGCACATTTCATGGAAGCACTCGCCACAGCCAGCGCAGGTGAACACGGCGCCCTGGTGATCCTCAATATCGATCGTTTCGCACCGATCAATAACGCCCTGGGCCATGCAGTGGGCGACCGCATGCTTAGCGAAATAGCGGCCCGCCTGCGCGCCTGCGTTGCCGCGCCCAACCTGGTCGCGCGACTTGGCAGTGACGAGTTCGCCATGCTGTATGAAGGCAGCGATAGATCCGCCTGTGCCGGGCACATACAGATGATTCTGGACGCGCTACGCCGGCCGATGCGCCTCGATGGCCAGCGACTGGATATCGATGCAAGCCTGGGCATCGTGTTTTATCCGGATGATGGTAATGACCCCACCGCCTTGCTCAGGCGCGCCGACCTGGCCATCAAGGCAGCCAAACGCCGGCACGACAGTTATGCCTTTGCCGCGGAACTCGAGGACGTGGTGCAGCATGAACAACTCACCTTGCTTGGCGAGATGCGCGATGCCCTGGCGCGAAATGAATTCGTCATTCATTACCAACCAAAATTGCATCTTGCCGACGCTCGCATCAGCGGGGTTGAAGCACTGTTGCGCTGGCAACATCCGCTCAGGGGGCTGATTGCACCTGATCTGTTTATCCCGTTTGCAGAGCAAACCGGCTTCATCCGCGAGATCACGCCCTGGCTGATTCGTGAGGTGGTTGGCCACGCCACGCAGTGGCGGCGCGATGGTGTGGAACTCGTGGCCTCGCTCAACATATCGGCACTCGACCTGCTCAACCCAGCACTCATCGATGGGCTACAACAGCTGCTGATCCAGACGTCCCTGCCGGCTGAAATGCTCTGTCTCGAAATCACTGAGAGCGCCCTGATGGACGACCCCGAACGGGCGCACACGCACCTGCTCGCGCTCGCCAGGCTGGGCGTCAAGCTATCGATCGACGACTATGGCGCCGGCCATGCCTCACTGGCCTATGTGAGAACGCTGCCGGTCCATGAACTGAAGATCGATCGATCCTTCATCACCCAGGTTGACCAGCAACGTAAAAGTGCAGCCATCGTGCGTTCGACCATCGTGCTGTGCCGTGAGCTCGGCTTGTCGGTTGTCGCCGAAGGCGTCGAGACAGCCAGCGAACTGGAGTGGCTGAAGGTCAATCGCTGTGATCTGGCACAAGGCTTTGGCATCGGCCGCCCGATGCCAGTGCACGAGCTATATGGCTGGCTGGCGATTATCCACGCGGGGCCGACAGGAACAGTAGCTGGCAGGCCGGCGATACTGGTAGAGAGCGACGGCAGGACTGTCTAGCAGCCTGTCCGAGAATGCGGTGCCACCCCGCCCGGCTGAACCCAAATCACCATTTGGTCACCCGAAGATGGGCTACGGTCAGCTAAGCATCGAAAAAATCTCGTTATCCGCTTTCGGGGCCACTTTTGCCTGTTTTTAGGCCACATTTGCTCCTTTAAGTCTGGGAAAGACTGGGCGATTCACTGCTTCGATTACATGCCATGAGCATGACGCTGGTCGAGGGCGTAGCGCCGACCGTGACGACCGAAAATACCTCCACCTGGTCTGAGGCCGAGACGCTGCAGCAAGACCTGGACTGCCTTGCGATGTGGATTCGTATGGCCTCAGCCGCTATTTCGCCGCTGGTTGAGCTGGCTCCGGATCACGAGCGCGATGTTATGAGAAGCATTCCACGAAGAAAAGCCCACCGTAGGCAGTCAGAGGGGCTATTACACGGATGAGCGTTCGGTATCACCGCGATTCCACCACTCATTCCGACATCAAGCGTGTCACCAAAGTTTGATTGCCGGCAACAACAGAAGGCTGGCTAGCAATGGCAGCAGGACGGCCGCACTGACCCAGCCCAGCAGCACGCTGCCTATGCGGCACCTGTGATCGAGCCTAAGGCTATCCACAGCACAAACGGGCTATCCTTGGCAAACCCTGATCGACTGTAGCAGGCAAAGCCAATCAGCATGGTAGGCAGGCTCACGACCAGCGATGTGCGGGCTCATACTCACCGACTCGATGGCGTTGGCGGTGTAGATGACCTTGCGAATCTCCGGCGGAAAGTCGAAGAAGGGCGTGATTCGTACCCAGTTACGCCGCCAGGGCTCGCCGATTGGTAGGTAAACGTCGTCCAGCTTGGCCTCGAGCTCACCGAGGCATAATTCGGCCTCGTCGGCTGTGGCGGACTGGTAAACCGCTTCAATAAGCCGCCATTGCCTCACATTGGCCTACCCATCGGACGAAGACGAGTCGATGAGAGTTAAATCCGTGTGAAGGGCTTAACTGTTCTGTAACAACTCCTGTGTAGCTTTTCAGATATCCACTTATCTAGATATCTGATCATGAGCCTCTACGCAGTCACCCGAGAAAGCGGACAAGCCCTATACGCACAGATTGCTCGCCAACTGGAGCAGGAAGTCACGAACCTGTATGCACCAGGCGACTACCTGCCCTCTGAGGGCGAGCTGGCATCGCGCTTCGGCGTCAATCGGCACACGCTGCGGCGCGCCATCGATGAGCTGGTCGATATCGGGATGCTGGAACGCCACCATGGCCGCGGCGTCGTGGTGCTCGACAATCAGGTCGACTACCAGATCGGAACCGGCACTCGCTTCACTGAAAATCTCGCGGCGCTGGGCATGCTCACGGCCAACCGGATACTGCGCAAGCAAACAATTGCGGCGAGTCTGCGTGTTGCAGAGCACTTGCAGCTTGAGGAAGGTGCTCCGGTGCACTGGGTCGAGACGCTGCGAACAGTCAACGACCGCCCCATGTGCGTTATCTCCCATTTCATGCCTGCCGAACGCTTTCCCGACCTGCTGGAGCGTTACGAAGGGGGGTCACTCCACGCCTTTCTGGCCGAAGCCTACGGGTGCCGGCTGTGCAGGAGCGAAAGTCTGGTTACTGCTGTGCTCCCACAAGGGGACGACGCCAAGTGTCTGGGGATGCCACAGAACAGATCGGTTCTGCGTGTCAAGAGCGTCAACGTGGACGATCGGGATGGTACCCCGATCGAATACGCGATCACCCGGTTCCGTGCAGACCGGATCCAACTGCGCATCAATCCCTGAAGGTCTCTCAAACCTCACTCCGCGCCATCCCACTTGTAGGAGCATTCGTAATGTATCTGAAAACCACCTTTCGTCACCAGTTGCTGGCATTAGGTGCTGCCTTCGCTGCAGCACTTCCCATGGCCTCCTTCGCAGCCCAGAACGATGGCAGTGCCGCCAAACCGTTGCGGGTCATCCTCGTACCCGCGGATGGCGGCACCGAAGATGGAACCAAGAAGGATTTCCAGCCGATTTTCTCGGCGATCGAGCAGTCGACAGGGTTGAAGTTCGACATCAAGGTCGGCCAGAGCTACTCCTCGGTCGTGGAGGCCATGTGCAACGGGGCTGCCGATATTGCCTGGTACGGTCCCGCAAGCTACCTGCAGGCCAAAGAGCGTGGTTGTTCTGAACTGTTGGCCATGGCGGTCCGTAACGGCGAGTCGGTGTATTACTCCGGCATCTTTGCGCGTATCGACAGGGGCATCGACAGCCTGGACGATCTCAAGGGCAAGAAAGTAGCACTGGGCGATGTGAACTCTACCTCCAGCTTCAACGTGCCAGTCGCCATTATGATAGATAGCGGCATCCAGCCGGCGCGCGACCTGGGCGGAATCAACATGGCAGGCAGCCACGCCAACGTGTTGAGCGCGCTATCCGAAGGCCTGGTCGATGCTGGCGGCGCTTCTTTTGACTCCTTCGAGAAGGCTGTCAACAGCAAGGCTATCGATCCCAACATGATCAAGGTTCTAGTCAAGAGCCAGCCGATTCCCTATCCACCGCTGGCCATCCACCCTGAGGTCAATGCCGGCGTGAAAACCTCGCTACGCGAATCCTTCAACAACATCGACAAACTCCCCGGCATTACCAAGGAGCAGATTCGTGGTTACGGCGGCGGCGTGGTCGATGGCTACACCGCCGATGTCAGCGAAGCCGACATGGCCAAGGCAGGCAAGATGTTCGAGCTGGTCACCGACCGGGTCAAGCAGGACATCATGGACAAGTCCAGCAAGCGCTGATTCTGCCTTTTAGCGTGAAAGTCGCATAACGACGCCATCTTTATCGAGCTGTCCGTTGGCGACTTTCCATACAGAACCACGTGATAAACCCAGCCACAGTGCAGGCACTGCGGTTGGGTTCGGACTGATTAAGGAGAACACCATGATCCGCTTCGAAAGCATCCAGAAAGTCTGGCCGGATGGAACCCGAGCCTTGAGCGATATTTCGCTGGAAATCCCTAAAGGGCAGTTCTGCATCATTCTCGGCCCGTCGGGTGCGGGCAAGTCCACGTTGCTGCGTGCGGTCAATGGCTTGATGAAGCCGACTAGCGGCAAGGTTCTGATCGACCAAACGGTCTTCGGTAAGACGACCCAGCGCCGCTTGCGCCAGAGGATCGCGATGATCCATCAACACTTCAATCTGACCTCACGACTGAGCGTGGCAGCGAATGTACTCTGCGGCTTGCTGCCCGTGGTATCAACGCTGCGCGCCCTGTCTGGCTGGTTCAAGCCGGAACAACGCAGCAAGGCGTGCAGCATGCTGGAGCGCGTCGGCCTGTCACCGGCACACCTGCGGCGGCGTGCTGGCGACCTGTCAGGTGGGCAGCAGCAGCGCGTCGGTATCGCCAGAGCCTTCATGCTCGATCCGGAAGTTGTCCTGGCCGACGAGCCGGTAGCCAGCCTGGACCCCAAGATATCCCGCGACATTCTGATGCTGATCCGCGATGCAGCGAAGGAGCGTGGCACCACCGTGCTGTGTAGCCTGCATCAGATCGACCTCGCCCGCGAGTTTGGCGATCGCATTATCGGCATGCGCGATGGCTGCATTGTGTTTGATGGCACGCCAGAGCAATTCACCGACCAGCGCGTCCAGGACCTCTATCACGGAGCCACCTGGGAAGACACCCCGCAACAGGCCGAGACCGAGTCTGCGGCATTCGAACTGGCTCATGCCTGAGGTTGCCATGTTGAACAAACCTATTCCTGTTCCCGCACCGGGAACCGAGATGAACTGGCATCTTGCCCCGCCATTCTCGGCCCGGCATCTGCTGGCGCTCATGCTGGTACTCGCCTTGCTGGTGTTGACCGGTCACCGGACCGAAATGGATCGCATGCTGGTCATGTCTGGCGAGGCCGTCGGCAACCTGATCGGGATGAATGACGACTCCCAGGTCGTCCGCGGCCTGTCCCGGATTGGCCAGTCAATGTGGCCGCCGGTCATCGGCGAAAGCGAAGAAGTCGCTCGCATCAGCGACCTTGACCGCGACAATTTACCCCTGTTTTCCCGCATCGAGGTCCAGGAACGGACCGAGCAGCGGATGAACCTGGAAACCCTGACGCTCGAGGCCCATAGCGAGAGCATAGAAGTATTGGTCAAGCCGACTGGTTACGTGTGGACGGTCTTCGTCAAGATGATCGAGACCCTGGAAATCGCGCTCTGGGGCACCATCATCGCCGTGCTGCTATCGGCCCCTCTGGCCTACTTCGCTGCGCGCAACTACAGCCCGAATCGCGCCAGCTATACCGCTGCTCGCGCCTTCATCAGTCTGCTGCGCTCGGTACCTGAGCTGATCGTCGCGCTGATTCTGGTCCTGGCCTATGGCTTCGGGCCGATTGCCGGGGTGCTTGCCCTCGGCCTGCATGCCGCCGGCTTCCTCGGCAAGTTCTACGCCGAGGATATCGAGAATGCTGACCACAAACCTCAGGAAGCTCTTGAGGCGATCGGTGCCGGCAAGCTGAAAACCCTGCGGTACGGCGTGGTTCCGCAAGTATTACCGCAATACATCGCCTACACGGCCTACATCCTCGATCGCAACCTGCGCATGGCGACAGTGATCGGTCTGGTGGGCGCAGGCGGTATCGGTCAGGAACTGAAGGGGCGTTTCGACATGTTCCAGTACGGCCATGTGATGACCATCCTGATCGCCATTTTCATCTTCGTTTTTGTACTTGATCAGCTGTCTGCGCGTATACGCGCCAAGCTGATATAGCCAGACCGCGGCGGGTATTTATCAGCACGCCCAAACTTATCTAGATATCTGCATCACACGGAGTCCTTGTCCATGACGACAAGCCAACATGAAATTGCGCGAAGCCACTGGCTTCGCCTGTGGTCAGCGGTACCACCGAGCCGCATAAAAACAGTTGCTGGCGAACTGGCTGAACACTTTCGCATCGATGATCTGGAGATTGCCCAGTCCGGTCTCGGCTTGCTGCCCTTGCGTGATGGCGCACTCGGTGAGCCTTACTTCCTGGGGGAGGTTCCGCTGGCCCGCGCACATGTACGTATCAGCAACGATCAGGGGGTGTCCGTCGAGGGCGCAGCCATCCTGCTTGATGACAGAACCAGCATTGCGCGCGCACTGGCGATTTTCGATGGCGTATTGGCCGCCCGCCTGCCCGGTTTTGAGCAGGTACTTGAACTGCTGGTCGAGGGCCAGGAGCAAATCGCCACGATTGATGGCGAGCGGAAAAAATTGCTGGCAGCAACACGCGTCGACTTCTCCTTGCTCGGCAGTGAAGAGGAGAACGACGATGTCTGAGCCACGCCGGATTTTCACAGTCGACCATGCACCCTCAACCTTACAGGCCTGGCAGGCGCCAACCCAGCAGGCGGCCTTCCGCCAGTTGCTGGACGCATTCTCCTATCCCGGTCGCCGCGTTGAACTCAACACAAAGGAGGATGCCCTGGTTTTGGTGCTGGCGACATTGCTCGATGGCGGTGTCACGTTGGCCGATCCTCAAGGGCTGGTGAGCGCCGACGACCAGCGTCGCCTTGGCGTTATGACGGTCAATCCCGAGCAGGCGCAGTATGTCGTCATGTCCGGCGACCACGTTCCAGATTTCCAGCCCGTTCTGGGCACACTGGAAAGCCCGGAACAAGGCGCCACGCTGATTCTGAAGGCTGACTCACTGGGCGGCGATGACTGCCTGCGCCTGTCCGGCCCCGGTATTGAAATCGAAACCGCCTTGTCCGTCAGCGGCATTGACCCGGCCTGGTGGGCGCTACGCAGCAGCTGGAATGGCGCATTCCCCCTGGGCATCGATCTGATTCTCGTCGCGGGCAACCAGGTTGTCGCGCTACCACGCACCACACGCATTCAAGGAGCAGACTGATGGGATACGTTGCCATCAAGGGTGGCGGCCGTGCCATCCGCGGAGCCGAGGCAGCTCTAGAGGCATTGCGCACCGCAGAGGGCGAAGCTGGCACGCCGCTGACGCTCGACGCCATCGAAAACCAGTTGCGCCTGCTGACCTCTCGGGTCGTGTCGGAAGGCGGGCTTTATCACCCACGTCTGGCCGCACTGGCGATCAAGCAGATGCAGGGGGACACGCTCGAAGCCGCTTTCGCGCTGCGCGCTTACCGTTCGACCAAACCGCGCCTGCTTGAGGCTCCGCTGCAGAACACCGGGCAGATGCGTCTGATCAGGCGTATCTCCAGTGCCTTCAAGGATATCCCTGGCGGGCAGATGCTCGGCCCGACCTCGGACTATGCCTTGCGCCTGATGCGACTGGATCTCGCCGACGAATCCCCGGCGGCTTTCCGCAAGGTCTCCAGTCAGTTCATGGCAGGCGTTAGCGATAGCGAACTGCCGGATACCTTCCCCAAGGTCGTGGATGCACTGCGCAGCGAGGGCCTGTTGCCTCCTCTGTCATTGCATCACCAACACGCGTTCGATATCACCCGCGATCCGCTGGTCTTTCCAGTACCGCGCTCAGCAGCCCTGGCGACCATGGCGCGCGCCGAAACCGGCTCGCTGCTGGCTATCGCCTACTCCAACATGCGCGGTTACGGCGACGTGCACCCGACCATTGCCGAACTGCGGGTCGGCTATCTGCCCGTCATGTTGCCCCACCCGGTCACAGGCGAACCCATCGAGGCCGGCGAAGTGTTGGTTACCGAGTGCGAAGTCGTGGCCATGTATGAGAGCGGTGAGCAGGACGGCCCCACGCACTTCACCCTCGGCTATGGGGCCTGCTTCGGCCACAACGAAGTCAAGGCGATTGCCATGGCGATCCTCGACCGCGCCCTGCAAAAAGGCATGCGCGACGGTCCAAGCAACCCTTCAGAAGACCCCGAGTTCGTCCTGCTGCATGTAGACGGCGTGGACTCCATGGGTTTTGCCAGCCACTACAAGATGCCTCATTACGTGACCTTCCAGTCCGACATGGATCGCCTGCGCACCACCCAGGCGAAAGCCACCGAGCAGCAAGGAGTTCAGGCATGAATCGGCACTATGAACTGCCCCTGGATGAGGCCGCCTACAGCTTTGGCTTCCTCGACGAATTCGCCAAACGCGAAATCCGCCGCACCATTCTCAAAGCGATCAGCATTCCGGGCTACCAGACGCCCTATGCATCGCGGGAAATGCCCATGGGCCGTGGCTTCGGCACCGGAGGCCTGCAGCTGACCCTGGCGCTGATCGGCGCAAACGACACCCTCAAGGTGATCGACCAGGGGTCGGATGACTCAGTCAATGCGGTGAATCTGCGCCACTTCGTGGAGCTGACTTGTCCGCAAGTGGACACCACCGAACGCACCAGCGAGGCCACGCTGATTCAATCTCGTCACCGCATTCCAGAACACCCCCTGTCCGAGCAGCAGATTCTGGTATTGCAGGTGCCTTACCCGGACCCGCTGGTGGTGGTCGAGCCATCGGAGGCACGGCGCAAGGTCATGCATGGCGAAGGGGATTATTCGCGCCTGCTCACCAAGCTGTACGAGGACATCGTGCAGTTCGACGAGATCACCATCTCGCATCGCTACCCGACCCGTATCAACGGCCACTATGTGATCGACCCCAGCCCTATCCCGCGCTACGACGTGCCCCAGCTCCACCAGTCCAAGGCCCTGGTGCTGCTCGGTGCCGGCCGTGAGAAGAAAATTTACGCCGTACCGCCTTACACCAATGCCGCTCCGCTGGTATTCGACGATGTGCCTTTCCGCATCGAGGACTTCCGTGAGGCAAGCGGCGCGCGGCGCGCGTGTGATCGCTGCGGGGCTTGCGACAGCTTTCTGGATGAAATGATCGCCGACGATGGCAGCAAGTCCTGGCAATGCTCGGACTCCGATTACTGCAACGAACAACTGGCAGTCAACGCCAGCCCGGCGGAGGTGAAGGCATGAAAAAAGTCCTGGAAGTGCGTGGCCTGACCAAGATCCACGGCCGCGGCTGCGCACACTGCATCGACAGCACCGGCCCGGAGATGGATACCAATATCTGTGCGCATTGCGGCTCGGTGGTTGCCGCCCACGACGTCAGCTTCGACCTGCATGCCGGAGAAATACTCGGCATCATGGGCGAATCGGGCAGCGGCAAATCCACCGTGGTCAAAACGCTTTTTTTCGACGATGCGCCCAGCGCCGGAGAATCGCTGTTTTTCCACGACGAGTGCCAGTGGGATCTGTTCAACCTGAATGCGGCCGAGCAGCGCTGGCTGCGCAATCATCGCTTCGGCATGGTCTACCAGAACCCCCACCTGGGATTGAATTTCAATGTCTCGGCCGGCGGCAATATCGCCGAGCGGCTGCTGATGAACGATCTCTCCCACTACGGCGAGATTCGCGAGCGAGCTCGCCTGTTGCTGTCGCGAACCGAGGTACTTCCCGAGCGCATGGATGAATCCCCGCGCACGTTCTCCGGCGGTATGCAGCAGCGCGTGCAGATTGCCAAGGCACTCGCCACGCAACCCCCGCTGTTGTTCCTCGATGAGGTCACCACCGGCCTGGATCTCTCGGTACAGGCACGCATCCTCGACCTGATTCTGGAGATCCAGCAGGAGCTCGGTACCGCGATGGTGGTGGTCACCCATGACCTCGGGGTCATCCGCCTGCTCGCTGGCCGCACCCTTGTCATGAAGTACGGGCGGGTCATCGAATCCGGCCTGACCGACCAAATCCTGGAAGACCCCCAGCACGCTTATACCCAGCGGCTGGTGGCGTCTGCACTGTAGGGAAAATCCCGATGCAACCGATCCTGAAAACAGAAGGGCTGTGCAAGCAATTCCTGCTGCACGACCAGAACAAGCTGATTCCCTCATGCGCCAATGTCGACCTGGAAGTATATTCCGGCGAACTGAGCGCCCTGGTCGGGCCCACCGGGGCCGGCAAGTCTTCGGTACTCAAGTGCATCTATCGCACTTACCTGCCGACGACGGGCCGTCTGCTCTACCGCGACGCGGCTGGGCATGTCATTGACCTGGCAAGCACTTCTGAACACCGCATGCTGGCCTTGCGTCACGCCGAGATCGGCTTCGTGACCCAGTTCCTGCATTGTCTGCCGCGTAAATCGGCACTGGATGTCGTCGCCGAACCGCTGCTGGCCCGAGGAGAGGCACGCGAGCATGCCCATGGCAAGGCACGCCACCTGCTAGACCTGCTGAATGTACCCGAGCGTCTGTGGGGCGTGCCGCCCGCCACGTTTTCCGGCGGGGAGAAACAGCGTATCAACCTGGCCCGCGGCCTGATCGCTCGACCACGCCTGCTCCTGCTCGACGAGCCAACAGCCAGCCTCGACCCGGCCACAACCGATCGTGTCGTCGACCTGCTGCAATCGATCAAGCAGGAGGGCGTCGCCATGCTGGCCATCTTCCACCATCCCGAACTCGTTCGCCGTCTGGCTGATCGCGTCGTCGAGTTGACGCCGCCAGTGGCTGTCACCGACCTGCTTGAGACTTGCGCCTGATGAAACCCATACTGCTCACCCATGCCACTGTCGTACTCGCCAATGACGTCTGCAACGACCTGTCGATCCTGATAGAAGACGGCAAGATCGCAGCTTTCGACCCGGCCAGCAGCGCCGGCGCGGTGGAGGTCGATCTGCGCGGCCGGACCCTGATGCCGGGGATGATCGATTTGCATTGCGATGCCCTGGAAAAGGAAGTCGAACCGCGCCCGGGCGTACATTTCCCCCTTGATTTTGCCTGCGCCCAGGCCGACAAGCGCAACGCCGCTGCCGGCATCACCACGGTGTTCCATGCGCTGTCCTTCGCCAACCATGAATTGGGGGTGCGCAATAACGCCTTTGCTGCGGACATCGCGCGCGCCATTCATGGCTGGCAAAGCCATGCGCTGGTGGATAACCGTGTGCATGCCCGCTACGAAGTGACCGACGAGACGGCACCGCAGGTGTTGTCCGCGCTGCTGGACGAGGGTTTCATCCATCTGCTGTCGTTTATGGATCACAGCCCGGGCCAGGGCCAATTCCGTGACGTGGAGGCCTACCGGGCCTATCTGGCGCGTACCTACAAGACCGACGAAGCGGCTCTCGATGACATTCTGGCGCGCAAGATCGAGGCCGCCAAAGGCGCGCTGCAACGTATGCAGGCTCTGGCTGGCCAGGCACGGGCAGGTAACGTGGCGATCGCCAGCCACGACGATGACTCCCCCAGCAAAGTGGCCTCGGTCGGCGCCCTGGGCGCGGTGATATCCGAGTTCCCGATCAATCTGGAAACGGCACAGGCAGCGCAGGCGCATGGACTGGCAACGCTGTTCGGTGCGCCCAATATCCTGCGAGGCAAATCCCAGTCCGGCAATATGCGGGCCCTGGATGCCGTTCTGGCCGGTGTTGCCGATTGCCTGTGCGGCGACTACTCGCCCGCTGCACTGCTGCCTTCAGTGATGCGCCTACCTGAGCTGGCCGATATTACCCTGCCTGCAGCGATCGCCCTGGTAACCCGCAATCCTGCTCGGGCCGTAGGCCTCATGGATCGTGGCGAAATCGCCATTGGTAAACGCGCCGACCTGATCGCCATCACCCATCTCGGCAACCTGCCACAGGTTGAACGGGTCTGGTCGAACGGCAAGCAAACCCTATCAGCCCACTTCGATCACCCGTGAGGTGCCTATGAAAACGCCTCTGATTTATGTGCTCGGCGCATCGGGAAGCGGCAAGGACAGCCTGATGCGCTACGCTCGGGAAAAATTGGCAGCGGAGCAGGGTATCTGTTTCGCTCATCGCTATATCACTCGGGCGGCCGACGCGGGGGGCGAGAACCACGTAGCGTTGTCGCCGGAAGAGTTCGCGACACGGCGCAAGGCACGCCTGTTTGCCTTGTCCTGGCGCAGTCATGAGCTCAGCTACGGCATTGGTATCGAGATCAACCAATGGCTGGCAAAGGGCGTTGCCGTCGTAGTGAATGGATCGCGTGGGTATCTGGCAGAAGCACGACAGAACTACCCGGAAATCGTCCCGGTTTACATCGAGGTACCGGAAGTTCTACTGCGTGAGCGACTGCTGGCCCGGGGCCGCGAAAACGCCGAACAAATCGAACAGCGACTATCACGCAATAAAGCACTGCAGCCGCAGCGCCAGCAAGACCGGGTGATCGTCAACGACGGTTCTCTGGAAGCAGCAGGCGATGCGCTGGTCGAACTCATTCGCAGACTCAGCGGAGCCAGAGCATGCGCGTGACCTTTCTCGGCACGGGTGCGGCCGGCGGCGTGCCGCTGCATGGCTGTACGTGCCCGGCATGCGTGCGTGCCCGCGGTGATAGCACATACCTGCGACGCCCCTGCTGTGCGCTGGTGGAAACCGCTACGACTCGCATCCTGCTCGACGCCGGGCTGATGGACCTGCACGAGCGCATCGCCGAGGCAGGCCTGGATGCAATAGTCCTCACGCATTACCACCCTGACCATGTGCAGGGGCTGTTTCACCTGCGCTGGGGCGTCGGCGCAAAAATCCCGGTGTGGGCCCCCCCTGACACGGAAGGTTGCGCCGACCTCTATCGCAATCCGGGGCTGCTGGCGTTCCAGAGCGCCAGCAAATTCACCCCCCTGAGCATTGGCGATCTGAAGCTGACGCCCTTGCCGCTGATTCATTCCAAGCCGACCCTGGGATATGCCATTGAGGGGCCTGATGGCCAGCGCTTTGCCTACCTGACCGACACTATCGGCCTGCCTCCAAAAAGCATTGATTACCTCGCAGCCTGGGGCGATTTCGAGATGGCGCTGGATTGCTCTTTCCCCCCGCGCACAGATCCGCGCAACCACAATGACTGGAATATGGCGCAAGCCTGCATTGAGCGAGTCAAGCCTGCGCGTACCTGGCTCACCCATGCCGGGCATCACCTTGATGCCTGGCTGCTGGCCGAATCGCCCTCAATGCCGGCAAATACGCTGATGGCCCACGATGGTCTGGTTATAGGCATAGGCTGCGCAGAATGAACGAAGCCATCGTTGCGGTTGCGCTTTCGGTAGCCATGCACGTCGCCTGGAACCTGATTGCCCGTCAGCAACCCAGTGACGCCTTCCCGCTCTGGTGGGTGCTGCTGGCACACTTGCTGATCTTCGCCCCCTGGGGGCTGCATGCGCTGGTCAGCGAGGTCGAGTGGACGCCTGCATTTGCAGGCTTTCTTGCTGTTTCAGCCGCGGCGAACGTTTTCTATTTCACTGGACTGCGCAAGGCTTACGAGCATGCCCCGGTTTCGCTGGTCTACCCGCTGGTACGCAGCTCTCCACTGCTGATTGCCCTCTGGAGCACCTTGCTCTTCGGAGAAACACTGCGCCCGAGCACCTGGGTTGGCATTGCAATCAGTGTGCTCGGGCTATGGGTGCTGTCGTACAGTGCCATGGCAAGTGGATCGGCTCGGCGAGCACTGCCATGGGTCGCCATGCTGGCCACCAGTGCCTACTCACTGAGCGACAAGGCCGCCGCCGCCAGCATACCCAGTCTCGCCGGCTTGTTCGGCTTTGTTTCGGTGGGCTATCTGGCCTCCTGGCTGAGCATGTGCTGGACGCTCAAGCGCACCACCGGGCGCTGGAGCCCTGCTCGCCGGATTGATACACGCGCCCTACTCGCCGGAGGGGCGTGCATAGGAACGGCTTATGTACTGGTCATCCATGCCATGCGCTTTCTGCCGGCTGCGGAGGTGGTTTCCTATACCAATGCCGGCATCGTGCTTGCCAGCCTGCTCTCTATTTTCTACTTCAGGGAAACACAGGACTGGCGCCGCCGACTGATTGGGGCAGCGATCATCACGGCAGGGCTGGCGATCATGGCGCTATAGGCTCCTTGCATCGGTTTCAGGGATTGGGCTGGAGAACCTTTAGACCGCCAAAACCAAGGCTATGTCCCAAAAGCGTGTTGCATAATTCTGCAAACTGCTTCTTAGCGGCCTGTCCCTCTATCGTGATTGCCAAGACACATTTCCGTTGCAATGACCAAAGATCAAGGCTGGTATCAGCGCGACAGCCACCTATCCCAGGGGAGCGAGAGGAGCGGCAAGAAACAAAAGCCTTAATTTGACACCGGATGGCGGAGAGGCAGAGTACCCCAGGCAGGCACTCCATCGACCTTCGCCACCACAGACCATTCAGCGTCGTGTTGATCAACTGTGCCACGCGTTCGTCGTCGATCGTGCGCGGCGCACCGGGACGCACGTCATCGTAGAGACCAGCAATGCGCCGTTCGATGAAGAGTGAGCGCCATTTACCCAAAGTGGCCTGGGTTATCCCCAGCCGTTCGGCAATCACCTTGTTCGACTCGCCGTCGGCACTGCTAAGGATGATGCGCGCCCGGGTGCTCTGTGCCGCTGGGAGAGAGCGGCTGCGGACGAACGACTGCAGCTGCGAACGTTCGCCTTCACTCAATACCAATTCGGCCTTAGGTCTGCCTGTTCTCATCGCGGTATCTCCGATCCCAAGACACTGCAATGACAGGCACAATTAATGCCACATATTTTTGGGACATAACACTAGCCCTGCCCCCTCAATGCATCGCGGCGGACGAACAGCACAGGTAAAACAGCTCCCACGTCCCTGTCGGATGTGGGCGCATGACAGCTGATCATTGCCACGCCGGTCAAGAATCGAGGGCACCCGCGAAGCGCGGAAACGGACGATCGCGGCCAGGTTTGAGCTCGCAATCGATCAACAGGTAATCCATGTCCTCGACTTAACCCGAGCGCTTCTCGATAGCGTGCTGGATATGACCAAGCGTGGCCTCTACCTCTGCACTGTTCGTCGGCACCGCTAACGCCTGCAAGACGGCCGACGTCAGAGCCAGTTGCTTGATGTAGGTGCGGCAGTTCTGGCATTGCCGCAGATGCACATAGACAGCGATGCGTTTTCCAAGGCTCAGTTGCTTATCGAGAATATCCGAGCCTAGCTGCGCCATTTCTCGGCAGGTCAGCATGTTCTTTCCTCCGCGAAAAATGTAGCCATCAACAGCAGGCAGCCAGTCGTAAAAACCACCAGAATTGCTTCAATTACCCCCCCACCAAGCAGCCCGACTGGACACGCTCTTGGCTCGCAGCGGTGCAAATATCGAATACCTTCACACATAGCCTTTCACAAGCGCTCAGCTGCGGCCGATAGAGACCAGCGCCGCCTCGAGTTCCTGCGGGCTCAGGTGAGGCAGCGGCAAGGCGAGAAACTTGTCGACCCGATACACGATGCTCGCCACTGTCGCATCGAACACCGCATCGATATCCGCCTGAGTACCGCCTTCGCTTGCCGGGTCGGGCAACCCCCAGTGCGCTCTTAATGCACGACCAAAATAGGCCGGGCAGGATTCGGCGGCGGCGTTGTCGCACAGGCTGATAAGCAGATCCGGCTGCAGCTGCTGATGCTCCGCCTGAGACTTGCTGTGCAGCCCATCGGTCGCGATGCCGGCGCGCTGTAGCGCCCTCAGGCTTTGCGGATGAACCCAGCCGCACGGTTTGCTGCCCGCACTGTAGGCGTGCATATGGGCTGGAGCCAGATGGTTGAAAATGGCCTCGGCGAGGATGCTGCGGCAACTATTGGCGGTACAGAGAAACAGAATATTCATCGCATGCTCACGTAACAATCGATGCCGGGTCAGGGCTGAACGCCTTGGGCCTGGTTCAGGGCCTGAACCCAGCTGTCGACGGAAATGGGTAAATAGCCGGTGATCTCCAGCGCGCGATCTTCGAACACATCCTCACCGGGGTGGGCCAGCTGCCAAGCCGCGACCACCTGATCGCGGTGCTTGATCAGCGCCTGGATATGGGGGCGAAACAGCTGCAACAGTGCAGTCAGCCACAGATTGGCCGGCCAGGATGGGTGGGCGTGGTCGATGCAAAACCTTGGCAGCAGCTGCCTCACTGCTTCGGCTGGATACCAGGTCTCGCCCGTCACCCAGCGATTGCAGGCGAACAGTCCAATCGGCTGGCCCCAGGCATCCATGGACACGGCAATCAGATGGGCGATGGCCTCATCGCCGCTCGGCCAGGGTTCGCTCCCCGCGGGTGCCGACAGCGGCTGCAACGAACCGGGGATGCCCTGACCACGGATGAACGTATGGAAATGACCATGTTCCAGGCCACCTTCACGGTGAGCGTGGTAGTAGTACTGCGCATGGCTATCACGGTCGAACACATCGCCATCGGGGTAATGACTCATCTCGTAGAAGCCGTCATGGCCCTTGAGCAGTTCGCCGACCACATTGAGACCGGCTTTGCTCAAGGCCAGCTGACAGCGCTGGATTTCTTCTGCCGCAGCCAGTTGAGCCGATCGTTCTGCCGCGCTCAATCGCTCGGCATGCGGCAACTCGATCGCACAGTCGGCCAGTGCGCTATCGAAAGCAGGAAGTTGGGCATTCATCGCTGGATCTCGAAAAAGGGCCGGAGCGGAGGAGCAGCCGCCCCGGTCAAGGCACATTTCTTACTGGGCTGCGCAGGGCGCGCACTTGGCAGCGCAGGGATTCTTGGCCGCACAGGGATTTTTCGCGGCACAGGGGTTCTTGGCGGCGCAGGGGTTGGCCGCACAAGGATTCGGCTTGAAACTCGTCTGCAGACTTGCGGTATAGGCAACCAGTGCCGCCAGCTCCTTCGACTCCCAGCCCAGGGCCTTGGATGCCATGGGTGCGACCATGCAGATCTGGATCATCTCGTCGAGAAACACCTGGGACATGCCGAACTGATTTTTCGCCATGGCCACCTCATGGGGGTATGCCTTGGCAAAACTGGCTTGGAACAGGTTGCCCCCCTGGTGGCAGGTAGCGCAAGACAAGCCGTTACTGCTCAGTTTGGGATCCTTGTAGAGCTTTTCGCCATAGGCCTTCAGCTCGGCCTGAGCGCCTTGATAGGGCTTGTAGTTGGCCGGGCGCTTGACTGATTTGAGCGCGCAGGGGTTCATTTTGGCGGCGCAGGGATTGGCGGCGCAGGGGTTACTGCCGGCACAAGGATTCTTCGCCGCGCACGGGTTTTTAGCCGCGCAGGGATTTTTCGCTGCACATGGACTCAGGCTGCTTGGTGCGCACTTGCCCGCACATGGGCTGCAGGGGTTGGCGGCCATGGCCTGGCCTGAAAGCGCCATGGCCAGCACCGTCGCCGACACCATGCTGGCAAGGGGACGATAACAGTGTGAAGCAGGAAGGTCGGAGCATATGTGGCGCATAGTCATTTCCTCAATCCATGTAGTAACGGTACGTTGTGGATTTACCTATGGGCACAGGGCATCAAGGTGGTCTTCGCCCTTCGACAATAGCGGCAAAAAAACCGAGTCATTCCCGAACCAGGCGCCATAAGCAATGGATCTCTCCCACAGGTGGCACCTGCATGTGTTCGCCCAACAAAACTAAGAAGCAAATCGGCCGATTTTGTTACAGCGCCAGCCCCTCTGATTCAGGCAGATGACTATGCCGCCATACCTGCCGCAACCAGCGGCGGCATGCAGCAAGCCGCCGATGGCTGCCGTAAGGACCGGGCAGATCAGTCCACGCTTTTGCCAGCAAGAGCGGCTCCTCCGCGGGAACCGCTCCTCAGCAAAATGCAATGATCCGCAGGCGCCTCAGTCGAGTGACTACTGGTTCTTGGCGGCACAAGGGTTCTTGGCTGCGCAGGGATTTTTTGCTGCACAAGGGTTCGCCGCACAAGGACTCTTGGCAGCACAGGGGTTCTTCGCCGCACATGGGTTCGCCGCACACGGGTTAGCCGCACAAGGATTCATGGCCGCAGGTGCACACTTGGCTGCACAGGGCGAACAAGGATTTGCGGCCAGCACCGGCCCTGCCAAGGCCATACTCAGAGCACCTGCACAGAGCATGGCGGCCAGGGGACGGCGAGCAACGGCGTTGGCTTTGTTTTTCAGTTGGTGGGTCATGTCAGTTCCTCAAATTTCTTATGGGGTATCTAGTAGCACGGGTAGGGAACGTAGATGTTGCTCCACCCTGGGCATGCGAACGCCGGATGACCCCTTCGTTTACGAGCCAAGCACCGTTCGCTTGACTCAGATGCAGGGAGCGCTGATTTGTTACAAGCTCGCCCTGGCTCAACGCACACTCACGTATTGTTATGCGCTGACCTCGGCTATTCTCCGCGCCCAAGCAGCGGGATATCGAGTAACGACTTAGTGGGCGTGCACCGTGTCCGAGACGAGCGATTACAACTGCGCTGTAACAATGCAACCTACGCAGACTTCTAATTAATCAGACGGCAGTGGCCTGCAATTCGCACTTTCAGGCCGCCGAGGGAGAAACCGATGGATGAACAGGAACTGATCAAGCGGCTGCGCCAGGGTGACAAGGGCGCCCTGGAGACGGTGATCAAGCTGCACCATGCCTTCCTGGTTGCCATGGCCACCCCGCTGGTGGGCAATGACCTCGCCGACGATGTCGCACAGGAAACCTGGCTGAGGGCTTTTGCCGCGATCGGCAAATTCGAAGGCCGCTCCAAACTGCGCACCTGGCTCGCCCGGATCGCTATCAACGAAGCCCATGCCATGCGCCGCAAAACAGGCCGTGAGGTGTCCCTTGATGGCTGGGGTAGCGATACCGGGTCGCCCATAGGCGCGCGTTTCAACGAGCAAGGCGCGTGGAATGCACCACCCACTCAGTGGCACCATGAAACGCCAGACGAGCTGCTGACCGAAGCCGAACTCTACGAGTGCATTCACAAGCACCTGCACAAGTTGCCCGAAGACCAGCAAAGCGTGGTGATGATGCGCGAGCTTGGCGGGCTGGACTACGGCGAGATAGCCCGGGCGCTTAATCTGGCGGAGGGCAACATCCGCGTATTACTGCACCGCGGCCGGCAACGGATGCATGCCATGCTTAATCATTTCGAGGAGGTAGGAACATGCTGACCTGCCGTGAGATGTCCGAACTCGGCTCCGACATCATTGAGGGTGATCTGCGCTTAAGCACACGCTGGGCAGTCTTCATGCATCTGAAAATGTGTCCGCGCTGCACGCTGTACATCAAACAACTGAAACTCACCGCCGCAGTACTGCAACAACTACCGCTAAACACAGAAGCGGTTGATAGCGCGGCCATTCTGGAAAAACTGCAAGAGCGGGATAAATAGCAGAACAGGTCAGCGCTGTAACAAAAACGCGAGCAGATTCTCATAAAGGTACAGCCTCAACGAGGGGCGGACCTGACCATGAATCTGGAGTACGCGCTTGATTGACAGCACTGCAGCCGAAGCCCCCACCGCTAGTACCCCCTGCCTGGTCTTGCTATGCAAACATCCGGCACTTGGGCACTCCAAGCAGCGCCTGGCACAGCAAATAGGCCTGCAACCGGCACTGGAGATCGCTCAGCTGCTACTCGATTGCGCCCTGGAGGATCTTCAGCAGTGGCCCGCGCCCAAGGTCATTGCTCCCGACCATTCGCGCCATTTGCCTTGGGCGCAGGCACTCTGCCCGCAGGCGTTGGGGGTGGCACAGCATGACGGCAATCTGGGTCAGCGCCTCAACGACCTGGATCGCCGATTACGCAACCTTGGCCTGCAGCGCTTGCTCTACATCGGCAGTGACTGTCCTGCGCTGCAGCCCAGTGACTATCGCAGGGTGGCCTACCTGCTCGAAAGCAATGATACGGTGCTGCTCGGAGCCCGCGATGGCGGCGTGGTGCTGATGGCCTCGAACCGCTCGTGGCCCGACCTGAGCGCACTGCCCTGGAGCACAGAACACCTGGGCACGGCTCTGTTCGACTGCTGCCAGCGGGCAGGTCACTCAGTGGTATGGGCTGGTGAGTTGTTCGATATCGACCACAAGGAAGATCTGTATGCGCTGCCCAGCCTGCTCGCGCAGCACGGTTGCCCCGCACGGCTGAGCCTGGGTCACGCCCTGCAGCAACTGGGAGTGCCTGCAAATGCCCGCTAACCCGCCGATCAGCGTCATCATTCCCTGCTGGCAGGATACCGCCGTACTCGAGCATCTGCTGTCGCGGCTCAATCAACTGGCACAACGATCCAGGCAAGAACTTCAGCTCATCGTGGTAGATGCCGCGGGCTGTCAAAACTGCCGCCACCTGTGTCTGCAGTACGAGGCGCAATGGATTCCGGCCGATCCCTGCAGAGGGGCGCAACTGCGCCTGGGCGCGATGCACGCCCGGTCTTCGATCCTGTGGTTTCTGCATGCCGACGCCCGGTTGCAAGGCAATCCACTACCCGACCTTCAGGCCAGGATGGCGTCAGGCGCGGTAGGCGGATACTTCGCCTTCCGCTTCAGCGGCAAGGGCTGCTGGCAGAGCCGCTTGCTGGAACAGCTGATTGCCTGGCGCAACCATTTCGGGGTGCCCTATGGCGATCAGGGCATCTTTGTCGAAGCCAGTGCCTACCATGCCTGCGGGCGGCACAGCCCCTGGCCTCTGTTTGAAGAGGTGGAACTGGTCAGACAACTGCGCACGCTGGGCCGCTTCGAGCGTATAGCACAAGGTTTGCAAGTCGACCCCAGGCGCTGGCAGCGCGACGGTTGGTGGCGCCGCTCGTTGCACAACCGCCTGCTGGCGCTGGCCTATTTTTTTGGCGTACCGCCCACTCATTTGGCTCGACGCTACAACCGCGCCAATCCAACCGCCAGCATCCCCGCCAATAAACCATAGGAGCCCTCATGCGTGCCCTGTCATTCTTCATCATGCTGTGCCTGAGCGGCCTGTCGTTTGCCAACACGTTCGAGCATGACCACCCGCAATGGACAGCCCTGCTGGCCCGTCATGTCACCTGGGTCAATTCCGGTTTTGCCAGTCAGGTCGACTATCAAGGCTTGCAACAGGATCAGGCCGAGCTTGAACGCTACCTGGCCGTTCTCTCGAGCGTGCCGCGCCAGCACTATGACCACTGGAACCGCAACCAGCGTCTGGCCTTTCTGATCAATGCCTATAACGCGTTTACCCTGAAGCTCGTCATCGACCACTCCCCCCTGGACTCGATCAAGGAGATCGGCGGCTTGTTCGACAGCCCCTGGAGCCAGGCATTCATCCCGCTGCTTGGGCAGACGTTGACGCTGAATCAGATTGAGCATTCGCTGATCCGCGAACCCGGCGTATTCGACGAACCGCGCATCCACTTCGCGGTCAACTGTGCCTCCATAGGCTGCCCTGCCCTGCGCCCCGAAGCCTTCGTTGCCGGCACACTCGATGCCCAGTTGCAGGACAGCCAGCGGCGCTTCCTCAGTGATCGCAGCCGCAACCGTTTCGATGCAGTCGGCGGCCATTTCCGCGTCTCGAAAATTTTCGATTGGTACGCCGACGACTTCGCCAGGCAATCGGGCTCGTTGCACGCCTATCTGCAAAAACAGGCGACCTTGCTGGCAACCACAGAGGAGCTGGAACAGGCCCAGAACACAAGCGAAGTGGCGTTCCTCGACTACGACTGGTCACTCAACCAAGCCCATTGACCCGGAGACCGCACGATGACAGACAAGACCGCTTTGGTACTCGCCGGCGGCGGCAGCCTGGGAGCCGTGCAGGTCGGCATGCTGCAGGCGTTGATAGAGGCAGACGTGGCGATCGACCTGGTGGTGGGGGCATCGGTCGGCGCCATCAACGGCGCCCATTTCGCCAGCAAGCCGAGCGCCAAAGGCGTTGCCGAGCTGGCCGACATCTGGTGCGCGCTGGGCAAGCAGGATATTTTCCCCTTTTCCCTGCTGGGCGCGGCCAAGGCCTTGCTGCTGCACCGCGGGCACATCCTCAGCAACGCGGGCCTGCGCCGGATGATTCTGTCGGCGTTGCCGATCAGTCGCCTGGAAGACTGCGAGCTGCCCCTGCATGTGGTCACCACCGATCTGCTCAGCGGTGCCGAGGTGTTGCAGTCGCAGGGCGACATCCTCCAGGCGTTGTTGGCCAGCGCCGCCATTCCGCTGGTCTATCCACCGATTGCAATCAACGGACACTTGCTGATGGACGGCGGCGTAGCCAGCAATACCCCGATTGCCAGTGCCGTGGCGCTGGGCGCGAAGCGCATCGTGGTCCTGCCCACCGGTTTTGGTTGTGCCTGCAAGGCGCCGCCCAGGGGGTTCGTGGCGCTGGCCCTGCATACCCTCAACCTGATGAGCATGCGCCAGTTGGTACGCGATATTGAGCTGTATGCCGCGCATGCCCATATCCATGTCGCTGCGCCCCTATGCCCCCTGGGCGTTTCGGTATTCGATTTCAGCCAGACGCGCAGCCTGATCGAACGCGCCAAGCTGCAGACCCGGACCTGGCTGGATAGCGGTGGGCTCGAGCAAACGGGTGTTCCCGACTCCCTGCGTGCGCATTCGCACGCCGACATGCTCCCTGGAGAGATGCCATGAACGCATTCGTGGCAATCCACCAGAGCCTTTGGCGATCGTTTCGCCGGTTACCGCAGTGGGTACAACTGTGGATGGCCGCCGTTCTCCTGCCAGCCAACTTGCTCAGCCTGTTCCTGCTGCAATACCCCAGTGCACGCATGGTGGCGATTGCGGCCGTGCTGGCCCTGGGCAGCAATATGCTGCTGATGTATGGCTATGCGGGGTTCACTCGGTTGATGGCGTTGCCCCATCTACTGGTTTGGGGGCCACTTCAGGTGATGTTGCTGATGTACCTGATGGCCAGCACCCCCACTGCCGATGAAGTCATGTATATCGGCCTGGTTCTGGCAGTGAATGGCATCAGTCTGTTGTTCGACGCCCTGGATTCCTGGCGCTGGCTGCAGGGTGAACGTCAGGTATTCTGAGCGCTGTGGACATCGGCTGGCTCTGCGCGCGGGCCTGCATGGCGCTGAAGAGGGACACAGCGAATGGCACCAGATAGTTGAGCAATACATGCGGGATGGACAGCTCAGCTGCACCCCAGAGTACTTCACCCTGATTGATCAGGTTGAGGATGCTGCCCACGACAAAGGAGATCTTGATCGCGCGCCATACGAGATCACGTGATAGCCGAGCGCACCAGTCCCGCATCATTCCACTCCTCCACTAGCACGCACCTGCCCGGCACTCGCCAGCATCTGCTCGAGCGGCAGCCTGTCGACGGCCTCCTCCACCACCTTGCGGATCAGCTCATGGTCGACTTCCGGCTGCAGATCCGCTGGACTTCCGGTTCTTCCCGTAGGCCGAGCGACAAGCGTGGCATCCTCAGCTTCAAGGGCAAACTCTCCACCGCAGTTGCGGCAGTAGATGTGTTCGCCCGCCTGCTGATTGCGCTTGAGAACCAGGGTGGGACCGCACATGGGGCACTCCTGCAACGGTATGCCATCATCCGAGTGGCCCATCACATGGTCGAGCACGCCGCGTTTGCCCAGATCGATGAAAACCCGACTCAATTCGAGGTCGAACTGACTGCCACTCTGGCTCTGGATAATCGCCAACGCCTGCCCGCGACGCATGCCGGCACGGTAGGGACGGCTGCTGGTCATGGCATCGAACGCATCGCAGATACCAACGATACGCGCATCCAGATGGATGTCCTCGGCCCGCAGGCCGCGCGGATAGCCCTTGCCATCGGGGCGCTCGTGATGGCTGTAGACCGCCTCCTTGACCAACTCGGCCAAGGGGTGGCCGGCGAGCATGCGCCAGCCCATCTCCGGATGGGTGCGTACGACGGCGAACTCGTCTTCAGTCAAGGCGCTGCTCTTGCGCAGCACGGCGTCGGGTATGCCGATCTTGCCCAAATCATGCAGAAAGCCACCCAGGCTGGATCGAGCTACATCGGCTGAGGGCAACCCCGCCGCCTCGCCAAGCAACCTGGCATAACGCGACACTCGCCACAGATGGCCGCCGGTATAGGGATCCCGGGCTTCGACGAACCAGGCCATCTTCAGCAGGCTGCTAACCAAGGCTTTCGACGGGTCGTCAACGCTACTCGCCCCCTGCGCAGCCTTGCTCAACCAACCAGAGAGAAAAGACCGCATGGGACGGGCCTCCAGGGCCGGGGGCAGAAGTACACGGCAAAATAGCAGGACGTTTCTTCAACGCTTCCACGTCCCAGCAATTGGGTGGCACGTCCCTGTGCCGAGGGGTGGGTAATGCCGGCTTTGTTGGCATCCCCCCCTGTTTCAGGCGGCAAAGTACATGCCCTCAGTGGGGGCTACCGTAGAGCGTTCTGTCCCTATGGATAGGCGACTTGAAGCTGGCATCAGGCTGGCGCTCGGACTGTTGTTCAACTGTTGTGTTCCCGGCAGCGGTAGGCTGCTCTTTGATCAGCTGAACAAAGCGCTCGCCGTCGTCCGAGTCAGCACGCTGGCTAGCCAGCTCCTCCATGTGCTGCTGCTGGCGTATAAGCCGCTCACTACCACCCTCAGCCAGGAGAAGCTGCGGCGCCTGATGGAACCACACACCATTCGCTTCTCCAGCCTGAGCCGAGGTCATGCCGCCCCCTATCAGCAGGGCAGTCAATATCGTCATACCTGTTAGCGTTTTCATGGTGTCATCCTCCATAAATCCGTTACCCATTATTCAGATTATTGACGAGGCGCTTTGTTACAAGGCAAACCGTCGGGAGCGCTCGGTGCATCCGACCAACGTACCTTGCCCGGGGTCAGGCTCGGCCTTATGGTGTCACTGCCTGTCACGATCATCCGGCAGGCGATTGCTTGCCATCTGTCTTGTCACCTTTGAAGGAGCGCCGTTTGCGCGGAGTGCATTGCCTTTTATTGATTTTGCTCGGTCGCCGGCGGCAAATTCTGGCCGGCCTGCTGCTCGGTAGCGGGCTGATCATGGGAACGGCCAAGGCGATGCCGCAGCCGCCGAAAGAGCAGCGCAATGAACAGGTGGCGCAACGGATTCAGGACTGGCAGTCACTGATTGCCCAGTCGATACACCTGAGCGATGCCGAGAAGCTGAAGGCAGTCAACGCGTTCTTCAATGCGCACATTCGCTATGGCGAAGACCAGGATCTGTGGGGACAGATCGACTACTGGGCCTCGCCGCTGGAAACCCTCGAACTGGGTGCCGGCGACTGTGAAGACTTCGCCCTAGCCAAGTACTTCACCCTGCGCCTGCTCGGGATCTCCGAGCAAAGTCTGCGCCTCGTCTACACGACCCTGGCCTCTACCAAGCAGGCTCATATGGTTCTGGGCTTCTGGCCCGAGAATGGCGCGGCGCCCATGCTGCTGGACAATCTGCACGCGCAGATCCTGCCCATCGCCGAGCGCCTCGACCTACAAATGCAGTTCGCCTTTGACCCCACCCACTTGTACCGGTTCGAGCAGAGCAGCTTGCAGGTAGCCGGCAACACCGAGTTGCTGCCGCATTGGCAAGTGCTGATGACCAAAATGAAACGCGAAGACGCGGGCAAGATCAGTCTTTAGCGACGAACCATTCGTTGCAACATGCAGGCCGTCGAGACCAGGCGCAAAGCAGGTCGATTTCAACGATCGGCATAAAGCTTGTGCGCGTGAGCGTTGCTGGCCTCGCCGCTCGGTGTGCCAAGTTCGTCAGGCCTTGCGCAGCGATGGTTGCGGCAACTGGATATGCACGCACAAACCGCCCAACTGGCTGTCCACCAGCTCCAGGTGCCCGCCCCAGGTATCGACGATGTCACGCACGATGCCCAGGCCCAGGCCGTGTCCGGCAACCTGTTCATCCATGCGAGTACCGCAATTCAGGGTTGGTGTGATCCAACAGGAGCAACAGGGATCAGGACTGTTGAAAAAGAGCATCGATCATTGAACGCCTGAAGGGCGGCAGGATACCGCCCTTCAGGCGTGTCCAAAATTATTAAGCCACTACATTCGAAACCCACCTGGCCAAGGTCGAGTTCATCGACGAAAACATTGACCACATGCACCGGGTTGGTGTCCGCCACATAGTCATCCAGGCTCTCGGGAAGCAGCACACTTTGGCCTCGTTGCTCTGCCTGGATAAAAACGCTTCATCGGCGTCCCCCACTAATTTCGAATCTATCAAATCACAGCAAGGTCGACGCCAACGTTTGTACACAGTCTGGGCCGAAAGCAGTCTACCCAAGCCTTGGACCACTACCCACAGTGATAGCACTTTGCCCACAAAATCACCTATTGCGTCAGTATGGCTTTTCCCTTGTGACCCACCCACCCGATAGCGGAAAACCCAACCCATGACCCCGTCATGGAGCAAGCCATGTTTTCTTTCCTGCGACGCAGAAATGCCCTGCCCTCTACTGGCCATTCTCCATCCGGATACTTACAACCCGCGCACAGCCAGGAGCTGCTTTCATCACCGCGCCGCCAGAAGCTGCTTGAGAACATCTGGCAGCGCGCATCGCTGTCTCACCAACAGTTCGCCGAGATTTACAGGAAGCCGTTGGAACGGTTTGCTGAGCTGGTCCAGCAACTCCCTGCTTCGGAAAACCATCACCACGCACACCCTGGTGGAATGTTGGATCACGGCCTCGAAATCGTCGCCTACGCGCTGAAGATCCGGCAAACATACCTCCTCCCCATAGGGGCTCCGCCTGAATCTCAGTCAGCACAGGCCGAAGCCTGGTCAGCTGCTGCAGCTTACGGAGCACTGATACACGACCTCGGCAAGATCGCCGTCGATATGCATGTAGAGCTGGAAGGCGGAAAGGCATGGCACCCATGGCATGGCCCAATCAGTCGCACGTATCGATTCCGGTACGTGAAGGGGCGTAATTATCAACTACACGGGGCAGCTGCAGCGCTGATTTACTCGCAAATCCTCACACCCAACCTCCTGGACTGGCTCAGCGGTTTCCCTGAGTTGTGGTCGCAGTTGATCTTCATCCTGGCCGGACAGTACGAGCACGCCGGCATCCTCGGTGAGATCGTGATCAAAGCCGACCAAGCTTCTGTAGCTCAAGAGCTGGGAGGAAACCCCGAGCGTGCGTTGGCGGCGCCGAAGCAATCGCTACAACGACAGTTGGCCGAAGGCCTGCGTTTCCTGGTGCGCGAGAAGTACAAGCTGAACCACCCAGAGGGTCCGGCGAATGGCTGGCTGACCCAGGACGCCCTATGGCTTGTCAGCAAACCCACAGCGGACCAGCTGAGAGCCTATCTGCTGGCTCAGGGCATAGAGGGTATCCCAAGCTCGAACGCACCATTTTTCAACATGCTGCAGGATCAGGGCGTAATCCAGACGAACGCCCAGGACAAGGCGATCTGGAAAGCCACCATCGACAATGGCCGCGGCTGGAGAAACACGCTCACTGTACTGAAGCTGTCTCCAGCGCTTATCTGGCCAGACGCGAAGGATCGTCCTGCCGGCTTTGCAGGCACACTCGAGCTCGAGGAGGCAGGCGCGCCGGCGGAGGAAACGCTGGCGGGTCAGCCAGTAGGGCCACAAATCGACAGTCCTGCCGAGATTGAGAACACGGCCCCCTTCCCCACAGCACACACGGACACCCCTGCTGCCACGACTCAGGTGTCAACAAACCGTGCCGACGAAGTAGACGAATTACTGGCACTTTTTGGTAATATCACTTCGACATCAGAAGAGCTAAACACTAGCCAAGACTCAGCAGCGACTGCCTCCACTCCAAAAGAGCGGAATGCGCTCCCACAAGAACCTTTTGAGACCGATGACGGGTCTCCAGCATATGTCGAAGACAAAGGAATGAAGCCTAGCAGTACGAATGAACTGGGACAGGGATTTGTTGACTGGCTTAGAACAGGCATCGCCTCCCGTCGCATAATCATCAATGACACCAAGGCCCTGGTGCATACGGTCGCCGGTACAGCGATGCTGGTTACCCCGGGCATCTTCAAGCGGTACGTGCAAGAGTTTCCCGCGATTGAGCAGCAGGCAAAAGCCCAGCAAATCAATGCTTGGCAGCTCGTCCAGCGCAGTTTCGAGAAACAGAAATTGCACCGGAAGACCGAAAAGAGCCTCAACATCTGGACGTGTGATGTGGTTGGCCCGCGCAAGACGAAGCAACTGCGCGGCTATCTGCTGCGCGATCCCCACACCATCTTCGCCGAGGTTCCGTTCGACAACGTCAGCCTGACGCTAAAAACCGAAGCAGCGGGGGCTGAGCAATGACGCCTCTTGAGCTGAGCCAGGAATACATCTTTGCGCATGATCTTCGTGCTGCCAGTGCGAAGATCTACCTGGCCTCCACCAAAGCACTGATCAAACACTTCGGCGCAGTCGATGTCGAAACGATCGATCACCGCAACATTTTGGCCTGGCGGCGAAAAGTCTTGGAAAATGGTTTGTCCAAACGGAGCTGGAATACGTACTCCAACCACCTGCGCACCATCTGGGGGTATGGCCTCGAGCATGGAATCCTGACCCATACCTCGATCAACCCGTTCAAGAAGACCACCGTGATACCGCCCAAACGACCGAGCAAGACAGTCGCCGGTGACGCTATTCAACGAGCACGGAGTTGGCTCACCTCACTGGTGGACCTAGAGCAATGCACCGGCGACAGGAGCAAGATCACGCCGGCCTGGTTCTGGCTGGCTACCTTCGAAATGTTCTACTACACAGGCATCCGACTGAATGCCTTGCTCTGTCTGCGTTACAAGGACATTGACTGGGACAAGCAGATGATCCTTGTTCGTGGCGAAACCGAGAAAACACACCGTGAATTCTCTGTGCCGATCATGGAGGGTCTGGCACCACACCTACGGCGCCTCCTGGACGAGGCAAAGGGCGGGGGCTTTGCACCCGAAGACCAGCTGTTCAACGTCAATCGCTTTTCTCGGCATTACCACCGCAAGGAAATGAACATCGACCAGGTGGAAGCGATGTACCGGAAGCTTACCGACAAGATCGGCGTGAGAATGACACCGCACAGGTTTCGCCACACGCTGGCCACGGACCTAATGAAGCAGCCGGAGCGGAATATCCACCTGACCAAGAGCCTGCTGAATCACACGAACATTGCTACAACGATGAACTACATCGAGGCGGACTACGACCACATGCGTGCTGTCCTGCATGAGCGCAGCCTTGCCCAGGGTGGACTTGCCCCTATCAAACCGGACACCGCAACCCTGTTAAGTTGATGTTATAG
>ERZ1673962.47-NODE-47-length-103909-cov-4.557321_pt1 | contig 103909 bp, 106 predicted proteins | sample MGYA00580188_ERZ1673962 | MGnify/ENA primary metagenome ERZ1673962 (study PRJEB41334, sample SAMN05608104) | rock metagenome | biome: terrestrial subsurface; feature: shale formation; material: shale | place: USA: Pennsylvania ...
CACCACCCCCTCACCCCACCCCACACCGTGGAAGATCGGGTCGATTGGCTCCGCCTCTTGCGCTCCCGCCGCGTCGGTATCAGCACCTTTTATCGGATGCTGGCGGAACACGGCGATGCGCGCGCCGCCCTTAAGGCCCTCCCTGAAATCGCCAAACAAGCCGGTGTATCCGATTATCAAACCTGTCCGCGGGGTGTCGATGAGGCCGAATTGAAAGCCGGTCGTAAACACGGCGCGCGTTTGATCACCCGCGCCGATCCTGACTATCCCGCCCTTCTCGCCCTAATTGACGACGCCCCGCCCGCGCTTTGGGTTAAGGGCGACCTGTCGCTGTTTGAGCGTCCTTCCTTGGCGCTGGTCGGCGCACGCAATGCCTCATCATTGGGCGTGCGTTTCGCCCGCACTCTGGCGCGAGAATTGGGCGAGGAAGGCTTTGCCATCACTTCCGGTCTGGCCCGTGGCATTGACGCGGCGGCGCATGAGGCGGCGCTTGCGAGCGGCACCATCGCCGTTTTGGCGGGGGGGCTCGATATGATCTACCCCAGCGAGAACGCCGATCTTTACCATAAAATCGCCGAGACCGGGCTTTTGATCTCGGAACAACCTTTTGGCATGAAACCCTTCGCCCGGCATTTCCCGATGCGCAACCGCATCGTCTCTGGCCTGTCTCATGCCACCGTGGTGATTGAGGCGGCGGCGCGCTCGGGCTCACTTCTGACGGCAGGCAATGCCCTGGATCAGGGGCGCGAGGTCATGGCCGTACCGGGGCATCCGTTTGATGCCCGCACATCTGGCTGCAACATGTTGATCCGCGATGGTGCCACCTTGGTCCGGGGAGCGCGCGATGTGATCGACACGCTGGCCGCCGCTTCGCCCTTGGCCCAAACCGTACACCACACGCCGAAAACCGCGATCCCCGTCACACCGCGCCCCGAACCGCGCGCATTCACCGACCACACCATGCTCCACGCCGAAATCCTCGCCCGCCTCTCCGGCGCGCCGCTGCCCGAAGACGACCTGATCCGTGACATCGGCATCCCGGCGGATCAACTCAGTTCCGAGATTCTCACCCTCGAACTCGATGGCCGCATCTTTCGCAAACCCGGCGGACTTTTGGCGCTTGGATGACCCTTCATTCCGCTCCCATTTGCCCTGTCACACGCCTTGTCACAAAAAATTCCCAAAGCCGTTGATCCACGGGTTTTTGTCCCGATACCTTTAGGTATCGCGCGGACATCATGCCGCATGACGGGATAAACAGGCTTGCCTTGGCGCAAAAAAACCGTAGATGCCACATTGACAATCAGTCATTGCAGACCCCATTTTCCGCCGCCATAAGGCCAAGAAATCATAACCCGAAGGACAGTCCATGCCAGTTGTTGTTGTTGAATCCCCGGCCAAGGCGAAAACAATCAACAAATATCTCGGCAGCAATTACACCGTCCTCGCCTCTTACGGCCACGTCCGCGACCTCCCCGCCAAAGACGGATCTGTCGACACCGACAATGATTTCGACATGACCTGGGAGATCGGCGCGGACAGTCGCAAACATGTCAAAGCCATCGCTGATGCGCTCAAAAACGACGACGAACTGATCCTCGCAACTGACCCTGATCGCGAAGGCGAAGCGATTTCGTGGCACCTGCAAGAGGCGCTGACCAAACGCAAGGCGATCAAAAAATCCACCGCCGTGTCGCGCGTGACCTTCAACGCCATCACCAAAACCGCCATCCTGGAAGCGATGAAACACCCGCGCCAAGTCGATGTGCCGCTGGTCGATGCCTATCTGGCGCGCCGCGCGTTGGATTACCTTGTCGGCTTTAACCTCTCTCCAGTGCTCTGGCGCAAACTGCCCGGCGCGCGCTCGGCAGGCCGGGTGCAGTCGGTGTGTCTGCGCCTGATCGTCGAACGTGAAATCGAGATCGAGGCCTTCAATCCGCAAGAGTACTGGACCGTCAAGGCCCTCTTGGAGACCCCGCGCGGACAATCTTTTGAAGCGCGCCTGACCCAGCTTTCGGGCAAGAAACTCGACAAATTCGACCTCAAAGATCGCCTCACCGCCGAAATGGCCGTGCAAGCGGTCAGCTCGCGCGCGCTCAAAGTCGCCTCGGTCGAGGCCAAACCCGGCTCGCGCAACCCCTCTGCGCCGTTCATGACCTCGACCCTGCAACAGGAAGCGTCGCGCAAATTCGGCATGGGCGCGCGCCAAGCCATGAACGCCGCGCAACGCCTCTATGAGGCAGGCCTCATCACCTATATGCGGACCGACGGCATCGACATGGCCCCCGAAGCGGTGACGCAGGCGCGCGACGCGATCAAAGCCCGCTATGGCGACCGCTATGTGCCCGCCAATCCGCGGATTTATAAAAACAAAGCCAAAAATGCCCAAGAGGCGCACGAATGTATCCGCCCGACCGACATGTTTGTGTCCCCCGATGAGGCGAAACTGACGGATGCGGATCAACGCAAACTTTATGACCTGATCTGGAAACGCACCATTGCCTCGCAAATGGAGGCGGCGCGCCTTGAACGGACCACCGTGGACATCACCTCCGATGACCACGAAGTCGTGCTGCGCGCTACGGGCCAAGTTATTGTGTTTGATGGGTTTATGGCGGTTTACACCGAGGGCCGCGATGATGTGGACGAGGATGACGAAGGGCGCCTGCCGCAGATCATGGACGGCGAAGCGTTGAAACGTGTCGCCGGTGGGCTCAAAGCGCAAGCCGCTGAAAAAGAGGCGATTTTGGCCGGTGATGACGCTATTTTGGGCCTGCAACACCACACCAACCCGCCGCCGCGCTACACCGAAGCGACTTTGGTCAAACGGATGGAAGAGCTGGGCATTGGCCGCCCCTCGACCTACGCCTCCGTGCTGACCACAATTGTGGATCGCGAATATGTGCGCAAAGAACAAAACCGCCTGATCCCCGAAGACAAAGGCCGGATCGTCACGATCTTTTTGATGAATTTCTTCCGCAAATATGTCGGCTATGAATTCACCGCCAATCTCGAAGAAGAACTCGACGAAATCTCGGCGGGCGATCTCGATTACAAAGAGGTTTTGGCGAAATTCTGGCGCGATTTCTCGGCGGCGATTGGCGAGACCTCCGAGCTGCGGATTTCCGAAGTGCTCGATAAATTGGACGCCGCCCTCGCGCCACAGCTTTACCCGCCGCGCGAAGACGGCAGCGACCCGCGCGTCTGTCCGCTCTGTGGCCAAGGCAGCTTACACCTGAAAACCTCGCGCTCGGGCGGCTTTGTCGGCTGTTCGAACTACCCCGAATGCCGCTACACCCGCCCGATCAGTGGCGACGCCGCCGAAGCGGGCGACCGGATTTTGGGCGAGGACGAAGACGGCAACGAAATCTCCCTGCGCTCGGGTCGCTTTGGTCCCTATGTGCAGCGCGGCGAGGTTTCGGAGGAAAATAAGAAACCCAAACGCGCCTCTTTGCCAAAAGGCTGGGACGCGGATGCGATGGACCTTGAAAAGGCGCTCACGCTTTTGAGCCTGCCGCGCCGGATCGGGGAACATCCGGAAGGCGGCGTGATTTCCGCCAATTTCGGGCGTTTTGGCCCCTATCTGATGCACAAACTGCCGGGCGACGAAAAGCCGGTTTACGCCAATCTCAAAGACCCGAACGATGTGTTTGAATGCGGCATGAACCGCGCGGTTGAATTGATCACCGACAAGCGCAACAATCCGGGGCGGGGTCGGTCTTCTGCGGCCAAGCCGTTGAAAGAATTAGGGGATCACCCAGAGAGCGGCGGCGCGATCAGCGTCATGGAAGGCCGCTATGGCCCCTATGTGAAATGGGAAAAGGTCAACGCGACCTTGCCAAAGGACATCACGCCCGAAGACCTGACGATGGAGCAGGCGGTGGCATTGATCACGGAAAAAGCGGCCAAGGGCGGCAAAAAGAAAGCCCCGGCGAAAAAGGCAGCCGCGAAGAAACCGGCGGCCAAAAAAACCGCCGCGAAAAAGCCCGCAGCCAAAAAACCAGCGGCCAAGGCTCCAGACGCGTAAACCGGGCAAAACACCACCCAGCCCAGACCCATCTGCCAAAGGGCCCCTCACCGGGCCCTTTTTGCTGCACCATTTTGTTGCAGTGCGGCATCCTCCATTGACAGCCCGCATCGTATTCATTCCAATTGCGCCGAACAAAACGGGAGAGAGTAATGAAGAAAGTATACGGCTCCGCCACAGAGGCCTTAGAGGGGCTTTTACATGACGGGATGTTGATCGCAGCCGGGGGGTTTGGGTTGTGTGGGATACCTGAGTTGTTGATCGACGCGCTGGTGGAAAGCGGCGTCAAGGACCTGACGATTGCCTCCAACAACGCGGGTGTCGATGGCTTTGGCCTTGGCAAGCTGTTGGAGACGCGCCAAATCAAGAAAATGATGTCGTCCTATGTGGGTGAAAACGCCGAATTCATGCGGCAATACCTGTCTGGCGAGTTGGAGCTTGAGTTCAATCCGCAGGGCACTTTGGCCGAACGCATGCGCGCCGGAGGTGCTGGAATCCCAGGATTTTACACCAAAACGGGTGTGGGCACGGTGATCGCCGAGGGCAAAGAGCACAAGGATTTCCGCGGCGAGACTTACATTCTCGAAGAGGGTATTTTCGCCGATATTTCCATCGTGAAAGCATGGAAAGCCGACGCAACCGGCAATGCGATTTTCCGCAAAACAGCCCGCAATTTCAACCCACCCGCCGCAATGTGTGGCAAGGTCTGCATCATGGAGGTCGAAGAGATCGTGCCAACGGGCAGCCTCGACCCCGATTGCATCCACATGCCCGGCGTCTATGTCCACCGCCTGATTCAGGGCAACCACGAAAAGCGGATTGAACAGCGCACGGTGCGCAAGCGTGAGGAGGCCTAAGCCATGTGGGATCGCAATCAAATGGCGGCGCGCGCCGCATTGGAACTCGAAGACGGCACCTATGTGAACCTTGGCATCGGCATCCCGACCCTGGTCCCCAATTTCATCCCCGAAGGCGTCAACGTGACACTTCAGTCTGAAAACGGCATGTTGGGCATGGGCCCCTTCCCCTATGAGGGCGAAGAGGACGCGGACCTGATCAACGCCGGAAAACAGACCATCACCGAACTGCCCAACACCGCCTATTTCGACAGCTCGTTCAGCTTTGGTATGATCCGTGGCGGCAAGATCGCGATGGCGATCCTCGGCGCGATGGAGGTCGATGAAAAGGGCGATTTGGCGAATTGGATGATCCCCGGCAAGCTGGTCAAAGGCATGGGCGGCGCGATGGATTTGGTCGCGGGTGTAGGCCGGGTTGTGGTGGTGATGGACCACACCAACAAACACGGTGAGAGCAAGTTGTTGAAGGAATGCACCTTGCCGCTGACCGGTCTTGGCGTGGTCGATCGGGTGATCACCAACCTGGGCGTGTTGGACGTGGTTGAGGGCGGTTTGAAAATCGTCGAATGCGCGGACGGTGTGACCGAGGCCGAGCTGCGCGCCGCGACCGAAGCGACGATTGTCGACTAAGGCCTCTGTGAATATCTAAATACAAAACAAAGCGCGGCGGCCCAAACGGGTGGCCGCGCTTTTCACCTCGTTTTTCATGACCTTATTGTTCTAAAATAAGAAACAGCATCATATTCTTGCCCCAATTTGTCGCTAAAACATCGGAAAATCAGGCCAGACACAGAGCCCCAAATGTCCATGATAGCCGAGCAGCGTCCTACATCCGCCAAACCTAAGGCATCGAACATGCCCCCACGTTTACGCGACAGCGCTCTCATGCTGGGCCTTTTGGCGTTGCTCGCGGTGGGGCTGGTCGGAGCCGTGACCGCAACGGGTTGGGATGAGGTCCGCGCTCAAATCACCAAACTGTCGATCCCACAGGGCGCTGCGCTTTTGGCGCTCTCGTTGGTCAATTACCTGTTTCGCGGACTGCGTTGGCACCTGTTTGCCCGCCACCTCGGATTGCCGCTCTCCTTGGCCACCAACCTGCGCCATTTCTTGGGCGGCTTTGCCATGACGGTCACGCCGGGACGGGTCGGCGAATTGGTGCGGATGCGCTGGATCAAACGCGAAACCGGCTGGGCATTCGAACGCACCGCACCGCTCGTCTTGGTTGATCGTGCCTCTGATTTGGCGGCGATGGCCGTGTTGATGGGCGCGGCGCTTGTGGCCTCTGGGTCGCAGATTTCGGGCGCAGTGCCCGTCGTGATCGCCGCACTTTTGGCCGCGTTTATCGCCACGCGCCCCCGGCTTTTGGCCAGCCTCGCCCAGTTTGGGTATCGCAGTACGGGCAAGGCCCCGCGCCTGTTCGCGCGCATCCGCCGTGCGGCGCGCTCGCTTGAACCGTTCTCCAAAGGCGGCACATTGTTTGCGGGTTCGACTCTGGCTCTCTGCGGCTGGTTGGCCGAAGGGGTGGCCTTTTATCTCTTGCTGCATTGGATGGACGCCGAGGTTCATGCCGCCAGTGCCATCGCGATCTTTTTGTTTGCCACATTGGCGGGCGGGCTGACCGGCGCACCCGGCGGGCTTGGCGGAGCCGAAGCCGCGATGATCGCGCTTTTGTCCCTCGAAGGCGTGCCTTTGGCCATGTCCGTGCCCGCCACCGTCCTCATTCGCCTGACCACGCTTTGGTTCGCCATTCTCATCGGCCTCGTGGTTTTCCCTTTCGCTGAACGCCTGTCAAAGAAGGTCCAATATGGCCTGGAATAAACTCACCTACACCGGCTGGGGTCGCGCCCGCGTGGCCTCTGGTTTGGTGGCCCGCCCCGAACGTCTCTCGACCCTGACCCGTGATCTGACTGAGACCCGCGCCCCCGCTTTTGGCATGCGTCGCTCATATGGCGATGGCGCGCTGAACCACAATGGCCGCGCCTATGACATGACCCGGCTGGATCGGGTGATTGCCTTTGATCCGGCCACAGGGGTCGTCGAGGTCGAAGCCGGGATGCCGATCGGTGATTTGGGCCGAGCTTTTGCCAACAAAGGCTGGATTCCACCGGTGATGCCGGGCACGGGATTTGCCACGGTCGGCGGCTGTATCGCCAATGATGTGCATGGCAAAAACCATCATGTGATGGGGTCTTTTGGTCAACATGTGACCGCGATCACTCTGATCCAAGGGGCAAAAATCCGCAAAATAACCCCGAAATCCGCCCCCGATTTGTGGCAGGCCACGGTGGGTGGCTTGGGTCAAACCGGAGTGATTGCCAGCGCGAAAATCCAACTGATGCCCTGCAAAGGTGACATGATGGTGTTGACCGAACGGCGCATTGATGGGCTGGACGACTTTCTTGTGGCCTTTGATGAAAGCCGCACCGATTACACCGTCGGTTGGATTGACGCGACCGCCACCGGCGCGCGGCTGGGGCGTGGAATTTTGGAGGAGGGAGAGATCACCTCTGGCATCAACAAAAGCCGCGATGCAGCGAAATCCGTGCCCTTTAATGCCCCAAGCTGGGCACTGTCGGCCCCCGTGGTGCGGGTGTTCAACGAGCTGTATTTCCGCAGGGTTCCGGCCAAGGGCCGCACCTCCGTCAAACCGATCACCGAACCATTTTTCCCGCTCGATGCGATCCACAACTGGAACCGGCTCTACGGCAAACGCGGCTTTCACCAATTCCAATGCGTCGTGCCGATGGATCAGGTCGAGATGCTGCGCGCGATGTTGACCCGGATCGGCACCTCCGGTCTGGCCTCACCTTTGGCGGTGCTCAAAAAGATGGGTGCGGGGCGCGGCGGCTATATGTCCTTCCCGATGGAGGGCTATACTTTGGCGGTCGATTTCCCCAATCGCGATGGCGCGGAAGATCTGATTTCCGAACTCACAGATATGGCGCATGACGCGGGTGGGCGGATTTATTTCGCCAAGGACGGCGTCGCCAGCGCCGCACAAATCGCGGGCATGTACCCGGACCAAGACACATGGGCCAAAGCGGTGGCGAAAGCCGATCCGGAGCGGGCCTTTGAAACAGACCTCGTGCGCCGATTGGGCCTGCGCGACAGCACAGGAGCGGCATGATGCAACAGAGCTGGATCATTTTGGGCGCAACCTCGTCGATGGCGCGCGCGATGGCGCGGCGCTTGGCGAAAGAGGGCGCAACCTTGTTTTTATGTGGCCGCGACATGGACGATCTGGCAGCCACGGCGGCCGATTGTCTCGCGCGCGGCGCTGTGTGCGCCAAAGCGTTGCTCTTCGACGCGCGCGACACCGACACGTTCGCGCCAATCATTGAGCGCGCGACAGCGGAAGAGGGCGTGATCAACTGCGCGGTCTTCGTCGGCTCCATGCCGGAACAAGACGCGATTGACGCCACGCCCGAGTTGATCGCAGGCGTCGTTACCGACAGCCACATCGGTCCGGCCACTTTCCTGCAAAAGCTCGCGCCTTACATTGAGGCACGCGGCCAAGGCACGGTTGTCGGCGTCGGATCGGTGGCGGGTGATCGGGGGCGGATTGGCAATTACGTCTATGGCTCGGCGAAAGCGGGCTTTGCCACCTACCTGTCCGGCCTGCGCAATCGGTTGACGCGCGCGGGCGGGCATGTGGTCACGGTGAAACCGGGGTTTGTCGACACGGCGATGACCTGGGGGATCGAGGGGATGTTTTTGGTCGCCTCGCCCGATGCCGTGGCAGGCGATATTTTAACCGCCGTCGCCAGGAAAAAGAACGTGATCTACACACCGTTCTTCTGGCGTTACATCATGTTGATCATCCGGCACATCCCGGAATTCATCTTTAAGAAAATGTCGATCTGAGCACGACAGAAAAACAATAAAAAGGGGGCCTTCGCGGCCCCTTTTTTCATATCTGCTAGTTTTGCGCCCGCACGGCATTGGTGGCAAACACACAGCCATCCGAGTAAAGCTCTGGCGGGGTCACGCAAAGCCCCTTGGCCACCTGCCACGCCGCCAAGACTTTCGGGACATAGGCGCGGGTTTCGGCGTAAGGCGGCGGACCGTTGTTGGATTTAACCGCGTTCTCTCCGGCATTATACCCGGCCAGCGCCAGCGCCACATCGCCGTTGAATTCGGTGATCAGCCAATCGAGATAGGCAATGCCGCCTTTGATGTTTTGATCCGGGTCTGTGGGATCGACGTCAAACCGCGCGGCGGTGTCTGGGATGAGCTGCATCAGACCCTGCGCCCCTGCCCCGCTCACGGCGTCTTCTTTCCCCGAAGATTCAACCGAAATCACCGCCAGCGCCAAAGCCGGGCTGACCTTGGTGCCGATGGAATGCAACAGCAACGACGTGCCATAGCGATTGGCCAGATCGGTGATCTGTTGAAAGCTGGGTCGGGGCACAGCCCGCGCTTCGGACAGGTCCAGCGCCGCCAAAGCCGCGCCGAACCGTTCGGGGCCTGCGCCAAACAGGTCATGCGGCACCGCGTTCCAATACCACGCCATCAAATCCGCGCTGGCCGCGTCCGGCAGGCCCTCGGGTACAGCCGTCGGTTTGGGTGGAGCTTTGACGGTTTTCATGCCGGGCCGGATTTGCACCGTGATCAGATTGCCCGCCCCGCCTGTGGGCACACCGATCCGCTTGGGCTTGACGTCGGGCCAAGCGGGGGGCGGAACATAGGCCTTGGGCGCGGCCTCTGGGTCGGCCTCTTGTGCCAGACTGGACGTCCCCCAAGCGCCTACACATAGAAAAGACGTCAGCGCCAGCGCGGCACTCGCCTTGGACCCGACGGCGCAAACCCTGCGCACGACTGCGGTGATCATCAACATATCTCTGACTTTTACGGCTCGGGGTTGGCACGTCTTTGGCTTCGCGTGCTTTTGATTGACCCCAGTCTGGCAAAAATCATGCCGTTCTGCCAGTGATTTAGCGACAATCAGACTCAATCAAATTTGAATTTTAACCGATAAAACACCAAAAAAGCATTTTTATCCAAAATAGTTAAAATTTTTTATTGTATAGTTTCAATATGTTATATTGAAAACCTTCTAAAATTTTCGAGGGTCCAAAAACGTACCAATGCTGCCCAACTCCTGCCCCAGTTCAAAGGCCATATAGCCTCATCGAAAGCAAGACAGAGCGACACACGGCACGGGAAACGCCAACGCTCCAAACGCTAAGACGTGGAAAAAATCGAAATGTATCCTTGGAGGGAACACCAATGAAATTCTTCAAACTTGCAAACAAATTCTCCCGCGACGAAGACGGTGCTGTGACCGTTGACTGGGTTGTTCTGACCGCCGCTGTTGTCGGCCTCGGCATCGCCGTTTTGACCTCCGTGTCCGGCGGCACCAAAGCCCTCGGCAACACAATTTCCGGCGATCTCGCAACACGCTCTGTTGTCACCTACTAATCCCAACTCGTACTAGGAGTAACACCAATGAAATTCTTCAAACTTGCAAACAAATTCTCCCGCGACGAAGACGGTGCTGTGACCGTTGACTGGGTTGTTCTGACCGCCGCTGTTGTCGGCCTCGGCATCGCCGTTTTGACCTCCGTGTCCGGTGGCACCAAAGCCCTCGGCAACACCATCTCCACCGATCTCGCAACACGCTCTGTTGTGGCTTACTAAACACTCTGGCCCTCGGGCCATGGCGACAAAATCAAAAGCCGCGCTCTGGGACAGGGCGCGGCTTTCCTATTGCGCAAAGTCGCGGCATAAATCTGCGCTTTGAACCTGCGCCTTGGTAAAAAGACAACCCGGCCCTTTTACCCGCTTTGTCCCGAAACACGAAAAAATTCACATCCTCGCCGCCCCGCGATCACCGAAATGCCTCATTTGATCGGCACGGTGGCTGGATGGAGCATAAGGGGTGGCCGCTGAAAGCGACCTCAAACCCCGGAAGCAAAGGAAAGACATGATGCGTATTATTTTCGGATTGGTTCTCGTGATTGGGATCGCATTGGCAGGGTTCGCCGTCCATATGACCCGAGGATATATGTCCACCTACCAGGCCGAGTTGAACCGCGAAAAAGAGATGCGGGCCCAGATGATCCAAACGGAAGAGATTTTTGTCACCTCTGCCTTGATCAACTTTGGCGACCCGATCACGACAGAAATGGTCAAAAAGGTCAGATGGCCGGTCGAAGCCATGCCAGAGGGTGTGTTTCGCACCGAAGAAGACCTTTTCCCCGAAGGCCCGGATACGCCCCGCGTCGCTCTGCGTGCCATTGAGCCGATGGAACCGCTGATGGCGGTCAAATTGAGCGCCCCTGGCGAAGACGCCGGCGTGGCCACGCGCCTGTCGAAAGGGATGCGGGCTTTTGCGATCAAGGTGGACGTGTCGACAGGCGTCTCCGGCCTGCTGCGTCCGGGCGACCGTGTTGACATCTATTGGACTGGTCAATTGCCGGGGTCCAGCTCTGACTCGACCAAATTGATCCTGACCTCAATCCCCTTGGTGGCCGTCGATCAGACAGCAAACGGGGAACGCCAATCCTCCACCATCGCCCGCACGGTCACCGTCGAAGCCACTCCAACCCAAGTCGCAGGGCTGGCCACAGCTCAAAGCTCCGGCCGTTTGTCCCTCTCGCTGGTCGGACGCAACGACGACACCATCGTTGGTGGGGTCGAAGTGGACCAGCGCACGCTTTTGGGCATTGCTGAAGAACAGATCATCGCCGAAAAGCCGAAAGATCAGGTGTGCACGGTCCGCACCCGCAAAGGCGCAGAGATCATCGAAATGCCGATCCCCTGCTCAAACTGATCAGGCCGGTGCAAAAGACCAAAGACGGCGGGACACCCAGCCGTCTTTATTTCGTAACCTTGCTCGATAACACTCAATATTTCACACAAACCTTGTGACTTATCCACATCACAAACAGCGTTCAACAGATTGATTCTTGCAAAAAAACGGAAATTGACACATGGTTCCAGCAAGTGGACCAAAAGAGTCCGATTTTGAGGCGTGGTCGACAGAGGCAGGATCACATGAAAATGTTGAATATGTTTAAGGCAGCCCTTTTGGGGTGTGCTGTTATCGGAGCAATGCCCCAAGGGGCTTTTGCTGACAAACTTCGTGTCATGACCGGCTCTCCCTCGGGCGTCCTAAACGTGCCCATGAACCGCGCGGTCGTGGTCGAAAGTGACGAACCTTTCGCGGAAATTTCTGTGGCCAATGCCGAAATCGCGGATATCTCGACCCTCTCGGATCGCTCGATCTATGTGTTGGGCCGGTCTCCGGGGTTGACGACCATGACGCTTTTGGGCCCGGACGGATCGCTGATCACCAACGTGCAAATTCAGGTGACCCCCGATGTCACCGAATTCAAAGAGCGCCTGCGTCAGATCATGCCGAATGAAAAGATCGAAGTGCGCACGGCCAATGACGGCATCGTTTTGTCGGGCGTGATCACATCGGTGACAATGATGGAACGCGCGGTTGAGCTGGCCGAACGCTATGCGCCGGGTCGTGTGTCCAACATGTTGAACATCGGCGGCACCCAACAGGTGATGTTGAAAGTGCGTTTTGCCGAAATGTCGCGCTCCGTGTCGAAAAATCTGTCCGCTTCGATCAATTCCATCGGCCCGAACATCGGCAGCAGCACGGGCACTTGGCTGAGTGCGGATAACACGCCGACCAAGATCACAGAGAACGGCGCGGTGACGGTCAAAGAAGGCACGCTTGGCGCGATGACCATCGGCGGCTCAATTGGTGGCACCGAATTGTCGATCCTGCTGGAAGCCATGGAAGAAAAAGGCGTCGTGCGCACCTTGGCCGAGCCCAACCTGACCGCGCTTTCGGGTCAACAGGCCAAATTTCTGGCCGGTGGCGAATATCCGATCCCGGTGTCGGACAATGACGGCATCTACATCGACTACAAACCCTTTGGTGTTGAACTTGAATTCATCCCGCGGGTGGTCAATGGCGACCAGATCAACCTTGAAATGCGCGCCGCCGTGTCGGGTGTGGACTCCACCGTCAACTATTCGGTCGATGGCTTTACCCTCAACTCCTTCAAACGCCGCGAAACCTCAACAACGGTCGAATTGCGCGACGGGCAGAGCTTTGCCATCGCTGGCCTGTTGCAAGACGATTTCGAAGATCTCGTCGGTCAGGTGCCATGGTTGGGTGACATCCCGGTTTTGGGCGCGCTGTTCCGCTCGACCGATTATTCGCGCCGTCAATCTGAACTGGTGATCATCGTCACCGCCCATCTTGTCACCCCCGTCAACAGCATGGCCCTCGCACTTCCGACGGACCGGGTTAAAATCCCGACCGAAAGCGATTTGTTCCTGTTTGGCAAAACCTTTGGCGGCACCTCGGCCCCCAAATCCGGCGCCGCCGCTGAAGTGGCAAAACAGGATTTCTCCGGGTCCTACGGCTATGTGATGGAGTAAGAACATGCGCTTGACTGTAAAACTGACACTCGCGGGTTCTGCCCTTCTCGCCTTTGCTGCCTGTACCGATCAAAAAGCCTTTTCCTCTTGGCATCAAGAGGCCGGCGGCTATGTCGACAACGGCACCTTTGGCAATTCGACCATGAACAACACGCTCGTGCAAACCGGGCAACTCAGCTATGTGATTGATTTGAATGAACGCTTTGCCGCCGAAGTGCCGACAACCGTGAATTTCGAATTCAACTCGGCGATCTTGGATGGCGCAGCGCGCGATGCAATCCGCAAACAGGCGCGTTATATGGCGCAATTCCCCGAAGTGCGCTTCCGCGTCTATGGTCACACCGACCTTGTCGGCTCTGACGCCTACAACAAGTCACTCGGCCTCAGACGCGCCAAAGCCGTGGTCGCGGAACTCGCCCGCAACGGCATTTCGCGTGCGCGACTTGAGGCGATGGTGTCTTATGGCGAAACCCAACCGCTGATCGTGACGCAGGACCCGGAGCGCAAGAACCGCCGCACTGTGACCGAAGTCTCTGGTTTTGTAGAAACCGCCAAACTGGTCATGGACAGCCGTTACGCCGAGATCATTCACCGCGAATATATCGAAAGCGCCACTGCACCGTCCGAACTGGTCGATTTCGGCGCGCGTGAAATCGACCCGGGTCAGTAAGCAATCGGCAACATCGTCCCGAATTAGCGAATTATTACGCGATTTCGGCCCTATTGTTGCCCCAGTTGCCCGGCATCTTATCCTCAATGGGAGCAGTCTGTCCGACACGCGAGTCGGGCATACGCGCCAGAGGATCAGAGCCGGGCTTTTCATTTGAAAAGATCTCGTCTCATGTGACGCTGGCGTTCTATAAAAGGACGCATAAAAGCAATGACGAGTGAAACTGCATTGCACAACGACCCGGCCCCACTTGTGGCCTGTACCGTCAGCCGGGACGTGCAAAACTTCGATCTTTTGATCGAAGACATGGAAAGCGAACTGGGTGAATCCTGGGGCGATCTATCCTTTGAGGATGCCAGACAGTTTTTCCGCCAGCCAGAAAGCGGCGGGTTGAAATTTGTCGCCATCGCCCTTGATCAAGAGGACGAAGGCCTTTTGGCCATGATCGCCGACTTGATCAAAGCTGCAAAGATTCAAGGTGTTAAGGTCATCCTGATCGCCGACGAAGTCTCGCCGATGGCGTTGCACCAATTGCTACAATTGGGGGCCGAAGATTTCATCCCCTACCCGCTTCCCGAAAATGCGCTTCACGATGCCATCCTGCGCCTTGATGCCCCGCGCAAGATCGCAGCCGTCGATTTTATCGACGCCACACACCCCGCCCCCGCCGAGCCAAAAGGCGCCAATGGCATTGTCCTGCCGGTGCAATCCGTAGCCGGGGGTGCCGGGGCCTCGACCATCGCCGTGAACCTCGCGTGGGAATTGGCGAATATCGAAAAGAAAGGCCCGCAACCGCGTGTGCTGTTGATGGATTTCAACCTGCAATACGGCTCGGTTTCGACCTACCTCGACCTGCCGCGCCGCGAGGCCGTGTATGAGTTGTTGTCTTCGACCGACATCATGGATGACGATGCCTTTAAGGGCGCGTTGATGAATTTCAACGACAAATTGTCGGTTCTGACCGCGCCACCGGAAATCCTGCCGCTCGATTTCATCGAGGCGCAGGATGTGGAACGGCTTCTGGCCAAGGCGCGAGCACTGTTTGATTATGTCGTGATCGACATGCCGACAGTGCTTGTGAGCTGGACCGAAACCGTGCTCAACGCCGCCGATTTTTACTTTGCGCCCTTTGAGTTGGACCTACGTTCGGCCCAAAACATTTTGCGCCTGCGTACCGCTTTGCGCGCCGAAGAATTGCCGTTTGAAAAACTGCGCTTCCTGCTCAACCGTGCGCCCAAAGGTATGGATTTGTCGGCCAAGGCGCGGACCAAACGCATGGCCGAGAATCTTGAGATTTCGGTGGATGTGCAATTCCCCGACGGCGGTCGCCCGGTGCGCGATTCCTGTGATCAGGGTCTGCCTTTGGGCATTGAAGCCACCAAGAACCCGCTGCGCAAAGAAATCCAAAAACTTGCCGCGTCCATTCACGCGCATCAAACCGAACAGCTTGAAGCTGCGGAATAAATAATGCCCCTGCCGGGGCCTTGAGGAACGATCAGATGTTTTCGAGATACAAAAAGTCCGAGACCCAAAAGGCCGAACCGGTTGCAAAATCGGCGGCTCAACCGAGCGCCGTCAAACCATCTGCTTCCGCACCCGCTGTGTCTACGCCGCAAGCGGCCGTGGCCTCCAAGTCCCTGCGCCGCGAATCCACCCAAGCGGCACAGGTCGTGCCGCAGGACAAGGAACGCCGCCGCAAGGAACGTCTGAGCGACATCAAGGTCGAGATGCACAAGCGCCTGTTGGAAGACCTCAACCTGGGCGCTTTGGAAACCGCGGGTGAAAAGGAACTTCGGGCGGAAATAACTGAAATCACTGCAGAGTTTTTGGCCGATCAGGGCTTGGTCCTGAACCGCGACGAACGCCTGACGCTGAACCAAGACCTCTATGACGAGGTGCGTGGCCTCGGCCCGCTTGAAACCCTTTTGAAAGACGACACGGTCAACGATATTCTGGTCAACGGCCCGCAACAGATTTTCGTTGAACGCAACGGCAAGCTGATGCTGTCGGACGTCACGTTCAAAGACGAAAAGCACCTGTTGCGGATCATCGACAAAATCGTCTCCGCCGTGGGACGCCGGGTCGATGAATCCAACCCCTATGTTGACGCCCGTCTTGCAGATGGGTCGCGTTTCAACGCCATGGTGCCGCCTGTGGCCGTGGACGGGTCGCTCGTCTCCATTCGTAAGTTCAAAAAAGAAAAACTGGCGATTGACGATCTGGTGCGTTTTGGCGCTTTTACCGAAGAAATGGCCGCCTATCTTCAGGCCGCCGTCTCGACCCGCCTCAATGTCATCGTGTCAGGCGGGACGGGGTCGGGGAAAACCACCACGCTCAACGCGCTCTCCTCCTTTATCGACAATGACGAACGTATCCTGACCATCGAGGACACCGCCGAACTTCAATTGCAACAGACCCATGTCGGTCGGATGGAAAGCCGCCCGGCCAACGTCGAGGGCAAAGGTGCCGTGACCCAGCGCGACTGTTTGCGCAACGCTTTGCGGATGCGTCCGGACCGGATCATCGTCGGGGAAACCCGCGGTGAAGAGGTGATCGACATGTTGCAGGCGATGAACACCGGCCACGATGGCTCGATGACCACGATCCACGCCAACTCGGCGCGCGATGGTGTGTCGCGCCTGGAAAACATGATCGCCATGGCCGGGATCGAAATGCCGCTCAAAGCGGTGCGGTCGCAAATCTCTTCGGCTGTGAACCTGATCGTGCAGGCCTCGCGCCTACAAGACGGCTCGCGCCGCATGGTCTCGATCACCGAGATCACCGGGATGGAAGGCGATGTGATTTCCATGCAGGAGGTCTTCCGCTTTCAACGCACGGGCCTCACGCCAGACAATAAAATCATCGGCCATTTCACCGCGACGGGTGTGCGCAGCCACTTTTCCGAACGCTTCCGCATGTGGGGCTATGACCTGCCGCATTCCATTTTTGAACCCACAACCCCCCGCTGATATAGGAGTTTGACACCATGGTCCTGTCCATAGAACCGCTCATCTACGGCGTCATTTTCATCGCCGTGCTCCTTTTGGTCGAGGGGATTTATCTGACGGTGTTCGGCAAATCCATTTCGCTGAATTCCAAAGTGAACCGCCGCTTTGAGCTTTTGGAAAAAGGCACGGGCGACCGCGAAGCAGTGCTCAATCAACTGCGCAAAGAGATGGGTCAACACCTGCAATCGCGGCAAATCCCGCTCTATTCGATCCTGGCCGAAAAGGCCCAAAAGGCCAATATCGCCTTTTCGCCGCCGCAACTGATCATGCTCATGGGCTTTTTGGGCATGGTTGCCTTTGTCGGTCTTTCGATCGGCACCGCCACCTCCGTTCCAATCCGCGTGGCCGTGTCGGTTGCCATGGGCATCGGCGGCGTGTTCGTGTGGATTCAGGGCAAGGCCAAAAAGCGCCTTGCCATGATCGAAGAGCAACTGCCCGATGCGGTGGAATTGATGGTGCGCTCCTTGCGTGTGGGTCACCCGTTTTCCAATGCTTTGACGATTGTTGCCAAAGAGGTCCCCGATCCTTTGGGCACCGAAATGGGCGTCATCGCGGACGAGAGCGCCTATGGTCGCGACGTCGGGGAAGCGCTCAAAGACATGGCCGAGCGGCTCGACATGCAGGATTTGCGCTTTTTGGCCGTGGCCGTGGCGATCCAACAGCAATCGGGCGGCAACTTGGCCGAGGTGCTCGAAGGTCTCTCGAAAGTGATCCGCTCGCGCTTCAAACTGTTCCGCCGGGTGAAAGCGATCACCGCCGAGGCGAAATGGTCGGGCAATTTCTTGTCAGCCTTCCCGGTCGGTGCGCTCATCCTCATCTCGGTGACCAAACCCACCTACTTTGACACCGTCAAAGACACTGCGGTCTTTATCCCCGCCTGTCTGATCGTCGCAGGCTTTCTCATCGCCAATCTTTTCGTCATGCGTTCCCTTGTGAACATCAAGGTTTGACACCGACAGGACACAGATCATGCAACAGATTTTCACATCCATCCTCGGCGATCAACTTGGCCCCTTTGGTCCGCTGATCCTGATCGGAACTTTGGGCGCCGTCCTGATTTTGATCGCCCTGCCAACGCTTTTGAAGAAAAAGAACGACCCGATGGATCGCCTGCGCGCGCAATCGGACGCGGCCAAACCCAATGGTGGCAAAAAGGCCGCCAAACTGCGCACAGACAATAGCAAGGGCGCCTCTCTGGCCAAATACTCTGCCTTTCTTGAGCCGCAAGACGAGGAAGAATATTCCGCCGCCCAACTGAAGATGATCCAGGCCGGCTATCGCTCCAAAAACGCTGTACGGATTTTTCACTTCTCGCAATTTGCCCTTGGTCTCGGCGCTTTGGCCTTTGGCGTGCTCTACGCCATGCTCAAGTCCACCCAACAGGAGATGACGCCGAAATCCCTGATCCTGACCGTACTTTTGCCCGCCTGTATCGGCTATATGGCACCGAAATATTGGGTCACCCGCCGGATCGAAGCGCGCAAAGAGGAAATCATCAACGGCTTTCCCGACGCGCTCGATTTGATGCTGGTTTGCGTCGAAGCCGGGCAATCACTGGACCAATCCATCATCCGGGTGGCCCGTGAAATCCGCTCCGGCTTCCCTGCGCTTGCCGATGAATTTGAAATCGTGTCCTATGAGATCAAGGCCGGTAAAGACAAATCCGTCGTGCTCAAAGACATGGCCGAACGCTGTGGTGTGGCCGATGTGGCCTCTTTCGTCACTGTCCTGATACAGTCGCAACAATTCGGCACCTCAATTGCCGATGCGCTTCGTGTTTATGCGGGTGAAATGCGCGATAAACGCGTGATGCGCGCCGAAGAGACTGCAAACAAGTTGCCTACCAAGATGACCCTTGCCACAATGATGTTGACCGTGCCACCGCTGTTGATCATTTTGATCGGCCCGTCGGTCTATGACATCTACACGCTGCTCAACGAGACCGAATTCTGATCTCGCCATAAAGCCGCCGCAACCGACAAGGGACACCATGTCTCACCGCTTTTCGCGCCGCCCTCTTCGTCCAACGGGCACCGCGCTGACCCTCGCCCTTCTGGCCGCCACGCTGTCCGCGTGTGACACTGGCGGCCTGAAACCTTTGAAAGATGCCGGACCCTATGCCCCGGTCGGTGTCAAAACCTCTGAGGCGTCGGTTGACGGGCTTTTGGTCGGGCATCGCTTGATGGCGGCGGGAGAATATGAGCTGGCGCTCAAGGCCTATTATCGCGCCGCCGCCCACCAAGGCATGACCGTCGATACGCTCTCCGCGATTGGCTCCGCCAAACTACGGCTGGGGCGTTTGGGGCAAGCCGAAAGCGATCTGCGCAAAGCCATCAAGATCGAAGACGACTTTGTGCCCGCCTGGAACAACCTCGGTGTCGTGTTGATGGAGACCGGCCAATATGGCGAAGCCGAGCGGGTGTTCCGCACCGCCTATGCGCTCGACAGTGGCCAATCTGCCGAAATTCGCGATAATTTACGCTTGGCGCTCGCAAAATTGGAAAATCCTGCGTATATTCCCGAGGATGAGAGCGATTTCGTCTTGGTGCGACGCGGGACAGGAGAGTATCTTATCCTTGCGCGCTAAACGGTGGGCCTGAGATCCGAAAACGGACCGGCCTGATAAAAACCGACAAGATGCGAACAGAGCAGTTAAAAAGAGGTGGCAGGCACCATGACCAGTCTTTCCAGTCGCAAAATTTGCGTGATCACATTCGCTGTTGCGAGTACGCTGGCCCTTTCAGCCTGTCAAAAACCCTTTGGCGGGGATGTGCGGCGCGCCGACACGTCGGTCAACGCGATTGATGGCACAGGCCTGTCCGACATCATGCTGAATGCGGCCGACCCGAACGAAGCCGTGTCCTATTTCATGCGCGCCTCAAGCGAAAATCCGAACCGGATTGATCTTCAGCGCGGCTTGGCCATGTCCTTTGTCCGGGCCGGTCAAAATGAGGCGGCGGTGAAAACTTGGAAAGTCGTGATAGCCCATGAAGACGCCACCTTGGATGACCGCGTGGATTATGCCGACGCGCTGATCCGTACAGGGGACTGGAAAGGCGCCGAAGCACAGCTTGATAGCGTGCCGCCAACCCATGAGACCTATAAACGCTACCGCCTCGAAGCGATGGTGGCCGACAGCAATCAGGAATGGAAAAACGCCGACAGTTTCTATCAGACCGCCGTTGGCCTGACCACGAAACCCTCCGGTGTTTTGAACAACTGGGGCTACTCAAAACTGACCCGTGGCGATTACAAAGAGGCCGAAAAACTCTTTGCTCAGGCGATCACCTATGATCCCTCGCTGTTCACCGCCAAAAACAACCTGATCCTCGCCCGTGGCGCGCAGGGCAAATACGATTTGCCGGTGATGGAAGCCACGCAGGTCGAGCGGGCGCAGTTGCTTTACACCCTCGGCCTTGCGGCGGTGAAAGCGGGCGATGTGACCATTGGCAAAGGCTTGATCAAAGAGGCCATCGACACCCATCCGCAGCATTTCGAAGCGGCGGTGCGTAGCCTGCGCGCGCTCGAATCCAACGTCTCAAACCTCTAAAGAGCGCGTGATGATCACCCTGCCCGCCTCGGCTGCGCTTTGGTTTTTGCTGCCGGTCGCCCTTGTGTCTTTCATCGCCGCTTTCAATGATTTGAAACGGATGAAATTGCCGAACCCCGTGGTTCTGGCTTTGGGGCTGATTTATGTGGTCCTCGGTCCTTTCGTTTTACCGTTTGAGCAATATCTTTGGGGCTTTGCCCATGGGTTTGTGATGTATTTTATCGGCATGTTGGCCTTTGCCTATCTTGGCGTTGGCGCAGGCGACGGTAAATTTGCCGCTGCCATGTCGATATTCATCCCGCTCGCGGATGCCACGCTGGTCCTGTCGCTGTTTGCGGCATTTTTACTGGGTGCGTTTGTGGCCCACCGGGCCTTGCGCGCGATGCCAGTTGTGCGCCGCGCCACCCCGGATTGGGTGTCGTGGGAGCACAAGAAATTCCCAATGGGATTGGCGCTTGCGGGCACGATGATCTGCTATCTGGCGCTTGCGGGTTTTCGCTAAGCCACCCTCACTTCACAATCGGATAGACCAGCATCGTATCGTCACGCAAAGGCGGACGCAGCACCAGCCCCGCGGTCTCAAGGGCTGCCAAAGCATTGCGTTCAATTTCGGTATCCAACGGACAGGTCGGTATGATGATGGCATCGGCATTTTCAATCCCCGGCGTGCCCGAATAGTACCAAGGCGCCCCGCCTTTGAGCGGCTCAAACCCGCCCAAAATCCAAATGCCCGAGGCGATATCCGCGACAAAAAACTGACTGTCTTGGGGGAAATTAAACGGCGGCTGTTTCAACCGATCCGCCATATAGCTGTGCATCGCCACATCCCCCGATTGCAGGGTGCAGCGCGGCAAGGTCTCGCCCAAAAACGTCACCGGTTTGAACAGGTCATCTTCGACCACATAAGGTGCGAGTTGCGGCAGATCATCGACCATAACCACACGCCCCAAAACCGTCGCTGTGCGTTGGGTTTTGACAAAGACGTCGCGCAGCTCAGGGCGGGTTTTAAACTGTGGCGCATAGTCCAGGGTCTTGGAGGCGAGATGGCGAAACGGGCTGGTGACGATGTTTTGAAACGACGGTGTAATCAGCGCGAAAGAGACCAAAGCCAGCCCCGCCACGGCATTGCGCGCATCGGCATTGAACACCACCCGCCGACCTGTCTCCGGGCGCAATGCCAAGAGATAAATGGCCAGCAACATCAACCATTTGGGATCATTTCCAAAGTTCTGATAGGTGACGTAGACAAAGCCCGGCGCAAGTAAAAACAACACCAATCCTGCCCGGTCCTGCCCGGCCTGTCTGAGCACGATCACCGACAGGATCAGCGTTAAAGTAGCAATCATAAAGCGTGGCCCATTGATCACCTCCATCAGTGGCACGCCTGGGGCCGCACGCGTGTCTGAGCGGGTCACAGACAACAAATCATTCACATAGGCCGGAAAGAAATCGACGCCATAAATCGCCACCATCACGCCCGCAATCACCCCCCCGGTGAGCACACCAATCCACAGGCTGCGCCATGCGCCGCGTAGCGCAAAGGCAATCGCAATCGGCGCAACGAAAGCAACAAAATATGTGGGTTTCAAAAGCGCCAAAGCGGCCAACATCGCGCCCACAATCATCCCGTCCAACACCCCGTCCATCCCCGGGGCCTGCGCATCGTCACGCGGCGGCAAAGCGGCCAAAAGAATGGCGATGAACGCCGCAGCCCAAGCCCAACGATTATAATACATCGACACCGAAAGCGCGGTGATATTTTCGCCATGAACCAGGGACAGGATCATGCTCACCGTCACAAAGCCAAAGCCCCAAGCGGTCAGGCCAGAAAGCCGCGAGACAGCCGCCCGGGCCACCATCGGTGCCAAAAGCACAGCGACCAAAACCTGCCCTGCAATAAACGCCTGACCAAGCCCAAGACCTGCCTTGGCAAAGCCGACAGCCGGCAAAAAGGCGAAAATTCCGATCGGCGTTGAGAAATCAAGATGCGGGATCTGGCCTTGGAGCATCCGCATCACAATCTCGATCATATGCGCCGTGTCGCCCTCATGCCTACCGATGTAGAGCCCTCCCTTGGCAAGTCCTACACCACCAAAGATAAGGATCAAAATCGCGAGAAATGCCGCGTATTTTAGCGGGGAAATCTTCGTCATCGGGCCTGCCTTATTCATTTTTGCGAAAGGTTATGGCCAAACACTCGAAATGCAAAGGCCACTCGGGTCACGCGCGTGAAAATGTTGGCATTTGGGCGCGGGGATTCGTACAGTTGCGCCCAGAAAACATCCGAACCCCCACCAAAGGGGTCTGCCAGTGCGACCGAGGGATCAGAGCATCAGATGAACATGGAAACCACGCCCAATGTGATCGCCCCACCCGCCCCGCGTCAGGTCAGTGACACTGGGCTGTCTCCGGTGATGATGCGCGACATCGTGTTGAAAACCATGTTCCGCACCCATCTCGAACAGGTCTCTCGCTTGGCCTCCGCTCTGGCCCTGCCGGTCTCTGTGACCCAGATTCTGGTCGATACCGCGCGCGAACAGGGGTTGATCGAAGCCACCGGCACATTACACGCGGGCGCGGGGTCTGAGATGGGATTTCGCCTTTCGGACACCGGCAAGGCGCGCGCTTTGGACGCGCTGTCACAATCCGAATATTACGGCGCGATGCCGATCCCGCTTGAGGTCTATGCCGAACAGGTCAAACGCCAATCGGTCCGTAATATGAAGGTCACGCGGGACGCGCTTTTGGGGGCGATGGGCCACCTCATCCTGCCGCCAATGCTGTTGGATCAACTCGGGCCTGCCGTGGGTGCGGGGCGCTCTATCCTGATGTATGGGCCTCCGGGCAACGGGAAATCGTCGATCTCGAACGGCATTCGTGACGCCCTTGGCGATCTGATCTATGTGCCGCGCGCGATTGAATATAACGGCTCGGTCATCACGGTCTATGACCCGTTGATGCATGTGAAACGCGAGGAGGCCGAGGATGAGGCCACCGCTCTGCGTCGCACCGCCAACCGCTTTGACCGCCGCTATGTGCGCTGTGAGCGGCCTTCGGTGATCACCGGGGGGGAACTGTCGCTCGACATGTTGGATCTGGTTTACAACCCCACTGCGCGCACTTATCAAGCGCCGCTTCAGCTCAAATCCACCGGCGGGATTTTCATCGTCGACGACCTTGGTCGCCAAGAAGAACCACCGCAAAAACTGGTCAACCGTTGGATCGTGCCGCTTGAGGAAAACAAAGATATTCTGGCGCTGCAATCGGGGGAAAAATTCGAAGTGCCGTTCGACACTTTGGTGATTTTCTCCACCAACTTCCATCCGAACAAAATTTTCGATACCGCCGCGTTGCGCCGGATTTTTTATAAGATTAAAATCGACGGGCCGGATCAGGCGGGCTTTCTCAAAATCTTCGCCATGGTTGCCCGCAGGAAAAAGATGCCGCTGGATGAGGCCTCTTTGCTCTATCTGTTGAAAAGCAAATATCCGACGATCAACAATGTCTACGCCAACTACCAACCGACGTTTTTGATTGATCAGATCATTTCGATCTGCGAATTCGAGGGCATCCCCTACCAGATGACTCCTGAGTTGATCGACCGTGCCTGGGCGAACATGTTCGTGGAAGAAAGCGACTTCGCGCATTGAGGCAGGATGCGGGGGCCAGCCCCCGCAGACCCTCGGGATATTTTCGGACAAAAGACGCACAGGTTTCGCTTTTCAAAGCGACGCGGCACGGTCATCCTTTCCACAACTTAGGGAGGATATTGTATGACGAAAATCGGCATTGCTGGCGTGGGCCGGATGGGCCGTGGCATGTTAGCCAACATGCGCGCAGCAGGGATTGAAGCGGAGGGGTTTGACATTCGCCCCGAGAGCGACTTTCCCTCCCTGCCCGTTACCTCGGATGCGACCGCCTTTGCCACCGAGCTTGAGACTTTGCTTACGGTGGTGCGCGATGCGGATCAGACCGACGAGGTTCTGTTTGGCACGCAAGGGTTTGTCAGCCGCGCGCCGCATTTGAAAACCGTGGTGATTTGCTCCACGCTCTCCCCCAACTATGTGCGCGGCCTACGCGCCCGCATCCCCGCCCATATCGCACTTGTCGATGCGCCGATGTCGGGAGCCGAGGTGGGGGCCCGCGAGGGCACGTTGGCCTTTATGATCGGTGGAGAAGAAGCGGATGTCACCGCGCTCATGCCTCTGTTTGAGGCAATGGGGCAAAACATTCACTACATGGGCGGCTTTGGCGACGGGATGCAAACCAAGGTATTGAACAACCTGCTCTGCGCCTCGCACACCGCCATGTCGCGGCTGGTGTTGGACTGGGCCGATCAGACCGGCGTCGATCGCGGCAAGCTATTGGGCCTGATCGAAACCGCGACGGGGCAGAATTGGTTTACCTCGCGCTTTGATCAAATCGAATTTGCCAAACACGGGTTTGAGCCGGACAACACGCTGGGCATTTTGGTCAAGGATGTCACCTGCGCGTTGGATGCCGCGCCGACGGGCGCGGATACGTCGCTGCCCGAAGTGGTGCGTGAAATGATGCGCGGGCTCAAACCGATCGCGTGAGACGAACAGAGGCCCCGAGGGGCCTCTAAAACGCCGTCTCAGGCGGTAAGGCCTTCGGGTTCGGCAAAGCCGTGACTGCGGCAACAGGCGGTCAATGTGTTGGCCAGAAGGCAGGCGATGGTCATCGGGCCGACGCCGCCGGGCACAGGGGTGATCGCGCCTGCAACGTCGGAGGCCGAGGCGAAATCGACATCCCCGACAAGGCGCGATTTACCCTCGCCTTTTTCAGGTGCAGGAATGCGGTTGATGCCCACATCAATCACCGTGGCACCCGGTTTAATCCAATCGCCTTGAACGAAATTTGCCCGCCCCACGGCGGCCACCACGATGTCGGCGCGGCGCACGACCTCTGGCAAATCCTTGGTCCGCGAATGGGCGATGGTGACCGTGCAGCTATCGCCAAGCAAAAGCTGTGCCATCGGTTTGCCGACGATATTCGAACGCCCTATGACCACGGCATTGAGCCCCGACAGCGAACCATGATGATCACGCAGCATCATCAAACACCCAAGCGGCGTACAGGGCACCATAGCCTTTTGCCCCGTCCCCAACAGGCCGACGTTGGAAATATGAAACCCATCAACATCCTTGGCCGGGTCAATCGCGTTGATCACCAAAGCCTCGTTGAGATGGCCCGGCAACGGCAATTGCACAAGGATGCCATGCACATCCTTATCGGCATTGAGCGCCTCGATCAGCGCCAACAGGTCGGCTTCTGAGGTCTCGGCGGAGAGTTTGTGCTCATAGGAGTTCATGCCCACTTCGACGGTCATTTTGCCCTTGGAGCGTACATAGACCTCGGAGGCGGGATCATCGCCCACCAGCACAACCGCCAGTCCCGGCGTCACCCCCATCGCCTCTTTGAGGCGGGCCACATGGATCGCGACTTTGTCACGCACGGAGGCGGCAAAGACTTTTCCGTCGATCAAGGTTGCACTCATCTACTCTTCTCCGGTTCCGATCACGCGCTCTTCGCGTGCGATCATGGCTTCGATCATCTGGGACCACATGCCGCGCGCCAGATCGGGATCAAACCCCGCCTCCTGCGCGCTCTGAGCGACCCGATCCAAGACCTCCGACACCCGCGCTTCAATCCGCGCGACCATCCCCTCGCCGGGCTTCAATTCCGCGGCGCGGTCGACATGGGCCTGACGGGTCGCCAAAAGCGCAATCAATTCGCGGTCAATCTGGTCGATCTGCTGGCGCAACTCGGCCATGGTCGCGATGTCTTGGGGAGGTTTGAGGGTCATGAGGGTCCTTTCAAACGCGCTTTAGCATGCGAGGCCAAAAGGCGAAAGCCCCGCGCGCCCTCTTGTCGCCCAAAGAAAAACCGCGCCTCTCACAGGCGCGGTTTCTTTGAGTTTGAAGCCGGTCTTACGCGGAGGGTTCAGGTTCCATCCCGCTGTCGCCCTTTGGCTTTTTCGTCGTCTTCGGAATCGCCATCACAGAGGGCGTATTGCCAAGCCCGGTGGAACTGTCGTCATCGTCACCGCGATTGAGCGGCTCGCCTGCGATCACTTTCTGGATTTCAACGCCCGTGAGGGTTTCGTATTCCAAAAGCCCCTGCGCGAGGTTTTCAAGCTCCTGCGCTTTCTCGGTCAGAATGCGTTTTGCCGTGGCATAGCCGGTGTCGACAATCTCTTTGACCTTATCGTCGATCAGCTTTTGCGTCGCGCCCGAATGGTTGGTGCCGCCGCCGTAATTGCCAAGATAACTGTCTTGCTCGTTGGCGTAATCGACATAGCCCAATTCTTCGGAAAAGCCGAATTGCGTGACCATGGCGCGGGCAATCCGCGAGGCCTGTTGGATGTCAGACGACGCACCAGAAGTGACGTTTTCTTTGCCAAAGATCAGTTCTTCGGCCACACGTCCGCCCATCGCCATGGCGATTTTGGAGGTGTATTTGGTGTAGCTGACCGAAAGCTGGTCGCGTTCCGGCAAAGACAGAACCAGACCCAAAGCCCGACCGCGCGGGATGATCGTCGCCTTGTGGATCGGATCATGCTGCGGCACGTTGAGGCCGACAATAGCGTGGCCCGCTTCGTGATAGGCGGTCAGTTTTTTCTCGTCCTCAGTCATCACCATGGAGCGACGTTCCGCCCCCATCATGACCTTATCCTTGGCGTTCTCGAAATCTTCCATCATCACCTGACGGCGACCGATGCGGGCGGCGGTCAAAGCCGCCTCGTTCACGAGGTTGGCCAGATCGGCACCGGAAAAGCCCGGCGTGCCGCGCGCGATGATGCGCAGGTCGACATTGGCGCCGAGCGGCACTTTGCGCGCATGAACGGCGAGGATTTTTTCGCGGCCTTTGATGTCCGGGTTCGGCACTTGCACCTGACGGTCAAAACGACCGGGACGCAACAGAGCCGGGTCCAACACGTCAGGACGGTTGGTTGCGGCAACGATGATGATGCCTTCGTTGGCCTCAAACCCGTCCATTTCCACAAGCAACTGGTTCAGCGTCTGTTCGCGCTCATCATTGCCGCCACCGTAGCCTGCGCCACGCGAGCGACCGACGGCGTCGATTTCGTCGATGAACACAATACAGGGCGCATTCTTTTTACCCTGTTCAAACATGTCGCGCACCCGGCTTGCACCGACACCGACAAACATCTCAACAAAGTCGGAACCGGAGATGGTAAAGAACGGCACGCCCGCCTCACCGGCAATGGCCCGCGCCAAAAGGGTTTTACCCGTGCCCGGAGGACCAACAAGCAAAGCGCCTTTCGGAATCTTACCACCAAGGGCCGAGAATTTTTGCGGGTTGCGCAGGAATTCGACGATCTCTTCGAGTTCCTCTTTCGCCTCATCAATGCCCGCGACATCATCAAAGGTCACGCGGCCATGCTTTTCGGTCAAAAGTTTGGCTTTCGATTTGCCAAACCCCATCGCGCCACCTTTGCCGCCGCCCTGCATCCGGTTCATGAAGAAAATCCAAACGCCGATGATCAAGATGAACGGCAGGAAGGAAATCAGGATCGGCATCAAGCCGCTTTCTTCCTGTGGCTCGCCTTTCACCGTCACGCCTTTGTCGACCAATTCTTTGACCAAGGTGTTGTCACCCGGGTTGATCGCATATTTGCGGCGGTTGTCGTCACCGGTGAAATAGACCCGCTCGCCGTCAATATCGACTGCGGAGACCGAGCCATCATCAACCTTCGACATGAACTCGGAATAGGACACGACGTCAGATGACATCGACGATTGATTGCCGCCCAGCACCTGAAACAGGGCCAGAACGAGCATCAGAAGCACGAGCCAGAAGGCAAGATTGCGTGCGTTACCCAAGGGGGATCTCCTCGAAATTTTGGACGCCCCCGCTTGCGCGAAAGCCTTTCCTCTAAAATAGGCATCGGGCGGCTAAGTTCAATGCGATAAAAGCGTTGTAAAAAAGTCGCCTTTTGGTTGGGCCAACCGCAAGGTGGCGGGGCCGTAACGCACAAGCGGGGCTGAAATCAACGTATTGCCGTCAAACACCGCAGGCGAAGCCGAAAGCGTTTCGCGCGGCGGCGCACCGTCTGGCAACTCCCCCAGTTGCAACAATCCGTCCTGACCCAGAGCACGCACGATTAGTCCTTTATCCTCAATACCTTCAACGATCCATCGCCCATCCCAAACCGCCCCCGGAACCGCCACAGTATGGGCCACCGCGGCATGTTCGCGGGTCAATCGAAAGCTTTCTTTGCCGCCCAAAAGCCGTACGCCATGCAGGGTCGCATCGCGCCCGCGCATCATCGCAGACAGGAATTCTTGTAGTTTCATCCCCCTTGGACCGTAGTCAGCCGAGGCAATCCACCGCAGGGCATGGGCGACAAGACGCCGGTTTATTTCCGGTGCCCCCTCGGCAAAACGGCGTCGATTGAGGATCAAATCGCCCTGATCCTCGCTCACACAGTCAAGCGCATGGTCATGCGTGGCGAAATCAAGTGCCGATCGCACTTGTCCCAAATGGTCCATCACCCGGCCCACAACGTGGATGTCGATGCCGAGTTTACTGAGTTCTTCCATGGCGCGGCGCGCCTTGATCCGGTCAAAGGCTTCGTTGTCATTGCTCGGATCATCAATCCACGGCTGACGCAAATCGCGCAGATATTGCCGCAGCTCAAACCGCTCCTGCATCAACAAAGGCCGCACCCATGTGATACCGTCCGAGACCCTTCGGCGCTGCATCCCGGTCAAGCCGTCAATGCCCGAAGCGCGCGCGAGGCGCATAAAAAACGTCTCCGCCTGATCGTCGGCGGTGTGGGCCAGAGCAATGGTATTGATGCCTTGGGCCTTGGCCCAATCTGTCATCAAACGGTACCGGGCACGACGGGCGGCGTCTTGCAGATTGCCCTGCCCGCTCCAGCCGGTCCAAGTGAGCGTGGTGTGTTTGACCTGAAGCGTTTGCGCCACCTCAGAGACAAACCGCGCCTCTTCCGCAGCCTCAGGCCGCAACCCATGATTGACCGTCACGGCCCAAAGGCGGATTTTTTCGTCCTCGGCCCATTCCGCCATAAGATGCAGCAAAGCCATGCTGTCGCCCCCCCCCGACACCGCCACTGCGAGCTGGTCGGGCTTGTCATAGGCAAAGGCGGTGGCCACACAATGCTTGAGCATCGCCTGCTTTGCAGTGACCTCACTCATGGATGGGGCGTCCCATTGGACTGGAGCCTACTGGCAGCCAAGCGTCTGAGCCTCTCTCACCGCTGCACTGGCGGCATCAGACCCAGGAAAACGCGATTGCACCTCGCGGTACATCACACAGCCCTTATCGACCTGACCGAGCTTGCCCAAAGACCCGGCCAAACGCAAAAGCGCATCAGGGGCCCGGTCGCCTTCGGGGCTGCCGGAAAAACTATCGAGATAAGCGCGGGCCGCATCCGCCGTTTGGCCCAAAGCCGCATAGGATTCACCGCGCATAAAATGCGCCTCTCCGGTCAGGTATCCACCGGTATAGCTTTGGGCAAAATTGGCGAATGCCGTGGCGGCCTGCGCGTATTCACCATCGGTGTAAAGCGCCATGGCGGCGTCATAATCGGATTGTTCGGCCATCGCCAAATCGCCGCCCCCCTCCATCGCGGGTTCAGACCCCGGTCCGGTGACAACCACATCGCTTGCGCCCGTGGCTCCACCGAGAGGCGTGAGCGGCGGCAACGATCCGACGTCACAGCCGCTTTCCAATTCACAGAGCCGAAAGTTCAGATCGTCCAACTGATTGGTGCCATCTTTCACCACCTGATCGACGCGAAACTCCAACCCTTCGACCTTGGCCGTGAGATTGGCCAAAGCCGCCTCCATCAGGTCGACACGTTCCAACGTGGACGCGCCCGCAAACTGCGTGTTGGGCGCGCCTGTGGTCGACAATTCGCGTTTGAGTTTGGCAATTTCCACCGACAGCACCGCCGCTTCTTGGCGAATATCGGCCAAGGTTTGAGCGTTTTGGGCAAAACCCGCCCCGCCCAGCATGGAAAGGGCAAGTGCCGCCCCAAAGATCACGCGTTTCATCGCTCTCACCCTCTCTCTATTGTCTTGTTCAGCTGACGCCAGCGCCCGCCGCCAGGACGGTCACAGCACGACGGTTTTGCGAATAGCAGCTCTCATCCGAACAGACCGCAAGCGGGCGCTCTTTGCCATAGGGGATGGTTTTGAGGCGCGAGGGGTTGATGCCTTGGCTGATCAGGAATTCCTGAACCGAAGCGGCGCGGCGAGCAGAGAGTGCAAAGTTGTAATCGCGTGTGCCCTGCTCGTCGGCGTGGCCTTCGATGATCGCACTATAGCCTTGGTTGTCCAAAAGCCATGTCGCTTGGCCTGCCAAAATCGTGCGCGCCTCAGGCGAGAGGGTCGATTGGTCGATGGCAAACAAAACGCGGTCACCCACGGTTTGGTTGAAATAGGCAACCGATTTCGGATCAGAGGCAGAGCCAGCCATCGCGCCATCCGCGCCATAACCATTGGCGCCCGCACCGGCGCCGCCATCCCCAAAACGGCCCGGATTGGTACAGGCGGTCAGGCCCAGAGCCGCGACCAAAAACAGGGCGCGGGGTATGGAGCGGGTCATGAATTTAGAGGTCTGTGTCGTGGACATGGTGGACATTGGGATCATCCTTTGAGGAAGCTCAAACTGTTGTTTTTCTGACTATAGCACTCTCCCCCGGCCTTGGGGAGAGGTCCGGGTTTTATTTCAAAAGCGGCGACCAAGCGGGATCAGACGCCCCGGCATTGGTCGGCACGCGTTTCAGGTTGCGGCCCGAAATATCGACCGAATAGAGTGCACTCGCCCCACCCGCGCCCTGACTTTCGCGGGTGAACATGATCACCCGACCATTGGGGGCCCAGCTCGGCCCCTCATCCAAGAAGGACGCGGTCAAAAGCCGCTCTTCCGAGCCATCCGTGCGCATCACACCGATGTGGAATCGGCCTTCGTTTTGCTTGGTGAAGGCAATCAAATCGCCGCGCGGCGACCAGATGGGCGTGCCATACCGGCCCTTGCCATTGGATATCCGCCGCGCCTCACCGCCGCCCGCGGGCATGATGTAAAGCTGCTGAGTCCCAGACCGGTCGGATTCGAAGACGATCTGCGAACCATCGGGCGAAAACGACGGCGCCGTTTCAATCGCCGGCGTGTTGGTCAGCCGGGTCGATTGGCCGCTGGCAATGTCCATGCGGTAGAGATCGGTGTTGGTGCCCGTGGACATCGAATAGACGATCGAACGGCCATCGGGGGCAAAACGCGGCGCAAAGGTCACGGCCTCGGCAGGCACAGGCAAGCGCGTGCGCGTCACCGTGCCGACATCGAGCATGGTGATCTGCGGCCGGCCTGTTTCGTAAGAGGTATAAAGCACCCGGTCGCCCGTGGGAGAAAAGCGCGGCGCGAAGACGATATAGCTGTCATCGGTCAGATATTGCAGACCCGCGCCATCGTAATCCATCACGCCAAGGCGTTTTTTGCGGTCATTCTTTGGCCCGGTCTCGGAGACAAACACCACGCGGCTGTCGAAATACCCGCCCTCGCCAGTGATCCGCGAATAGACCACATCGGAGACCTTATGGGCGATCCGACGCCAACTTGCGGTGGAGCCGCCAAGCTGCAAACCGCCGCCCAGAGGCGCTTCGGCGTAAATATCGAACACCCGGAATTTCACCACAAGATTGCCCGCCGAATCCGTGCCCACGGCCCCGGTCACAAGCCCCTGCGCATTGATCGCTTTCCAATCGGCATATTGCACCGGGGAGGCGAAATTGGTGACCTTGGAAATATGCGCCGAGGGCGGAATTTCCCGGAACAAGCCGGTGCCGACCAGATCGGCGGCAATGACATCGGAAATCTGCTGCGCGTATTCTGCGGCCTGTGGCGTCTCGGCAATGAAATCCGGGATCGCCAATGGCAAGGGCTCGATCACCCCGCGCGTGATGTCGAGTTGCAGCGGCCCGGGGTCCTGCGCCAACAGGGGCGAGGCCGTGCCGAAAGACAGCGCCAGAGCGCAAACCAGAGAACCGGCCAGTGTCGTCAGGCGAAAGGGAAGCGGGCGTATCATTTAAACCTCATCTGTTCGGGATCGAACGTCATTTCGATATTGCGCCAATGGTCATACTTGTCGACCGGCAATGGAAAACCACGCGCGCCACAGCGGATAATCGCGCGGCGCGCCACTTCAAAGGCGCTTTGAGCGCCAGCATCGGTGCCGCCCTCATGGCCCAACAGGGTGATGGAACCGGCTTGCGGCGTGCCATCTTCGTTCATCGCGACCCCCACGGTGATCTTGGTGCGCATGGCTTCGGTCGACATCGCGCCGACGTTCCAACATTGCGACACCGCCACACGCATACCCTCGCGCTCGCCCCCGGTCAGAGGCGGACCCACCGGACGTTTCGGCGCTGCGGGCGTCTCTGAGGCTTCGGCGGCCAGTGCTGCCGCCGCCTCGGCGGCTGCATTGGCGACTGCGTCAGCGGAGTCTGTCTTCGGCGTCTCAGGTTTGGGAGTTGCCGGTTTTGGCGTCTCGGGTTTTGGAGTCTCCGCCGGTTTTTGCGCCGCCGCAGCTTGCGCCGCCGCAGCTTGCGCCGCCAAATTGGCCGGGCGGGATTTTGGCCGCGGCGAGGTTGACATGCCCGATGGCTTTTCTGCCTCGGTCACAATCTCTGTCGTCGTCTCTTGCGGCGCGGCTTTTTCTTGGGTCTGCTCCACGACCTTCTCAGACTCCGCCGTGTCAGACGTCGCCTCAACCGGCGCATCCGAAATCTCCGGCTGCGGCTCGGGCGTGGACACGACCTGATCGGAAATACGCGGCACCGGACGTGGCGTCGGTTTGCGGTCAGGACTATCCGGCAGCCCCGCACCGGGGTCTTCCAACGAGAGTTCCGGCTCGGCCTGTGGGCTGGGCGGGGTTGGATCGACCTGAACCGGCGCGGGCAAGCTCTCGCTGACCTCCGGGCGCGGCTCAGGCAGGTCTGGCGGCGGTGCCTCCGAGGGCTGAACCTCGGGCGTGCTGTCCTCAACGGGGGTCGGCGCCGGCGCCGCTTCGGCCATGGGGGCCTTCAATGCCTCGGCCTCGGCAAAGGTGTCGGGCGCAGTGTTTGTGGCGCTCAGTGCGGCAAACTCCGCCTCCGAAATCAGCGCAACTTCCTGAACGGCCACGGACTCCGTTTGCTTCGGCGAGAGGAACATCCCACCGAAAATCATATAGGCAATGAGGCCCAAATGGCCCGCGCCGGAGATATATTGGCCTGTGTTCACGCCATATGCCCTTTAGTTTCCGGCCCCATCTAGGCGCGGACCGCCTTGCTCCGTCACCAAACCGATCTTGCGAAAGCCCGCGGCATTGAGCGCGCCCATGATCTGCGCCACCCGCTCATAGGTCACCGATCCGTCGGCGCGCAGGAAAATCTTGTCGTCCTGACGCTCGGCGGCAATGGCACGCAATTTCGTCACCAGATCGGCCTCATCTTCCTCATTGGACATCAACAACACCCGACCATCGGCGGTCAGCGTGATGCTCAACGGTTCCTCTTCCTCTTGCGGCAAAGCGGTGGCGGCGGTTTCAGGCAATTCAACCGGCACGCCCACGGTCATCATCGGCGCCGCGACCATGAAGATGATCAACAGCACCAGCATGACGTCAACGAAGGGCGTGACGTTGATCTCGCTCATCGCCGCCGGACGACGGCGGCCACGACGCCCCCCCTTGCCCTGCTTTTGAACCACTCCTGCGCTCATCTCAGCTGTCCAATTCGCGCGAGAGGATGGTGGCGAATTCGTCGGCAAAGGCCTCGTATCCCCCCAAAATGCGGTCGCTGTCGGCGTTGAGTTTGTTGTAGAAAATCACCGCCGGAATCGCGGCCAAAAGCCCCAATGCGGTGGCAAGCAAGGCCTCGGCAATCCCCGGTGCCACAACGGCCAGGTTGGTCGATTGCGCCATGGCGATGTCTTCAAAGGCGGTTTTGATACCCCAAACAGTACCGAACAGACCGATAAATGGCCCGGTCGAACCGACAGTCGCCAAGAAGGATAGGCCGGAGTTCATAATCTCGGCTTCTTTCGAGATGGCCACATCCATCGAGCGATCAATGCGCGATTGCGCCCCTGCGATCAGCCCACCATCCGCCTTGTGCGAGCGCCGCCATTCGGTCATCCCGGCGGCAAACACCCGTTCGGGCGACGTGATCGGATTGCCCTGAAGCTGGTCATAGAGTTCATCCAAAGGCTCGCCCGACCAGAACGAATGATCGAACGCCTCGGCCTCGGCCCGCGCTTTGCGAAAGGCGATGAATTTTTGCACGATGATCGACCATGACCAAAACGAGGCCACGATCAATAGGATCATCACGATTTTCACAATGAAGGTTGCGCGCATGAAAAGCGCCAGCAGGGAGAAATCGATCTCCTGCGCCATAGCAAGGGTGTTTTGGTCCATGAACCTGCTCTTTTGTTCCGCTTAAAACGTTGCCTGAGTGCCTGACGATTGGTCGCCAGATCATTTGGGTGGGCCGTCTATTCACGGCTCTCATCTTAACCCCAGATTTACCTGATCGTCAGGGCACACGCCAACACTAACCTGTGAGGACAGGGGTAAAATCAGAGAATTTTCGCAGATTTAATGCAGATTTCGGCGAAGAACCGCCGGAAGACGCGCCGGATGCCCTGTGGATGAGAGGGTAACGATGGTCACAAGCGCCTCAAACAGCACCTCTTGCCCGCGCTTGACCGCCTGTTCGACCACAATGCGCGCGCCGGTGAGGGCTTTGAGCCGGGTTTCGACGGTCAAATCGTCATCGAATTTCGCCGGAGACAGGTAATCCGCCTCGACCCGGCGCACCGCGAACACCAATCCCTCATCCGCCTTCAACGCCGCCTGATCAACGCCCAGATCGCGCACCCATTCGGTCCGGGCGCGTTCGATATATTTGAGGTAATTGGCGTAATAGACGATGCCCGCCAGATCGGTGTCCTCATAGTAGACATGGACGGGAAAAATATGGGTCATCGCATCGCCTTATCTCGGGGCTTTGGGGAGTGCCCTTGGTTTAAAGACTCAAAGGATAGCTCGCAAGCCCGTCATAAACGGGACCCTCAGAGGTCAGCGTCGATTGGATCATCTCAAACTGCGTGGGCCGGAATGTGGGCCATGTGAACGCAGCTTTGGCGGCCAAAAGCAGGTCTAGATCCGCCCGCTCCGACGGGGCAATCCGGTGAAACCGGCGCAATGAGATATGCGGGCGAAACCGCTCATGTGACAGTGCGATGCCCACCGCCCGCGCCGCTTTGCGTATCTTTTGCCGCAGAGCGCTCAACGCTGCATCGGGTGCAATCGCCGCAAACAAAAGCCGCGGTTTGTCGCCGCCAAACAGGTCCAGCCCGGTCACCGTCAACTGAGGGGTTGGCGCGTAAATCGCCGCAAGCTCCTCATGCAACTCGGCCAAAACCGCCTCGGGTTGATCGCCCAGAAACGCCAAGGTGACATGCATGTCCTCGGCCCGAACCGCGCGACCAAATCGCAGCCCCAATGCAATATCTTCCAACCGATCCGTCAGATCATCCGGCAAAGGCAGTGCCACAAAGGCCCGCATCAGCCCGCCATCACCCGCGCATAAAGCCTGAGCGCATGGGAGGCATCGCGGGCAGACGGTGGCAAAATCGGATCATAGGCCGCGCGCAACAGGTTCGCCACATCCGGGCGGATCACCGTGCCTGCGGGTGACAGCGCCAAGGGGCTGTCCTGAGTAAAGGCCATGTCAGACCAGAGCAACATCGCCTGAACCGCTTGTGACAATGCGATCACTTCGGCGGGGATCTCCGCCATCGCGTCACTCATGCGCACAAAGGTAAAGCACGCCTTGATTGCCCCTGCCTCATCAAACCGAAACGCCCGATATTGATGGGCGTTCTTGGCCTGAAGCGTCTCCACCCGCGCCGCCAAATCAGGGATCAGATCGCCCATATGCGGCACATCCAAAAGCTCGGCCCAATCGGACAGGAAAAACACCATCAGGTTTGTGCCCAACTCCGGGTCCACGTCCTCGATCCGATGTCCGGCGATGGCGACACAGGCCTCGATCGCGCTTTTGATCACGCTCAGCGTCTCATCCTCGACACCAAACACCACCGGCGCAATTGGCCGCCCCCAACGGGCAAAAACATAGTCCCCACTTGCGCGCGTGAAAAATGCTTCAACCTGTTCTGGTGTGGTCGGTTTCGTGCTGTCCGTACTCATATTTACTCCGCCGTCTGGTCTACAGCCTGCTCGGCCCTGCCGCGTTCCGGCACAGCAATACCACGTTGCGCCATGATGCTCAAAAGCGACGCAGGAATGGGCCGACAACCGCAGTGGGCGGTATGCTCCAAATGCCACGTCAGGCGCTCTTCGGCGGTTGGATTTTTGTCCATCGGGTGGGCTGCATGCCACTCTTTGTTCAGTTTGCTCATTGATCTCGCTCCCCTGATTATGCATGCGGTAACATGCCTTGCGGCTTTGTCCAATCCTCATATTTTGACAAGCCCCACAGACCAAAACCGCCTCAGCCCTTGCACTGGGCGCGGGGCTCTGCATAACTCACCCCCAACACCGCATTTCGGCATCAGCGAGGGCACCATGAGCAAGAAAATCTATATCCTGAACGGGCCCAACCTCAATCTTTTGGGCAAACGCCAGCCCGAAATTTACGGCGCAGACACTTTGGCCGATGTCGAGGCGCTTTGCGCGCGCGAGGCCGTCACACAGGGACTCGACATCGTGTTTGCCCAGTCGAACCATGAGGGCGAGATCATTGATTTGATTCATGAGGCACGCGACGCAGCCCAAGGCATTGTGATCAACCCTGCGGCCTATACCCACACCTCAGTGGCCATTCTGGACGCGTTGAACACCTTCGAAGGCCCGGTGATTGAGGTCCACATCTCGCAGGTCCACAAACGCGAAGCCTTCCGCCACCAGTCCTATGTCTCAATGCGCGCGGATGCGGTGATGGCCGGGTTTGGGGTTCATGGCTATGCCTTGGCGGTGGCCCATATGGGCAAGCTATTGGGATAAGCCCCTCACCCGCCAAACAGTTCCGGCTGATCCGGGCCTTTTGGGGCCTGCATCCCCAGATGATGCCATGATTTTTGCGTCAACATCCGACCGCGTGGTGTGCGTTGGATCAGGCCCTGTTGCAACAGATAGGGTTCGATCACATCCTCGATCGCATCGCGGCTCTCAGACAAAGCGGCGGCGAGGGTTTCGACGCCCACAGGTCCACCTTGGTAATTCTCCGCGATCAGGCGTAAATACCGCCGATCCGCGCCATCAAGACCCAAAAGATCCACCCCCAGCCGGGTCAGAGACCTGTCGGCCAGCTCTTTGGAAATCCGCCCACCGCCTTCGACCACGGCAAAATCCACCACCCGGCGGAGCAACCGCCCGGCGATGCGCGGGGTGCCACGGGCGCGTTTGGCGATCTCAAGCGCGCCTGCGTCCTCGGTCGGAATATCCAAAAGCCGCGCACCACGGGTGACGATTTCATGCAACTCCTGCGTGGTGTAAAATTGCAGCCGCGTCGGAATGCCAAAACGATCGCGCAGGGGTGTGGTCAAAAGCCCCAAGCGCGTGGTCGCGCCGACCAGCGTGAAAGGTTGCAATTCGATGCGCACCGTACGCGCGGCGGGGCCTTCTCCGATCACCAGATCAAGCTCGAAATCCTCCATTGCAGGATAGAGAATTTCTTCGACCACCGGGTTCATCCGGTGAATTTCGTCGATGAACAACACGTCGCGCGCGTCCAGATTGGTCAGGATCGCCGCCAAATCGCCCGCGCGTGCCAAAACTGGCCCGGAGGTCATTTTGAAATTCACGCCCAATTCGCGCGCCATGATTTGCGCCAGCGTGGTTTTGCCCAATCCCGGCGGGCCGTGGAACAACACATGGTCCATCGCCTCTTCGCGCATCCTGGCGCTTTCGATGAACACAGCCAAGTTGGCACGGGCCTCCTGTTGGCCGATGAATTCGCTCAACACCTGAGGGCGCAGGGCGCGGTCGGCATCCTCGGGTCGGCGCTCAGCGCGCAGAGTTGGGTCGGGCTGGTCCATCAATTACCCTTTCGGCGCAAGCAATTTGAGCGCCGCACGGATCAAGGCCGAGGTGTCCGCCTCCGGCGCATCTTGGGCGGATTGCGCCACGGCTTGAACCGCATCCGAAGGCGAATAGCCGAGATTTTGCAGGGCCGACATCGCCTCGGCCTCAGATGAGGCATTGGGTTTCGGGGCCGGGGTTTTGGCCGTGCGGGGTTTGGTGGCGGGTGTGTCCGTTTCGATCAGCTCGTCCATCTGGGGCGCCTCGGCCAAGGTTTTAGCCAATGTGCCGCCCATCGCCATCACGGCGGGGGCTTTGTCTTTCAATTCATTGACCACACGCTGCGCGATCTTCGGCCCGACGCCCGGCGCGGCCTTGACCGCGTTCCAATCGCCCAAGGCAATCGCGCGGCCTGTGGCCTCCGGTCCCAATGTCCCGAGCACCGCCATCGCCGCTTTCGATCCGATGCCCTGAACCGAGATCAACAGCCGATACCATTCCTTTTCCAACAGTGAGGAAAAGCCGAACAACTGCATCAAATCTTCGCGCACCAACATGTCGGTATAGAGCGACACCGGCGCCCCCTGCCCTGGCAGGCTCATCCGGGTGCGTTCGTTGATATGGACGATATAGCCGACACCGCGCACGTCGATCATCACATGATACGTACCGATATAGTCGATGATGCCTGTGAGTTTACCAATCATGCTGAGGCCCTTTTGACCGCATCCGCAAGGCGGGAATTTGAATGTGCATGGAAAGAATGACAGATCGCAATCGCCAGCGCATCCACCGCATCCGCACCCGCCAGTTTTGCACCGGGCAATTGCAGCTTGATCATATGTTCGACCTGTTGCTTGGCGGCATGGCCGACGCCGACCACGGCTTTTTTCACCGCATTCGGGGCATATTCTCCGATCGGCAACCCTGCGCGCGCCGGGGCCAAAAGCGCAACCGCACGGGCTTGGCCGAGCTTAAGTGTGGCAACAGCGTCTTTGTTCACGAACGTCTGCTCCACCGCGGCACAATCGGGCGCGTAGGTGGCGACCACGTCGGTGAGTTGATCAAACAGCGACAAAAGCCGGATTGCGAGGTCGTCGGAGGCCAAGGAATGGCAAATGCCATTGGCCACATGGCTGATGCGCGAGCCTTGAACATCAATGATGCCCCAACCCATATTGCGCAGCCCCGGGTCGATGCCCATCACTCGCATTGCTTCATCCTGCTCTTTTGTTTTTGGTTAAAAGAGGGTTAGCACGAAACAAGAACATTTGCCAAGGCAAAGCTGTCTGTGTGGACTGATTGGTCCGTTATAAGGGGAGATGGCACAACCGCTCTGTGTGGGATCAAAGCGTGAGATCAAAAATGTGAAAACCCGCACCGGAGGGAGGTGCGGGTTTTGACGTGGATGGGACATAAGGCGGCGCATTGGGGAAACAGCCGCGCTTAGGGCCCCGGAATATCGTTGGTTTAGCGCAGCAACATCTTGCCCTGAATCGCGAGCCAGACCGTGACCGGATCTGCGGCCATGATCCATGCGCCCGCCTGTTCGATCACCGTGCCAGAGGCAAGATCGTCGACGCGGTTGGTGTAGGTGGCCCCGCCAAGCGTCGCATAAAGCACCGCCTTGAAAGCGATCACACCGCCAAGGGCAAAAAACGCAAGATGCAAAGGACGGCGCATGCCGCGGCGTCGCGGACGCGCGATGATCAGCCCATCTTGGTTAACGGAATACACGACACCATGGCTGAGGGCACGACGGCGCGCCTCGATTTTGGTGACTCTTTTCTCTAATTGCTGCGAACCGGCGTAAGCCATGGCAGCCTCCTCATACATCGGCCCCCACCGACAGTGACAAGATTGCGGCGAAATGTGGCGAAAATGGGGCAGGATGTCCCAAAACAGGCAAAACCAAGGCTTTTCCCGATATTCTTAGGAAACGCGCGCCATAGTCAGTGTCGTCCAGTCAACAATCTCTGTGCGATCCACAAGATTAAATCCGGAGCGCGTATAAACCGAAATCACGTCATCGGCCTGCGGGTTGAGAATCCCCGAGAGAATCACATAGCCACCGGGCTGAACATGGGCCGCCATATCGGGCGCGAGGGCCACAAGCGGGCCTTTGAGGATATTGGCAAAGACCAAATCAAAGGGCGCGGCCTCGGCCAGGTCTTTATGGTTAAAACCCGCCGCCTCAAGGCACAGAACACGCCCCGTCAGATCATTGGCATCGACATTACTTTGCGCCACATCGACGGCCACTTCGTCAATATCAGAGGCCAAGACCACCTTGTCGGACACTTTGGCCGCAGCCATGCCCAACACGGCGGTGCCACAGCCAATGTCGGCGACGTTGTCAAAACTCTTACCCGCGTCCAACAAGGCATCGAGTGCGCGCAGGCAGCCCAGAGTGGTGCCATGATGCCCGGTACCAAAGGCCATCGCCGCTTCGATCAAAAGGCCGATCTTGCCCTCGGGCAATTTATCGGCGTCATGGCCACCATAAACGAAAAACCGCCCCGCCTCGACCGGCGACAGGTCCCGGCGCACTTTCGCGACCCAATCTGTGTCCGGCACCTCAGAGATGATAAAATCACGCGCACCGTGCATTTTGGCCAAAAGCGCCAGTTCGATGTCGTCGGGGGCGTCGGTGAAATAGGCCGCGACCTCCCAAAGCCCTGAGCCGTCTTCCATTTCAAACACGCCCACGCCGGTCGGCTCCGGCACTATGGTCTCAAGCGCCTCGCCCAAGGCATCGGCTTTGGCTTTGGCGTCGGTTTTGGTAAAGGCGGTGTAAGTGGTCATCAAGGCTCTCCGGTTGGCTTGATCCCGGTGTAACGCGTTTGGGACAGCCCGTGTTGATTGTTTTTCTGAACATCCGTTCCCACGGTAGGGACGGCAAACGTGAGCGCCGTGCCCGGCGTTCTGACCGCTTTAGGTCGAAGTTTCTGACGACTCAAGAGCTGGGAGAGCGATAACTGCGCGCAACAAAAGATATGTCTTTGCTATAGCTTTACGCACTCACGTTATTCTTTGGCATTTCCACAACAAAACACCCCCAATTTTTAGTTTTCGTCGCTAAAATTACAGCTCTGCCTTGACCAAGACCAAAGGGAAGCAGATCGTCATCAAAGCTCCCTACCTGTTTCATAGTGATCCTCGCGTACCTGTATTCAAGACACGTGTTTCGGCAGTCCACATTTAAACCAGGCTAAAGCCATGCTCTCCCATGTTCCATATTCCCGGCGCTACGTTGCCGTACCCTATTTCACGCTCGCCTTTTTGATCGGCTTTCTTGCTTGGCAAATTTGCGTCAAGCTTGGCATCTCGCTTAGAGACAACCCGACGGTGCTTTTTAGACTTTTCGCCCAAACGTTGATCTGGGGATGTCTGGTCTATGCGCTCGCGGCAACGGCGCTGTTGAGCACTGCGGTTTGGACACTCTCCACACGGCTTGATTTTAGCCTGCACCGCAAAAAACAACAGATGAAAATCAGCTTGGTTTTTTTCATCGGCGGGATTTGCCTTTCCGTTCTCGGGATTGTCATGAACCTGACAGACACCCCGCCCTTGGATGCTCTGTATATCCCGCTGCACCGTCTGGATCTGTAAGGCAGCGTACAGCAAACACAGGGATCCGTGGGTTACGACAGACCCGCATCCACTCCGACTCCGATCGGACAGCTCACGCCCGTCCCGCCAATCCCGCAATAACCTTGGGGGTTTTTGGCGAGATACTGTTGATGATAGGCTTCGGCATAATAAAACGCGCCTGCGGGCAGCACTTCCGTCGTGATCGCGCCAAAACCCTTGTCCTGCAACAACACGTTATAGCCCGCAAGACTTGCCTCGGCGGCGTGATGCTGCGCCGGTGTGGTGTAGTAAATGCCAGACCGATATTGCGTACCCCGGTCATTGCCTTGGCGCATCCCCTGGGTCGGATCGTGATTTTCCCAAAACACCGACAACAAAGCCTCATAGCTGATCTTGGTGGGATCATAGACCACACGCACCACCTCATTGTGGCCGGTTTTGCCGGAACAGACCTCTTCATATGTCGGGTTGGGCGTATAGCCCGCACTGTAGCCCGCAGCGGTGTTGATCACCCCCGGCACCTGCCAAAAGATGCGCTCAACGCCCCAGAAACAGCCCATGCCAAACACCGCCTCTTCTTGTCCATCAGCGAGGGGTTCGATCAAAGGTCGGAGAAAAACGAAATGCTCGGCCGCTGTCGGGATCGGCGTCGCACGCCCAGACAACGCCTCATCTGGCGTGGGCATGGACAGTTTCTTGGTCAGGGCACCGAACATCGCAATCTCCATTTGCACCGTTTCATCTCAGAATATAGGCCAAACCTCGGATCAAACCAGAGCCAGAGTCACTCTGCCAGATCACTCTGCCGGAGTTGTTGCACGCACCACAGGTAAAAACCGCCATTCATTGCCCTTTTCGGGATGGCGCGGGATGAGGGACGCCAAGCCCAAAGACACCATCGCCATCGCCGCCGCCAAAATGAACACCGCGTCAGGCGACACCACCCAAAGATAGCCCAAAAGCGCAGGTAAAAACACCGCCGCGATGTGGTTGATGGTAAAAGCCACGGCGGCGGTGGGCGCAATGTCTTGCGGGTCTGCGATCTTTTGGAAATAGGTTTTGAGCGCGAAGGCCAAACCAAACAGCATATGATCAATGACATACAGCGTCGCCGCGATCACCACGCCCCAGCCCAGCCAATAGATGCCGCCATAGGCCAGAAACACCAAAGTCAGGCCGATATATTCAAACATCAACACAAAACGTTCGCCTTTACGGGCGACGATTTTACCCATGAACGGCGCGACCAGCATATTGGCAACAAAGTTGATCAAAAACAACGCCGTGACCTGATGCACTTCAAAGCCAAATTTCTCGACCATCATGAACGCGGCGAAGACGACAAAAATCTGCCGCCGCGCGCCCGCCATGAATTGCAGCGCATAATAGAGGCCGTAACGGCGTTTGAGCACGAAACTTTTGGTTTGCGGATGCGGCGCTTGGAACTGCGGATAGGCAAGAAAGGCGAACACCGCGACCATCGCCGTGAACCCGCCCGACACCATGTAGACAAAGCCATAGGACAGATCGAAGGTCTTCCACGTCACCACCAAAAGCCCGTAGGCCACCAATGAGGCCGCAGACCCCGCCGCCACGAGCCGCCCGATCACGATCGGTGCGCGCTCCTTCGAGAGCCATTGCAATTGCAGCGATTGGTTTACGGTTTCAAAATAGTGAAAACCGATGGACGAGAGCATGGTGATGGTCAAAATCCCACCCAAGGAGGGGAAAAATGCCGTCACAGCCGTGGCCGCGCCCAAAAGCAAAAGCGAGACAATCCCCAACACCTGTTCGCGGATGAACATGATCAAGGCGATCACACCGATGGCCAAGAATCCGGGGATTTCGCGCACCGAATGCAGCCAACCGATCTCCACCCCGGTGAACCCGGCGGCCTCGATGACAAAGTTATTCAGCAGGGCGTTCCACGTTGCAAAGGCCACGGGCATGGCAAATGCCATGAGGAACAACAGCGATTCGGGCCTGCGCCAAAGCGGCAGAGACCCGGTTTCAGAGAGGGGGATCGGCATTTTTTTCATCCCATTCCCTTACGGCGCGGTTTGGGTTTTGGATAGCCGGAATTCTTGCACACCCCCTTACGCGCCACGCAAAACGCTTGGCACAGACGTCCAAAGGGCCTCAGGATGCATTCAAACATGCGCAACCATGTGACTTAGATCAAGGCACGCTCCGGCCCTGTCCCTAAACTCAGCCAAATTTCGCGCGCGGGAGGACATCTACAACATGGACATTTTAGCCCTTGTCGAACGGATCGGTGAAAGCCCAACCGCGGCACTATTTGGCCTGATCACCGGCCTCATTTTTGGCGTCTCGGCGCAGAGATCGCAATTCTGCCTGCGCGCCGCAACGGTCGAATTCGCCCATGGCAAAGGCATCGACGGCAAGCTTGGGCCAAAGGTGGCCGTCTGGCTTTTGACCCTCTCGACCGCCATCGTTTGGGTGCAGGGCGCGCAAATGCTGGGCCTGTTTCGCGCCTCGGACGCGCGCATCATGGCCGTGCCCGGATCATGGTCCGGGGCCATCATTGGCGGGCTGATGTTTGGCGCGGGCATGGTGTTGTCGCGTGGCTGTTCGGGCCGTCTTTTGGTCTTGGCCTCCACCGGCAACCTGCGTTCTGTCGTCTCCGGCCTGATATTCGCCGTCACCGCTCAAATGAGCCTGCACGGCATCCTCGCCCCCTACCGCGATAAATTGGCCAGCCTGTCGATCACGCCCGGCGGAGAAAACATCAACCTTTTGAACGCATTGCACCTCCCCTCAGGCACAGGACTGGTGCTTGGCCTGGCCTTCGCCGCTCTCGCATTATACCTCGCCGCCCGCCATCAGATCGGACCAAAAACGTGGATTTTCGCCTCCGGTGTCGGCTTTTCTGTCGCGGTCGGCTGGGTGCTCACATGGTCTCTGGCGCAAATCGCCTTTGATCCGGTGCCCGTCACTTCGGCCACCTTCTCCGGCCCCTCCGCCAACACATTGATGTTTTTCCTGGACCGAGGCGCGGTGTTGGAGTTTGACGTCGGCCTCGTTCCCGGCGTGGTGCTCGGGGCGTTTTTGGCCGCGATGATCTCGGGTGAATTCCGGTGGCAGAGCTTTGAGTCCGTCCCCGTCATGCGCAAGTCGATGATTGGCGCCGTGCTGATGGGCTTTGGCGCCATGCTTGCGGGCGGCTGCGCCATTGGCAATGGCGTCACCGGCGGATCGGTCTTTGCCGCAACGGCGTGGTTGGCGCTGTTAAGCATGTGGATCGGCGCGATTGCGACCACCTTGGTCTTTGATCGCCAAGTCAATCCGGCGCTGGCTTGTTAGGTCACCAAAACGACTGCGGATCAATGTCGATCTGAAGACGGACGGAATTGGGCCATTTCACCTGCCCGACCCAGGCGTTGATCGCCGCTTGCAACGGCGCGGTTTTCTCCGCCTTGATCAACAGCCGCACTCGATGTTTGCCGCGCACCCGCGCAATCGGTGCGGGCGCGGGACCGTAGAGTTGCGCACCCACGCGGTGCAAAGGCCCGGCCAGACGCGCAAGATGATTGGCCACGTCCATCACCTGCGCCACATCCGACCCCGACAGAATAATCCCCGCCATCCGCCCATAGGGCGGCACCCCGGCCATTTTGCGCTCGGCCGCTTCGGCCCGCCAAAACCCCTCTTCGTCACCGGCGATGATCGCTCGGATCACCGGATGTTCTGGCTGATAGGTCTGCAACAAAGCCACGCCTTTTTTCGCCGCCCGCCCGGCCCGGCCCGCCACCTGACGCATCAATTGAAACGTATGTTCGGCGGCGCGCAGGTCCGAGCCTTGCAGCCCCAGATCGGCATCAATCACGCCGACCAAGGTGAGGTTCGGGAAATTGTGACCTTTGGCCACCAACTGCGTGCCGATGATAATGTCCGTGTCGCCCTGTGCGATTTGGCGGATTTGATCCTTGAGCGCACGGGCCGAGGCGAACAAATCCGAAGATAGCACCGCGCATTTGGCCTCTGGGAACCGCTCCGCCACCTCTTCGGCCAAGCGTTCGACGCCGGGGCCAACCGGGGCCAGTCGCCCCTCGACCTGACAGGACGGACAGGCCGTGGGCATCGGTTTGGTTTCGCCACATTGGTGGCACATCAGGCGACCCAAAAAGCGGTGCTCAACCATCCGCGCATCGCAGTGATCACAGGCGATTTGATGACCACAGGCCCGACAAATCGTCACCGGCGCAAAGCCACGCCGGTTGAGGAACAACAGGCTTTGCTCGCCCAATTCCATCCGTTTGCGCACGGAGCGCGCCAGAGCTTCTGAAATAAATTGTGTCGATGGCAGTTTCTCGCCCCGCATGTCCAAAGCGTGCATATCCGGCATCACGGCGGGGCCAAATCGACTTTCGAGATCAAGACGTTGGTATTTCCCCGCCTCAACATTGGCCCAGGTTTCAAGCGAGGGCGTGGCCGAAGCCAAAACCACGGCGGCTGAACACAAGGACGCGCGCAGCACCGCCATATCGCGGGCATTATAAAGCACGCCGTCCTCTTGTTTATACGATCCGTCATGTTCCTCATCGACCACGATCAGACCAAGATTTTGGAACGGTAAAAACAGCGCCGAGCGCGCGCCGATCACCACTTGCGCCCCGCTGATGCCGACCATTTTCCACACCCGGCGGCGTTCGGTCATGGTCACACCGGAATGCCATTCGGCGGGGCGTGCGCCAAAACGGTCCTCGAAGCGGGTGAGAAATTCCGCCGTCAGGGCGATCTCGGGCAAGAGCACCAAAGCCTGACGCCCCTTGGCGAGACAGGCGGCGACGGCTTCCAAATAGACCTCGGTCTTGCCCGATCCGGTGACGCCCTTCAAAAGCGTGGTGGAATAGGCCTCGGCGGAGACAGCTTTGCGCAGCGCCATGGCGGCCTCGGTTTGGGCATCGGTCAACTCTTTTCCGGGGGCACTCGCATCCAGTCGCGGATAGGGCAGATCGCGCGGGCAATCTTCCTCACGCACCGCGCCCGAGGGCACCATGCCCTTGATCACAGGGGGCGTGACCCCCGCCGTTTCGGCCAATTCTTTCAGGGTGAAAGACAGCCCGCCGTATTCTTCTAAAGTCTCAATCACCCGCGTGCGGGCTTCGGTTTCGCGCGGCGGGCGGCCTGTCCCGCGCAGGTAAATCTTGCGCATCGAGGGCGGGTTCATCAGCCCCGGCGCGCGCGTCGCAAGCCGCAGCATCGCGGTCATTGGCGTGAGCGTATAAGCGGCGGTTTTTTCCAAAAACTGCCGCATCTCATCGCGCATCGGCGCAACATCTAAAACATGCGACACGGAACGGGCCTTTTTCAGGTCAAACCCGCCAGCCCCCGGCCCCCAGACACAGCCCAACACTTTGCGCGGTCCAAGCGGCACTTCGACAAAGGCGCCACGCGCCACGCCGCCCTCGGGCGCCTTGTAATCAAGGAGCCGATCAATCGGTTCGGTCGTCAACACCGCGACCAACGCGCCGTCAGAATAATGCTCTGCCTCATCCATGAGAGAGTGATACGGCTTTTGACCGATCCTCGCCAGACCCCCTTTCTTAGAGCGCTAACATGCACTATGACTCCCCCGTAAATTCAGGCGCATGAAGAGGAGCCGCCCCATGAAATTCTTTGTCGATACCGCTGATGTGGATGCAATCCGCGAACTCAACGACCTTGGCTTTGTGGACGGAGTCACCACCAACCCGTCGCTGATCAAGAAATCCGGTCGTGACATTTTGGAAGTGACCAAAGAGATTTGTGACATGGTCGATGGTCCGGTGTCCGCCGAAGTTGTAGCCCTTGATTTCGACAGCATGGTCGCCGAAGGCCGCAAACTGGCAACGATTGCCGACAATGTCGTGATCAAACTGCCGCTGACGCTGGACGGGTTGAAAGCCTGTAAATTGCTTTCCGGCGAAGGTCACAAAATCAACGTGACCCTGTGTTTCTCCGCCAACCAGGCCTTGCTCGCCGCCAAAGCGGGCGCGACTTATATTTCGCCCTTCATCGGGCGTCTCGACGACATCAACATCGACGGGCTTGAGCTGATCGAAGACATCCGCACGATCTACGACAACTATGGTTTCGAGACCGAAATCCTGGCCGCGTCGATCCGCACGGTGAACCATATTTCCGATTGCGCCAAAATCGGTGCCGACGTGATCACCGCCCCTGCGAATGTGATCAAAGCCATGGCCAACCACGTTTTGACCGACAAGGGCCTTGAGCAATTCGTCAAAGACGCCAAAGACGCCGGGATCAAAATCGTCTGATCCATCCCGGTTTAAGTAAAAAAACGCCCTCGCGATTTGCGGGGGCGTTTTTGTTTGGGTGCTTAGTTGGCGGCCTCTAACAACGGTTCATAGCGTTTGTCAGTGAGGGTTTTCATGAACGCAACCAATGCGTCGATCTCGCGATCTTCCAAGGCGGAGCCTGTGGTCAGTTCTTCCATCGACAATGTGTCCGCCACCTCAGGCGCGCGAAACGGCGCGCCAGTTTCCGGGTTGATTTTACGCGCCTCGGATTTGGTGTTGTAGGTGTTGTAAAACAGGACAACCGTGCGCAGATCGGCAAACACCCCGTTGTGCATATAGGGTCCGGTCACCGCGACATTGCGCAGGGTCGGAACTTTGTAGCGGCCCACGGTCTGCGGCGCGTCGCCCACCAGCGGATTAGAGGCCAAGCCCCGATCCAACGTGCCTGGGGCCACGCCATTGAGCGCGCGCAGTTCAAGATTTTCGGGCACACCGATGTTGTGGTATTCGTAATTGGTAAAGGTCTCGCCCTCGGCGCCCGGCTGCGGTTTGAGTTGATGGCAGACGTTGCAATTGGTGAATTGTTGCGAGAAAAATAGGGTTTCCCCCAAAAGCTCCTCGCGCGTCAACTCCGCTTCGCCCCTGATGTAGCGGTCATATTTGCTGTCAAACGGCGAAAACAGATCGGTGCGCTCAAAGGCGGCAATGGCTTTGGTCATTGCGGCATAGGCCTCATCTGGGTCAGAGAAAATCTCATCCCCGAACAGAGTTTTGAACGCCGTGACATAGGCCGGGTTCTCAGCAAGCCGCGCCACAACGGCGCCCGCATCGGCCATGCCCATCTCAATCGGGTTCAACGGCGGACCGCCCGCTTGGTCCTCCAAAGTCGCGGCTCGACCGTCCAGAAATTGCCCGCCGGCCCAAACACCTTCGGCCTTCTCGAAAAACACCGGAGCAAAATGGGCATAGGCCGCAGTGGGCGCGTTGCGGTCACCGAGGGACACACCGTCATCACCCGGCGAGGCCATGCCGCGCGGATCGGCAAAGCCATGTTCGGGATCATGACAGGAAGCGCAGGACTCGCTGCGGTTTTGCGACAGGTTCGCATCGAAAAACAGAGATTCACCCAAACTCTCCAGTGTTTCGGACACGGCGGGAGCCGCCGTCAACAGCGACAGCGAAACAAGGGCGGCGCAGAGAGGAGGGACATGTGTCATGCGGGCAGCTTTCCAATGGCTCAACGAGGAGGCGGATATACCGCCCCTATTAGTTGACTTTTTCACTCGGAAAATTGATCGAGGTCAAGAGCCGGAGAAAAATGTGATCGGCGCCAAGAAAATCAACTCAGCGCCCCGCCAATGGCAAAGCCCACCGCCAACAAGCCGCAGATGCGTGAAATCCGGTCTTTGACGGCAAAGACAATCGGATCATCATGCATTTCGCCGCGATGAGTCGTCATCACGATCCAACTCACCCAGAACAACAACACAAGACAAATCCCCCAAAGCACCGAAGGGTTTGAGTACAACAGGCTGACTTGCGGTGAGGTCATATAAAGCGCCAAAACCAGCACGGAGACATAGCCAGACGCCAGCGCCATTTGTGAAATGATGCTCAGATCATCGACATGATAGCCCCGCCCAGAGGTCGAGAGCTTGCCCGCTTTGGCTGTGTCCACCAGCTCGGCCTGGCGTTTGACGGCCGCGAGGGAAAAGAACAAAAACACCGAAAAGGCCAGAAGCCAGACCGACAAAGGCACCGATGAGGCCACACCGCCGGCGATGATCCGCATCGTGTAGAGCCCGGCCAACACGCAGATATCAATCACCATGCGGCGTTTGAAATAAAGCGAATAGCCCGTCGTCATGGTATAATAACAGAGCATGACGAAGAGAAACAAAGGGCTGATCACCAGCGACAAAACAAAACCCGCTGCAAACAGTCCACCCGCCAATCCGGTGCCATGAGCAATGGGCAATGTGCCCGATGCAAAGGGCCGTTTGCATTTGCGTGGATGCGCCCGGTCGGCAGCCAAATCCAAAAGATCGTTGAGCACATAGACCGAGGAGGCAACCAGAGAGAAGGCGCAAAAGGCTAGAAAGCTGGTGAAAAACGCAGCGAAATTCAACTGGTGCCCCAAGAGCATCGGCAAAAACACTAAGATGTTTTTAAGCCACTGATGCGGGCGCAGCGCTTTGAGATAGGGTCTATAATCGGTCTCATCCGTGCCCAAATGCTCGACCTCGACACCGAGCCCCACCGCTTTCGCCCGCAAATCCGCTGACGCATTGACCGTGATCGCGCGCCCTGCCCCGGCCCAAACCAACAGATCCGCCTCGTGATCGCCCATATAGGCATAGGCTTTTGCACCATACTGACTGGCCAGAAACGCGGCTTTATTGTTGCCCTTGAGGTTGTTGGTGCCGTCCGATCCATGCACCTCGTCAAACAGATTCAGATGCGCAGCGACCCGGTTGGCCAGCCCTTGATCTGAGGCGGTCACAAGCGCGGTTTTGCCGCCGGCTGTGCGCCAGGCGCGGATGTACTCGATCACCTCATCATTATAGGGCAAGGTCTCGACCACAACCTCTGAAGCACCGGCCAGCGCACGTTTGAGCGCCGCTTTGCCGCCTGACAATGCCTTTACCGCCGCCAGCGCCGAACGCCAATCTTTGGAGGCAGCACTCCAAAAGCTCTCATAGAGCATGTCGGATTTTATCAGCGTCCCGTCCAAATCCACGGCCAAAACCAAATCGGCTTTCGCCGCGCCCATCACTGGAGCATCGCTCATACCATTTCACCTCATCCAACCGCTCTATCGCACAAAGATAGGCCTAAGCCGGTCGATCATGCGTGGCGCTGTTATCTTTGCCACAAAGATGCACAGTCATATGAGCGAGGGAAAGCCTTCGCGGCGTACAGAGACCGAATTGAGATTGAAACGGGGCAAATCCGCCACGCGCATTCCGTCTTGACCCTCCCGCAGTCATGTCATACCTAAGGGCGCACTGCGCGGGCGTTGTGTAGTGGTAAGACCTTAGCCTTCCAAGCTAATGACGCGGGTTCGATTCCCGCCGCCCGCTCCAATCCCCCCCAAATTATCTATGTCGCCCCGAGGTTTTGGGATTTTGGTCCAAAATCGAAAACGGGGCCCCGAAGGCCCCCGTTTGCATCACGTTTGGGTTGTCTTATTTTTCGAAGGCACAGCCAACCGGGAGGCCCATTTTGGCAAAGATTTTTGCCGCCGGGCACCAGCCGGTGAAAGAAGATTGCAACAGATTCGCGCCGATAAAGACGGTGAACCAGACAAAGCCGGGATGCACAAACTGGGTCAGCAACACGCTGATCAGGACCATAATTCCGGCGAAACGAAACATAGCACGGTCGATGGACATAGGGATAGCTCCAATGATGTATGAGGTCTTTGACACTCAGGTAACACCTCCCGCAAACAAATTCAATATTTTGAATGAAACTGCGTCCTAGGATCGCACCTTAAAGGTGCCGACTGCCGTTGCGATCAATTCGCCCGTCTCATCCAAAAGACGCCCTTCGGTGAAAAACGTTTTAGCCCCGCCACCAACCCGCCGTCCTTCGGCAATGAGGCGCGCGCCTTTGGGGCGAGACAGGTAATTGACCGTCAGCGAGAGCGTCAATGTCATCCTCACATCCTGCATATCGCCGGTAAAAGCACCAGAATACCCCATGGCCGTATCGAGTATCATGGCGTAAATCCCACCATGTGGGATGCCGGAGCGATTGGTCATAAACGGCGCTATCTCGGCCTCAAACCGAGCGAAATCAGTGTTCCAATCCGTCATGGCGATGCCCAAATGCGCCAAAGCCGCAGACGGGGCTTCCAGAAAGGGCTTTTGCTCAGTCATTCATTGATCTCCTCAATCAGCTCAGGGCCCGTGGCCCGATTGGAATTTATCGCGCGAGAGACGCGGTGAAACCGCAGCGCATTGTCGGGGGCGGCCCGCATCAATGTTGCGGCCCCATGACCCTCTTCGCCAAGCCATTTCGCCCAATCTTCGGGACGCAACATCACCGGAATGCGGTGATGAATATCCGCCATACGCCCCTCTGCCTCAGTGGTCACCATGGCGCAGGTCGACAGGCGGCGGCCATCCCGCTCCCAGTCCTGCCAAATCCCGGCAAAGACCATCGGCCCTTCGCCCGCAGGCTGAATGAACCACGGTTGTTTGTCGCCCCCTTCGGGGCGGTGCCATTCATAAAACCCATCTGCTGGGATGAGGCAACGGCGCAGACGGCAGGCCTCGTGAAAGGCGGGCTTTTCGGCAAGGGTTTCGGCACGGGCATTGATCAACAACGGGCCATCATTGGGCGCTTTGTACCATTTGGGGATAAACCCCCAACGCATTGGCACAAGGCGACGGTGATCATCCCCGCGATAGATCACATGAATGTCGGTCGTCGGACAGACATTGTAATTGGGCACACAAGGCAGGGTGTTCGCGGGGGCCGCTTCAAACAGCTGCACCATCGCATCAGAGGCAAGAGTATTGGCGAAGCGTCCACACATGAGATGGATATACGCGCCACTCCTACGAACGGAAAGTCTGTTCGTGCCTAGAAACTAAGCGCCTAGAAACTAAAGCCCAATCGGTCGTCCATCCAAAGCCGCCGGGCCTGCAATGTGCCGCGCGTTCCCACACGCTGTCCGGTCTCAAACCGATAGGCGATGGAATACGTCATCTGTGAGCTGGAGCTGGCGTGGCTGTCTGATTGGATCGCTCGCACATGGAGAGTCGAGTGATCATTCAAACTGTAAAGCATGGAGAGGCTATAAAAATCAAACGGCTCGCTAAGTTCTGCCCCAGCGTAAGCGGCCCATTTGCCTCCCAAAAGCGCACCGCCGCCAAATCCGATCTTCAGGTCTGCATCACTGGCCTCTTTGACCCCGCCGAGAAGGTAGAAATCGCCCGCCTCATATTCGCCCCAGACATGTCCCGTTGACACATCGGCATCCAGCCTGTGGGAGAGGCTGCTATACACTGTCAGTTCGTCCCTCAAACGGTAGCTTACATCAAGAGACAGTAGATCGTCGCCTTCCTGTTTAAGCTCATGACGGACGCCCAAAACGGCACCAAAATCCTCCGCCTCATGATCGAGATAGAGGCCGGTATAGTCGCTGTCCGCGTGATCATATTCCGCCAGCAACCGCAGGGACTCGGTCAAACCATACCCGACCCAAAGCGTTTGAGATTGTAGGTTAAAGGTGGCGATCCCTGGAAATTCGGAGCGCACATACCGAAGGGAACCACCAAAGACCACCGACTCTTGTGCCCATTCGACCGCAGCGGAAGTCTCATATTCGGTCCATTCAAAGCCCGAGGTTCCGCCATCAGAATGTAGGGCAGAAAGACCCAAATCGACATAGCTTGCCTGAGCGTGCGCGCAGAGCGGCAACAGCGTTCCGATGAACAGCAACAAAGAGCAAAGGCCAGACCGAAACATAGGGATTCCCGCGGTTAAAGACAGTGCCCCCATAAACCCCGAAACGCCTTAACAAACCCCCAACAGCATTAGGTTTTTCGATCTTTCGCAAAAACTCTCTAGCGATACGCTTTGCGGGCGATGTCGATTTTGGCATCCATCATCGACATATCTTTCATAATCTCGGTGCGCCTCGTGCGATCCGACGTCTCGCGCAACTCAGTGCGCAGCTTTTCCAACTCCCGCCCCAACAAAACAAACTCCGGCACGCCGCCATTTTCCTGAACCACACGATTCAAAAGCGCGTTCTCCGGGTCGTCGCAGTCAGGCAAAGGCTTGCCCGCACCGGGCAGGTTGTCGAATTCGCCCCGCGCTTCGGCCTCCGCAATTTTGGCATTGATCAGATCGAGAAGCGGATGATCCATCATCCCCGCCCCAAGGCCATATTACGCCGCGCGATGGCCTCCGGCGTCCAGACCTCTTTGGTTGGATAGTAGTCGGGATAGATTTTGGCGCCGTCAGGAAAGCGCATCCAAGGCACGGCGGTGGAGGTAAAAATGAACACATCCGGGGTGATCTCGCGCGCCTGATCCAGCGTCCCAACCCGCACAAAGGCCAGCGCGCGCCCGGCCCCGGCGTAATGCGACCACAGCGCCACATGGCAGGAGGGGCAGCGGGCAATGGTCTGGCCTTTGCCAGAATTGGACGCGGTTTCGACCTCCATCGGTGTGCCTTTGGTCACTGTCAGTTTGGCCCTTTCAATCAGGCCATTGAGGGCAAAGGCCGACCCGGTTTCGCGCTGGCACCATGTGCAATGACAAGAATGGACGCACATGAAGCTATCGCCCAGCGCATATTCGATCTCCCCACAGGTGCAACGCCCGCGCATCTCTTTCTCCACGCTCATGTCTTAGGGTCCCAGTCATCAGAAAAGCCCCCGCGACGGTAACGAGGGCTTTCCAAATTTTCCAGCGTCAAAAGAGGGGTTTTCGCCCCTTATTTGACGGTGATGCGGCCGTCTGTGTAGGGCGTATATGGGCCATTCTGGATCAGATATTCGGCCACAACATCGGCCACATCGGGACCGAAATCATAGGCGTTCTCTGCCGAAATGAACATTTTGAACCCATCGCCACCGTTGCGGACGTAGTTGTTGGACACAACGCCGTAGACCTTATCCAGATCAATCGGCGCACCGCCCACCATCACGTCAGACACGCGCGCGCCAACCTCGGCAGAGCCGTCATAGGCATAGGTCAGACCCGCAACTTGCAGGAAACGACCCGCCACGTCTGTCAACTGGCTCACGCCATTTTCAAGCGCTTCCACGATGGTCGAGCCGGGCACATAGAAGGTGGAGAGGGTGTTTTGGAACGGCAGAACGGTCAGAACCTCGCCCATCGTCACCGGACCCGCATCAATAGAGGAGCGCACACCTCCGCCGTTTTGCAGCGCGATTTCAATGCCTTGACCTTTCACGCGGGCCAACATCGCATCTGCCAGAAGTGTCCCCATTTCGCATTCCATTGTGCGACAGGTGTTTTTGTCGCCATCAATCGCTGCGGTGGTTTCGGCCACGACCTTGTTGCGGATTTCCTCAAGCGGAACAGCCGCTTCGGCGATGCGTGCGACGGTGACCTCGTCCTCGGACACGGCAGCATCCATAATGATCGGCGCACCAACGGCTTCGGTGATCTCACCGGCGTCGTCAAAGGTGACGTTCAATTCACCCAAGAATTTGCCATATGCATAGGCGGAGAGGATAGCGGTGTTCCCAACCATGGTCGGGTACGGCCCTTCGGCCCCCTCCATGTCGCCCAACAACGTGTTGGTGTGACCGCCAACGATCACGTCAACGCCGGTGGTGTTGGCGGCAACGGTTTTGTCGACGTTATAGCCGGAGTGGGACAGAACGATGATTTTGTTCACGCCCTCGGCGGTGAGTTTGTCGACCTCGCCTTGAACCGCATCGGAGGGATCGGTGAAGATCACGTTCGGACCGGGGGAGGCCAATTCGTCCGTATCATGCGGCGTCAGACCGATCAGGCCGATCTTTTCGCCACCGCGTTCGATGATGGTGGATTTGAGCAGCTTATCGGCCAACAAAGGCTCGCCGGAGAAATCGGCGTTCGACATCAGGACCGGAAAGGTCACCGCATCCATAAAGCCGCGCAGCACTTCGGGACCATCGTCGAATTCGTGGTTGCCCACCGTCATCGCGTCATAGCCGAGCTTGTTCATCATCTCGGCGGCAAGTTTGCCTTTGTAATAGGTGTAGAACAACGTGCCTTGGAATTGGTCGCCGCCATCGACGAGGATGGAGTTGTTCGACCGCTTGCGCGCCTCTTCCACAGCCGTCACCAGACGCGCCGAGCCCCCGAAACACTTGCCTTCGGTGTTGTCCTCGCTTGAGCACCCGGCATCGTATTTCGAAATCGGTTCGAAACGCGCGTGGAAATCATTGGTGTGGAGAATGGTGAGCGAATAATCGGCATAGGCCGCACCAGCGGAGACCATCATAGCCGCCGAAGTCAGAAGGATTTTTTTGAGCATTTCTGCACCCCTGTTGAATTGATACCATAAACCCTGACGAGAGTTGACCGAAGAGTCAAAGCTCTAACCTCTTCATCAGCTACATTTCTCATGTAACAGTTTTGTAACGCACGAATGACAGGCAGGTCATTGTTTTTCGACAATCCAGCCAGACACCACGTCACGGGCCAACCGATGCGGATCTGTCGTAAGGCGATCTGTGAGCAATCTCAGCCAAGCTGCCGCCATGATCGTATCCGCTAAGGCGTCCGGTTCGACACCCTCGCGCAATTCACCACATGCCTGCGCCCATCCGACCGCCTCACTCAAGGCCGCCAAACGCTCCAAGCGATAGCGCTCCAATGCCTCTGCCACATCCTGATCCGACTGCGCCTCGGCAATGATTAGGCGAAACACCTGCCCCTCCGATGTTTTCCAGAATGCGAACACATAGCGGTAAAACTCTGCGATGGTGTCGACCAGATTGCCCATATCCTTGTGTTGGTGCGTGCCCTTGGAGCGCTCATAGACCGCCACCAAAAGCGCGCCCCGATTGGGCCACCACTTGTAAAGCGTCGCTTTGCCCGCCCGCGCGCGCCGCGCCACCGCCTCCATCGTCAAGCCATGCACGCCCTTTTCACGCAACAAATCACAAGCGGCATCCAGAATCGCCGCCTCCGTTGCCGGGTTGCGCCGCGCGCCGATCGACCGTCTTTGCGGCTTTGCGCACTCACCTGTGAATTCTGGCACAGACGACCTCCTTTACATATCAGAACACGCCGTTCATATAAAACGAAACGCATCGTTCCGTTTGGAGTATCACATGCCCACAGTCGTCACCAGCCCCACAGTCACCACCAGCCCCACCACCCCACGCAAACCCAATCGCCTGCGGTTCAGCGCCTTTGTTTTTTTAGGCGTCTACCCTTTGGTAACCGCCGTAATCTATGCCCTCGCCCCTGTCACAAGCGACTGGTCGATCTGGCAACGCAATCTCGTCATGGTGCCGATCATCGTTCTGTCCATGGTGTTTTTCATCATCCCACGGATTCACAGACATTTCGGTCGCTGGCTGTGACCCTGCGCCCGCTGGGACACAAAGCCCCATTGACCAAGTGCTGCAGCACTGGCATCTGAGAGACATGCATATTTACAAAATCTTCCGGGCCCCCGAATGGGCGGCCATGCAGGCGGGCGGCGAGACCCTTGGTGCGCCTGTTGACCTGGCCGATGGCTATGTCCACTTCTCCACCAAAGATCAGGTCAAAGAGACCGTGACCAAATGGTTTGCGGGCGAGGAAGGTCTGCATATTCTCGCCTGCGACAGCGACGCGATGGCCCCGCATATCAAATGGGAACCGTCGCGTGGCGGTGCCTTGTTCCCACATCTCTATCGTGCCCTGCGCATGGAGGACATCCTTTGGGTCAAATCCCTGCCGCTTGGTCCCGATGGGCATCTCTTTCCAGAAGATCTATGCCAGAGGATCAATGAATGACTCTCTTTGAACAGGTTGGCATGGCGCTTTTGCGCAGCCTCGACCCGGAGAAATCCCATCACTTCGCCCTGTCCGCCCTGCGCGCAGGCTTGGCCCCCCTGCCCGGTCCGATCACATCGACGCGGCTGAAAACCAAAATCGCAGGCCTTGAGATGCCCAATCCCGTGGGTCTGGCCGCCGGGTTTGACAAAAACGCCGAAGCCATCCCGCAACTGGCGCGCGCGGGCTTTGGCTTTATTGAACTGGGTGCCGTAACCCCGCGCCCCCAGCCGGGCAATCCAAAACCGCGCCTGTTTCGCCTGAGCGAAGATCATGCGGTGATCAACCGTTTTGGCTTTAACAATGACGGGATGGAGGTGATCGGCAATCGCTTGGCGCGCTGTCGCAACTCGACCCACCGGGCCAAAATCCCCGTTGGCCTGAACCTTGGTGCCAACAAAGACAGCGAAGATCGCGCCGGTGATTTCGCCAAAGTGCTGACCCATTGCGGCAATGCGATTGATTTCGCCACGGTCAATGTCTCCTCGCCCAACACCGAACGCCTGCGCGATTTGCAGGGGCCTGAGGCGCTTGAGGCTCTGTTGCGCGGCGTGTTGGAGGCGCGCACAGATTTGGATCATAAAGTGCCGGTGTTCTTGAAAATCGCCCCGGATTTGGAGGCCTCCGAACTGGCCGAACTGGCCGAGGTGGCGCGCAAATCCGGCATTGACGCAGTGATCGCCACCAACACCACTTTATCGCGTGAAGGTTTGAAATCTGCACATAAAGACGAGATGGGCGGCCTGTCTGGTCGTCCATTGTTCGAAAAGTCCACGCGGGTTCTGGCGCAATTGTCCCGTGATTTGGGCGATGACATGCCACTGATCGGGGTCGGTGGCATCGCCTCCGCTCTCGACGCCTATACCAAAATCCGCGCCGGGGCCTCGGTGGTTCAACTTTACTCAGCGATGGTCTATCAGGGCCTTTCACTGGCACCGCGCATCGCGCGTGGTTTGGACGATCTGCTCAAACAAGACGGGTTTGACACGGTCGCGGAAGCGGTCGGCACCAAGCGCAGCGATTGGCTTTAACCCATCTTTAACCCACGCGCGTGGCCTGTGCCTCAAGCCCCGGATATTTCCACAAAAGCGTCGCACCCCGCGCGATATAGCTGACCATCAGCGCGGCCCAAAGACCGTGATTGCCGAACAACGGGATCATCAGGACCACGGCAATGACATAAGCCAAAAGCGACAGAATCATCATGTTGCGCATATCGCGGGTGCGGGTTGCGCCGATGAAAATCCCGTCCAACATCCAGGCCGCCAAGCCCAAAAGCGGGGCCAAAACCATCCACGGTAAAAACGCCCGCGCCGCAATGCGCACTTCGGGCGCGGTGGTCATGGTGTCGATGATCGCACCGCCAAAGACGGCAAAACCCAGCGCCAAAAGCCCAGAGGCAATCAGCCCCCAAAACGAGGCCAGCAAAGCGCCGCGCCGCAACGCCGCGCGCGAACGCGCGCCAAGTGCATGACCGACAATGGCCTCGGCAGAAAAGGCAAAGCCATCGAGGGCATAAGCGGTGATCTCGATAAACTGCATCAAGATTTGGTTGGCCGCCAAAGTGCGGTCGCCAAACCCGGCACCGAGAAAGGTAAAGCTGACCATGATGGCCAGCAGCAGCACGGAGCGGATCAAAATATCGGTATTGACCTTGGCCATATAGATCAGCCGCGCCCGGTCAAACACCCGCGCCCAGTCGCGCCAACTTGGCACGTTGAACGCATCGCGACAGAGCCAAAGCCCCATCATCGCACCGCTGACCTCGGCCAAAACCGTCGCCGTCGCCACGCCCTGAACCCCCCAGCCCAGCCCCAGCACGAACCAGAGGTCCAAACCGATGTTGAGCCCGTTCATCCACAATTGCAGCACCAAGACGCCACGGGTACGCTCTTGGGCGATCAACCAGCCGGTGATACCGTATAGCGCGATGGCAAAAGGCGCGGACCAAATGCGGATGGAAATATAACTGCGGGCAAGGCTTTCGACCTCGGGCGAGGCCGGAGACAGGCGAAAGGCGGCCCAAAGAATCGGCACCTGAAGCGCGATCAACGCGACACCGCCGACCACACCGATCATCAACGCGCGGGTCAAAAGGGCGGCCACTTCGCCCGTATCCGCAGCCCCGCGCGCCTGTGACACCAACCCGGTGGTGCCCATGCGCAAAAAACCGAAGAGCCAGTAAATTGACGCCAGAATAATCGCGCCAACCCCCACGGCCCCAATCGGTGCGGCCAGTCCCATTTGTCCCACCACGCCCGTATCCACCGCGCCAAGGATCGGCACGGTGGCGTTGGACAAAACGATGGGAATGGCGATTGTAAGGACCCGTTTGTGGGTCAGTGCCACCGATGCGTCAGTCATTTCAGGGCTGCACCTCAAGCTCTGGCATCAAGAAATGCCCCATGGCTTGTACGGTCGGACGGGCGCGGTTGTCCTGCCACGCTTCCACCCGAACAGAGGCATAGCGCCGCCCCGCGCGGGTGATCTCGGCGCGAGCATAGGCATCGCGCGGCAGGCCGGAGCGCAGATAATCCACGGTGATATCAATGGTTTTTGGCAAGGCGGGCATCACCTCCACGCCCTCCCCCGCCTCCATCCGTGGCCAAATCAAAGACCAGCCCAGCGAAATGATCGCCGTGACCTCCAAAAACGCCGCCAAAGCCCCGCCATGCAGCGCAGGCAGGGTGGGATTCCCAATCAAATCAGGACGATATGGCATGATCGCGGTCAATTCATCGCCGCGCCGTTCAAATTCAAAACCCATAAAGGTGATATAGGGCACCCGCGCCACCAAGGCGGCAAGCGCCGCATCGCGCCGTTCTTTGACGACTTGGACGGGTTCGGGCTTGGCTCGCACCATCACGCGCGCTCCACGGTAAAGGCCCCTGTGGCGGCGGCGACGGGGACATCGGAGGTGCCATCATTGGCCGACACCCGCACGAAAGCGACGGAGCGGGTCATGTGGTAACAAATCGCATGGGCGGTGATGGTCGCGCCGGGTTTGGCGGCGCGCATGTAATCTATTCTCAGATCAATCGTAGCGGTCGCCGGTCCTGATTTCGGATGGCTCATAACGGAGGCCCCGGCACATGTGTCCATCAAGGCCGACACCGCGCCACCATGGATCACGCCCGTGTCCGGGTCGCCGATCAGCGCTTCGGAGTAGGGCATAAAAATCTCTGCCTCCCCCTGACCGATCGAATCAAGTTTCATGCCAAGCGCCCGGCAATGCGGCAAGGCTTCGATGAATTGGCGGGCAATTTTTGTACGTTCTTCGGTCATAAAAGGCTCATTGGAGACGGCTGATTGACTGTGCACAGCGGTGCTTTTGGGCGGCGGCGGGCAAAATTCGACCCTTTGGGCATGGGTTTGCATAATGTGGCTTGCAACACGGGCTGCAAGGTTTATCTTCTGCAATTAAGAATGACTTGCAACTAACCCCACGGAAGTTTCCCGCATGACCAACATTGCCCGCCCCAATGAAGCCCGCGTCGAAGCCCGCGTCGCGGTGTCCAATACAGTGCCACTGGCAAAACTGGCGATCCAGCGGCCACTGCGTTTCAAACGTATCATCATTGTCCTCGCTTTTGTCGCGCTGGCATTGGCCCCAGCCCCGCTTGGCGCGCTTACCCGGGCACAAATGACCGACGCCTTCACCCAGGTCTCCGCTTTTGTCGCCGCCACATTGTTGTTGTTTTACGGCGCGGAGCGTGTGTTTCGGTTTAATATGGGCGAAGCGCTCAAAGGGGCGAGATGGATGCAGGTGCCACTCGCCTCCCTGCTGGGCGCGACCCCCGGATGTGGCGGCGCGGTGATTGTGATCGCGGCCTATTCCAGCGGCAATGTCGGCTTTGGTGCGGTGGTGGCGACACTCACGGCGACCATGGGCGATGCGGCGTTTTTGTTGATCGCCACCCGACCCGATGCGGCGCTTGTGGTCCTGCCATTGTCTTTCGCCACGGGCATTCTGTTTGGCTGGTTGGTGGATGTGCTTCATCCCAACGGCGTGACGCGCAGCGCGGGCTCCGCCTGTGAGTTGGCACCTCGGATTGGCCGCATCCGTCCGCGCGACATCGCCTATCTCGTCCCGCTCTTCCCCGCACTTGCCGTTGGTGTCGCACAATTGGCACAGATCGAACTTACCACCCTGTTCGGCATCCCGATCACCGTCTTCGCGCTGATCGGCACGGGCATGGGTCTGGTGATTTGGGTCCTCTCGCCAGTTCAGGCAATGACTCACCCGGACGATGCACCGGTGACGCGTATGGCTGAGGAAACCTCGTTTATCTCGGTCTGGGTGATCGGGGCCTATCTGACCTATGAATATGCGGCGCAGTTTTTGGGTCTGGACCTTGCTGCGTTGTTTTCCTCGATCGCGCCACTGTTGCCCCTGATCGCCATTCTGATCGGATTCATCCCCGGTTGCGGCCCGCAGGTTTTGGTCACAACACTCTATATCAACGGGCTGATCCCCTTTGCAGCGCTTTTGGGCAATGCGATTTCTAACGATGGCGACGCTTTGTTCCCCGCCATCGCGTTGGAACCGCGTGCGGCCGTGCTGGCCACCGCTTATACTGCAATCCCGGCCTTGATCCTCAGCTATGTCGTTTACTATGGTTTCCCAAACGTTCTGAATTAAGTTGCGAAACTAAACCCATCAGTTTAGATGCGACGTGAGGAGAGTGAAGCCATGTCTGACCAACGTCTCACGTTTAAGGAAATGTGCGCGCAGTTCGATGTGACGCCGCGCACCCTGCGATATTACGAGTATATCGAATTGCTGGCCCCCGAAAAGGAAGGCCGGTCACGGTTTTACACCCCGCGCGAACTGGCGCGGATGAAACTGATTCTTCGGGGCCGTCGCTATGGGTTTTCACTCGAAGAGATTCGCCAATGGCTGTCGATCTACGAAGAAGAAGGCACCGATGCGCAATCGGCGGCCTTTATCGACTTGGCAGATCGTCAACTTCAAGCGCTGACAGAACAACGTCAGGACCTCGACAAGGCGATTGATGAGCTCAAGAAACTGCGCGCAGACACTCTGGCGGGTGGCAAACCCGCCTGAGGGCCGCCGCACCCTCATACCCAAAATGACCCTAAGGCGCTGCAAATGTTACGCCGCCGCCGTGGTGTGGCCTTCCAGTCTTGTGACCTTCCATGCATTGTGATGAATGCCTATGACGATACTCATGCGCCTTGCGGGCAAATGCGCGCCCTTACGACGCAACGTCTTTGGCGGGAAAAGCCCAGAGATTGCATTTTGACGGCACTCAGCCGCAATGCCTAACACCCCAGAATTGGACCAAAACCCAAAGCGCTTTAATATCAATTTTAGCTGATATTTTCTTTACTTTTGAACAATTCCCCAAACCGTTTGCAATCAATCTGTCGAATGAATATCTTTTTGACTGAGACGATCCGACGCGCAAAACTTGCCTGATCGGAAGTGACGCCACGTTTCGATTAAAGAGATGGGCAAGAAGCGAATAGGATGGGGCGAAGGCAGAACTTCGCGCGCCCCACAGTCGGTATGTGGACCATATCCACCGCTGACGGGAAACGGAGTAAACCGCCCGATGACGAAAGAGGTAATGACCATCCGCGAAATGTGTGAGGCGTTCGACGTAACGCCGCGCACCTTGCGCTTCTATGAGGCCAAAGAACTGATCTTTCCGATCCGCGAGGGACAGAAACGCCTGTTCACCAAACGCGATCGGGCTCGTTTGAAACTGATCATGCGGGGCAAAAAATTTGGCTTTTCTTTGGAAGAGATCCGGCAATTGCTTGATCTGTTCTCAGAGAACGACGGAGGGGTGGTGCAGCTACGCGAGACGTTAAAGGCGTATCGCGTTAAGCTTGCGGGGATGGAGGAGCAAAAACAACTGCTCCTCAGTGTCATGGCCGATTTGGAGCATGAGATTGAGTTCGCCGAAACCGAACTTGAGAAACAGACACGCGAGGGCACAAAAAGCTGACCTCGCGAGACACGCAAAGGGAGATCAGCCATGCCGAGCTACACGGCGCCAACAAAAGACATTCAATATGTTCTGCACGATGTGTTGAACATTTCGAACTCCGAGGTGCCGGGCTACGCCGACCTCGATCGCGAATTTACCGAAGCCATTTTGGACGCTGCGGGCCAATTGGCCTCCGAAGTGATTGCGCCGTTGAACACGGTGGGCGACACAGAAGGCTGTACGTTTGAGAACGGGGTGATCACCACGCCGACCGGGTTCAAAGCGGCCTTTGAGCAAGTCAAGGAAGGCGGCTGGCCGGGGCTCGATCTGCCAGAAGAATACGGCGGCCAAGGTCTGCCCTATCTGATCAGCACCGCCGTGGGCGAATTGTTTTCCGGCGCGAACCAAGCCTTCACCATGTATCAGGGCCTGACCCATGGCGCGGCGTCGGCGATTTTGGTGCATGGCACCGAAGATCAAAAAGCCACCTACCTGCCGAAAATGACCTCCTGCGACTGGACCGGGACGATGAACCTGACGGAGCCGCATTGCGGCACCGATCTGGGCCTGATGCGCACCAAGGCCGAGCCGCAGGACGACGGCTCCTACAAGATCAGCGGCCAAAAGATTTTCATCTCGGCGGGCGATCACGATATGTCCGAGAACGTCATCCACCTTGTGCTGGGCAAGATCGTTGGCGGGCCTGAGGGGATCAAGGGCGTGTCGCTGTTCATCGTGCCGAAGTTTTTGGTCAACGAAGATGGCTCCCTAGGCGCGCGCAATGGCGTGTCCGTTGGCTCCATCGAAGAGAAAATGGGCATCCACGGCAACTCGACTTGCGTGATGAACTATGACGAAGCGACCGGGTATCTTCTGGGCGACATGCACAAAGGCATGCGCGCGATGTTCACCATGATGAACGAGGCGCGTTTGGGCGTCGGCATGCAAGGCCTGGCCCAAGCCGAAGCCGCCTACCAGAACGCCGTGATCTACGCCAAAGACCGTCTGCAAGGGCGTGCTGTAACGGGCATTCAGAACCCAGATGGCCCGGCTGATCCGCTGATCGTTCACCCGGATATTCGCCGCAACCTGATGGATCAAAAGAGCTTCATCGAGGGCGCGCGGGCCTTTATGCTTTGGGGCGCGCAATTGATTGATGCGGGCCACAAGGGCGGCGACAAAGCCGCAGAGGGCCTCGTGTCCTTGATGACGCCGGTGCTCAAAGGGTTCCTCACCGACAAAGGCTATGAGGCGACCGTGAACGCGCAACAGGTCTATGGCGGCCATGGCTATATCGAAGAATGGGGCATGTCCCAATTCACCCGCGATGCCCGAATTGCGATGATCTATGAGGGCGCGAACGGCGTTCAGGCGCTGGACCTCGTGGGTCGCAAATTGGCGCAGGACGGTGGCAAACATGTCATGGCCTTCTTTGACATGGTCAAAACCTTCTGCAAGGAGAACGGCGACGGCGACATGGCGGAATTTGTTGATCCGTTGAAAGCCGCCTCGAAAGACCTTCAGGGCGCGGGCATGTATTTCATGCAAAACGGCATGAAAAACCCGAACGCGGCACTGTCTGGCTCCTATGACTTCATGCATCTGTTTGGCTATGTCTGCCTTGGTCTGATGTGGGGTCGGATGGCGAAAACCTCGCTCACCGCGCTGGCCAATGGCACCGATGATCCCGAGTTCCACAAGAACAAACTGATCACCGCGCGCTATTACATGGCCCGTTCGCTGCCGATGACCGGCACGCTGTTGAAACGGATCGAATCTGGTGCCGATCCAGTGATGGCGCTGGCCGCCGAAGCGTTCTAAACTCGGGTCACCTTGATCTTTTGGCCCCTCGCCCGGATGTCGGGCGGGGGGTCTTTTTGTGTGTCGGCCGAAATGGGCCAAATGACGGAGCGTAACCATGCCCAAGCGCTTTAGAATGACGCGGCGTTTTCCTGTTTCTATGACCGAAGATGGCTATCGTCGTCTCAAACGGTTCGCAAGGGAGGCGGGACTGGATGAGGGAGAGGCTTTGTCTTTCCTGTTCGAAAATTTCACCTCCGTCATAAACGAAGACAACCTTGAACACCGGATGCGGTTGTTCAATGCAGATTTGGAGAAGAGGAAAAAATGACCCACACCGCGCCCCCTGTCAGAGCTTGCGTTTTGACGCCCCTGCTGCGCGGTGAGTATTTTTCCAACGATGAAGCTGAGGCACATCGAACCTTTGCAATGCGCCTGTTCTGCCCCCATGTTTGGGTCAACGTTGCAGCACAAGGATCGGACAGATGACGGCACAGCTCTATTGCTTTGGTGAAAGCGGGCATTCCTACAAAGTGGCCTTGACCCTGACCTTGGCAGAGCTCCCGTGGGAGCCGGTCTATGTCGATTTTTTCAACGGTGAATCGCGCAGCGATGCGTTTCGCGCGCTCAATCCGATGGGCGAATGCCCGGTCTATGTCGATGGGGATCTGCCCCTGACGCAATCGGGCGTGATCCTGACTGAGTTGGTCAAAAGGACCGGGAAATTTGGCGGCGCGACTGAGGCCGAGCAACGCGAAGTGTTGCGCTGGGTGCTCTGGGACAACCACAAAATGTCCGCACAGGTCGGCATGACCCGGTTTTTGATGAACTTTGTACCGGAGGACAAACGCCCACAAGAGGTCATCGCCTTTATGCAAGGTCGGTTGAAATCTGCCTATGCCACCCTGAATAGCGCTTTGGCGGATCGCGATTGGGTTGCCGGTACGACAGGCCCGACCATCGCGGATTTTTCCTGTTGTTCTTACCTGTTTTACCCCGAACCCTTTGGGTTTGTGCGGGCCGATTGGCCCAATATTGACGCTTGGCTGGGGCGGATCGAAACCCTTCCCGGCTGGAAACACCCTTATGATATGATGCCCGGCTCCCCCATGGACCGGGCCCAGTGACGACGAGTTGGAGGATCTGAATGACTGACGCATATATTTATGACGCCGTGCGAAGCCCGCGCGGCAAGGGGCGCAAGGACGGCTCCCTGCACGAGGTGACATCCGCGCGCCTGTCCGCGCAAATCCTGAACGCGGTGAAAGAGCGCAACGGTTTGGACGGTCATGCCGTCGAGGATGTGATCTGGGGGAACGTGACCCAGGTTGGCGAACAGGGCGGCTGTTTGGCACGGACCGCCGTTTTGGCCTCCGATCTGGATCAATCCATTCCGGGCCTCGCCATCAACCGCTTTTGCGCTTCGGGCATGGAGGCGGTGAACATCGCCGCCAACCAGATCAAAGGCGGCGCGGGCATGGGATACATCGCCGGTGGTGTCGAAATGATGGGCCGGGTTGCGATGGGGTCCGATGGTGCAGCCATTGCGGTTGATCCGTCCTTGGCGATGAAAACCTATTTCGTGCCACAAGGTATTTCGGCGGACATCATCGCCACCGAATATGGCTTTACCCGCGAACAGGCCGACACTCTGGCCGTGCTGTCGCAAGACCGCGCCGAGGCGGCTTGGAAAGACAGTCGCTTTGCCAAATCCATTGTTCCGATCAAAGACATCAATGGCCTGACCATCCTTGATCACGACGAATACATGCGCCCCGGCACCACGGTCGAGGCGCTTGGCAATCTGAAAGCCTCGTTCAAAGACATGGGCGAAGTGATGCCCGGCTTTGATAAGATCGCGATGATGAAATACCCGCATCTTGAGGCGATCAACCACATCCACCATGCGGGCAACTCGTCCGGTATCGTCGATGGCTCCGCCGCCGTTTTGATCGGCAACAAAGAGTTTGGTGAGAAATGGGGCCTCAAGCCCCGCGCGCGCATCCGTGCGACGGCAAAAATCGGCACCGACCCGACGATCATGTTGACTGGCCCCGTGCCCGTGACCGAAAAAATCCTGCGCGACAGCGGCATGTCGATTTCGGACATCGACCTGTTTGAGGTCAACGAGGCCTTCGCCGCCGTGGTGATGCGCTTTATGCAGGCATTTGATGTCGATGACAGCAAAGTCAACGTCAACGGCGGCTCCATCGCCATGGGCCACCCGTTGGGCGCGACAGGCGCGATCATCATTGGTACACTTCTTGATGAATTGGAACGCACTGGCAAAGGCACAGGCCTTGCCACGCTGTGTATCGCCTCGGGCATGGGGGCGGCGACGATTATCGAAAGGATCTAAATGTGAATGAGGCGGAGTTCCGGGCGTTCCTTGACGACATTTCAACCTGTTTTACCACGGGTGATTTCGACACTTGGGCCAACCGTATCCTCCTGCCTTTTTCCATGGTGCAAAAACGAGGCCCCGTGATGTTTCAGACCCGCCACGAGTTGAAAGCGGATTTCGACCTTTACCTTCAGGCTTGTGAAATCATGAAGCTGGACGAAATCTACCGCCGCCCGATCTCGCTTGAGGACTGTCACGACGGGACTTTTATCGCAACCTATGAGACACAACTGTTGAGCCACGGCCAGCGTGCGACGGCACCTTATACCGCCTCCGCACTGATCCATGCCACAGAGGACGGCTACAAAATGTCGTCGATCCTCAACGCGCTTGGACACCAAGCCTGGACCGGAACCAGCCCCGCATGAGAGGGAAGAGAATGACTGATTTTCACTATAGCGTAGACAGCGACGGCGTGGCCGTCATCACTTGGGACATCGCCAACAAAAGCATGAATGTGCTGTCCATCGCGGGCATCAGCGAATTGAACGACTGTGTCGATCAGGCGCTGGCGGACGAAGCCGTCAAAGGCATCGTGATCACCTCCGGCAAGGCGGATTTTGCCGGCGGCATGGATTTGAACATCATCGCCAAAATGCGCGATGACGCAGGGGCCGAGCCCGCGAAAGGCCTGTTTGAGGGCATCATGTCGATGCACGCCATCCTGCGCAAAATCGAACGTGCGGGCATGGACCCGAAAACCAACAAAGGCGGCAAACCGATTGCCTCCGCCCTGCCCGGCACGGCGCTTGGCATTGGCTTGGAATTGCCTTTGGCGACGCACCGCATCTTTGTGGCCAACAACCCAAAGGCCAAAATCGGCCTGCCGGAAATCAAGGTCGGCATCTTCCCCGGCATGGGCGGCACCACGCGTGTATCGCGCCTCTTGGGGGCGATGGCGGCGGCTCCGATCCTGTTGGAAGGTCGGATGTTGGACCCGATCAAAGCCAAATCTTCGGGCCTTGTGCATGAGGTGGTTGAACCCGCCGAACTGCTGGCCAAAGCCAAAGAGTGGGTTTTGAACGCGACAGACGCGGACATCCTGAAACCATGGGACGCGAAGGGGTGGAAAATGCCCGGCGGCGCGCCCTATCACCCGGCGGGTTTCATGACCTTTGTTGGCGCATCTGCCATGGTCAATGGCAACACGATGGGCGTTTATCCGGCGGCCAAGGCGTTGCTCTCGGCGGTCTATGAAGGCGCCATGGTGCCCTTTGACACCGCGATCAAAATCGAGGCGCGTTGGTTCACCAATGTGTTGTTGAACCCGTCGTCCTCCAACATGATCCGCTCGCTGTTCATCAACAAAGAGGCACTTGAAAAAGGCGCGAACCGCCCGGATGTGGCCGATCAAAAGGTCAGGAAACTCGGCGTTTTGGGCGCGGGTATGATGGGCGCGGGCATTGCCTATGTCTCCGCCAATGCGGGCATTGAGGTCGTGTTGATCGATCAAAAACAGGAGGCCGCAGACAAGGGCAAAGCGCTGTCGGAAAGCATCCTCGATAAAGGCATCGCCCGTAAAAAAGTGACGCCGGAAAAGAAAGAATCCGTGCTCGCCAACATCACCGCCACCACCGATCTCGACGCGCTCAAGGGCTGTGATCTGATCGTCGAAGCGGTGTTTGAGGACATCGGCGTCAAGGCGGAAATGACCCAAAAGGTCGAGGCCATCGTTGGCCCGGACTGTGTGTTTGCCTCCAACACTTCGACCCTGCCAATTACTGAGTTGGCCAAGGCCTCCGTGCGCCCGGATCAGTTCATCGGCATCCACTTCTTTAGCCCGGTCGACAAGATGCTTTTGGTCGAGATCATCAAAGGCAAAGAGACCGGCGATGTGGCCGTGGCCAAGGCGCTCGATTTCGTCCGCCAGATCCGCAAGACGCCGATCGTGGTCAATGACGCGCGGTTCTTCTACGCCAACCGCTGCATCATCCCCTATATCAACGAAGGGGTGCGGATGGCCGCCGAAGGCGTTGAATTGCCGCTGATTGAAAATGCCGCAAAACTTCTTGGCTTCCCGCTTGGGCCGCTTCAGTTGATTGACGAAACCTCCATCGACCTCGGCGTGAAAATCGCCAAAGCGACCAAAGCCGCCATGGGTGACGATTACCCGGACGAAGCGGTGGACGAAGTGGTGTTTTGGATGTTCGATCAGGGCCGTTTGGGTAAAAAAGCCAACGCGGGCTTTTATACCTACGACGAGAAAGGCAAACGCGGGATGCTTTGGGACGGGTTCACCGCCGAGTACCCGACAGCGGACGTCCAACCCGAGCTTGACGAAGTGCAACACCGCCTGATGATGGCGCAGGTGTTGGAAGCCGTGCGTGCGCTTGAAGATGGCGTGTTGACCGACATCCGCGAAGGCGATGTGGGTGCGATCCTAGGCTGGGGCTTTGCACCGTGGTCGGGTGGTCCGTTTGCCTGGCTCGACATCATCGGCGCGGCAAAGGCGGTTGAGATTTGTGACAACCTCACCGCCACCCACGGCCCGCGCTTTGAAACCCCGGCTCTGTTGCGTGAGATGGCCGACACAGGTCAGTCATTCTATGGCCGTTTTGGTGCGGGCGTAGACAGCAAGGCCGCGTGATCACCCATTGATCTCGCCCAATCTTTCAACCGCGCGCCCCAAGGCGCGCGGTTTTCATTTGGAGCCCTTTAAATACAGATCAGACAAACACATTCCTCAGACACTTCGGCAATGAGTGATGTCTGTCGGCACTCGTCGCGGCGGGGGAACGCACGAAACCGACCGATGCGGCCCGTCAGGGCATTGGAGGCGCGCTCTTCGATGCAACACGCCCTGCGGCAAAAGAGGCTGGCCTGCCGAAGATTGACGCGACAATCGGCGCGCAGAACCACCACGGTCTTGCCTATTCCGCGGCCATGGGGTTTCGAATTTACGAAACGTCCGACGGAGCTGTACGAAAAGCGTTTCGCGTGACGTGATCATGCCCCCGGCAAGACGGCATCAAACCGATAGCCGAAGCGTTCAATATCCTCGCGCGCGCGCCGCGAGACGGTCTCCGCGTCTGCGTCCGAATAGTAGCTCTGATAGGCCCGCGCTCGTAGCGATGCGTTGACGCGGGCGATTGGGGAGAGATCGAAACCGACGTGCGCCCAGAACGGTGCAAGATCGGCGTCGAGAGCCTCCAGTCGCACATAGAGCGTGGCGCGCTCGCGCCCGGCCCCGTCGGTCATATAGCCGCGATACGGCATCGAGAGGGACGCAAGCGTTTCTGGCGCATTCAGAAACGTCGTGAAGTCGGATGCCTTTGCCAGGCGCACCGCCGGGTGATCCCACTGTTGCACCTGTAACCAATGGTAATAGGACACGATCCGGTCCCAGGGATTGCGCACGAGGGTGAAGATGAAATAGTCGTCAAACGCCTCACGCGCCACGACACCCTCAATATCCGCAAGCCGGGAATGTTTCCACAACCGACCCTGAGCCGACAGCGATTTGACCCGCGGTCGCCGCTTGACCGCCTTCGGCGTGTCCCCGATCAGAATGTCATCGGCAATGGCACGCGCCTCCAACGCCAGCGACAGCGCCGTCCCCCCGGTTTTGGGAATATGAACAAAGATATAGGAGCGGCCGGATGAGATAATCATGGCACCACTTTATACGGTTTTTTCAGTATCTGAATCCCGAAATGCGAAAACACCCCTCAATCCCTGACAAAGCTATGGTGGTTTTACATCCCACTTGAGTCGCAGTGATTGTCGCCCCTGACAATCCACGATAGATTGGCGGCAATAGATATAATGAAAGAGCAGCTCGCGCATGATCGCGCTCACCGAATTCGACCGGCTCGAAGCCAGCGCCCTGTGGCGACCCGAGGGAGACAGCCAGCGGGTCGAGGTGATTGTGTCCGTCGGCGAAGCGACGCTGACCCTGTCTGACATCACGGGCCGTGCGTTGACCCATTGGTCTTTGCCTGCGGTCATCCGGGTCTCGCCTCCCGGCGAACGCCCTGTCACCTTTGCCCCGGCCCCTGACACAGATGAACAGGTCGAGATCGACGATGAGCTGATGATTGAGGCCATCGGACGCATCCACCGCGCCATTGATCGCGCCCGCCCGCATCCCGGTCGGCTGCGCGGCGCGATCTATGTCGGCGTTGCTCTGGCCGCCCTCGGACTGGCACTGTTTTGGTTACCCGGCGCGCTCATTCGACAAACCGTGTCCATCGTGCCAACTGTGACTCGGGCCGAAATTGGCGCCGGACTTTTGGACCGCATCCAACGTCTCTCCGGCGCACCCTGCGACACCGCCCATGGCGCGCGCGCACTCGAACGCCTGAAAACCCGGCTGTTTCCCAAGGGGGGCGGGCAAATCGTGGTGGTGACCAGCGGTGTGGCCGTGTCTCAACATCTGCCCGGCGGCATCCTGCTTTTGAACCGCGCCTTGGTCGAGGATCACGAAGACCCGGATGTTGTGGCCGGCTATGTGCTTGCGGAATTGGAACGCGCCGCCGAACACGATCCGCTGGATCGGCTGTTGCATGAGGCGGGCTTGATGGCCTCGATCCGGCTTTTGACCACCGGACATCTGTCGGAAGAAGTGCTTGACGCTCATGCCGAAAGCCTGTTGACCGCGCCGTCGGCGGACCCTGACATGGACCGGCTCATCGCGCAATTCGCCCGCACCCAGGTCCATAGTGCGCCCTACGCCTATGCGCTCGACATCACGGGAGAAACCGTGCTGCCGCTGATCGAAGCGGACGGCGTTCAGATCACCGAGACCCGCCCCGTCTTGTCCGATGGCGACTGGGTTGCACTGCAAGGGGTTTGTGGCGGTTAACGCAGTGTCACATGGGGTTAATTCCCTGTCGCATAACCCGTTAACAGCCCGTCACAAAAGAAAACCCCCGCCAAATGCGGGGGATTCTTTTATTTTTATTATTGTTCTGCCTCGTTAACTCAACGCTATTTGCGTGCGAATGCGTCCCCATAGCCAGCCCCGCGGACCGACGCTAAAGCGGACATGGTTTGTTCAGGCCGGGCAAATGGACCGGCCAAAACAATCTTAAGGGGCTTGCCGTTGCGCGTTAAGACTTGCGACGAAACGGGGAAACCCATGGACGACAAACGCGCGATTGAGCGTTTGGCGTTTTCAGGCACACCAAATGTACCAACTTGAACGTAACGCAAACCGGGCTGAACAGCTTGCCCCGGCGCTCGTGCCGCCGGTATCCGGGTTGGCACCTCGGATTTGGTCGACACACGGGCCGGAGCCTCATAGACTGGCGCGGCTGGAGCGCGCGCCACTTGTGCCGTGGTTTTGGATTTGAATGGCGATCCGAACAGCCATTCCCAGAATGTCTTTTTGCGCGGCGCATAAAGATCATAAGCTGGAGTGGTTTGGGTCCAGATTTGCGCCATCTGAAGATCGCCGCGCGCGGTGATCGGCCCGCGATAAGGATTTAAACGCCCGTCACTCCATGCTTGCGTATACCCGGCGGGCAATGTCATTGGCACGGGCTGCGGCAAAGCATAGGGGTCAATCCCCGCCGCGCGCGCCACTTGCACCGTATTGGAATTTTGGGTCGACAGGCGGGTTGCAGTCCGGTTCTGAATATAGGCTGACGGATGCTGAGCCTGCGGACCACAGCGCACGGCATAACGCCCGCCCGTATTCATATATTGCGCCGCATTGCCGCTCAGACCCGCACATTGCGTAGCCATCATATCGGGTGCTGCACTGGTCATCATCATCGGCGCTTGCACCGCAGCTACATAGGTCGGTGTCGGGGCCACCATGACCGGGGCTTTCTTCACCGGGATGCGCACCAATGTCGGCTCGGTCAGGGTCCTGCGACTGCCATCTGCGGTCCGCACCGTCACGCCCGCAGGCAGACGTTTGAGGATATATTCGACTCCGCCCGTGTCACATCGCAACTCACCGCCGGACATGGTCGCCACGCAGCCGCGATCCCCAACAGCTTTGCCAATCAACCGATCCAGCGACGGCAAAGATGGTGCTTGCACAGTTTGCGCCACGGATAAGGGCGCAGGGACAGCCGCGGTCGGGACCGTTTTGGGCGGGGTCGCTCTGGACGGGACTGCGGTCGTCGCCATGGCCACAGGCGTCGTGGGTTTCACCAGTGTCTTGGGCGCGGCAGGTTTTATGGGGGTCGCTGCGGCAACTTGGGTCTGTGCCGGTGCCTCAACCGGATCAGGGATCACCGGCAGCTTGTTCGTGACTGACTCAAATGTCGGCTTGAACCCGCAAAGCACGCGACGATCCCGGCTGACGCGGGGCACCCATTGCACCCCACCACCATATCCGGCGCGCACATAGACACAGCCGCGACTGTCGACATACTGCGTACCCTTAAAGGAGGTCGGTGGAAACTCCGCAGGCTCATCCGCAGTATAGAGCGCCTTTGCCTCGGCACCCCAAACGCCAAGGCTCGCCCCACCCAACATCGCGATCAGCGCCGCGCCGGAAATCGTTCTCAAAGCCTGCATTATCTGGCCCCACACAAGATATTGTGTACAGCCTACCCTAGAAGTGATTCGCTGTTAAGGGGGGAAATCGCTTATTTTGTGCCAAACATGCGATCGCCCGCATCCCCTAGCCCAGGAACAATATATCCATGGTCATTGAGGCATTCATCTACAGCCGCTGTCACGATCGGCACGTCTGGATGCGCCTCTTTCATGCGCTTGATGCCCTCAGGCGCTGCCAAAAGGCACAGAAACCGGATATTCGTCGCCCCGGCCGCTTTCAATTTGTCAATCGCAGCCACAGAAGAATTGCCCGTCGCCAACATCGGATCGACTGCAATCACCAAACGATCACCCAAATCTTCGGGCACTTTGAAATAATATTCGACCGGCTGAAGCGTCTTCTCATCACGATAGAGCCCCACAAAGCCCACACGCGCCGAGGGGATCAGTTCCAGGATGCCATCCATCAACCCATTGCCCGCCCGCAGGATCGAAATCAGCGCCAGCTTTTTACCATCCAGCGTTGGCGCGTCCATCTCCATCACCGGGGTCTGGATCGTCTTGGTTGTCATCTCCAATTCGCGCGTGACCTCATAGGCCAAAAGCAAGGAAATCTCGCGCAACAACTGCCGAAATCCCGCCGTCGACGTGTCCTTGTCGCGCATGATGGTGAGTTTGTGCTGAACAAGCGGATGGGTCACAACGGTCAGATGATCAAGCATTGGTTTGCTCCAGTTTTTTAGCAACGACCTCTCGGGTCGTGTCATCACAAAAGGCCGCCGCAAGCGCAACCTTATTCAACTCCATGAAATCCTCGGCCTCCCAACCAAAGGTCTCAGACAAACGGTCAAATTCACGCCGCATCGTGGTGTGGAAAAACGGCGGGTCATCGGTGGAAATGGTGACTTTCACGCCGCGTTTGCGCAGCTCGGATATGGGATGATCCGACCATGCCGGATAGACGCCAAGCACCACATTGGACCCCGGACAGACCTCCAAAACAATGCCCGCTTCGGCAATCTCATCGACGAGCGCCAAATCTTCGATGGCACGCACACCGTGGCCGATACGTTCGACTTTGAGATCACGAATGGCGTCGCGGACGCTGTCCGGCCCGCCCCACTCGCCGGCATGGGATGTGAGCCGCAGCCCCGCCTCGCGCGCCATGTCAAAGGCATAGGTAAAATCACCCTGTGTACCCATCGCCTCGTCGCCACCCATGCCAAAGCCGGTGACAAATCCGCCAACGGTTTCCGCCGCACAGAGTGCAGTTTTCTTGGCTTGATCCGGGCCGAAATGGCGCACACAGGTCGGAATCGCGCGCATCACGATCCCCGCCTCTCGCTCCATTTCATCGGCAGCCTGCCCGATCGCCGCAACATAATCCCGCCACGCGCCCACATCGCCACCACCGCAAAAATCCGGGGCCAGAAAGCTTTCGGTGTAGATCACATTGGAGGCCGCGCTTTCCTCAAGCACAGCGCGGGTCAGGCGGTAGTAATCCTGCGGCGTCTTTAACACCGACGTCGCCGCTTCATAGACTTTGAGAAAATCCCAAAAGTCTTTGTATTTATAGGCCCCTTTTTCATCAAAAATCCCCGAAAGATCGGCCTTTTTCTCCGCCGCCAAGCCGCGAATGAACGCGGGTGGGGCGGCGCCTTCGAGATGCATATGCAACTCAATTTTGGGCAGATCAGAGACGCTCATAGAAAACTCCTTCCGGGGCCTTGGGCGGCGATGCCCAGATGCTCGGCAAGAGAGGCCGCCACATCGGTAAATGCCACAGGGCCAATAGGTTTCACCCCCAAACCATAGCCCAATACCGGCACCTGTTCACGGGTGTGATCTGTGCCGGGCCAGGTCGGGTCATTGCCGTGATCGGCGGTAAAAATCAAAAGATCTCCCGGACGCGCGCGCTCATAGAGCCGCGCCATTTGGGCGTCGAACCATTCAAGATGGCGGGCATAGCCGGAGACATCGCGACGATGACCATAAAGACTGTCGAATTCGACGAAATTGGCAAAGGTAAACGACCCGTCGGGGGCCTCCTCCATCACATCGCACAGATGATCAAACAGCACCGCATCCGTGCCTTTGCGAACCTCATCAATGCCCTGCATAGAGAAAATGTCTCCAATCTTTCCAATCGCATAAACGGACCGACCCGCCGCTTTCGCCCAATCGCAAATCGTCGGGGCGGGCGGAGCTATCGCGTAATCATGACGGTTTCCGGTGCGTGAAAACCCATCTTTGACTGTGCCGACAAAGGGACGGGCGATGACCCGGCCCACCTTCATTTTATGCAGGACCGGGGCGATGTCCTGGCACAGTTTCAAAAGTCGATCGAGGCCAAAATGCGCTTCGTGGGCGGCAATTTGAAACACGCTATCGGCGGAGGTGTAGCAAATCGGCCATCCGGTCTTGATGTGCTGTGCGCCCCATTCTTTGATCACCTCGGTGCCCGAGGCATGACAATTGGCCAATGTGCCGCCCGCGCCGCAAAGCTCTGCCACCTGATCCATCAGATCCTGTGGAAAAGATGGCAGGGTCGGCGGGAAATAATGCCAGTCCCACGGCACCGGAACCCCGGCCAATTCCCAATGGCCCGAGGGGGTGTCTTTGCCCGGCGAGACCTCTGCGGCAACGCCGTAAAGCCCCTCCGGCATGGCGGTCAGACCGGGAGCCGGATCAGAGGTGGCGTGACCCATTGCGGCCCCAAGCCCAAGCGCATCGAGATGCGGGATATGAAGCGGGCCTGAGCGCCCCTCTTCGGCGCGGCCCGCGGCGCAGGCGGTCGCAATATGGGCGATTGTATTGGCACCTTCATCGGGCAAATCGCCGTTGAAAAACGCACCTGCATCCGGCGCGCCGCCAAGGCCGACGGAATCCATCACAATCAAAAATGCACGCGTCATGCTGTTACCTTTTCATATACCAATGGCGGCTCATCGGGCGCCTCGTCCACGATCGGGATCGCGGCGCGGATCGCGGCTTCGGCCCGGTCGGCTTCCTCAGGCGAACGCGCGTGAATCGTTGCGATCAACGCATCCTCGACCATCTCATCGCCGATCAAACAGCAATTGGAAATGCCCACAGCCGGGTCGATTTTTTCGCCCCCCTGAAGTCGCCCACCGCCCAAATGCACCACAGCCATGCCCAACGCATGACCATCCATTGTGCCGACAAAACCGGATTTCAGAGCCGCAACATCACGCACAATCGGTGCCGACGGCAGGCGGTCGCGCCAATGATCTACGAAATCGGACGGCCCGCCCAGTTCAGCAATCATGCGGCCAAACCGTTCGGCGGCGGAGCCATCGGTCAACGTGTCGCGCACCGCCCAAGTGGCTTGATCAACATCGTCCGCCAACCCCGCCAACGCCAACAATTCCCCGCCCAACGCGCAGGTGACATCACATAGGATATTGTCCACCTCGCCCGAGGTCATGGCCTCCATCACCGCCATAAGTTCCAAAGCGTTGCCCATCTCCGGGCAAAGCGGTTGGTTCATATCGGTGATCAGGGCGGAGGTTTTGCACCCTGCCCCATTGGCCGTGGTCACAAGGCTTTGCGCCAAAGCCCGCGCATCCTCTGGCGTTTTCATAAATGCGCCGGAACCACATTTGACGTCCAACACCAAGGCATCCAACCCGGCAGCGAGTTTTTTCGAAAGGATCGAGGCGGTGATCAGGTCGATACTTTCGACCGTGCCGGTGACATCGCGAATGGCGTAAAGCCGTTTGTCAGCGGGGGCGATCGACCCGGTGGCGGAGACCACGGCACAGCCAACCCGTTCGACGATCTGATGAAACCGCGCGTCTGAGACCTCGGTCTTGAGGCCCGGAATGGCTTCAAGTTTGTCCAATGTGCCGCCGGTGTGGCCAAGGCCCCGGCCCGACACCATCGGCACATAGGCCCCCAAAGCGGCCAAGGCGGGGGCGAGCAATAAGGAAACGCAATCGCCAACGCCGCCAGTCGAATGTTTGTCGATTGCAGGTGCCGGCAAATCCCATTTCATCACCGCACCACTGTCACGCATCGCAAGTGTCAAAGCCACCCGTTCGGGATCGGACATGCCGTTCAACAACGCGGCCATGGCGAAGGCCCCGGCCTGGGCATCGGTGACCGCGCCAGAGGCCAGACCTTGGGCAAACCAAGCCAGCTCCTCTTGGGTCAGGACCCGTTTCTTCCGATCTTCCCGCAGCTTTTCGATCACTTGGCGCGCGTCCATCAGTTTCATTCCATATAATCGGGAGTGAAGGCACCGGGCAAAAGCTGCTCGACGGTCATGGTCAACACTTTGCCGGACATGGATCCCATGGTAACCGTCACCGACGGATCGGCAAATTCGCGCAGCTTTTGGCGGCAACCACCGCAGGGCGGCGTGGGCTCTTGGCTTGATCCGATCACGGCGACCTCTGTGATCACCGTTTCGCCCCCCGCGATCATCGCGGCAATGGCTCCGGCTTCGGCACAGGTGCCTTCCGGGTAAGCGGCGTTTTCGACGTTCACGCCGGTGAACACCGCGCCCGAAGGCGTACGGATCGCCGCGCCAACTTTGAAGTTTGAATAGGGCGCATAGGCCATTTCGCGGATTTTGGTGGCGTCTTCGAGCAGGGTCATTGCAAAACGGGACCTTATTTTGGCGATATATGGTGACATTTTTTAAAGCTTGGTCAAGATTGCGCGCCTGTACCACAAGATGCAAGTGGGATGCGCCTGCGGCGGGTGCGCATCGTGCAATTTGCCCCCGATCTGCGGAAAAGCGCCGCAAAGAGGTGTAATGTTTGCGCTAACGTCACCAATCTTTGCACTTCGTCAATCAAACACCTCTTGCGTGAAACCCTGTGCCGGGCGTAGACGCAGAGAACAGCATGATGTGACGTTGGGTCACAGTATTTAGTTTAATACTAAACTACATCAAAACCCAAAACGCCGAACCAGACGATCAAGATGCAGGAAGGGAAATGCCAATGACCTCGGACACCCGCACGGAGACCCGCAACAACAGCCTGAGACAGGCGGCTTTGGACTATCACGAGTTCCCAAAGCCGGGGAAATTGGAAATCCGAGCGACCAAACCGATGGCCAATGGCCGCGATCTGGCGCGCGCCTATAGCCCCGGCGTGGCCGAAGCCTGCTTGGAAATTAAGGCCGATCCCTCCACCGCCTCGCGCTACACCTCGCGCGGCAATCTTGTCGCTGTGGTCACCAATGGCACCGCCGTTCTGGGTCTTGGCAACATCGGCCCCGCCGCCGCCAAGCCAGTGATGGAGGGCAAAGCGGTCCTGTTCAAAAAATTCGCCAACATCGACTGTTTCGACATTGAGCTGGATGAATCTGACCCGGTGAAACTGGCCGAAATCGTCTGCGCACTGGAGCCGACCTTTGGCGCGATCAACCTTGAAGACATCAAAGCGCCGGATTGCTTTATCGTTGAACAATTGTGTCGCGAGAAGATGAACATCCCGGTGTTTCACGACGACCAACATGGCACGGCCATCGTCGTCGGCGCCGCCGCGACCAATGCGTTGCGGGTCACCAACAAAAAATTCGAAGACATCAAAGTGGTCTCAACCGGCGGCGGTGCAGCCGGGATTGCTTGTCTGAATATGCTTTTAAAACTGGGTCTTAAGCGCGAAAACGTTTGGCTGTGCGACATTGCGGGCCTTGTTTATGAGGGCCGCACCGAAGAGATGACACCGCAAAAGGCCGCCTTCGCGCAAAAGACCGACCTGCGCACGCTGGATGATGTGATCGAGGGCGCGGACCTGTTTCTTGGCCTCTCCGGCCCCGGCGTATTGAAACCCGAAATGGTCGCCAAAATGGCGCGCCAGCCGATTGTGTTTGCGCTGGCCAACCCGACCCCGGAAATCCACCCCGACGAGGTCAAAAAGGTTGCGCCCGACGCGATCATCGCCACCGGGCGTTCGGATTATCCCAACCAAGTCAACAACGTGCTGTGTTTCCCGTTCATCTTTCGCGGTGCGCTTGATGTGGCGGCAACTGAGATCAACGACGCGATGCAAATTGCTTGCATCGAAGGCATCGCCGCCCTCGCCCGCGCCACAACCAGCGCCGAAGCTGCCGCTGCCTATCAAGACGAGCGGATGGAATTTGGCCCGGAATATCTGATCCCAAAACCGTTCGACCCGCGCCTGATGGGCGTTGTCGCCTCCGCCGTGGCCAAGGCCGCGATGGAAAGCGGCGTGGCAACCAAACCCGTGCCGGACATGAAGGCCTACAAGGACGCGTTGGATCATTCGGTGTTCAAATCGGCGCTGATCATGCGCCCGGTCTTTGCCGCCGCCTCGCAGGCCGAACGCCGCATCGCCTTTGCCGAGGGCGAGGATGACCGCGTGCTGCGCGCCGCCCAAGCGATGATCGAGGAAACCACTGACAAACCGATCCTGATCGGCCGTCCCGAAGTGATCGCGGTGCGCGCCGAACGGGCCGGTCTGAAAATCCGCCCCGGCGTGGATTTCGAGATCGTGAACCCGGAAAACGACAGCCGCTACAAACAATATTGGCAGGCCTATCACAAACTGATGGAGCGCAAGGGTGTGACTCCAGATCTGGCCAAGGCGATCATGCGCACCAACACCACCGCGATTGGTGCGATCATGGTGCATCAGGACCACGCAGACAGCATGATTTGCGGCACCTTTGGACAATACCTGTGGCACCTGAACTACGTGACACAGATTCTCGGCACCAAGGAACATCAACCTGTGGGGGCGCTCTCGCTGATGATCCTCGAAGACGGGCCGCTGTTCATCGCTGATACCCATGTCCACACGGAGCCGACGCCGGAACAGATCGCCAAAACGGTCATCGCCACCGCGCGTCACGTCCGCCGCTTTGGCATTGAACCCAACATTGCGCTGTGTTCGCATTCGGAATTCGGCAACCTGCAATGCACGACCGGGCGGCACATGCGCGAGGCGCTTGAGATCCTCGACAGCGAACCGCGCGACTTTATTTACGAAGGCGAAATGCACATCGACAGCGCTCTGACCCCGGATTTGCGCGCCCGCAACTTCCCGCATTCACGCCTTGAGGGCCCGGCCAACGCACTGATCTTTGCGATTGCGGATGCGGCCTCTGGCGTGCGCAACATTTTGAAAACCAAGGGCGGCGGGTTGGAAGTGGGTCCGATCTTGATGGGCATGGCCAACCGCGCCCATATCGTGACCCCCTCGATCACCCCGCGCGGGCTTTTGAACATGTCCGCCATGGCGGGTACGCCGGTGGCGCATTACGGGTAAGCTGCCGCAGGAGACAGCTTTGACATCCGCTGTTACTTTTGCAAACCGCCCCGACACGTTCGGGGCGGTTTTCGTTTGCAATACGATGACCCAAATCAAAACTTTGCAAACCACTTTTATATAGGAGTTTGCGAAATTTATGTAAACTTTTTCAACTGGGTCTGCTAACAACAGCCCCGGAGCGGGCATGCCCATCTGCCCGAAGCGGGCATTGCCCCTGTGCGTGACGCCAGTGACATTCCATCGCAGCCCAACTGCCTTGTAAGGAATCGCCCACAGCGCCATTCACGCCGTGTCAGCGAGGAGGACGCAAAGTGGCATACAAAGATATTTATGACGGCTGGAAAGCAGACCCAGAGGCCTTTTGGATGCAGGCGGCCGAAGAGGTGCATTGGTACAAAAAACCATCCAAAGCCCTCTTTGACGAAAACGCACCGATTTACGAATGGTTCTCGGATGGCCTGACCAACACCTGCTACAACGCAGTGGACCGTCATGTGGAGGCCGGTCGCGGCGATGAGATCGCGATCATGCACGAAAGCCCGATCACCCACGCAACCAAGGGCATCACCTATAAAGAGCTTCAGGCGCGCGTGTCCTCGCTTGCGGGTGCGCTTAAAATGCGTGGTGTGGAAAAGGGCGATCGCGTCATCATTTACATGCCGATGATCCCCGAAGCGCTTGAGGCGATGTTGGCCTGTGCCCGCATTGGTGCGGTACATTCGGTGGTGTTTGGCGGCTTTGCGGCGCATGAATTGGCGGTGCGGATTGATGACTGTACGCCCAAGGCGATCATTGCCGCCTCTTGTGGTTTGGAGCCGAACCGCGTGGTCCATTACAAACCGCTTCTGGACAAAGCCATTGATATGGCCGAACACAAACCTGAATTCTGCGTGATCTTCCAACGCGAACAAGAGGTGGCCAAACTGATCGACGGTCGCGATTTTTCGTGGCACGGCTTCCAATACGGCGTCAAACCCGCCGACTGTGTGCCCGTCGAGGGCAACCATCCGGCCTATATCCTTTATACCTCCGGCACCACGGGACAGCCCAAAGGCGTTGTGCGCGCCACGGGCGGGCATCTTGTGGCGCTCAATTGGACGATGAAGAACATCTACAACATCGAGGCGGGGGATCGGTTCTGGGCCGCCTCCGATGTGGGCTGGGTCGTCGGCCACAGCTATATTTGCTACGGCCCACTGATCAAGGGCGCACAAACCATTGTGTTTGAAGGTAAACCAATCGGCACGCCCCATGCGGGCGTGTTCTGGCGGATCATTCAAAACCAACGGGTGAAATCGTTCTTTACCGCACCGACTGCCCTGCGCGCGATCAAACGCGAAGACCCGAATGGCGACTGGATCAAGCGCTACAAGCTGCATGATCTTCAGGCGATCTTTCTGGCGGGCGAACGGGCCGACCCGGACACGATCAAATGGGCGCAGGAAAAATTCGGCGTGCCGGTGATTGACCACTGGTGGCAGACCGAAACCGGCTGGGCGATTGCCGCCAACCCGCTTGGGATCGAAGAGCTTCCGGTCAAGATCGGCTCACCCTCTGTGGCCATGCCGGGCTATGAGATCGAAATTCTCGACGAAGCCGGGCATCCAGTCAAAGACGGCGACCTTGGCGCTATCGCGATCAAATTGCCACTCCCGCCGGGGACTTTGCAAAACCTGTGGAATGCCGAGGAGCGGTACAAAAAATCCTATCTCACCACCTTCCCGGGCTATTACGAAACGGGTGATGCCGGGATCAAGGATGCGGACGGCTATGTCTACATCATGGCGCGCACCGATGACGTGATCAACGTCGCCGGGCACCGCCTGTCCACTGGCGCGATGGAGGAAGTGCTGTCCAACCACCCGGATGTGGCCGAATGTGCCGTCATCGGCGTGGCGGATCAGCTTAAGGGCCAATCTCCGCTGGGCTTTTTGTGCCTGAACTCCGGCTGCACCAAGGATCACGCCACCATCGTCAAAGAGGTCGTCACGGCAGTCCGCAATGAAATCGGCCCGGTGGCCGCATTCAAATTGGCCTGCGTCGTTGATCGTCTGCCGAAAACCCGGTCGGGCAAAATCCTGCGCGGGACGATGGTCAAGATTGCGGACAACCAACCCTATAAAATGCCTGCGACCATCGACGACCCGGCCATTTTGGACGAAATCAAACTGGCGCTTCAGGGACTTGGATACGCCAAAGGGTAAATTTTAAGCAAAAAGGGCTGTCCCAATCCCTTCCGTTGGTTAACAAATTACTAATCGACGGATAAAACACGCTGAAACGCGGCCTCCATCGGGCCGCGTTTTCTGTGTCATGAGTCTGTATCGTAAGAGTTTAACTGGGGGTGAGAGTGACTGAGCGAGGCCAAAAAAGCCAAAACCTGTTGATCGAAGACGCCGGCCGCATTTCCCTTTTGTCCCATGACATTCGGTCAACCTTTGCCGAATTGCACAGCGGCCTCTCGACCCTAGATCACATCGACCTCCCCCCGCATTTCAAAGGCGACATCCAGCATCTGCTTGCAACAGGGGCGCATTTGGGGCGGTTGCTGGATGAGGTGGCAGGCCTTGTGTTTCACGACCACACACAGCGCCCCGCCACGCGCCTCATGGTCAACCCACGCGCCATCCTGACAAAACTTGCACAGAGATGGCAGCGGATCACCACGCGGTTTGGCAGCACGCTGTGCCTCGAAGGGCTGGAGATCATGCCCACCCGCGCGGATTGGGATATGTTGTCGCTCGAGCGTGTCCTGTCCAACCTTGTGTCCAACGCACTGCACCATGCGGGCCCGGGCCAGATTTCTCTGCACGTGTCACGACAGGCCTCAGAGGGCAGCGATGACATCATAGTGCGGGTCTGCGACACGGGTCCCGGCTTTCCTCCGCATATTCTCACCGGCCACGATGGCCGCGCGCCCATCCCGATCGGGTCCGGCGAACCGGGTTCCGGCTATGGGTTATATGTGGCCCGTGAAGCCGTGCACCGCCTTGGTGGAAACTTGACGCTTCGCAATCTCCCCGAGGCGGGGGCGGAAGCCAGTTTGGTGTTGCCGATCCGTACGGATCACTGGTCAGAGGCCGATCATGTGCCGCCAAGGCCGCCGTCCTCCATACTGCGTCCCTACACAGCGCTTTTGGTCGAAGACAGCGCCAGCCTGCGCCTGGCAATGCATCACACTCTTGAGACGCTCGGCCTCACCGTAGTCGAGGCCGAAGACGGGGCCGAAGCGCTTGACCTTCTCTCCGCCCCGGACGTGACAATCGACATTGTTTTCCTCGATATCGAACTGCCGCTTGTGTCGGGTCCACAGGTGCTTGAAACCTTGAAAAACCGCGGCCTGACACCGCCACCGGTCATCGCCGTGACATCGCATGTGTTTGACGTGAATATGCAGGCCATCCGGGGCACGGGCATAAAGGGCATCCTGCCAAAGCCCTTTCCCTCGCAAACAGAAGTCCTTCACGTCACCTGTCGCGCGCTCAATGTGCCCCTGCCCAACACAGAAATCAAACCCGCCGCGCAGCCGGCGCACCATACACCACCCAGCCTACAGGAGCTAGTCACACGGCTGCCCAGAGCCGTTGCCGAAAATGTGCTGATTCACTTATCCGCCGATCTGGACCACTACCTAAGCCTCGCGGTCACCGCCATAGAGGGAGAGCGGTCCCCTAAATCTCAAGCGACCTTGAGACTGGCGACCCACACCCTATCTGGCCTCTTTGCAACCTCTTATTCCACCTCGGCCCAAGACCGGGCACGTCACCTGTCAGAACACTCCGATTCAATGTCAGATACGGAAATCATTGCGATCTTGGCGAGGCTCCGCCAAACTGCCTCAGATATTCAAAAATCCATTCACCTACTCATACATAGCGAGACGGACACAAATGTCCCAAAAACCAATTTTAATCGTTGATGATGTCGACACGCACCTGACCCTGTTCACGGCCACTCTTGAGGCGGCGGGTTACACCGTTCTGTCTGCGCGCAGCCGCGCCGAAGCACTCGCCTTGTCGGCCACAACGGCCCCGGGGATCGCTCTTGTTGATCTGGTCTTGCCGGACGGAGACGGGATTGAACTTATCAAAACCCTGAAAGACCGCGATCCGTCCATCAAACTGATCGCCATCACAGCCTTTGCCTCTGTTGATCGCGCCGTCTCGGCCATGCGCAACGGGGCGACGGATTTTCTCGTCAAGCCGATCGAACCTGAACACCTCAAGACCACCATCACCAACACGCTGGCCGGGCGCAGCATTGGGCAGTATGTGCAGCCCTATCCCGCCGATGAGGTAGAAACCGACGGGCTGATCGGGTCTTCGGATCTCATGCAGGACATTTATAGCACAATCCGTGCCGTGGCCGGATCAGCGGCCAGCGTGTTTATCACCGGGGAAAATGGCACGGGCAAAGTCAAAGCCGCCGCCGCAATCCACGACCAGTCCGGTTACAAAGACGGTGCCTTCGTCAAACTGGATTGTTCCACCGCCGCCCCGAACACAATCGAAGCCGAATTGCTGGGCCATATTGCTATGCCGGGCGCGCCGGAGAAGATTGGCGTGGCAGAGTTGGCCAATGGCGGCACCTTGTTGTTGGATGAAATCTGTACCCTGTCCTTACCTATGCAGGCCCGGCTTTTGAACATGTTGCAAAGCGGAGTGATCACCCCAATCGGCACGACCTCTGGACGCCCCGCCGAGTTTCGCCTGATTTGCACCAGCACCGTCGATCCGCGCACCGAAGTGCAGGCCGGGCGCTTTCGGGCCGATCTGTTTTATCGGCTGAACGTCGTGCCGATCCACCTGCCGCCTTTGCGCGCCCGTGGTCTCGATGTGGTGGAAATTGCCGAGACCGAGCTGGATCGGCTCTGTGCCCGTGAGGAACGGGAATTCCGAACCCTCTCAACCGAAGTCAAAGCGATTTTTCTGGATCATGCTTGGCCGGGAAACATTCGCGAATTGATGAACGTGTTGTGGAATGTCATCGTGTTGCATGACGGTCCGGTAGTCAATGTGCCTGATCTGCCGCCCTATTTGCGCGGGGCGCCACGGGTACAAAGAACGCCCAATCCCGGTGGCGCATCGCAAGCCCCCGCAAACCCATTTGCCGGAAAAACCTTGGCGGAAATCGAACGCAACGCCGTTGAGGCCGCAATTTCGCATGCGGGAGGCTCCATTCCTACGGCGGCGCGTGCGCTTGGCGTCTCGCCTTCCACGCTGTACCGAAAGTTGGAAGGGTGGGGGCGCCCCGCCCGAGGCGGTCGCAAATTTTAGAATGCGCGCCGCATTTACACGAATTGTTCGCGCAAAAGCCGCTCTTCCAACCCGTGCCCCGGATCAAACTGAATCCGGTGGCGCACATTTGGTTCAGAGGCAATTTCGACCCAGACCACATTGGCGGAATGGCGGCTGTCGGCATCGGCCATAACCGGACGTTTTTGCGGCTCCAACACGTCAAAGCGGACCTTTGCGCTTTTGGGCAACAAGGCTCCGCGCCACCGACGGGGGCGAAATGCCGCCATCGCGGTCAGTGCCAAAACATCCGATCCAATCGGCAATATCGGCCCGCGTGCGGAATAGTTATAGGCGGTCGACCCGGCAGGCGTCGAGACAAGGACACCGTCACAGACCAGCTCATCCATCCGCACCTTACCGTCGATGGACACCCGCAACTTGGCCGCCTGCGGTCCGGCGCGCAACAAAGAGACCTCGTTGATCGCAAGTGCGGTATGTTCCACCCCATCGGCATCTGCGGCCACCATCGAGAGCGGGTTGATCACCTCTTCCTCGGCCGCCAGCAAACGTTCGACCAAATTGTCATCCTGGAACTCGTTCATCAAAAATCCGACCGTGCCGCAATTCATGCCGTAGACCGGCGTGTCGAGATGCATGGTCCCATGCAGCGTCTGAAGCATGAACCCATCACCGCCAAGCGCCACGATCACATCCGCCTCCTCCAGAGGAACGGAGGCATAGCGCGCCTGCAACCGCTCAAGAGCACGCTGCGCGATTTGGGCATCGCTGGCCGCAAAGGCAATTTTGACCATCTGTGGGACTTCTTTTTGTCTGACGAAGAGGGCGAACCGGTGCGGCCCGTGCCCTTGGTTACCAAAGCCTTAGGCGGAATTCACGCTTTTTCGCACGACATCTCCCGCCAGACCGCACGCGACCAAACGTCCTGATCCCGAGACGCGTGGCGCGGATCGGAAACCCCTGCGCTTTCTCATCGCCCAGATCGCTCATTTCATCATCATTATGCAACGGATGAGGGTTTTCCAAATGTAACAGAATGGCTAATAAACCCGCGACACTCCCACGCTGCCAAGGAGCATGTGCATGACGTCCAATGTCCGCGATTCCGGTTTCTTTACCGAACCCCTGTCCACACGTGACCCCGAACTGTTCGGTTCGATCACCCAAGAGCTTGGCCGTCAGCGCCATGAGATCGAATTGATCGCCTCTGAAAACATCGTCTCCGCTGCGGTGATGGAGGCCCAAGGCTCGGTCCTGACCAATAAATATGCCGAAGGCTATCCGGGCCGTCGCTACTATGGCGGGTGCCAATATGTGGACATCGCCGAGAACCTTGCGCGGGATCGCGCGAAACAGTTGTTTGACGTTAAGTATGTGAACGTACAGCCAAATTCCGGCTCGCAGGCCAACCAAGGCGTGTTCACAGCACTGCTTGAGCCCGGCGACACCATCCTTGGCATGTCCTTGGATGCTGGTGGTCACCTGACCCATGGTGCCAAGCCGAACCAGTCCGGCAAATGGTTCAACGCCATCCAATACGGGGTCCGCAAACAGGACCAGCGCATCGACTATGATCAGGTGCAAGAACTCGCTACAGAACACAAACCCAAGATGATCATCGCTGGCGGCTCCGCCATTCCGCGTCAGGTGGATTTCAAGAAAATGCGCGAGATCGCTGATTCTGTCGGGGCCTATCTGATGGTCGATATGGCGCACTTTGCCGGTCTCGTGGCGGGTGGTCAGCACCCCTCGCCCTTCCCCTATGCCGATGTGGCGACCACCACGACCCACAAAACCCTGCGCGGTCCGCGCGGCGGCATGATCCTGACCAACGATGTCGAAATCGCCAAAAAGGTAAACTCCGCGATCTTCCCCGGCATCCAAGGCGGCCCCTTGATGCATGTGATCGCGGCGAAAGCCGTGGCCTTTGGCGAGGCGCTGCGTCCCGAGTTCAAAGAATACGCCAAACAAGTGATCGTGAATGCCCAGGCGCTGGCCGATCAGTTGATGAAAGGCGGCCTTGATATCGTCACCGGCGGCACCGACACCCATGTGTTGCTGGTCGATCTGCGCCCCAAAGGCGTGAACGGCAAAATCACCGAGGCCGCTTTGGAGCGTGCCCACATCACCTGTAACAAAAACGGTATCCCGTTTGACCCGGAACCGCCGATGATCACCTCTGGTGTACGTCTTGGGACGCCTGCAGGCACCACACGCGGGTTTGGCGAAGCCGAATTCCGCCAGATTGCCGATTGGATCGTCGAAGTGGTCGATGGTCTGGCCACCAATGGCGAAGAGGGTAATGCCGAGGTCGAAGCCGAGGTGAAAGCCAAGGTGGAAGCGCTGTGCGAAAAATTCCCGCTCTATCCGAACCTGTAAGAGCGTTTGGAGTATGATGTCAAAGGGGCCCCGCCGGGCCCCTTTCTGTTTATGTATGAGTAACTGAACATGGCCCAACCGACCCCAAAAGAACGCGCCTTAGGCGATTGGCTGCGCGCCCGCTTGCCGCATGGCGTGAGCGAACTCATCATGTTTGTCGTCAAAATGGGCTGGGCCGCGCTGTTTGGCGGGCTGCTTTTGATCGCAATGATGCTCACCCATAAGCTCTGGCAAGACGACTGGCCCATCGCCCGCTATGACGCGCTTTTGGCCTACGCTTTGAGCCTGCAAATCCTGTTTTTGGTGTTTCGGCTGGAGACCGTGGGCGAGGCCAAGGTCATCCTGCTGTTTCATCTCACCGGCACGGTCATGGAGATTTTCAAACTCCATATGGGCAGTTGGGATTACCCCGGTGCCGGGCTGATCAAAATCGGTGGTGTGCCCCTATTTTCCGGCTTTATGTATGCCTCCGTTGGTAGCTTCATGGCCCGCGCCATTCGCCTCTTTGACATGCGGTTCGCGCCCTACCCGCCCTATTGGGCCTCTCTGCTGTTTGCCGGAGCCATCTATCTGAATTTCTTTACACATCACTTTGGGCCGGACATCCGCCTCGGCCTCTTCATGGCCTCCCTGCTGCTCTATGCCCGCACCCGTGTGTGGTATCGCATTGGCGGTTGGTACTGGATGCCGATGCCTCTCGCCGGGGTGCTGTCCGCCTTTTTCCTTTGGATCGCGGAAAACGTCGGAACCGCCACGAAAATCTGGCTCTACTCCGGCCAAGCGCCTGGTGAGATCGTGCATGTTTCGAAAATGGGATCGTGGTATCTTTTGCTCTATGTCAGCTTTGTCACCGTCACCTTGGTCCAACGTGAGGCGCTTTCACCCGAGCCGTTTAGACCAGACCCTAAATCAGCCCCTAAATCAGACCGCGCCACATCATAACGCCAAGGATCAATCCGCCCGTGACAAAGAGGATAAAGGCCACCGTGGTGATCCAATCGAGGATGCGTATTTTGGCGCGGGCTTTCGGGTCTTGCCGCCTGAGGAAATAGCGCAGCTCCTTAAAGGCCCGGTTCACCTTGGCGTGGTTGATCTGTTGCGCCAATTTCGGATGGGTTTCCAAGGCCATAGCCTCAAGGATCACCTCGCCCTTGCGCCGCGCCCAGCGCGGCAAACGCCGCCCCGCTTTCGTGAACTTGGCCGCAAAGCCATCGCCCAGATGCACACCCATGCGGTCACGCAAAAGCGTGCTCAATTCTTCGGCGCGTTGGGCAATGGATATGGTCATATCGTCGTTTTAAGGGGTTTGACAGGGACCGCCAAGCCGCTATCTGTGGGGCATGCTCAACACCGTTCTCACCGGCCCCAAAACGGACCGCCCGCCCCTTTTGATCGTCCACGGCTTGTTCGGGTCCGCCCGCAACTGGAGCGTCATCGCGAAACGTCTTTCCGATCAACGGCTTGTCCTCTCCGTCGACATGCGCAACCACGGCGACAGCCCGCGATTTGCATCGCAAAGCTACCCGGATATGGCCGCCGATCTGGCCGAAGTCCTGGAGGCGCATATCGATGCCTATGGCCCCTGTCATGTCATGGGGCATTCGATGGGCGGCAAAGCGGCGATGGTGCTGGCGCTGACCCGGCCTGAGCTGCTTAAATCCTTGACTGTCGCGGATATTTCACCCGTCTCTTACAGCCATGACAACACGCCTTTGATCCATGCGATGCGCGGGCTGGACCTCTCACAGGTGGAGAAACGATCCGACGCGGACCGGATGTTGGCGCATGAGATTTTGGACGCGGGTGTGCGCGCGTTTTTGCTACAAAGCCTTGTCGTCAAAGAGAAAAAATGGCTCTTGAATCTGGATGTTCTAGAGGCCGAAATGGGCAAGATCGTCGGGTTTCCCGAGCTGTCCGGTACCTATGACGGCCCTGCGTTCTTCCTCTCCGGTGGCGAAAGCACCTATGTCTCTCGCGATCACAGGGATGCCACCAAAGCCCTGTTCCCGCACGCAAAATTCGCCTCCATTCCCGGCACGGGCCATTGGCTTCACGCCGAGAAACCGCGCGAATTTGAGGCGGCACTGCGGGCGTGGATGGAGGCCATCGACGCGCGTTGATCGCGGATCAAACGCGCCGGTCAAAACGCTGTGGTCAAAACTCTTCGGTGATCTTTTTCGAAATGATCCAAGTCACTGGAATCGCTATAACAAACCCGATGGCTGCGGCGATCAGGATCGGTTGCAACGTGTCCTTGCCAATGGTCAAAGCCACGACAATGGCGACGCCCATCAAGGTTGTGGAAATCAGCGAAAACAGGATGCCAGCAAGGCGGGTCATGGGGTCTCTCCCTAAAAGTCGATCGCGCATGTTGGAAAATAAGGCATTTTTGCAATACTGCTTTGATCTGAGACAAACGCCACCCTGCGCGGGAGTTTGCGCATCGGTTCGACATCCCTCTGCATCGCCCTAGATATGTAGGACCTGACATTTAAATGGAGTGACCCATGACACGCGCCCTCATGATCGGATTGTGCCTTTTGGCCCTCGCCGCCTGCGAAACCATCGAAGGCGCAGGTCAAGACCTGTCCAAAGCCGGCAATGCGATTGCGCAAGAAAGCCGTGAGGTGCAGTCGGGGATGTGATCTCTGACAGGAGATGAGTGAGACAGCGCTCGCCGTTTGGTGGGCGTTTTTTTGTTTTGGTAATGTGACGGTGATGATGTCCCGCCGAGGTCAGCGCGCGATCCGGGGTGGGTGCGAAAGCGCCCGCCCATGGGGCGGGTCGGGCGCTGGCCGACTGTGTCGGCCTCTAGTTGACAACCAATATCAAGCTTACATCAGATCGTGATGTGAATTTTCATGGAGGCGAATTATTGGAAAATAAAAAAGCAGAACGAGTTTTGGAAGAGTTATTACCGAGAGAACTGCTTTATGACCTCGGCCTATATATTCAGACCTGCGCCCACATCGAATTGTATATCTGCGCTTTAATCTGTGAAATGGAGGATCTTAAAATACATTCCGACACTTGGATTGAGCGTCACGTTGGGCTCAGAAAAATGCCAACAGAATCACTTTTGAAAGCACTGCGCCGAACTGGGGAAAGCGCCACGCATAAGGACATGATACCCCGAGATCAATTTAACGAGTTGGTCGACTGGCTCTTACAATATGTATCAAATCGCCACATTGCAGTACACGGAGCATTTTTTAAGACGCCGGAAAACGAATTTCGCGTCAATTACTGGCATCTTGATAAAAGCCAAACGCCCCACGTTCGGCAAATTGAGCAGACCGTCATTACGCACGATTTAGCACACGACCTCATTAGCGATGCTGACCGCATTCTGCGTATTCTCTTTGGAGTATTAAAGACACTCAGAGCTGTGGGACAGGCCTCATCAACTTGCTGAAGATCGCGCATATCCGCGACACCACAAACTGACACTACCACCGCACTGGTGCTGTCCTGCACCGTCCCGGTTCTCAAAAAGCGCCACGCACTTTCGTCACGCTTTGGGCTACGCCCAAAGACGTGACTTAGTCATCCATCTTCAACGCGTTAATAAACGCTTCCTGTGGAATCTCCACTTTCCCGAACTGGCGCATCTTCTTCTTACCGGCCTTCTGCTTCTCCAGAAGTTTCTTCTTCCGGGTCGCATCGCCGCCGTAACATTTCGCGGTCACGTCTTTGCGCATCGCGGAGAGGGTTTCACGGGCGATGACTTTGCCGCCGATGGCCGCTTGGATCGGGATTTTGAACATGTGGCGCGGGATCAGGTCTTTGAGTTTTTCACACATCGCGCGGCCACGGGCGTCGGCGCGGTCGCGGTGGACCATGGTGGACAGCGCATCCACCGGTTCGTCGTTCACAAGGATCGACATTTTGACAAGGTTATCCTCGCGGTAGCCCATCATTTGATAGTCAAAAGACGCATAGCCTTTGGTGATGGATTTCAGGCGGTCATAGAAATCAAACACCACCTCGTTGAGCGGCAGGTCATAGACGACCATGGCGCGCGAGCCCGCATAGGTCAGGTCCATCTGGATGCCACGGCGGTCCTGGCAGAGCTTCAACACATCGCCCAGATACTCGTCCGGCACCATGATCGTCGCCTTGATCCGCGGCTCTTCGATGTGATCGAGGAAGGTCAGGTCGGGCATGTCGGCGGGGTTGTGCAGCTCTTGGATCGAGCCATCGCGCATGTGGAGTTTGTAGATCACCGAGGGCGCGGTGGTGATCAGGTTGATGTCATATTCGCGCTCAAGCCGGTCCCGGATCACTTCGAGGTGCAACAGCCCCAAGAAGCCGCAGCGAAAACCAAAGCCCAAAGCGGCGGATGTTTCCATCTCAGACGAGAAGGAGGCATCGTTGAGTTGCAGTTTTTCAATGGCATTGCGCAGGTCGTCAAAGTCATTGGCATCGACCGGGAACAGGCCACAGAACACCACAGGGATCGAGGGTTTAAAGCCCGGAAGCGCGGTGGCACAGGGCTTTTTCTCATGCGTGATGGTGTCGCCGACTTTGGTGTCGCGGACCTGTTTGATCGAGGCGGTAAAAATGCCGATCTCGCCCGGTCCCAGTTCGGCAATATCGACCATCTGTGGTTTGAGCACCGAGAGTTTGTCGACACCGTAGGCGGCGCCGGTTTTCATCATCTTGATCTTGTCGCCCTTTTTGATCACGCCGTCGATGACGCGGATCAGAACGACAACGCCGAGGTAGCTGTCATACCAACTGTCGACCAGCATCGCTTTGAGCGGCGCATCGCGAGTGCCTTTGGGCGCGGGCAGACGGGTGACGATGGCTTCCAAAACGTCGGGGATGCCGATGCCGGTCTTGGCGGAAATCTCAATCGCCTCAGAGGCGTCAATGCCGATCACATCCTCGATCTGCTCACAGACGCGCTCGGGCTCGGCGGCAGGCAGGTCGATTTTGTTCAACACAGGGACAATTTCGTGATTTGCATCAATGGCTTGATACACGTTGGCCAAGGTTTGCGCCTCAACGCCCTGAGTGGCGTCCACGACCAACAAAGACCCCTCAACGGCCTGCATCGAGCGCGACACTTCGTAGGCGAAATCGACGTGACCGGGGGTATCGATGAGATTGAGGATATACAGCTCACCGTCTTTGGCGGTGTATTCGATGCGCACCGAGTTGGCCTTGATCGTGATCCCGCGCTCGCGTTCGATGTCCATACTGTCCAACATCTGCGCCTTCATATCCCGGTCCGCCACCGTGTGGGTGGACTGGATCAGCCGGTCAGCAAGGGTCGATTTCCCGTGGTCGATGTGAGCGACGATGGAGAAGTTACGGATGTTTTTCAGCTCGGTCATGGAAGGCCTGCGCAGGTTGAGAATTAGCCTGTTTCTATGGGGGGAAATGGGGGGAATGGCAAGGGGGAACGACCTTCTGCCTTACCCCATTTGCCCGGCAATCATCGCATGGACCCGAACAGCATACCGATCCGTCATCCCGGATACGAAATCAGCCAGGCTGTGGAGCGCAGTGTATTCATCCACCACATCGCGCAGGTCGATATCGGCAGCTGCAGCCAGTTGACGATGATAGGCCGAAAGCGCCAAGACATCCCAATTCTGCGCACCCAGCTCTTCGTAAATGGGCAGCAACCCCGTCAGCACAGCATGCAAAATATTGCGCCCCGTCACTTCGAGTTTGGTTTTGCGCGGTGCCGTGAAAATTTGACTGTGCGCAGTGGCTTCGATTTTTGCGAATTGAGCGGACACATCAGATTTCGAGATCAAAGAGGCCGAAAAATGCCCCGTCATGATCGCTTCGTAGTTTTGCTTAAACGCCGCGACACAGGCATGAATCGCAGCCCCAATCGCGCGGGCTCGGTAATAGGTGACGTCCTTGCCAGACAGGTCCTGATTGTCGCCCGCAAAAAGTGCGCCAAGCAACTCTTTGACCCGCATTTCAGACAGATCGCCCGTCACATAGGCATCTTCAAGGTCCAGAATATTATAGCAAATATCATCGGCGGCTTCGACAAGGAACACAGCCGGGTGACGTCGCCACCACCGACCCTCATCGCCTTGCTCTACGAGCAAACCACACCGCTCTGCAACACGTTCAAAAAGGTCATATTCAGACCGAAACAGACCGAACTTCGTCAAGCCTTTGTAGGTTTTCTCCTTGTCACGCGCCTTCGCCTTCTCGCTGACCTCAGCCAGTGCGGGATATTTTGTGAAGGCTCCAAGCACAGCATGACTCAATCGCATACCGCCCTCGTTTCGATACATTTCCAATCTGGAAATCAAGCGAAAGCCCTGTGCGTTGCCCTCAAATTTCTCAAATTCTGTCCGATCCGCGACTTGGACCGCATCGAAAAATGAATGCCCCTCGGTAAACCGCGCAGCGAACCAAGCCCCCATCGCGTCTTCGCCAGAGTGACCGAAAGGGGGATTCCCTATATCGTGAGCAATGCAGGCAGCCTGAACCACACCAGACAGAACATGTCTCTGCCCTTCTGCGATCTCGCCCTGTGTCTCAAGCCAATGCCCGACTTCGATGCCAAGCGAACGGCCAACACTGCTTGTTTCTATATTGTGAATCAGCCGATGATGAATGTGATCATGTGCATAGAGCGGATGCACCTGCGTCTTGTTCGCAAGCCGCCGAAACGGCAAGGAAAACACAAGTCGGTCGTAATCCTGAGCGTAATTGGGGCGGTTCGGATTGATCTCGCGCACTTCATCATGGAGCAATGACATCTCCAAAAGATTTTCCCAATTCATCCGCATCTAAAATATCCTCTCAATCTCAGTCCTGATCATATCCAGCAGCATGACAAGATGCTACTCCCCCTCAGCAACCCTCCGCCTCCCTTCTCCCACGCGACAAACTCTGCAATTGCGCAAAACGACAGACTCAGGATAGTCTTATGTCATTATTCACCAAGACGGCGGACCCTGCGGGCGTGTGGCAGTGCCATGAAAGCGCAAAAAGACGGGGCCTCGTGGTTTGGATTGAGAGGCAGGACTATGAAAAAAACCGTCAAGAAAACCGCAATCGCAGTCGCAACTTTTGCCACGATCAGCAGTGCAACCTTTGCTCCGATCCCGGCGCAAGCGGGTGCGATTGAGCGGGCGTGCATGTCGTCGGATCGGGCCGCGAACAACCGCAATCTTTGCGGCTGTATTCAACAGGTAGCCGATATGACCCTGACAAACGGGGATCAGCGCCAAGCCGCGAAGTTCTTTAAGAACCCGCAAAAGGCGCAGGATGTACGCCAGTCGGACAACAGTTCGCACGAAAGTTTCTGGCAGCGCTACAAAGCCTTTGGCGCGGCGGCAGAACAATACTGTGGCTGAACAGAAGCTTTACGAACCGCTGAACACACTCAAACCTGTCGGCCCCGAGATATGGATCGCGGACGGGCCGCCTGTGCCGTTTTATGGCATCGGGTTTCCGACTCGCATGACGGTGGTGCGCATCAACGGGCGGCTTTGGGTGCATTCGCCGATTACACTTGATGAAGGCCTGTTGAATGAACTGGCGGATTTGGGGCCGATCGGCTGGTTGATCGCGCCCAATCCGATCCATTATGTTTCAGTGCATCTGTGGCACGAACGCTTTCCGCAAGCGCAGGTTCTGGCCGCGCCCGGCGTCAAAGAGCGCGCAGCGAAATACAACATTCCCTTTCCGAAACATGATGTTATGGGCGATGACGTACCCGAAGGCACCGAAGATGTCCTGCGCCAAAGACTTGTGAAAGGGCATCGGTTCTTGCACGAGGTGGTGTTTTATCACATCCCATCCAAGACCCTGATCCTCACCGATTTGATCGAGAATTTCGAGGCCGAAAAGGTCGGGCGATTTAAGGCTATTTTGATGCGTCTGGCGGGGATTTTGGACCCGGATGGCAAGGCCCCGGCTGATATGCGCGGCACATTCAAATCCAAGGCCAAAGCGCGCAAAGCGATCCGCGAAGTGATCGGATGGGCGCCCGAAAAGGTGATCCTAAGCCACGGGCGTTGGTATGATCACAACGGCACGGCGGAGTTGAAACGCGCCTTTCGCTGGCTACGGATCGAGAACGGCAAGTAGCCCTTCGGCGGCAACTTCGATCAGGTCCAAAGCCTCGTCAAAATTGCGGGTGTAATAGGGGTCCGGCACGGCGGTAACGCCGATGTCGGGCACATAGGACATCATCAGGCGCACGGGCGTTGTGTTGCCTTGGGGGCGGAGCGTCTCGACAGCGCGCTGGTTGGCCTCATCCATCACCACAATCACATCGAAGGCCTCGAAATCCCCGGCGGAGACTTGACGCGCGCGCAAGCCTGAAAGGTCATAGCCGCGCCGGGCAGCGGCGGTTTGCATCGGACCGTAGGGCGGCTCACCGACATGCCAATCACCGGTTCCGGCGCTATCGACCAGAATCGCCTGAGACCTCGCGCGCGCCTTGGTGGCCACGACCGCCTCGGCGGTGGGAGAACGGCAGATATTACCGAGACAGACAAAGACGATTTTCTGCATGTGGACCTCCTGTGCGTTCAGGCTACCCTTGTCAGGCCGGGCGGAGCAAGGCAGGGTTTGGAAAAAGGAGAGGCGTCGAATGGCGGGTGGAATTTTTATACTCTCAGGCGCAGGTCTGTCGGCAGAAAGCGGATTGCGGACCTTTCGTGCGGCGGACGGGTTGTGGGAAGATCATCGGGTGGAAGACGTGGCCACACCTGAGGCCTTTGAGCGCGACCCAGAGTTGGTGCAACGGTTTTACAATATGCGCCGGGCACAGGCCGCAGCCGCAATGCCGAACGCAGCCCACGAGGCGCTAGCAAAGTTGCAGGCCGATTATGACGGCCCGGTTACTTTGGTGACGCAAAATGTCGATGACCTGTTGGAACGCAGCGGAGCGCGCGAGGTGATCCATATGCATGGCTCGGTCATGGGCGCCCTCTGTAGCGCCTGCGACCATCGTTGGGCGGCCCCGATGGAGATGCGCGTCTCTGATCCCTGCCCGTCCTGCGGCATGTCCCACACCCGCCCCGACATCGTGTGGTTTGGCGAAATTCCCTATCACATGGACGCGATCCAGAACGCCTTGGAAAACAGCGATCTGTTCGTCTCCATCGGCACCTCGGGCATGGTCTACCCGGCGGCGGGATTTTCGCAAATGGCACGGCAATTGGGACTCAAAACGTTGGAACTGAACCTCGAAGCCTCCGGCGCAATGTTTGATGCGGTGATCGAGGGTCCCGCGACACAGGTGGTGCCCGATTGGGTGGCTGATGTGCTCGCGGACAACGGGATGTGACTGCCTGATCAAATAAGAAAACTGCGCAGCTTCGTTACCGGAACGCCGGGCCATGCACCCATGTGGTGAGGGAATAGCGTTCGCCTTGTGTGACCGGAGTGACCCGATGCAGCACGAAGGACGGAAACAACACGGCCGAACCTCGCGCGCGATCTGAGGGGCGTAGGTTGGCATCGGCTTGCAGCTCAAGCACGCCGCCCAGATAGTCCGCCGCCTCAGATAATTGCACCACAAGCGTCAGTTTGCGCCGGGAGGCAAGTGGACCTTCGCCAATATCGGAATGCCAGACGAAATGCCCCTCGCGCTCGGCCCCATAACGGGCGACCTGCGGGCTTTCGCCAAACTCAGTGAGGGCAAAATCGAAATGCGCCCGGTTGGCCTCCGCCACAAGCGCCATGATCCGATCCATCACCCAGCCACCACCATCGCGGTCATCCAGCCAGGCGAGTTCAGCACGGCGCAGGTTGTGGTCAGAGCGATTTCCGACCAACCCCGCATCCGCGAGGTCTTTTTCATGAGACAGGGCAATGATCGCATCACATTCGGCAGGCGAGAAGGCCTCCGGGACCGCATAAGCGCTCAGCATGATCCGGGGTTCACTTTCAAAAGGGGGAAGGCGCGGCCCAAAATTTGCCGCGTCCATACCCGCCATTTAACCTCTTTTGAAAACGGATCAAGAGGGATCAGAGCCCCCACCGAAACGGAGGCTCTGAGAGGCGATCAATTGCCCATTTTACCGTTCTGCATCCCGGTGCCATCCATCGGCATGGTCATGGCGGCTGGGGCGTCTTGGCGCTCCAGATCGACAGGGATTTCAACGGTGATGTCGCCCGCCTGTTCAAAGGTCAGGGTCACGGTGACCACATCGCCCTGCCCCATCGGTTTGAGCAGCCCCATCATCATGACGTGATCGCCGCCCCGCGCCAAAGCATGGGTGCCTTGCGCCGGGACCGGAAAGCCCTCGTCCACGCGCATCATTTTCATCACGCCATCAGCCATGGCTTTGTGAGTATGCAACTCGGTGAGCTTGGCGATGTCAGAGGTCGCCGCGATCAAACGATCATCGGTGTCACCCGTGTTGTGGATGACGAAAAACGCCGCACCGGATTTGGCCGTCATACCGGAGGAGCGCGCATAGGCGTCCTCAATGGTGATGTCGGCCATGGCCGGAAGCGCGAAAGACAGGGCGGCTGCGCCCGCGAGAAGGGTGGTTTTGAAAAACATGATTTTATCCTTGGCCTGAGTGTTTGAAAGAGAAACAGATTAGACCAAAGGCGGATCGCGGGCCTTGCGGTTGGGCAGGGAGATCGCGGTCATGTGGTGCGCCACAGGTGCAGGCGCAAAGCGCAACACGGCATGGTCCGGCGCAGACAGCACGAAAGGTTCGGCCAGCCCGGCGATGACACTGAGCGCGCAATCGGGACAGATGTGGCGCGGCCCAATGGGTTCGCCATTCTCGTCCATCAAAACGGTGATCGGCCCGGTGCCGGTGCACAGCACCATCGTCCCGGTCGCGTCAACCATGGTGCCCCGCGCCACGGCCATGGATTGGGACGTGACGAGCAGCAAAAAGGCAAGCACAAAGGCCGCGATGGGACGGGTCAAACGCATGAACGGCACTTTAGCCGGACCGCACCGGAAGGCAAGCGCAACACTGCGCGACAGCGACACTGCGACGTGCCGCCACACGCTTTGCCGCAACGCCCCCCCGCCCATCACGGCCCATCACCGGCCAAACTCGGAGAGATAAAAGGCAAAATCGGCAAAGCCACCCGAGCGTGCGCGCGCTTCGGCATGACAGCCCAGACAACTCCCCTCAGAGGCATCTTGCAGGTAACTTTCCATCGTCACATTGGACACGAAACGCGGCACCTCGCCATGTTCAAACAGCGGACTTTTATTGGCACCACGCCATTGATTTGTGATCAAACGGTACTGCGCCAACGGCGTGTCGGCCAGACGCGCTTGCCAGCGAGCATTGGTATCTTGGGTCGGATCAAAGATTTGCCAACATCGCGTGATCCGACTGGGCGCAAGGGGGCTCCCATCCCTGGCACGGGCAAAGGGCGGGGTCTGTGACCAAAGCGGCGTGGGCGGCGGCGCATTGGTGGCGCAGCTCGGGCAAGACGGATCAAACAACAGGTACGATTGCGCCGTCTCAGGGGCGGGACAACCATTTGGAAACAGGTCATTGGAATAAATCGAATTGATCCGGCGCGCGACCGGAGAGAGCGGTGCCGTGTCTTGATGCTCAAACGTGGCCCAGAGCCACTCGTCGCCATTGCCGGACCCGACCTTGGTGACAATATGCATCCCGACCATGCCAAACAGCCCCTCAAGGCACAGAGGTTGACCCGAAAGGCTCTGCTCCGCCGGAACCCGCACAACCCCGCGTTCGGTGACAAATCGGGGATCGTCGTGATCCAGCCACATCCACGCGGTTTTGACATGAACGCTGGGCGGGGCCTCGGCACTCTGCCCCCTCGGAAAATTGGCATCCTGCGAGGTCAACCCCGCAACATAGGCGGCGGCAGGGGCATTGATCCGCGTTTCATACACCAACGGATTGCCGTTTTGGTCAATCACGGCGGCCCCATCCGCTTGTACCAGATCGCTCAAAACCAACGGGCCGGACGTGTCGCCTGAACCATGACAGGCTGCGGCCATATCTTGACCGATCACCGCGTCTTTTCGTGGCATGGATTGCCAGGCATCGGGAGCGGGTTCCGAAGGCGCAACATCACGCCAATTCAAGGCCGTGAAGGCACGCCAAGCGAACATATCAAACGGTGTCTGCACCGCCTTGTTCACCACCATATATTCCAGACTTGAGGAAAAAGATGTCAAATCAAAGGGGTAATTGGCGCAGAGGCGGATGTCATCCGTGTCGCCGGGGGCCAAGGCACAAAACGGATCATCCAATGGCGCAGCGCGCGCGATCCCCAAAGTGACCGCCAGCACAACAGTGGCCGCGACGCACATAAACCGCCCAGCCCAGCGGAGTATGGCCCACCACCGGATCGTTTGTTTCAAAGCCCAAACCATAGGGTATCAGGCCAGAGCCTACGGTCCCTTGTCAATCGCTCACAGCTGTCAATCACTCATAGAAAAACCCCCGAAAGCGCCAGGCCATTCGAGGGTTTCACCATCTCAACCAAAAAGAACTTAAGCGGTGGCTTGAGCTTTTTTGATTTCTTTTTTGATTTTCAGCGCGCTATCGGACAGCTCTTCGTCCTTGGCTTTCGCCAGAAAAGCGTCCAAACCACCACGGTGGTCAACAGTACGCAACGCAGCAGCAGAAATACGCAGCTTGAACGAGCGACCGAGTGTTTCCGAAATCAGCGACATTTCGTTGAGATTCGGAAGAAAACGGCGGCGGGTTCTGTTTTTGGCGTGGCTGACATTGTTGCCAGACATCGGGCCTTTACCGGTCAGTTCGCAACGACGCGACATGGGTTTATCCTCGTTTCACTGGCGAAAGCGTCACCCGCCCCGCACTTCTTAAGACTCAGTTCTGTCTTGTTCGCGCTCTCTTTGACGCTCAAGTGTCCAAGGTGCAACCCCGAAATCACATGAAACTGTCACAGAAGTCTGTTTATCGACAGAAAAAGGCACCGCCCGAGGGAAGCGCCCGAAATTCAGTTCGCGGTGCATAGGCGATCATCGGAGAATCGTCAAGCCCCACAACGGAGATGGGCCGTGGGGAATGCGCCTTAGCCGTGCTGAAGCGCGTTCAAAACATCCGCCGCCGCATGGCCCGGCGTCAACTGCCCCGCAGCAACCTGTTTGGCCAGATCGGAAATCATGGATTTGAGCGGCTCTTTTTGCAGCTGCGCCAAAAGGCCCTGACGAATCTCCTGACCAAACCAATATTCGGCCTGCTCGGCGCGACGTTGATCAAAATGCCCCGTCTCGCGCCGCCATTCGGTGAGGTTTTGGATTTCGCCCCACGCCTCTTTCAGACCATCGACCTGAAGGGCCGAGACGGTCATCGCCTTGGGGAAACCTTCCGGGTCTTGCGGCCGCTTGCGCAACAGGCGCAGGGCGCCTGCGTAATCCGCACAGGTGCGATTGGCGGCGGGTTTGAGATCGCCGTCAGCCTTGTTCACCAGGATAATATCGGCCATTTCCATAATGCCGCGCTTGACGCCCTGAAGCTCATCCCCGCCTCCGGGGGCCAGCAGCAGCAAGAACAGATCGGACATCTCGGAGACCACGGTCTCGGACTGCCCGACCCCCACGGTTTCGATCAGGATCAAATCATAGCCCGCCGCCTCACACAGAGCGACCGCCTCGCGGGTGCGCCGTGCCACGCCGCCCAATTCGGTTTGCGACGGCGACGGCCGGATAAAGGCGTTTGGTTCGCGCGACAATTCCTCCATCCGGGTTTTGTCGCCCAAAATGGACCCGCCTGAGCGCGCCGAAGACGGGTCCACCGCCAAAACGGCGACCTTTTTGCCCTCGCGGATCATCATCATGCCAAAACTTTCGATAAAGGTGGATTTGCCCACCCCCGGAGTCCCCGACAATCCAAGTCGAAGCGCCTGACGCCCGGATTTACCGACCTCTTCCATCAGTAAAATCGCCTGCGCGCGGTGATCGGCGCGGGCAGATTCGACCAAGGTGATGGCACGGGCCAAAGCCCGACGGTTGCCCGAAACCACCCCGTCAGCAAGTTGTTTTATATCCATTACAGTCTTCCGGCAGATTAAGCGCATGTCGCCTTTCGTTTTGCCCCGTCCATCGGGGCGATGTCCACCCCTGTCCGGCCTGTACCTGTCCGGTCTGTAAGAGTGCCCCATATGCTCCAGATTTTTCCGATTTTTCGCCGCTGTTCACGCGCCCTTGCCAAGGTGTCTTTGGTGTTTGCGCTCACATCCCTGCCGCTGATGGCCGAGGACACGCAAATGCGGTTTGACATCCGCCTCGGTGCCCTCAAAGTGGGCCATTTGGGCGTGGCCGCCAGCGAAACTGATCAAACCTATGCGGTGCGTGCACAGTTTCAGGACACAGGGCTGGTCGGCATTTTGGTGGGTATACGTTTTGATGCCCACGCCCAAGGCACCCGCCTTGGAACATCCCTCATTCCGCGC
>ERZ1673962.48-NODE-48-length-103674-cov-35.767021_pt1 | contig 103674 bp, 96 predicted proteins | sample MGYA00580188_ERZ1673962 | MGnify/ENA primary metagenome ERZ1673962 (study PRJEB41334, sample SAMN05608104) | rock metagenome | biome: terrestrial subsurface; feature: shale formation; material: shale | place: USA: Pennsylvania ...
TGGTTCAGAGTCTAACAGACGCTGATACTCCAACTAGCGTGACAGTGGGGGCATGACACCGACAGCATGATGCCTGAATCGGAGCTACCGTCCCTGCTGATGTCCTGCATGCCGATCGGCCTGCCCATCGCGCTGATCTTCCTCAATACGCTGGTCAGTGCCGTGATGGGCGATACCAGCAACGCGTTGACCAGCACCATCGCCTTCGTCGGCAACCCGGTGATCGCCGTGGGTATCGGGGTACTGGTCGCCATCTATGGTCTGATGCCGAAGACCCCCAAGCAGGAAGTGTTCGATCATCTGGAAAAGGGTGTCGAGACGGCGGGTATCATCCTGCTGGTCACCGGTGCCGGTGGTGCGCTGGGCTCGGTACTGCGTGCCAGTGGCGGCGGCGATTACATCGCCATGCAGGTCGCGGCACTGGGGCTTCAGCCGCTGTTGATCCCGTTCATCATCGCCACCCTGGTGCGCTTCATCCAGGGGAGTGGCACGGTGTCGATGATTACCGCGGCCTCGATCTCCGCGCCGATCCTGATGGGCATGCCGGACGTCAACATGGTGCTGGCCGCGCAGGCCGCCTGTATCGGCGCGATGTTCTTCAGCTACTTCAATGACAGCTATTTCTGGGTCGTCAATCGCATGCTCGGCGTCAAGAGCACCAAGCATCAGATGCTGGTGCTGACCCTGCCGACGACGCTGGCCTGGGCCATTTCCATCATCACCCTGTTGCTGCTCAACGCCATTGTCGGTTGAACCAGCCAGAGAAATCAGCTTTATCAGGAACGCCGGGCCTCATCGAGGTCCGGTGTTTTCGTTGGATTTTCGTTCACGAGCGAGGTATCAACACGGACATGCGGCGCTTGAACATCTCCGTCAGCGTGGCTTTCAACATTTGCGCATGTGATAAAGAAAGCAGGGCGATTGAAGGGAAATCAGACATGCCTTCACGAATGGCAATATTGGAGCAACACCTGAGTGCCACGACTCCTGCAAGGCTGAGCTTTGCCCCTGAACTCGAGAGGGACTTTGAACAGTTCGAGCATCGTCGGCGCATGAGTCGTGCAGTAATGGGCTGCTGGAGCCTGATCATCTTTCAGCTGATGTTCGTGCTTTATGACACCGTCTATGCGCCGGTCGCGATGCCGGTGACAGAGAATCTCGCCGTGATGCTGCGGCTGTATGTCTGCATCGCGTTCGCGATCCTCGTGCTGGCCCTCAAGAGCGAGGTCTGTCGCCCCGTCGGGCGTGAGGCGCTGCTGGTCGCGACCCTGTGGGGCGTGATCGGCCTGGCGGCGTGGCTGGCAGTGCGCGAGAACCACCTGCGCTGCTTCCTCGAACTCTATGCGCTGGGCGTGGTGCCACTGGTCGGTATCGTCCTGATGCAGCTGCGTTTCGTCGCGGCTCTGGTGCTGTCGGCAGGGGGGATGGTCATCGTGATCAGCGTAGCGCTGAGCGTATCGATGCCCTATGCCCATATGGACTTCGCGATCGTCTTCGTCTTCATGGCGTTCTGCCTGTTTTCGCTGATTGCCAGCTTCCGCATCGAGTTCTCGGCCCGTCATGCCTATCTGATGACCTCCATCGATCAACTGCGCCTGCAGGATGTGGAGTCACGCAATGCCGAGCTGCAGGAAATGGCCTGTCTCGACCCGCTGACCCAGCTCTACAATCGCCGTCATCTGATCGAGGTGCTCAAGCAGCACCATGGCGATGCTCAGCAGGCGAAGAACGGCGTGTCCGCGTCCCATCCGGTGCCACCGTTACCATGTCTGGCGCTGATGATGATGGATGTCGATCACTTCAAGGCCTTCAATGATCACTACGGACATGTCCCGGGCGACAACTGCCTGTATCAGATCGCCCAAGCCTTGCAGGAAACACTGGACAGGGAAAAAGGCGCTGGCATCGCCGGTGCTCTCGAGGGGAAAGAGGCTGCGTTGGCCAGCGTCGTCCGCTTCGGTGGCGAGGAATTTACCGCCCTGGTGGCCGTGCGAGATCTCGAGCATGCGCACAGCCTGGCCGAGGCGATGCGCTATGCCGTCAAGTCGCTAAAGCTGCCTCACCGCGAGTCGGAACTCGGCGTCGTCACTGTGAGTGTGGGGCTTTGCGTCATCCCCTTGTCGCGCCTGCTCGAGGGCGAGGGAATGGAGGATGAGATGACGCGTGACATGGCGGTCGAGACGCTGCTCAGCCGCTGGGTCGATCAGGCCGACAAGGGGCTCTATCGTGCCAAGCGCCATGGCCGCACCGTACCTGCGTGCAACGTGGTAACGGCCATGGCAAGGTGCGCGCCCAGGCCAGTGATGACCTGCGTGATGGCCTTCACGATGGCCTTGATGATGAGCGCCAGGCTGCGCAGCAGGGTGAGCGGCAGAATGCGCAGCACAATGAACAGAAGGCAGAGTCGCCTGATCACAGGCCGCCGATGGGCGGAGCGGGCCTGTCATGAGAAGTCAAAAGCGACTCCCCGGCGCCGGCGAGGCGACGATGCCGGCGGCGTTGGCCGCCGAGCGCGGTGTCGTCGAGGGGTTGATCGACGGTCGCGGCGCGTCACGCTGGCGGCTCATGTTCCCCGACGCCCTCGAGACCCGGTATGTGGAAGAGGCACGCGTCTCGCGCACGCGCGGCTTGCTGTATTCCGGCATCTTCGCCTTCGTGATGTATGCCACCTTCCTGATCAGTGACACTATTCATCGCAGTGAGGACCTGGCACTGGCCGCCATGCTGCGGCTGGGCTGTGTTTGCGTGGTGGCCATGCTGGTGCTTCCTCTGGTGCAGCGCGCGCCTTCCATGCGGCTCAAGGAGTGGCTGATGACCGCGCTGGTGATCAACACCATGCTGGTCAGCGCCATCCTGTTGCAGCTGTCGCGCACCGAGCTTTCGCATGTCGATACGCTGTTGTTCGGCTTCTTTCCGATGGTCGGCAACATTCTCTTTCGACTGCGCTTCCTCCAGGCACTGACGGCGTCGCTGACCTGCACGCTCATCATGGCCGGTGTGATCGCGTTGGAACCTGCCGGCCAGGAGGGGCTGGAGCTGCTGGCGATGGTGATCTTCGCCAGCACCACGGGGCTCTCGCTATTGGCCAACCATCAGCTCGAGTACAATCAGCGTCAGGTGTGGTTGCTGCGCCAGCGTGAGCGGCTGTTGCTGGAGGAGAAGCGCGCTGCCGGGCAACGTCTTACCCGAGAGGCCAACTGCGATGCACTGACGGGCGTCTACAACCGGCGTCACCTGGAGCGGGATCTGGCCCAGCGCTGGGCGGACCTGACCCGAGAGGACGGGCTGGCGATCCTGATGGTGGATGTCGATCACTTCAAGGCCTACAACGACCATCATGGACATGTGGAAGGGGATCACTGCCTGCAGCAGGTTGCCGGTGCGCTCCAGGCCGGCATCGGCCCGCAGCCGGGCATGGTGGTGCGCTATGGCGGCGAGGAATTCCTGGTTCTGCTGGAGTCAGTGACCGAGCGGCAATTGCGTGCCTGCGCCGAACGCATCCGCCGCAAGGTGCGTGCGCTCAAACTGATCCACCCTGACAGCTCCGTGGCGAAAGTGCTGACCGTCAGCGTCGGGGCGGTGAGCTACAAGGCCGAGCAGCACACCAATCTGACCGATCTGGTACGTGCCGCCGATGCGGCGCTCTATGACGCCAAGCATCAGGGGCGCGACTGCTGTATCGTACGGTGAGAAGAGGTGGGCTGTACTGACAGCAGACGCCGGGTCTCGCTGGCGATGATACCTTCTTCATCGGTGGGGATGACGAGGATCTCGAGGGCAGAGTCCTTGCCAGTGATTGAGGTGGCGTTGCGCTGATTGGCATCAGTGTCCAGCGTCGCACCGAGCCAAGCGAGACGCTGGATGATCAAATGGCGCACCAGTGCCGAGTTCTCGCCGATACCGGCGGTGAACACGATGCTATCGAGGCCTCCCAACGCCGTTGCCAATGATGTCATTTCGCAGGCGGCGCGATAGCAGAACATCTCGATGGCTTCGCGTGCCTCGGGCGCTGGATGGGCCTCCAATTCTGCCATGTCATTGCTGATGCCGGAGACCCCCAATAGCCCCGATTCCTCATAGAGGAGGTGGCGAAGTTCCGTCGTGCTCATGCCCTTGCCATCCAGCAGGTGCAGCAGTACACCGGGGTCTAGCGAGCCGCAGCGCTGACCCATCATCAATCCTTCCAGTGCAGTGAAGCCCATGCTGGTGGCGACACTCCTGCGCTGCCTCATAGCGCACAGGCTGGCCCCATTGCCAAGATGCGCGACGATGACTCGACCTTCGCTGCGCGTTCCGAGTGGCGTCTCGGGCAGCCGGTCGGCGATGTACTGATATGAGAGACCATGAAAGCCATAGCGCACGATGCCAGACTCGCTGAGGGCTCGGGGTAGGGCGAAGGTCTGCGCCATTGAATCCTGGGTGCGATGAAAGCTGGTATCGAAGCACACGACCTGCGGGAGTCGTGGGACTGCATCGACGAGACACTGGATCGCTACCAGGCTGTGGGGCTGATGATTGGGGGCCAGCGGGATCAGCTCGGCCAGATCGTCAAGCAAGGTCGGGCAGACACGTGCGGGGCCGTGATGCTCGCGGCCGCCATGCACGACGCGATGACCGGCTGCAGTGATGGTCAGGCCATCATCATGGCGCTCCAGCCAGTCGAAAAGCGCCGGTATCAGATCCTCGTGACTGGCCCTCGGATGCAATGGCAGCTGAGCATCCCAATTCGGGGTGGTGCCATCGCGGGTTTGCGCTGTGAACCTGGGATGGCTGCCGATGCCGGAGAGCTTGCCGCGCAATACTGGCTCCTGTACACCCTCCACTGCTGGGAAGAGGGCAAACTTGATGCTGGAGGAGCCTGCGTTCAGCACCAGCGTGACATCGGTCATGAGCGGATTTCCGTCTGGTGGTTTAGATAGCGCTGTGCCAACGCGCAGGAAGCCAGTCGTGACAGCAGGCTGTCTGCGCGACTGGTGAGAATGATCGGGACTCGTGCACCGAGCACGATACCGGCGGCATCGGCTCCTGCAAGATAGATCAGCTGCTTGGCGATCATGTTGGCGGCTTCCAGATCTGGCGCGACCAGGATATCGGCATCCCCCGCGACCTGAGAATGAATGCCCTTCTCGGCAGCGGCCTTGGCCGAGATGGCATTGTCGAACGCCAGAGGACCATCGATCATCCCTCCCTGGATCTGGCCACGGTCCGCCATCTTGCAAAGGGCAGCGGCATCGAGCGTGGAGGTGATGTGAGGATTGATCGTTTCCACCGCCGACAGCAGCGCTACCTTTGGGCAGGTCACGCCAAGTGACTGCATCATGTCGATGGCGTTCTGAACGATATCTCGCTTGTGGGCGAGATCGGGATAGATGTTGATGGCGGCATCCGTTACCAGCAGTGGCTTGGGATAGGTTGGCACATCCAGCGCATAGACATGACTCATGCGGCGCTCGGTGCGCAGGCCAAGCTCTGCATTGACCACTGCTTCCATCAGTTCATCGGTATGCAATGCGCCTTTCATGAGCGCATTGACCTTGCCACTGCGCACCATTGCTACGGCCATTGCGGCCGCTGCGTGGCTATGGGGAGCATCGATGATCTCGATGCCTGTGAGTGATTCGCCGGCCTGGGCGGCAGCGGCGAGAATGCGCGCCTTCGGTCCGATCAGGACAGGCTGGATCAGTCCATGGCGACCCGCTTCCAGCGCACCTCCCAGCGATAGCACATCGCAGGGATGCACGATGGCGGTGGCAATCGCGGCCAGTCCTTCGGTGGCCGCGATCAAGCGCTTGTACTGAGCGCCCTGGACGTGCAGATGCACTTCGGGCAATACCACGCGCGGACGTCTTATGCGCTCGCGTGGCGCGATGACCTTGGCCACACCCTCAATGACCGTCTCACCTTGCTGGTTCGTGCAGCGGCATGCCAGGAGCAGGCGTCCCTTGGGCAGCTTCTCGCTGACCTCCAGACGCACGGCGAGGGTATCGCCCAGACGCACCGGCGCCTTGAAGCTCAGGGTCTGGTCGAGAAAGATGGTGCCCGGCCCCGGCAGTTCGGTTCCCAGCACGGCCGAGATCAAGGCGCCGCCCCACATGCCATGTGCGATGACGCCATGGAACATGTCAGTACTGGCAAATTCCTCATCGACGTGGGCGGGATTGACGTCACCGGACATCACCGCGAAGAGCTGAATATCCTTCGCCTGCAGAGTACGCACCAGCTCGGCGCTATCGCCAACGGCGATATCATCCCAGGTACGATTCTCGATGTACTGCAAGCTGTCGCTGGGGGCTGTGTCGTGAACTGTCTGTCCTTCTCGGGGTGGGACGAGTGGCTCACCGAATCCGAGCAGCCCCTCCTGCATCGGGCCTTTGCGGGGTGGCTCATCTGATGAATCATTCGGACCTTTCTCAGGCGAGCTTGCGCGTGACACGTTGTCGTCATGCTCGGACATGCAGACCTCCATCGATATGGACCGTTTCCCCTGTGACGCGACGGGTCGCGGGGCTTGCGTAAATCACCGCCAAGTTGCCGACATCCTCGATCGTCACCAGAACACCTTCAGGGGCGCGAGTACGAGCATCGTCGATCAGCTCATCGAAATGTGCGATGCCGGACCCGGCTCGTGTCTTGAGTGGGCCCGGTGACAGGGCATTGACACGGATACGACGTGGCCCCAGCTCCACGGCCAACGAGCGTACCGTTCCCTCCAGTGCCGCCTTGACCGGCCCCATGATGTTGTAGTGATCGACTACCTTCTCGCCGCCGTAATAACTCATGGCCAGGATGCTGCCACCTTCGAACATCAATGGTTCGGCCAATCGTGCCATGCGGATCAATGAGTGCACCGAGATATCCATCGCGCGTGAGAAGCCTTGGCGTGAACAGTCCGTTACCCGGCCATGCAGGTCTTCCAGCGGACAATAGGCGATGGAGTGCACCAGAACATCGAGGCGCCCGAAGCGAGTTTCGATCTGAGAAAACACGGTTTCCATCTCGCCTGCGGCCTCGACATCCAGCGGCAACAGCAGCGCTGCACCCACCTCCTTTGCCACAGGCTCCACATAGGCTCTGGCCTTGGCATTCAGATAGGTCATCACGATGTGTGCTCCGGCCGCACGAAACGCCTTCACGCAGCCGGTAGCAATGGAATGCGCATTCGCCACGCCCACCACCAGCACTACCTTGCCTTCAAGCGGCTTGAGAGGGGCGGGAGAGTCAGCTGTACCGGGAGTCTCAGATGAGTCTGGCGATTGGAGCGACATGATTGGCCTCGTTGATCGGATGTGTCGGGTGGCTCAGGTTTGCTTCACGTAGGTGCCGGGTGCATCACAGAGCACGCGATAACGCCCGTGCTCCATGCCCATCGGCGGAGGCGCAACGCGCTGACTTGAGTGCGCCTCGAGCCAGTTGGCAAAGGCCGGCCACCATGAACCGTCCTGCTCGGTGGTATCGGAAAGCCATTCGTTTGGTGCGCGATAGGCGTCAGTAGCCCCTGTCGTGGCGATGCGATAATGGCGTCGAGAGTGGCCGGGTTCCGAGATGATGCCGGCGTTATGGCCACCATTGGCCAGCACGAAGGTCATTTCGCTATCCGCGAACAGATGCAATTTGTAGACCGATTCCCAAGGGGCGACGTGATCATCCTCGGTCCCCACCGCAAAGATGGGCGCGCGGATATCGGAAACGCTGACGGCCTTGCCAGCGACTCGATAGTGGCCTTCGGCCAGGTCGTTGTTCAGATAGAGGCGTCGCAGATACTCGGCATGCATTGTGGCTGGCATGCGCGTGGCATCAGCATTCCAGGTCATGAGATCAAAGGAGTAGCTGGGCTTGCCGAGCAGGTAGTGGTCGACGACGGGTGCCCAGATGAGGTCTCTGGCGCGCAGCAAGGCAAAGGTGCCAGCCATCTGCTCGGAGGAGAGATAGCCCTTGTCGGCCATCATGTCCTCGATCAGCGTGACCTGGGAATCGCTGATGAACAGACGCAGTTCACCGGCTTCGGTGAAATCCGTCTGCGCGGCGAACAGGCTGACGCTGGCAAGGCGTTCATCGCCATCGCGACCCATCGCTGCGGCGGCAATGGAGAGCAGGGTGCCGCCGAGACAATAGCCGACGGCATGCAGGTGTTTGGCGGCTGTGACTGCCTGGATGGCATCGATGGCCTCGAGCACGCCCAGATGGCGATAGTCCTCCAGGCCCATGTCGCGAAGCGTTGCATCGGGGTTGGTCCACGAGACCATGAAGACGCTGTAGCCCTGGTTCACCAGGAAGCGCACCAGCGAATTGTGGGGCGAGAGGTCGAGAATGTAGTACTTCATGATCCAGGCGGGCACGATCAATACCGGCTCCGCCTGGACCGTTTCCGTGGCAGGCGAGTACTGGATCAACTCGATCAGGCGGTTGCGCATCACCACCTTGCCAGGCGTGATCGCCAGTGTCTGGCCAACCTCGACAGGTGGTTGCTGTGCCGATGAGGCAGCGTCATGCAAAGCTGAAGTGGAGGCCGGTGTTGCACTCGCTGCCCGTCCGCGCCGTTCCAGGTCCTCCATCAGATGCTGAGCACCTCGCATCAGGTTTTTGCCACCCTCACTGAGGGTGGTCGTCATCACTTCAGGGTTGGTCTGCGCATAATTCGAGGGTGACAGAGTATCCACCATCAGCCCTGACACGAAGGCCAGCAGGTTCTCGTGCGCCGGCGACATGCCGTGTACACCGGTCACCGCCTGTTGCCACCATTGCCAGTTCTGGGCATGGGCGTTCGCCCACAGTGAGAAGGGGAGCTGCTGCCAGGCGGCATCACGGAAGCGCCGATCGGCAATATGTGGGCCTGCCTGTGCTCTACCTTTTGCCCCGCTTTCCTGAGCCTCGCTTTCTTGAGACTTGCCGCCTTGATCCTTGCCGTCCGGTTGGTCGACAGCCTGTTCCTTTATCCCGAGCGCTTCCTGATAGACGGCCCAGCTCCCCCACAGGGCAGATTCCAGCAACTGCATCTGCTTGCCGGGAGAGATCGCCATGTGTACGGCCCAGTCCATCCAGGCCTCTGTAAGCACCGAGGGGGAAAGGCCCAGGGTGGACCTGGCGACTCCTGCATGCACGATGCGGTCGATTGTGTCGTAAAGCGATGGTGCAAGCGTTGTCTCATCGTCACCCTCGATCGCGTGTGACACGGTGCTGGTCTGTGTCGTGCAAGTGGCTTCTGCGCCACCCTCGCGCTGAGACAGATGATAGCTCGATGCACCGGGCTGGGCTGGCGACTGCATGGCACCTCCTGTTGAGACGCACCTTGACTGGGGGCATCTTGATTTGGGCACACTTCGTGCGAGACGGTGTGCGGTCTGATCCGATCATGCCTGCGTACTGGCGATGGCAGCCTGATCTTCGTCAGTGATCCTGTCTGGTGTTGGCATTAGCGGGTCTTGCGTTCAGTGCTGCTGGCGCCCGTGCCCAGCTCGATGATTTCAGCGGTAATCGTTTCTTGGCGTACCTGCTGCAGTGTGGTCTTGTAGTCGGCAAGTTCTCGCTCTATTTGGCTGGCGGCGGAGGCCATGGCTTGCATGCGCGCCTCGTTCTCGGCGGCGAAGGCGTGCAGTGCCGCCTGGCAGAGTTGGGCATGCACCACATCTTGATAAAGTTGCTCAAGCAGCTGCGCAGGGGGCAATTGCAGCAGAGGACGCTCCCGTGGTCTGGCAGCGGTGTGAGGCGTTGATATGCGCGCGTCCTGGGGACTCCCTGGCGCGAAGCTCTCAAGCTCCAGTGGCAGCAGGCGGCGATGTACCCGCTGTGGTGCCCCCCCTTCCCAGCGGGTATACACCAGCTCCAGGCGCTCAAAATGCCCTTTGCTTAGTTGATCATGGATGACTGTCGTCAGGGTGTCGGCCAGTGCCGGGATGCCAGGCGAGTGGGATGGCATGGGCGCCGACCACAATGGCGTGATCTCGCGTGCGGCCAGTATCGAGAGTCCGCGTGTTCCCACCACCATGAGAGGGGCGGAACCGAGCGCAGTGCCGAGGCTGTCCAGGAGTCGCTCACTGAAGGCGCCGGCAAAACCCTGTTCGGCCAGAAACAGCAACCACCCGGTGCTTGCATCATCACTGGCAGGCTCCTGCTCACGAGTGTCGTGAGTGCAGGTGGCAATATCGTGACCGAATGCTGACACCACTGCTTCGACTATCACCGCGCTGTAGCGATCCACTGCCTGCACCTCGGCGCGGGCGTTGCGAGCACGTGCAGCGGCAATCCCCTTGATCGCGTTCACCACGGAGCCCAATTGGCGAACGCTGTCGATATGGGCGCTGATCTCGGCCATGCGTTCGCTCATTTTTCGGCCTCACTGATTCTGCCCATCAGACTTGTCACCGCTGTCAGCAGACGATCATGCGTCGCGTCGCTGCAAGGTGCATGTGTGTCAGCGCTCAACTCGGCGACTCCCGACGCTGCATCGCGGTCCAGTGCGGCCGGCAGTTCGCGAACGAGGGCGGGAAGGAAGCCGACCGGCAGGTCATCGAAGTGTCCGGCATGCAGTGCCAGCAGCAATGCGACCTCATCCACCAGGCGCAACGGCATATGTTGTGGTTGATGCAGGAGGGCGCGAATACGCTCACCACGCTTGAGTTGGTCGCGGACCCGGCCATCCGGCATGCCGCCGAACCGCGTGAAGACCTCCAGTTCGAGAAACTGGGCATAATCCAGACGCAGGGTGCCCGCGGCCTTGCGCAGCGCGACAGCTTGCGTCTTGCCGCCGACTCGGCTGACGCTCAGACCGACATCAACTGCCGGTTTCTGGCCTTGATGGAAGAGTGCGGCGTCCATCACCACCTGGCCGTCAGTGATCGAGATCAGATTGGTGGGGATATAGGCCGAGAGATTGCCCGAGTCCGTCTCGGCGATGGGCAGGGCGGTCAGGGAGCCACCGCCACATTCGGACGAGAGTCTGGCGGCACGCTCCAACAGGCGTGCATGCAGATAGAAGACATCGCCGGGATAGGCCTCGCGACCTGGCGACTGGCGCGTCAGCAGTGCAATCTCGCGATGGGTCGCGGCGTGTTTGGAGAGGTCGTCGATCACGATCACGGCATGTTGTCCGTTGTCGCGGAAGTACTCCGCCATGGTCATCCCCGCGTAGGGCGCGATCCATTGCAGACCGGGCGCCGTGGCCGAGCCGGCCACCATCACGATACAGCGCGAGAAGTTGCCGTGAGCGGAGAGTGCATCGATCACACGCCTCACGCTGGAGGTCTTCTGGCCTACCGCGACGTACACACACACCATGTCGTTGTCGCGCTGGGCAATCAGGGTGTCGATGGCCAGCGTCGTCTTGCCGGTGGCATGATCGCCAACGATTAATTCGCGCTGACCGCGCCCCAGTGCGAACAAGGTATCGATGGCCAGAATGCCGGTCTGCACGGGTTCGGTGACCAGTTCACGTTCGATGATCGAGGGGGCCGGTCGTTCGATGGGCCAGTGCAGTTCACTCTCGAGGGGCCCAAGGTCATCCAGCGGGCGGCCAAGCGGGTCCACCACGCGGCCCAGCAATACCTCCCCCACCGGTACCTGCACGACGTCTCCGCTGGCATGGACGGCATCGCCAGCTTCGACGGCATTGCCGGCATCGAAGGTGTCAAGCAGTACGCAGCCGATGCGGTCCTCATCGAGTACCTGCACGAACCCCAGCTGGCCACGTGCAAAGTGCAGGACTTCCTCCAGGCCGACATCGGGCAAACCGGAGATGGTGGCGACACCGTCGGCGATCTCCTCGACGCGTCCATGTTGCTCGGCGTGGACTCCCAGAGGGGCATCTTCCAGTGCCTCTTTTGCCGCCAGCAGCCAGCTCGGTGTCTGATCAGATGACATCCTGCATCTCCCTGTCGACGCTTCTGAGGTCGGCACGCCAGCTGTTGTGCAGCACGAAATGCGCGGAACGCAATTCCAGCCCCGCGATCATCTCAGGGTCGCACTCGAAGGCTATCCTTGCCTGTTGGCCCAACGTGTCGGCAATGGCGTCTCTCAATGCGTGCTGCTCATGGAGGGGCAGTGTCGCGACGGAGACCACGTGGATAGGTTCCTGCGTGGTGACCAACGCCTCGCGTTGCGTCGCTGACATCGATGCCAGGGAGTCCAGCAGTCGTGTGCGAAATGCCTCATCAAGACTCTGGCCGTTGAGCTGCTTGAGTAGACGCGTCGCGATATCCACCGCCAATGTAGTGGCGTCTCGCACATCTTGCTGACGTGCCTGATGGCGTTGCTGCGTGATCTGGGACTGCGCTTGCTGCTGCAAGCGTTCTACCTGCTGGTGAGCACTGCTGAGGAGCGCATCGGCGCTGGCGGCGGCTTCACTCAGGCGAGCCTCGCGTATGGAGCCGCACTCCGCCATGAGCTGTGCCCGCGTCTGCTCGACCTCGGCCAGGAGAGCCTCTGCTCTGGTCTGTGTCGCACTGGCAGTCTCCAGCTCGGCTTGGATGGCGGCGCGACGCTGCTCAATGGCATTGACGATCGGTCGCCACAACACTCGTGACAACAGCCAGGTCAGAATCAGGACATTGAGTGCCTGCAGACCGATACCCCACCAGTCGATGGTCATGGCGTCATCCCAGCAAGGGGTTGGCGAACAGCAGCAGCAACGAGATGACCAGACAGTAGATGGCGGTCGTCTCGATCATGGCCAGACCGACGAACAACGTGCGCGAGATGGTGTTGGCAGCCTCGGGCTGGCGAGCGATGGCATCCATTGCCGCGGCGACGGCGCGTCCCTCGGCGAGGGCAGGGCCAATGGCACCGAAGGCCACGGCAAACGCTGCCCCGATGATGCTGGCGAAAGCTATCAGGTCCATTTCGACTCCTTGTCTCTTTAAGCAGTGGTCAATACATGTACTGGTCAACAGCGGTGTGGCGGATCGTACGGGGATTGTTCTGACAGGCCTTCCCGCCATCACTTGAGACAGGTCTTGGAGAAGCCCCCCAACACGATTCCCTGCCACGAGTGTCAATGATTCCTTGCCTGTCCTTCCTCGATGGTCGAGGTGATGAACACCAGCGCCAGAATCGCGAAGATATAGGCCTGTACCAGACCGGTGAGCAAGTCCAGCGCCATCAAGGGGATAGGTACCAGCAGCCCCGCCAGTGAAGCGACGATGCCGATGATGAACACGCCACTCATCACGTTGCCGAACAGGCGCACGAACATCGAGAAGGTGCGGGTCACACTCTCCATCATGTTTAGTGGAATCATCACGGCATTGGGTGCCGCAAACGAGCGCAGGTAGCCACGCACACCATTGCTGCGTATCCCGAACCAGACCACTGACACGAAGACCAGTAGTGCCAGCGCCACATCGGTCTCCATCTGGGCAGTAGGGGGCTCGACCCCTGGCAGCAGCGAAGATCCGTTGGCGACGAGAATGAACAGGAACAGGCTGCCGATGAAGCTGCGGTAGGGGGCCGGTGACGCACCGCTAGTCTCACGAATCTGGAGGTCGAGCACCGAGACCATCAGCTCAAGCGCTGCCTGGCGTTTGTCGGGCAATCGCGTCAGATGGCGCGTCAGCAGATAGCTTCCGATCACCAGAATGGCCATGATGGCCCAGCTGGTCACGATGGCCTGGGTGATCGGCAGGGGGCCGAGGTAAAACAGGGGCTGTGATTCCAGAGGAGAGTTCATGACTGAGTCTCCCGTGGCTTTCCTGGTGGGAGCGTGCCTGATTTGAGCTCGTCAGATCGGAGCTTGTCTGGCCTCAAGCTGCCTTGTCGTAAGCTGTCTGGCCGCAAACTGACAGGCGGTGGCTTGCGCATGTGCCCTGCCTTGGCGATGAGGATGCCGATCAGAGTGACCAGCAAGGCGGTAGCTCCCGCCTGCACGGCCAACAGCAGACCCAGTGTCATCAAGGTCAGTCGTCCCAGGGTCAGCAGCACGCCGAGCATCGGGTTTGTCTGGCGGACGATCAGCTCTGCCGTCCGTTTCAGCGCATGAAAATAGCCATGTCCCAGCAACAGGCCACCGATCAGACATGCCGGATACAGCACGCTGGCGGGTATCTCACTCAGCCAGTGCGCCAGCAGTTCTCGCAGCACCAGCACCTGGGGCATGTCCGTCATGTCGATCATCGTGCGTTCATCCATTTCCAGGCGGACCAGCCGCCGATCGCCACCCCGGCCATCATCAGGGGAGCACTCCAGAAGATGTCAGTTGCCAGTCGGCCATCGAGCCAGCGACCAAGATAAAGACCAGCCAGCGTAGGCGTGATGATGATCCAGCCCAGCACGCCGATCTGCGCCAGACGGCGGCCGACGGAAAGATCTCCCTCGCGTAGCCAGCGTGAGTGGCGTTCTCGCTTGCGGCGAACGGCATTTAGCAGAGGATCATTGTCACCGTGGGGCGTGGCGTCTCTTGTTGCCCGTGCACTCGGCGCAGGTTTGTGTGGCACTTTCATCGCCACTCTCTCTTGGCTTTGCCACGTCGCGCCACCATCTGGCGCAGGGCATTGAGCTGGAGCCGAAGGCCCTCGACATGCTCGTGCCGCTCATGCTCCCGGTCTTCACGAAAGCGTGTCAGTACCTGGCGATCCAATGTCTCCAGGTCATCGCCAGTCACGGCTTCGCGGGTTGCGATCGTGATGTCACCTTGGCGGAGGGTGAGCACGCCGCCACGTACCGCACAGAAGTGTTGCTCAGCTCCCAGTCGCCAGCTGATGGCCGAGATGCTGAGTGCCGTCATGAAGTCGCAGTGGCCCTTGAGGATGCCGAAGCTGCCGCTGGGATCCTCGGCGCGCAGACTGTCGATGTCTTGTTCGACGATGATGCTCAGCGGTGTGACGATGGAGAGCTTCATGCGCCACCCCTTGAGCTCGAGGCTTCCTTGCACTGCGCGGCGTCAAGGCTGCCGACCATGTACAGAGAGCTCTCGGCCCAGTCATCGGTCTCACCTGCCAGGATGGCGCGGCAGCCGGCCAAGGTGTCAGCCAGGGGCACGCTGGCGCCGGGAGAGCCGGTGAAGGCTTCGGTGACCATGAATGGCTGGGTCAAGAAGCGCTGCAGACGACGCGCACGGACCACTACCAGGCGATCTGCAGCCCCCAACTCCTCGACGCCCAACAACGAGATGATGTCGGCCAGCTCGCGAAAGCGCGCCAGCGTGCGGCGAACCTCATCGGCGACCTGGTAATGCGTTTCACCTACCACCAGCGGGTCCAGCAACATCGAAGAGGATTCCAGCGGGTCAATCGCGGGGTAGAAGCCTTCCGCCGCCATGTTGCGCGACAGCATGATGACGCAGTCCATATGACTGGAAATCGTCGTCACTGCCGGGTCGGTGAAGTCATCCGCGGGTACGTAGACGGCCTGGATTGCCGTCACGGCCGAGCCTGCGACCGATGCGATACGCTCCTGCAGACTTGCGACTTCACTGGCCAGCGTCGGTTGATAGCCGACGCGTGAAGGCAGTCGCCCCAGCAGACTGGAAACTTCCGCACCGGCTTGCACGAAGCGAAAGACGTTATCCATCAGCAGTAGCACGTTGCGGTGTTGCTGGTCGCGGAAGTATTCCGCCATGGTCAAGGCCGTCAATGGTGCACGCCAGCGGGCGCCGGGCGGCTCGTTCATCTGGCCATAGACCAGCACGCTGCGTTCGAGAACGCCGGAGCTCTTCATTTCGGTGAGCAACTCATGGCCCTCGCGGGAGCGCTCGCCGATACCGGCGAAAACCGAAATACCCTGGTATTTCTCGACCATGGCACGGATCAGCTCCATCACCAGCACCGTCTTGCCAACACCGGCACCGCCGAACATCGCAGCCTTGCCACCCTGGGCCATCGGCGTCAGCAGGTCGATGATCTTGATGCCGGTCTCGAACATCTCGCTGGCCCCTATCTGTGAATCAAGGGCAGGGGCCAGGGCATGGATGGGGCGTCGTGGGGTGTCAGCAGGCAGGACTGGGCCATTGTCACGCGTGTCACCCACGACATTGAGCAACCGACCGAGCACGGCGTCTCCCACGGGGACACTGACCGGACTGCCGGTGGCGTGGACGGCTTGACCGCGTGCCAGCCCGGCGGTGGAGTCAAAGGCCACCGCACGCAGCGTGTCGACACTTAGATGACTGTGTATTTCAAGTATCAGAGTGGGCCGGTCCGCACGCTCGATGAACAACGCCGTCTTGAGCGCCGGTAGTTCAGATGTGAGGAAGGTGACATCCACCACAGCCCCGCGTACGGCAATGACCTTGCCCATGGCAACGGAGCCTGAGCCTGCCTCAGCGAGTGTATGCAGATCTTTATCATGCGCCGACGAAGGAGCTGAGTCAGGCGTCGGAGCTGCAGAGATCGAGGCTTCAGAGGTCGAGGCGACAGAAGCCGATGGCGTAGAAGTCGCTGGGGAGACTGATGAAGATGAAAAGATAGAGGCAGGAAAGACGTTGGACGAAGAGGAGGTCGTGGCAGAGTCGACCGCAATATTGGAGGAATAGACGTTCATGTCGACCTGGCCTCCCTTGTCACGGCTGCGCTACTTGATACTTTCTGTTCTATCATCTAATTCGGGCACGATCAGCTTCATTGGTCGAATCCGATGCTCGTCTTGTGTTTCTCTTGATGTACGTCAATAAAGGCGGATGTGCGGCGAAATATAGATGGCAAGCCTGAGCATGCCGAGTGGAAAATACGTGGATGCTGTCACGCAATATGGCGGGCCTGATCGATCACCACCATGGCGATTGATCGGTTGGCTGGGCCTGCGGCAAAGCGTCATCGTGCACGATAGCCTGGTGTTTTCTATGCTCTTTGGGTCAGCTGGTAGAAAGATGACTGCCATGATCGATGGAGTTTGGTGGTATGCCTTGTCGTCACGGGCCTGACCGTGATATCGCTGCGACTGTGCGTCCCACAACGGGATGAACAGAGTACAACCCCTGGAGTCCTGAGGAGTCGCCCATGGAACTGGATCCCGTGATCCTGTCACGCATACAGTTCGGATTTGTCGTGTCATTTCATGCCGTCTTTCCGGTGTTTACCATCGGCCTGGCATCCTATGTGGCCTTGTTGCATGGCCTTTTCTACAAGACAGGCAATGCCGCCTGGGAGCGCCTTGCAGCGTTCTGGGTGAAGGTATTCGCCGTGGTCTTCGCGATGGGCGTGGTCTCCGGCATCGTGATGGCCTTCCAGTTCGGCACCAACTGGAGCAACTTCAGTTATGCCACCTCCAACTTCATCGGCCCGATGCTCAGCTATGAGGTGGTGACTGCCTTCTTCCTCGAAGCCGGCTTCCTCGGCGTACTGCTGTTCGGGCGTGGCAAGGTGCCGGAAGGCGTCCACCTGTTCGCGGCACTGATGGTGTCATTGGGCACCTTCATCTCCTCCTTCTGGATTCTGTCCTCCAACAGCTGGATGCAGACACCGGCGGGCGTCGACTTCATTGATGGCCACTTCTTCGTGAATGACTGGAGTGCGGCCATCTTCAATGCCTCCTTCCCGTATCGCTTCACGCATATGGCGATCGCCTCGTTCTTGACCGGCGGCTTCGTGGTGGCCGGGGTGAGCGCCTGGTATCTGCTGATCGGACGTGATGTCGAGGCCAACAAGCGCGCGCTGTCCATGTGCATGTGGCTACTGCTGGTGCTGGCGCCGGCGCAGGCGGTGGTGGGTGACATGCACGGCATCAACACGCTGGAGCATCAGCCGACCAAGGTCGCGGCGATGGAAGGCAACTGGGAAACCCAGTCGGGCGCGCCCTTGCTGCTGTTCGCCTGGCCGGACAAGGAGGCCCAGATGAACCACTTCGAGATCGCGATCCCGAAGCTGGCCAGCCTGATCCTGACCCATGACCCCGATGGCGTGGTGCCGGGCCTCAAGGAGGTCGAGCCCGACATGCAGCCGCCGGTGTGGTTCGTGTTCTGGTCGTTCCGCGTGATGGTGGCGGTGGGGCTGGTGATGATCGCGGTGGCGTTCATCGGCCTGTTCCTGCGTCGCGATGGCAAGCTCTACCGCTCGCGCCCCTTCCTGCAGACGCTGCGTCTGATGTCGATCGCGCCATTCTTCGCCGTGCTGGCCGGGTGGTTCGTCACCGAGGCCGGACGCTCTCCGTGGCTGGTCTACGAGATGATGACCCAGCAGGAGGCCGTCACGCCGTCACTGACCGGTTGGATGGTGCTTGCCACGCTGATCGGCTACTTCCTGGTCTATCTGGTGGTCTTCGTGACCGGTAGCTACTACCTGACGCGCGTCATCCGTGGCGGCATGCAGCCCGAGCTGCCGCATGACGATGTCGAAACCGCGATGCGCCCGCTGTCCGCCGCGCACGAGAGTCTCGATGATGATGCCAGCCGTACGGTAAGGAGTTGAGCACATGGAACTGATCAATCTGACCATGATCTGGGCGCTGATCATCGGCTTCGGCATCATGATGTACATCCTGATGGATGGCTTCGATCTCGGGGTCGGCATCCTCTATCCCTTCGCCCCGGATGAACACGCCCGTGACGTGATGATGAATTCGGTCGCGCCGGTCTGGGACGGCAATGAAACCTGGCTGGTACTGGGCGGGGCCGGCTTGCTGGCGGCGTTTCCGGCGGTGTACTCCATTCTGCTGCCGGCGCTGTATCTGGGGGTCTTCCTGATGCTGGCCGGCTTGATCTTCCGCGGGATTGCGTTTGAATTCCGCTTCAAGTCCACGCGCAATCGGCATTGGTGGAACGTCGCCTTCAGTGGCGGTTCCTACGTGGCGACCTTCTGTCAGGGCGTGGTGGTCGGGGCCTATATCCAGGGCTTTGCCACCGAAGGCCATGTCTATGTCGGCGGCGCCTTTGACTGGCTGACCCCCTTCACGGTGATCACCGGGCTCGCGCTGGTGGCGGGCTACGCTCTGCTGGGGGCCACCTGGACCATTCTGAAGAGTGAAGGCGAGGTTCAGGCATGGGCCTATCGCATCACGCCCAAGTTGCTGATTGCCGTGCTGGTCGGCTTCGGGGTCATCAGCCTCTATACGCCGTTCGTCGATGAATACGTGCGGGAGCGCTGGTTCAATCATATCGGCATGTTCTGGGTCTTCCCGGTGCTGGCGCTGTGCTGTGCGGCCTTCATCTGGCGTGCCGTCAGCAAGCGTTTGGAGGGCCAGCCGTTCGTCGCGACTCTGGGACTGTTCCTGTTCACCTATCTGGGGCTGATCTTCAGCAAGTGGCCGTATCTGGTGCCGCCGGACATCACCATCTGGGATGCGGCGTCAGACCCGGGCGCGCAGCTGTTCCTGCTGATCGGCGTATTGTTCGTGATTCCCATCGTGCTGGGCTATACCGCCTGGAGCTACTGGGTCTTCCGCGGCAAGGTGCAGGACGGTGGCTATCACTGACCTCACGCAGGGGGCAGCGCAGGAGGCCCCGACCAGCGCCGCTGGCAATGACACGGCGCGCGCCAGCGTCAGCGACGACAGTGTCACTGGCAAGGAGCGCGACAAGGCCAGACGCAAGGCTGCCGGCAAGTGGCTCAGCCAACAGGCGACGCGCGAGCGTCGCCTGTTGGCTATGGCGGCGCTGTGCGGCGCATTGGCGGGGCTGGCAACGGTTGCGCAACTGGTACTGCTGGCCTGGCTGGTCACTCAGGTAATCGAACAGCCCGCGGCGTTGGCTCGCCTGTGGTGGCCGTTCGGCGGCCTGGTGGCGCTGCTGGCGGTGCGTGCCTTGCTGAGTGCCGCGCAGGAGCTATGTGCCCAAAAAGCCAGTCAGCGCCTGCGCCAGCGGGTGCGTCGAGATGTAATGGATCACCTGCAGGCATTAGGCCCGGTGCGCGCCGCGCAGTTTCATGGCGCCGATGTGGCCCAGCGCTGGGTCGAGCAGGTCGAGGCGTTGGAAGGCTACTTCGCACGTTTCTACGTCCAGCTGCGCCTGGTGCTGATCAGCCCGCTGGTGATTCTGGCCATCGTGGTCAGTCAGGACTGGCTGGCGGCGATTCTGCTCGCGCTGACCGCGCCGCTGATTCCGTTGTTCATGGCGCTGGTCGGCATGGGGGCCGAGTCGCTCAATCGCGAGCAGTTCGTCGCGGTTGCGCGCCTGTCGCGCCACTTTGTTGATCGCGTCCGGGGGATCACAACACTACGGCTGTTCGGCCTGGGTGAGCAGGCCACGCAGGAGGTCACGCTGGTCGCTGATGATTATCGCCGCCGCAGTCTGCGCACGCTGCGCCTCGCCTTCCTCTCATCAGCGGTACTGGAGTTCTTCTCGTCGGTGTCGATCGCGGTGGTCGCGATCTATATCGGCTTCGGCCTGTTGGGCGACATTCCCTTCGGGCCCGCCCAGTCGTTGACCCTGTTCAGCGGCCTGCTGATCCTGCTGCTGGCGCCGGAGTTCTTCCAGCCGCTGCGCACCCTGTCTCAGCACTATCATGATCGCGCCTCGGCCTTGGCCGCCGCGGACTCGCTGCTGGAGCTGTTCGACACGTCCGTCGCCCCGGCGCGTCAGGCCTCCACGATGGCGTCGGCCAGTGTCTCGCTGCCCGGCGATGTGATGTTGCAGCTGGAGGCCGTCACGCTGACGCATCCCGGGCGGGGCAGGGTGCTTGGCCCGTTGGATCTCACCTTGAAGGCCCACGAGGTGCTGGTGATCAGCGGCCCGTCCGGGGCCGGCAAGTCATCGTTTTTGCAACTGATGGCAGGATTCGTGGCCCCCGATGAAGGCCAATGCCTACGCCGAGATACCACTGGCCTTGCCTGGATGGATCAACGCCCGCTGCTGATGCAGGGCAGTCTGGCCGACAACCTGCGTATCACCGCGCCAGACGCCAGTGATGATGCGATCGTTCAGGCGCTGACGAGCGCCGGCCTTGGCGAGGTGCTGGCCGCCTTGCCGCAGGGCATCGCCAGCCCGTTGGGCGAAGGCGGGCGCGGGCTGTCCGGCGGCCAGGCTCAGCGTCTGGCGCTGGCGCGGGTCTTCTTGAGCGATGCGCCGCTGGTGTTGCTCGACGAGCCAACCGCCAGTCTGGACGCCGACACCGAACAGCGCCTGATCGCCGGCTTCCAGGTGTTGGCCGAAGAAGGCCGCACGCTGGTCATCGCCACTCACCATCCGGCCTTGAGGGCCATGGCGACGCGCCAGCTGTGTCTGACCCGTGATGGGGTCGTTGGCACTACTGGAGAGACACAGGATTCTGGGGAGGGCGCATCATGATCGGACCTGCTCGTACTCTCGGTCCTGGCTCCACTCCCTCGACGCGCGAGGCACTGGCCGCGCTGGCGCCCTGGTGGCGAGTGCATGAGCGCTACCGCCGTCGACTGCTGCTGGGCGTGGTGCTGATGGCAATGACCGCGCTGTCGGCACTCGGGCTGCTGGCGGTCTCGGGGTGGTTCATCACGGCATCGGCATTGACGGGGGCTGCGCTGGCTGCCGGTGCCGTCGCCGTGCTGGATGTCTACACGCCGGGCAGCGCGATTCGCCTGTTTGCCGTCTCGCGCACCGTCTCGCGCTATCTGGAGCGTCTCTACAATCACGACACCATCCTGCGACTGCTGGCCAGCCTGCGCGGCAGTGCCTTTGCCTCGCTGGTCAGCATGGACCCCGCACGGCTGGCAGCCCGGCGCTCCAGTGACTGGCTCAATCGTCTGACCGCGGATATTGACACCCTCGATGCGCTCTATCTGCGTCTGGCGGCGCCTCCGGTGATGGCCTTGCTGCTGATTGTGGCGCTGCTTGGCATCACGCTGGTGTGGCTACCGGGCGCGACGCCGTGGCTGGCGCTCTTGCTGTTGACTGGCTGGGCGTGGCTGACACTCGGGCAGGCACGCTGGGGGCTGGTGGCCAGCCGTCGGCGTGTGACCACTCTCGAGGCATTGCGCTCCAGCCTGATGGAGGCGCTGCGCGGGCATGCCGAACTCGAGGCCTACGCGGCGCTTGGCCATGTGCGTGAGCAGCTGGAGGCGGTGGAGGCGCGTCTGCTGGCGGACCAATGGCGGCTGGCGGTCATCAGTGCCGTCGGCAATGCGCTGGCCGTGCTGGTGATCGGACTCGCCTGGTTGCTGTTGCTAGCGATGGGCATGCTCGCCCTGCGCGATGGCCAGCTCAGCGGCCCGATGCTGGTGATGCTGCCGCTCGCGGCGATGGCGCTGGGTGAGGGGCTGGCGGGGCTGCCGACGGCCTTCAGCCAGGCCGGGGCGACGCTTGGCGCCGCGGAGCGCCTCAACGATATCGAGCACGCCGCGGGTGTCGTGCACGGTGATGCTCGCCTGTCAGCGGGGCCGATCAGCGTCTCGCTGGAGCAGGTCAGCTATCGCTATCCGGGCGCCTTGTTCGAGGCATTTTCAAACGTCTCGCTCACTGTCGAAGCCGGTGCGCAGGTCGCGATCTGTGGCGCCTCCGGCGCTGGCAAGTCGACGCTAGCGGCGCTGCTGACCGGGCAGACCAGCCTAGCCTCCCGCGGCCTGCAGATCAGATGCAATGAACAGCAGGGCGGGGGTACTGAAGAGCAGGGCGGGCGGGTGTTGCTCAATGGCCGTGAGGTGCATCACTACGCGCCTCTGGCGATTGCCGAGGGCGTCGGCTGCCTCACCCAGCAGGTCGATCTGTTCGATGCCAGTCTGGCTGACAACCTGCGACTGGGGGCCGCCGACGCCGATGATGCCGCGCTGTGGCGGGTGCTGGCCGCGGTGGATCTCGCCGACTGGGTCGCGAGTCTGCCGCAGGGGCTGGCGACACGCGTTGGTGAGGGCGGTCGTCAGGTGTCGGGTGGCCAGGCCCGGCGCATCAGTCTGGCGCGCCTGGCGTTGACCAACCCCGGCCTCGTGCTGCTGGATGAGCCTTTCTCGGGGCTGGATGCCACGACAGCGCAACGCGTCGCGCAGGGTCTCGCTGACTGGCTGGCGGGCAGGACGGTGATCTATCTGCTGCATGAGCATGATCTCGCGGCGCCACGCCCCGGCACCGAGGCCGTGACCCGTGTCTGCTGGCTGGATCGCTGAGCATCCATCGGGATCAAATCATGGCAGGGGGAAACGGAAAAAGCCTCCCGGGCAGGGTGCCCGGGAGGCTTTCTTGTCACTGGACCCGTCGATCAGGTTCAGTCAGTTGGGCTCAGTCCATCAGTCCCAGTCGGGGGCGAAATCCGGGTTGGCGATGCGCTCACCGCGATCCAGCTCGGCGATCTTCGCCATGTCTTCACCGGTCAGTGACATGGAGAAGGCCTCGAAGTTGCTCTCGATGTTCTTCGCCTTGGTGGAGGACGGGAAGGTGACGATGTCCTGCATCTTTAGCCATGCCAGGGCGATCTGCGCCGGGCTGGCGTCATGACGTTCGGCGATGGCCTTGAGGGTGTCATCGTCCATCACCTTGCCGACTGCCAGCGGCATGAAAGCAGTGACTTCGATGCCCAGCTCGTGGCACTTGTCGATCACCTTGCGGTTTTGCAGAAACGGATGGACCTCGATCTGGTTGGTGAGCAGCTCGTCACGCCCCACGATGCCCACAGCACGTTCCAGCTGTTCACAGGTGAAGTTGGACACCCCGATGTGGCGCGCCTTGCCCGCTGCCTTCAGCTTGGCCAGTACCGGCAGATAATCTTCCATCGGCACTTCATCATTCGGCGACGGCCAATGGATGAGCAGTAGGTCGACGTAGTCCATTTGGAGGCGCTCAAGACTTTCCTCGACGCTTTTCTCCATGTCACCCGGTACCAAACGGTCATGCCAGATCTTGGTGGTGATGAAGAGCTCTTCGCGCGGCACTTTACTGTCGGCGATGATCTGTCCGACTTCGGCTTCGTTGCCGTAAAACTGCGCGGTATCAAAGTGACGATAACCGATCTCAAGCGCGGTGTTCAGGCTGTCACGGAGCGTTTCGCCCTCAATACGGTAAGTCCCAAAGCCGGGATTTGGTAGGGTAGTCGACATTCTAGAACTCCTGTTAAGCGCGCCCGGTATTGAGTCGTGAATGATGGGCGCATATCCATTTTTGCCCTTCCTATATGAGGCTTGCATACTGCGACGTCAACCTCACGACTTTGCATTAGCTTTTTTACACTAACGCAACAGTCGCGTGGACTTTGCCATGCACCTTACTCGTTGGCGGTAATCACGAATTTCAGCGCTCGGCGCTCACCACGCTTCAGCTCGGCAAGGCAGGCTGGCAGCGCCGTAAATGATTCGATACAGGGCGCAGGCTGGTTCAGGGAGCCATCGGCGATCGCTTCCAGAAGACCTTCCCCTGCTGCGACCAGGCGTGCCCAGTCCTCGTCGTCACCCGCCCAGTGCAGCGCACCCAGCGCGACTTCGTGCTGCGAGATGGCGCGATCGAAGGCCGGCGCGGCCGCCTGCTCCAGACGGTCCTGAATGCAGACGATGTGGCCATTGGCCCCCAGGTGGCGGGTCATCTTGTGGGCGTGATCACCATTGACGGTATCGATCACGGCGAAGACCGGCGCGTCCAGCTGCTCGGCGTCCGCAAGCGTCTCGTCGGCGCCCAGCGCCTTGAGGTCCGCGTGGCGCTTCTCGGAGGCAACACCAATGACGTGGAAGTTGCGCTGTCTGGCCAGCTGGATCAACCAGCGGCCCACACTGCCGGAGGCGCCGGTGATCAGCAGGCGTCGCCCGGCCTTGATGGGCAGCTTGTCGATGGCAAGCCAGGCGGTCAGTGCCGGGCATGGGAAGGCGGCGGCGTCATTGAAGCCCAAGGTGACGGGCAGGCGCATCACGGCGCGCGCCGGCACACGCAGGCGTTTGCTGAAGGTGCCTGGCCCTGCCAGGGTGGTGTGGACCGCGATGCGATCGCCCGGCGATACGTGACTGACATTGGCACCGCAGGCGATCACCTCGCCGGAGGCATCGACGCCGGGAATCTGGCCGGCTTGCCACAGCTCGCTGTCCATTGCCATGAACTTCCAGTCGACGGGATTGAGGCCGATGGCACGCGTGGCGACCAGTACCTCGTCGTCTCCCGGGGCGCCGATGTCCACCTCTGACTGCTCGAGCGCCTCAGGCTCGCCCGAGCCTTGCCATACCCAGGCGGGTGCCCGGGTGGCGCTGTGACTGATGTCTTGCTGGGTGGTGGTCTCTGTGGAATCTGACATGGGATCTCCTTGCAGCGTGAACGGTGAATCCTTTCCGCCATGGCGGGGGCAGGTCGCGCGACCCGCCCGGCTTACCAGTGCGCTCAGTCAGCCGGGCAGGTCAGTGCAACCCTTGCGCCCTCATGAGAAGTGCGGCAGCACCTCACGCCCCAGTTCCTCGAGGGTTTCCGTGAGCGGGCGGCGATTGCGACGCAGGTGGAAGCCGATGTGATTCACCCCGGCATCCTGCATGGCCGACAGTTCTTCCATGAGGGCAAGGCGGCCACTCGACAACCCGAAGCGATGACGACGCACCGGGGCGTGCGGGTCTTCTTCCAGATTGAGGTGGATGAAACTGACGTAAGGTTTATCACCGGCGACCTGACGCCAGAGCGCCACGCGACGGATGTGGTCCTCCGGCGTGCCCGGGTAGGCCAGCCAGCCGTCCATCTCGCGACCGATCCACTCGGGCGTCTGCTGGGAGAGCCCGGCACTCAACAGCGGCGGACGCGTCGCGGCAGGCAGGATGGCCTGACCTTCGCTCAGGGCGTCGTCCGCCTGGCCCTTGATGACATCCACCGCATGACGGAAGGCGGCACCACGGGTCGCGAACTCTTCGCCGAACAGCGGGTATTCCGCCGGTCGGTCGCCACTGGCGACGCCCAGCAGCAGGCGGTCTTCGCTCAGGGCCTGCACGCTGGCGGCGGCCTTTCTCACCAGCCACGGCTGGCGCAGCGGCAGCACCGCGGCGGCAGTGCCCAGCAGCAGGTTGTCTGTGTGACTGGCCAGATAGCCCAGGTAGGTGAACAGCTCGAAGACCTGACCGGCATCGCCGAAGGCGGGGTCGAACAGCGGCACGTCACGCAACCAGGCGGCGCGGAAGCCGAGCCTGTCGACCTGGCCGATCAGCTCGGCATGGGCGCGCATGTCAGGCACGCCGAAGGGCGTGGAGGGGGCTCTGTCAGTGCGGACCCAGTCATTGTCGAGGGGCAGTTCGACGCCCAGGGTCAGGGGGCCTTGAGTGAGACGATCCAGCGGGCGGGTCGGGGAGATCATGATGGACTCCTTCAGCAAGCAGGTGGGTAGACGACGGTGCCCCCGAACCAGCAGGCTGAGCTGTCGGAATCGGGGGCACGTCGTGATGGCGGGAGGCTTCGCGGCGGATCAGGCGGTCGCGATGGAAGACGCGTGACGCTTGTCGAGGCGGCCGGCCAGCAGGGTCAGCAGCAGGGCGGCGGTGACGATCAGCGCGCCGATCCAGGCGGTGTCGGTCAGTGCCATCCCGGAGACCACCTGGCCGCCGACGATGGAGCCCAGTGCGATGCCGATGTTGAAGGCGGCGATGTTGAGGCCGGAGGCCACGTCAACGGCCTGCGGCACGAAGCGTTCGGCCTGCTGCACGACGTAGACCTGCAGGCCCGGCACGTTGCCGAAGGCGAAGGCACCCCAGATCAGGATGGTGATCACGGCGGTGATAGGGTTGGCGGCAGTGAAGGTCAGCACGCCGAGGATGACGATCAGGCCACCGAAGATTAGGGTCAGGGCGCGAATCGGGCCCATGCGGTCAGCCAGCTTGCCGCCCTGGATGTTGCCGATGGCGACCGAGATACCGTAGACCAGCATGATCAGACTGATGGCGCCTTCATTGAAGCCACTGACGTCCTGCAGCAGCGGGGCCTGGTAGGTGAAGGCTGTGAAGGTGCCGCCGTAGCCGAGGATGGTGATCAGGTAGACCAGCAGCAGGCGCGGATGGGTCAGAACCTTGAGCTGTTGGGCGAAGGTGGCGGGTACGCTCTTCTTGAGATTGTTGGGCACCAGGATGGCGCTGCCAATCAATGCCAGTACGCCGAGGACTGAGACTACAAGGAAGGTGGCGCGCCAGCCGAAGTGCTGGCCGATCCAGGTGCCCAGCGGCACGCCGGTGACCAGAGCCACGGTCAGGCCGGTGAACATGATGGCGATCGCACTGGCTTCCTTGTCCTTGCTCACCAGGCTTGTCGCGATGGTGGAGCCGATGGAGAAGAAGACCCCGTGGGCCAGGCCAGTCAGGATGCGCGCCGTGATCAGCGAGCTATAGCTGGGTGCCTGCCAGGCCAGCAGGTTGCCGGCGATGAACAGTGCCATCAGGGCCAGCAGTACCAGCTTGCGATTGAAGCGGCCGGTCATGGCGGTCAGCACGGGGGCGCCGATGGCGACACCGACGGCATACAGGCTGACCAGCAGGCCAGCGGAAGGCAGAGAGACGCTCAGGTCCTGAGCGATGGTGGGTACCAGTCCGACGATCACGAACTCGGTGGTCCCGATGGCAAAGGCGCTCAATGTCAGCGCCAGCAGGGCAAGGGGCATGGCAGTTCTCCATCAGCAATGGGTGGGTCTTGGATGCTGTGCAGTCTGCCGTGAGATACCTTTGTGATAAACGCACGAAATGATGAAAGACTTTTGCAGTTTTCGGAAAGATTCCCGATGACGACGTCCTTTCCCCCCATCCTTGCAGCGCCTGTCTCTGTCTCTGTCAGCTTGTGTCGCCATCTCGATCTCATGCCAGATGGCGCCACAGGGTGACTCAACAGCGTGATTCAACAGGGGGGCTCGACAGGGGGGGCTCGACAGGGCGACTCAACCGGGCGACTCAACAGCGGGATTCACAAGGGTGACTCCACAGGGCGGGGCGCAGCGGCTACACTGCGCGCCGAGAATTTTCATTCACTCCCTGTTCACATCGGAGATCGTCTTGGCCGCGCCTGACACCCCGTCTTCCTCTCAACCTGATGCCCGGACTGCAGAGACTCCCTGTTCCTTGCCGCGCCTCGTCATGCCCTCGACCTGGCGGGGCTGGAGCCTGCTGGTGATCTTCCTGCTGCTGGTCGTGATGGGCATCTGGCCGGTGATCGGCTGGATCAACCAGCAGACCCTGTTGTGGGGCATGCCGTCATTGATCATCTGGAGTTACCTGATCATCTTCGCCTGCAGTGGCGCGATGTTGCTGGGCAATTGCCTGTTGCGCCGTCGCCACGGCGCAGACCCGCTGTCGAAAACGTCCGCTGGCGAAAGAGACGGAGGCGCCGCGTGATCGATCCGCATGCCTTTTCGTCCGTGCATGACAGCGTGCCCTTGCTGGTCACCCTGGGGTATGTCGTCCTCGCCATGGCCATCGGTCTCGGCGCGCGGGGCGGCCGGCGCATGGACACGCTGGAGCAGTGGGGGGTCGCCGGGCGCTCGATGGGGCCCGTGACGCTCTATCTGTTGATCGCCGCCGGCAGCGTCAGTGCCTACACCTTCATGGGCGCGCCGGGCTGGGCCTACAGCAAGGGCGTGCCGGTGTTCTATGTCGCCATCTATCTGGCCTATCTGGCGCTGGTGGCCTGGTACTTCGGCCCCAAGGTGTGGAAGTTCGGCGAGCAGTTCGGGCATGTCACCCAGGCAAGCGCGATCGCGGACCGCTATCAGAGCCCTCTACTAGGCGCGCTGTCGGCGCTGGTGATGTCGATTGCCTCCATCGCCTATGCGGTCCTGCAGACCATCGGCTCGGCCTACATTCTGCTGGTGATGAGCGGCGGGCGCATTCCGCTCTGGGCTGGCGTGTTGCTGGTGCTCAGCGCGATTGCCGTCTATCTGTTCGTCAGCGGCCAGCGCGCCATCGGGCGCACCAATGCCTTCCAGGGCGTGTTGATGCTGGTCGTTGCCTGGGCAATCGGCCTGTGGGCGGCCTATCTCTCCACCGGCGAATGGGGCTTCAGTGGCGTGTTCACGCGTCTTGAGGCCAGCCATCCGGAGTATCTGCGTCTGCCCGGTGCCGGGGGCGACATGAGCTTCAGCTTCTGGACCACCTCGATCATCGTCTCGATGCTGTCCTTCATGCCGCCGGTATGGACCCAATGGATGAGCGCCGCCTCCGCCGGCACCATCCGCCGCAGTGCCAGCTGGCTGCCGACCTACTATGTGGTGATCCTGCCGCTGGTGGTGGTCGGCTTCATCGGTATCTACAGCCTGCCGGAGCTTGCGCGCGCCGACACCGTGGTGCTCGAATACGCGATGGCCAACATGCCGGTCTGGCTGGTGGGCCTGTTGGGCGCGGGCACGCTGGCGGCCTCGATGTCCTCCAGCGAGCCCTTCATTCACTCGGTAGCCCTGAGCCTGAGTCGTGATGTGCTGCAGCCGGGCCTGAAGCTTGATGACCAACGCGCTGGCAAGCTGGCGCGCTGGCTGATCTTCCCGGTGATGTTCCTGATCGTGGCACCCCTGGCGATCTGGGAGCCGGGCAATCTGGTGATGATTCTCTTGATCGGGCTGGGCTTTGCCTCTCAGGTATTGCCGGCATTTCTGGGCATGTTCTTCTGGCCACGTGCCTCGGCGGCAGGTGTCATCAGCGGCATCAGTGCCGGCTTCGTGGTCACGGTGCTGTTTACCGTCGTGTGGCCACATCCCCTAGGCTTGCATGCCGGTTTCTGGGGACTGATGTTCAACCTGCCGGTCTTCGTGCTGGTGTCGTTACTGACACGGCCGGTGGATGAGGCAGTGACGTTGCGCTTCTTCCGCATCGCCGCTCCCTGGAGTCTCAAGCGCTGAGATTGCGCAGGGAATATCGTGAGCGGAGGGATGTCGGGGGGCACTCCGCTCTGATAGTCGAGCGCTGGGCTAGATCAAGCAGTTGTATTGAGCTTGGACAGGCATTTCACAAGGTTGTGAACGATTGTCACGTTTGCGCCCGATCGCTTATTGATCCGTGTCGCCTTGTATAGAGTGAGATCATTAATTGGCTGTCCTCAAGGGAGGGGATGTGCATGAATGATCTGATGGTGCAGGTGGACAGACAGATACAGCAAGAGGGCGGTCTGGGAGTGCATTTCCCCGCTGAGATAGAAGCGCGCTTCGAGCACGATATCCATGTCGCGCGCAGTCACAAGCTTGCCTGCATGGGCGCGGTGACGATCAGTATCTATGTGCTGTTTCTGCTCAATGACTGGCGCTTTCGTCCCGATCACATGCTGGAGGCCATCGTCATTCGCGTCGGGGTCATGACGCCCATCGCCCTGATCTGCATCTATATGCTCAAGCGGGGTGTTTCGCCGGTATTGCGTGAGATGTTGATGACTGCGCTGGTGTGCTTCGCGATGATCTTCACCGCCCTGTTGATCCAGTTGTCAGTCTCGCCACATTCCTTCCTCGATCTGTTCGCACTTGGCCTTATCGTGCTGGTGGGCAATGTCCTGTTTCAGCTGCGCTTCTGGTATGCCCTGTGCTCTTCGGCCTTCCATTTCGGCGTGATGCTGTATCTGGTCAATGCCCATCCTGCGCCCTATGCCTCGGCGGGTTTCATGGCGTTGATGGTGTTTTTGTCCATCACGCTGTTTTCGATCATTTCCAATCTGCGCAGCGAAAAGGCCGAGCGCCTTTCCTACCTGCTGTTGCTGCGTGAGCAGCTCAGGGTCGAGGAGTTCACCGAGAAGAATGAAGAGTTCCGACGCCTGGCCTCGATCGACCCATTGACCGAAGTCTATAACCGGCGTCACTTCGACAGTCTCGTGAGTTCGCTGCTCGGAAAGCAGGTTGACAGCCGTCTTCAATACGGCGTGGCCAAGATCGATGTCGACCATTTCAAGTCCTACAACGACCTTATGGTCACGTGAAAGGGGACCTATGTCTCAAGCGTATCGCGACGGCCATCTTTGAAAGCGTGCACCCCGATGTCGATATCGTGGCGCGTTTCGGGGGCGAGGAGTTCGTGGTGTTGCTGCCATCCTGTACGCCGCAACAGGCATTGGCGCGCGCAGAAGAGATTCGCCGCCATGTTCGCGACCTGGCGCTACCGCATGCGGGAAGTTCACGCCATGGTATTGTCACCATCAGTATCGGGGTCTCTGCTGCAGGCACCGGCCAGGGTTGCAGCTTCGAGACCATTCTCAAGCAGGCGGATGAGGCGCTTTATCGCGCCAAGGCCTCGGGACGAGATCGCTGCGAGCTGTTTGCTCAGCAGGATCCGCAAGCGCTGGGCCGAGCCTTCGCCGGCTAGCGTCGCTTAGGCCGTTCTCGGGTTTCAACCCCGTGCCACTTACCTCAAGTGCCTGACACGGGTAAGGTTGAGGTAAATGGCCGCAAGTTGATGAAATTTGCTACATGTCTGAACCGCCACCCGAACCAGTTGAATCCTCTGAACTGTCAGCACGATCTGAATTGTCAAAACCGTCTGAACACTCTGAACGGCCCTCGCAATCCCGCATGCTTCCTCTAGCGACGGCGCCGGAGCCTCTCTCTGCGCCGTATCCGCGCCCGGATTCACCGCCGCTGCTGGCGCCGGGGGCCGCCGAGCACACGCTGAATGTCTGGTTGGTGCCGCGCTTCTCGATGTTGACGTTGTTCTGCCTGCTGGAACCGCTACGGGTCGCCAATCGCTTCGGACGGCCGCTGTTCGCCTGGCGTCTGCTTTCCAGTGATGGCGAGGCTGTCGTGGCCAGCAATGGCGTGCGCATCGACGTCGATGGCGCCTTGTCGTCTCTGGTCAATGAGACGCAGTCGGGTGGCCAGAGTGGGGCGCAGACGCGCTTGATGGTGGTGTCATCCTACGGGCCGGAAGTCAGCGTCGGCAGCCAGGCGCGTGGCGTGATTCGGCACCTGGCAGCCCACGGCGCCTGGTTGGGAGGGTTGGATACCGCCCCCTTCATTCTGGCGCGCGCCGGGGTGCTCGCCGGTCATCGGGTCGCCCTGCACTGGGAGAGCGTGCCGGCCTTCCGCGAGGAATTTCCTCATCTCGAGATCAGTCAGGCCGACTATGAATGGCAGGGCGAGCGGCTGACGGGGTCTGGCGGCGCGGCCAGTATCGACATGATGCTGGTGTGGATCGAGTTTCTGTACGGGCCGTCGCTGGCGGACGCCGTCGGGCGGCAACTGGTACATCAGCGCGGGCATCTGGCCACGCCTGCTGCTGTCAGCACTCGAGACGATTCGCTGCCACGCAGTGTGATCAAGGCGCTGGCTGTGATGAAGGCCAATCTTGCCCAGGTGCTGACGATCCCCGGCATCTGTCGTCTGGTCGGCCAATCCCAGCGCCAGCTGACGCGTCTGTTAATGGCTCACTTCGAGGAAATGCCCAAGCAGCGCTATCTCGGCATGCGGCTGGATCATGCCCGGTGCGTATTGGCCGACAGCAGTCGCAGCGTTTCCCAGGCGGCTCTCGGCGTCGGGTTCACGCATCTGGCGCACTTCTCGCGTGCCTATCGCCAACGGTTCGGTGAGCCGCCCAGCGCGACCGCGCGCCGTGGTCAGGCCACGCCCTGAGGCGGGTCATCATCCTCCGCTCCCTCAAGGCGGCGCGGATGACGTCGAGGGCACAAAAAGAGCCGCAAAAGGGAGTATGATCGCGCCGCTGCGCCGCTGCGCCGCTGCGCCATCGCAGCAGACGGCTTGGCAGAAGAGGCCATCACGGTTCGCGACAAGCATATACGCCAATGTTTCATGCGCACGCCAGCGCACTGCAGGAGGCTTCACGAGAATGAACTGGATAACCTGGCTCGACCTGGCCGGTGTGATGATCTTTGCCCTGACCGGTGTCGTCGTGGCGTGCCGTTCACGCATGGACCCGATCGGCATGCTGGTGCTGGGCGCCGTGACCGGTATCGGCGGCGGTACGCTGCGTGATCTCGTGCTGGGAATCGGCCCGGTGTTCTGGGTCGAGCAGCCGATCTATCTGTGGGTCATCCTGTTGACGGTAATGGTGGCGACGCTCGGTTTTCATTATATCCATCGCCTGACGCGGGTTTTCCTGCCGGTCACCGATGCCTTCGGGTTGGCGCTGTTTACGGTGTTGGGCGCGCACAAGGCGCGCATGCTGGGCGTGGATGGCATCGTGGCCGTCTTGATGGGCACCATGAGCGGCGTGGCGGGTGGCATGATCCGTGATGTGCTCGCGCGCCGTGTGCCGATGGTGCTGCGTCAGGAAATCTACGCCTCGGCGTCGCTGGCGGGTGGCATTCTCTATATCGCGCTTCTCGAGGCAGGTGTTGGCCTGGCGTGGGCCACTGGAGCTGCCATCTTGCTGATACTGGCGATTCGCCTGCCGGCGGTCTATTGGCATCTGACCTTGCCGACCTTTGCCTGGGTGATCATCCCGCCACCCCCGCTGGCTTCGCAAGACAGTGGCCAGAGGCATGATCAGGCCCCGTCGGGGGCAGTGGGCACGGGCGGGGAGAGTCGCGAGGGTGCGCACGCCGCCCCTGATGGCAGGCCTCGTCAGCGCTCGGAATTCGCGACGACGCTGGGCGGCTCGATCGGCGCCAGCGATGTCTCGCCCTCGGGTCAGCTGGAGACACCGCCGGCGCCTCCGTCATTGCCGCGGCGCACCCCCAAGGCAAGGGTCAGGATGCTGCGCCCTGGCGAGCGTCGCCGTGGTGGGCTCTAGGCGACATCCTTTTGCTGTGTGATTTGATCGGCAAGCCATATTGCAGAAGCGATCATGATGCGGATGATTATTGTGATTTCTGCAAAGATGCATGGGACCATGCATCTTGCACTTTCAAGGAGATCGCAGCATGCGCAGCCGTTCGGATGACCTCGAGTTGCTACTGGCCGTGGTGGATAGCGGGGGCTTCAGCGCCGCCGCCAATCGGTTGAACATTCCGGTGGCCAAGGTATCGCGGGCCATCCAGCGCCTGGAAGGTGAGCTGGAAACGCCGCTACTGAACCGCACTACACGCAGCGTGGCGCTGACCGATGAGGGGCGCGGCTTCGTCGAACGCGTGCGCGAGGGCTTGTTGCTGCTCGGCAGTGCCGAAGAGGCTCTGTTGCAGCAGCGCGATCAGCCCAGTGGCCGGCTGCGCGTCGATGCCGCGAGCCCCTTCGTGCTGCATCAGCTGGTGCCGCTGGTCGCGGAGTTCTCACGCAGCTATCCCGGCATCGCGCTGGAGCTGTCAGCGGCCGATGACATCATCAACCTGCTGGAACAGCGTACCGATGTGGCCATCCGCATCGGCGAGCTGGATGATTCCACGCTGCACGCCAAGGTGCTGGGGCGCTCCACGCTGCATCTGGTCGCAAGCCCTGCCTATCTGGCCGAGCATGGCGTGCCGTCCAGTGTCGCGGCGCTGCAGGCCCATCAGCTGCTGGGGTTCCTGCCCCCCAGTCGTCTCAATCGCTGGCCGCTCAAGGGTGCTCCACAGGGCTTCGACACGACACCCCATCTGCCGACCACCAGTGGCGAAGTCATGCGTCAGCTGTGCCTGGCGGGGCATGGTATCGCCCTGATCTCGCGCTTCATGCTGGGCAATGACCTCAAGACCGGCGCTCTGGTGGAAGTGTTGCCCGGCCAGATCCAGAGTCCCAATCCCCGCGAGCAGATCCAGGCGGTCTATTACCGCAACAGTACGCTGTCGCCGCGCATCAGCGCCTTCGTCGAGTTTCTCGCCACCCGCCTGACGCTGTGAGTGGCTGATGTCTGGCGCCCCAGACTTGTCCTGACAACAGCGGGTAAAGTGGCGCGGGTATGTCCTGGCGCAGAGTGTTAACGATTATCCCGCACCTGAAGCATGGCAGTGGAGTCGGGCTGATTTAAATAAACTTTATAATCTCTTGATGAAAACTGTTTATTGACGCATGTTGCATGGCGTATTTTACGGGCAATAGCGATATATTGGGCTGACAAGGATGTAATCAGCGCTTCAGGGACGAGCAGATGATAGCCAAGGAAAAGGAGGCCTACAGTGGCGACGATGAGCGCGCCAGGTATGGTCACCGCCAGGAAGAGGATGTGGCCTTCCATCTACGGCGTGCCTTCGGGGACGACCCCGAGGTCGTGATCTTCAATGATCTGCGACTGAAACATGGTGAGGAGAATGCCCAGATCGATCATCTGGTCATGCATCCCTTCGGCTTCATCATCATCGAGTCGAAAAGCATCACTGGTGAAGTCAGGGTCAATGCGGCAGGTGAATGGCAGCGCAGCTATCGGGGCAATTGGTCTGGGCTCAAGTCACCACTGCGTCAGGGGGAATTGCAGCAGGATATTCTCAAGCGCCTGTTGATCGAGCATCGCACTCACTTGATGAACAAGACCCTGGGGCTGCAAGGCGGCTTTGCCGGTCGACAATGGAAAGTGCTGTGCGCCGTCTCGAGCAATGCCATCGTGCACCGTGACGATATGGCCAAGGGGGCCTCGGCTCAGGTGGTGAAGCCGGAGTTTCTCCACGAGCAGGTCAGTGGTCTGATCGGGGCGCGTTCGATGGTCAAGCGTGCCTTGCTGTTCGATACGCGTCTGGAATTCACCAAGGATGAGCTTGAGCGTGTCAGCGAGTTCCTGCTCAAGCAGGACGCCCGTTCGCGTCGCGCGCATGCCGTCGAGACCGTCCGTCGCGAGGTGAGTCGTCGCCCGCAGCCGGCAGCGAAGACGCCAGACGCCGCTGACAGTGCCGCGAGTCGATGGGCGGTCAATGAGGGTAGTATCCGCGAATCTGATAGCAAAGCCCTCGCCAACAAAGACCTCGGTAACAACGGCGCGGGCTACAGCGCTCATGGCAGCAATGGCATTGGCGACAATGCGCCAGGCAGTCATGAGCTTGACGACCAGGAGCGCTGTAATAAGAAGCAGCGCGCCATGGCCAGGCAGGGAGGCGATTCGAGTGCAGTGGCAGTTGCCATCCCCGCCGCCGCGGCAGTCAATGAGGCGAAGGCAAGCGCCGAGAGCGTCGCTAAGCCAAAAGCTGAAACCAGAGCCGATACAACAGCGCCGCCAGCCGAGGCACCTGTCGGGTCGCCAGTGCCTGAAGCGTGTCTGGCCTCGCCACAGTTGAGCGAGCATCTCGACAGAATTACCGCACGCTTGAATGCTTCCACCGCCACGCAAGCGCCACAGGAAGTGCGAGTCCAGTGCCAGAAATGTCAGGAAAAAGATGCACTGCTGGGGCGTTACGGCCCCTACGGCTATTACGTCAAATGTCAGGTCTGCAACGCCAACACATCACTCAAGCAGGGCTGTCCGGCCTGCGAGCATCACAGCGTACGCCTGAGCAAGCCCGGGGCGGTCTACTCGGGGCATTGCCCGCAATGTGAGCATGAGTTCGTGATATTCCGACAGCCCGACTGATGTGGTGCCTTGCAGAAAGACAACGCCCGCATTCCTGACCAAGGAATGCGGGCGTTGTCATTCAGAGGGTCGACGCGACCGACCTCTCTATTGCCGATTCAATTATCGACTCAGTTGTCGACGGGCCAGACCTTGAAGATACGGTACGGCGCCTGGCCGCTATCCTTGCCGTCATTGAAGGGCGGCGTGCTGTCGAGCTGATTGACGGTGACATAGAGCCAGCCGTCGGCCGCCATGCGCACGCCATCCGGCCAGTCGAGACGTTCATCGCGCACCAGCGGCGTCAGTTTGCCATCGGCACCCAACACATCCAGCCCATGCTGATTGAGGTTGGTGAAGTAGTGGATGCCCCCAGCGGTATCTGCGCCGTCGGAAACGGGCTTGTCGCCGACGCGCGTGATGGCAGCGGCGATGGTGGCGTGATCGGCGCCTTCGCGCAGCAGCTTGGCCGGTAAGCTGTACCAGCTGTGGCCGGTCATGGCGCCGAAGAAGACCGTCTCGCCATCGTCGGACAGGGTGATCGGGTCGACGCCGACCTTAGCAGGCTTGCCATTGAACTGGACGTCCTTGCCATCGATCTTGAGCTTGGCACCGGGTTCTGCCTCAAGCGCCGGGTGTTCGCTGAAGCGGGTGGCTTCGCCGCTCTCCAGGTCGACGGTGATCAAGCCCGGATTGGCGATGTCTGCCAGATAGGCCACGCCACGGCTGCGGTCCACCGCCAGGTCCTGCACGAAGCTGCCCTCGGGGGCGATGTTCGCAGGCAAAGTCAGCTTGGTGATCAGCTTGCCCGAGGCAATATCGAAGCCCCACAGGCGGGTCTTGCCCAGATGCAGCCCCATGTCGGTGATCCACAGACCGCCCTGGCCATCCTGGTAGATGCCCAGCGGGGAATCGATGGTGGCGTCGCTGTAGCGGCCGGCATGCGTCTGCAAGGCAGGGGAGGGCCAGGCGCGGTAGCTGTTCTGGCCGGTGATCTCGGCCAGTTGCACGTCGTGATCCCCATCCATCGGGTGGATGGTGGCGAAGACCTGTCCATTGGGCGTCACCACCACATTGCCGGGGCGAATCTGCATGACGGCGACAGAGCGCATTTCACCGTAGGCAGGCCCGGCCTTGAGCGCTGAGGTGGTGGCCGGCAGGGTCGTATGGCCGTTGGCGCAGCCCGTCAGCAGGCCGGTAAGCAGGGCGACCATGCCCAGATGTCGGGTCGAACGGACGGGGTCAGGCATCAATGTTTCCTTGTCGTGGTAATGCTGGTGTTACTGTCGCGGTCAGCGATATCTTGAAGGCAGGAATTTCTCTATGACGATAATTGCCTGAAAAATCATGGGTATAGAGTAACCTAAAGCACCGTGCAGACCAAAAAAACGCCCTCATGGAGGGCGTTTTCATTGCAGCGTCAGGGCCTTGCGGCCAGCGGCCGATTCGATCAGGCGTGACGCGAGATCATGGCGTCGAAGTTTTCCTTCGGCTGGACGCCGGTCAGGGCTTCGAGCTTCTCGCCGGACTTGAACAGCGCGATGGTCGGCAGGCCACGGACGCCATTCTGGGCGGCGAGGTCCGGTGCATCATCGACATTGATGGCAACGACCTTGAGAGCATCACCCTGTTCTTCGGCGATGGATTCGACGATCGGGTCGAGCATCTTGCACGGGCCGCACCACGGTGCCCAGAACTTGACCAGTACCGGCTGCTCGCTTTCGATGACTTCCTGGGTGTAGTTGCTATCGACGACTTGTGCGAAATCCGCCATTTGTCTCTCCTGTGCATCACGAGGGATGCGTGATTCAAAAGGGCACTTGGTGTGCTTGATGGGCACACACTAACGCTGCTCGACTTTTGTTCGCAAGCGCATTCGCTTTTGAGGCCAGGCAACATATGCGTGCCGTTTGCGCAACAGTGGCGATGGTGTGACCGCCTACCCGCTGGTACACCGAGCCAAGCGACACTCTGATCGCGCTTCATTTGTCCTCCATTCCCCCTCCACTCGATCTCCATCGCTGCCATCGATTCAGGCGCCGGCTGTCATCCAACTGTCATGCATGTGTCACTTGATATATGGAAAAGCACATATATGATATTTCATATGTCTACGCGCTTCAGCCGGCTGGCAGACAACCTGCCTTGCCATGCGTCAGGTGCCGGTGAGAGGGGGGCGGGAGAGGGAGTCGGGAGGGGAGCAAGGTGGCTCAGGCATACGCGAGGACATCGCCATGAAACCGTCAACCAATGGCGTTATTGATGGTGTGGGAGACATGGCGGCCTGCCTGACACCGTTGCAGGTCTTCAAGTGCCTTGCCGAGGGCACTCGCCTGACCGTCGTGCAGCTATTAGCCCAGATGGAAGAATTGTGTGTCTGTGAGCTTATCTGGCTGCTGGAGCAGCGCGCCATGCCCGTCTCCCAACCCAAGGTCTCGCGGCATCTCGCCCAGCTGAGAGATGCTGGCTTGCTGACCAGTCAGCGGCGTGGCCAGTGGGTGCACTACCGCCTGGCACCTGACCTGCCGGCCTGGTGCCATCAGATACTCACGACCCTCTGTCAGGCCAACGCCCGCGAGGTGTCGCGCTGGGTGGCGTGGCTGGAGACGATGCCCAACCGCCCTGTGCGCTGCTGCTGAACGCACAGGGCGTAGAACGTTAGCCGAATCTTTTCGAACACTCTCAAGGAAATGCCCATGTGTCCTGCTCATAGCGCCCCGTCCTATTCCTCATCCATCAGCGTGCCGGAGGGCATGCCGGCCCTGCGCGTCGGCATCAACGGCTTTGGGCGCATCGGTCGTCTCGCCCTGCGCGCGCTGTGGAAGCTGCGCGAGGATATCGCGCTGGACGTGGTGCGCATCAATGACCCGGGTGGCGATGCCGCGACCTTCGCCCATCTGCTGGAATTCGATTCCGTGCATGGCCAGTGGTCGCCGGGCGCCGGTATCACCAGCGACGCGGACTCCATCACCCTCGATGGTCAGCGCACGGCATTCTCAAGCCAGCGTGAGATCGGTGATACCGACTGGTCGGGCTGCGATGTGGTGATCGAGGCCTCCGGCAAGAAGATGAGCACCGAGGTGCTGAACGCCTATCTCGAGCAGGGCGTCGCGCGGGTCGTGGTCTCCGCGCCGGTCAAGGAAGAAGGCGTGCTCAACATCGTCATGGGCGTCAACGACCACCTATACAACGCCGATGAGCATCGCATCGTGACGGCGGCCAGCTGCACCACCAACTGCTTGGCGCCGGTGATCAAGGTGATTCAGGAGCAGTTCGGCATTCGTCATGGCTCCATGACCACCGTGCACGACATCACCAATACCCAGACGATTCTGGATGCGCCGCACAAGGACCTGCGCCGTGCGCGGGCCTGCGGCATGAGCCTGATTCCGACGACCACCGGTTCCGCCAAGGCGATCAGCGCCATCTTCCCGGAACTGGAAGGCCGCTTGAACGGCCACGCCATCCGTGTGCCGCTGGCCAATGCCTCCCTGACCGACATGGTGTTCGAGCTCAATCGGGAAGTGACGGTGGAAGAGGTCAATCAGGCGCTGCAGAGCGCGGCAGAAGGCGAACTGGCCGGCGTGCTGGGCTACGAGACACGTCCGCTGGTGTCGATCGATTTCCGTACCGATTCCCGCTCCAGCATCATCGATGCGCCCTCGACCATGGTCGTCGCGGGCACCCAGCTCAAGCTGTACGCCTGGTATGACAACGAGTGGGGCTATGCCAACCGCACCGCAGAGCTGGCGCTGAAAGTGGGCCTGGGTGATCTGGCCGACGCCAGCACACGGGAGCGCTGAAATGCTTGCCCGCCTGCGAGAGCTGCCCCATGAGGTGCGCCAGTACCTGCTGGTGACGGGGAATTACTGGGCCTTCACGCTGACGGATGGCGCACTGCGCATGCTGGTGGTGCTGCATTTCCATTCGCTGGGCTATTCGGCGCTGGACATCGCGCTGCTGTTCCTGTTCTACGAAGCCTTCGGTGTCGTCACCAACCTCGTCGGCGGCTGGCTGGGGGCGCGGCTCGGCCTCAATCGCACCATGAATGCCGGGCTTGCGATGCAGCTGGTGGCGCTCGGCATGCTGTTGGTGCCGGAGTCCATGCTGACGGTGGTCTGGGTGATGATCGCCCAAGCGCTGTCGGGCATCGCCAAGGACCTCAACAAGATGAGCGCCAAGAGCGCCATCAAGGTGCTGGTGCCGAAGGGGCAGCAGGCGGCGGAATCGCAGAGCGCACTGTATCGCTGGGTCGCGCTGCTGACCGGCTCCAAGAATGCCCTCAAGGGTCTGGGCTTCTTCCTCGGTGGCGCGGCGCTCAGTCTCATCGGCTTCCAGGGCACGGTATTGGCCATGTGGCTCATGCTGGCCGTGGTGCTGGTGCTGTCACTGCGCAAGCTCTCGGCATCGCTGGGGCAGAGCAAGGCCAGCCGCAAGCCGGCGTTTCGTGAGATGTTCTCGACCTCGCGGGCGGTCAATGTGCTGTCGGCGGCGCGCATGTGTCTGTTCGCGGCACGTGATGTCTGGTTCGTGGTTGCCTTACCGGTCTATCTGGCCGAGGTACATGGCTGGAACTTCTGGACGGTCGGTATCCTGATGGCCGCGTGGGTGATCGGTTATGGCGGGGTGCAGACCCAGGCCCCGCACATTACCGGGCCGATCGCGCGTCGCTTGAGCGGTGATGCGGGCGTACGCTGGATGACCGTGCTGCTGGCCGGTGTGCTGGCGCTGTTGCCCGCGCTGATGGCGAGCATGTCGCTGGACGCGCAGCAGGGCGGCGATAGCAGTGCGGCCATCCTGCTGGGGCTGGCACCCCTTGAGTGGTTGATCATCGGTCTGCTGGTGTTCGGCGTTATCTTCGCCGTCAATTCCAGCTGGCACAGCTACCTGATCGTGCGCTTCGCGCGCAGTGAAGGCGTGTCGATGGATGTCGGCTTCTATTACATGGCCAACGCCATGGGGCGCCTGCTGGGCACGTTGCTGTCCGGCTGGCTCTATCAGGCCTATGGTCTGGAAGCCTGCCTGTGGTGGTCGGCGGCACTGGTGGCGGCGAGCGCGGTGATGGCCATCGCATTGCCCTCGGACACGCAGCATGCCTCCACTCAGGAGACGTCGGCCAACTGAAGCCTTCGCCGGACACCTGACACCCAAGCCCTTATGCAGGAAGCCCTCATGCAGGAAGCCCGTCCCAACCATGGGGCGGGCTTCCTGTCATCTGGCGGCGATAGTCTGGTGGGTGATGCAAGGGGTGAGAGGATCAGGTCATTGCGCATTCACCTGATGTCACCGTAGCGTCAGCAAGTGAAAATTCTTTCGTATAGCTTTTGCTAAGCCCCTCGCTGGATTTCTGGTCGTTATCCTTTCCTTTCCGCTCCAAGAGAAACGTCATGTCACATCCGGATGAAACTGCAAAGCGTGAGCGCGACCCTGCGACGTCTGATGCTGCGCTTGCGAGCGACAAGGCGCGGCGCAGTGAAGTGCTGCGCACCTTCCTCACGCTGGGGCTGACCAGCTTCGGCGGCCCGATTGCCCACCTGGGATACTTCCACGATGAGCTGGTACGCAGGCGAGGCTGGTTGAGTGACAAGGCCTACGCCGAGCTGGTCGCGCTCTGTCAGTTCCTGCCGGGCCCGGCCAGCAGCCAGGTCGGTTTCGCACTGGGCATGGTGCGTGGCGGTGGCGTGATGGGCGGGATACTGGCGTGGATCGGCTTCACCTTGCCGTCTGCGCTGGCGTTGCTGGTATTGGCACTGGTGGCGGGCAGCCTCGAAGGGCCGCTGGCCTCCGGGGTGATCCACGGCTTGAAGCTGGTGGCGGTGGCCGTCGTCGCCCAGGCGATCTGGGGCATGGCGCGCAAGCTGTGCCCGGACTTGAGGCGTACCTGTCTGGCGCTGTTGGCCATGCTGGGCCTGGTGCTGGCACAGAGCGCTTGGACGCAAGTCGCCTGGGCGCAGGTCGGGGTGATCGCGATGGGCGCAGTGCTCGGCAGCCTGCTGTGTCGTGATGACAAGGTGGCATCCGTGCGCCAGCAAGCCCAGGCAGCGGGGCTGTCACTGCCGGTCTCGACGCGCCTGGCGCGCTACTGCCTGGTCGCGTTCTTCGTGTTGTTGATCGGCCTGCCCCTGGTGGCCTCGGGTAGTCTGGTCGATATCTTCTATCGTGCCGGGGCGCTGGTGTTCGGGGGCGGGCACGTGGTGCTGCCGCTGCTGGAGGCCTCCACCGTCGAGACGGGCCAGATCGCGGCCGATACCTTTCTCACCGGCTATGGCACCGCCCAGGCGATGCCGGGGCCGCTGTTCACCTTTGCCGCCTGGCTGGGGGCCGGCATGGCGCAGGTGGGCGGAGGTTCGGCACTGTTCGGTGCCGTCATTGCGCTATTGAGCATCTTCCTGCCGGGGATTCTGCTGCTGATCGGTGTGGCGCCTTTGTGGGGGCGTCTGCGCGCCCGCGCCGGGGCGCACGCTGCGCTCGCCGGCGCCAATGCGACCGTGGTGGGCGTGCTGGGCATGGCGCTCTATGACCCGCTATGGACCACCAGCGTGCTGAGCCGCACGGACCTGGTGATCGCGCTGGCCGCCTTCATCGCTCTGACGCGTTTCTCGCTGGCACCCTGGAAGCTGGTGCTGGGGATGGTGATCCTCGGCGCGGTGCGTGGCGTGATCTAAGTCCCGACGTCGTATCTGATAAAAGAACGCCCCCGTCTGCTGTTGGCAGGCGGGGGCGTTCTTTTTCTGCAGAGCAACTCATGCCGAGCAACTTCAGGCCGAGCGGCTGGTGTCACACCAGCGACAGCAGCGCGGTGACCAGCAGCTCGTTGTCGTAGTAGGGCGCGCTCTGCTCGCTGATCAGGCGGGTGTCGATCACGGTGATGCCCATGCGCTCGAGCGCCTCGATGCAGGGGCCGCCCGGGTAGTCACCGCGCTGGCTGTCGAGGAGCACGATGTTTAGCAGGTTCTCGGTGGGGCAGTCTTCCATGCGGCCGGTGAGGTCGGCACACAGAGTGTCGAGCAACACGCTGACCAGCTCATCCATGCGCTTGCCGGTCTGTTCCGGGTCCGGGCAGCAGTTGGGGATGTAGACCTTGGGGCAGGGGTTGGCCAGCACCGCGCGCCCGACGCCCTTGGGCAGCAGATTGGCGAGCACGCTGGAGTAGAAGCTGCCGGGAGGGAAGCAGATCAGCTCGGCCGACTCGATCAACTGGCGATTGTTGGCGTGCAGCTCCGGCACCACGGGCACATGGTGGTCGCCCTCTGCCGCGGCCAGACGCATGCGCGCGATGGGCGAGTCGAGGGGCGCGACTTCCTTGCCGGTGATGCGATGCTGACCGATGATCTCGCGGCCATCTTCCAGCGTCACCGCCAGATGACAATCGGCATTGACCACGGCGCGCACCGTGCCGCGCACGTGCACCAGCTTGGAGAACAGGAAGATGATCTGATCCAGCTGCTGGTGATGGTTCAGATAGCCACCGGCAATGATCAGATTGCCGATGCTGGCGCCGCGCAGATCGAAGCCTTCCGGCATGGCGTCGATGAGAAAGCCCAGCTGATGGCAGATCAGGGTGCGCATCGGTTCCGCGACCGCCATGGTCAACGGATGACGTCCGGCCGCCAGCTCGCGCAGCGTGGCATGTAACATCTCCGGGCGCGCTTCACGTGGCAGGCGGTGGGTAAACAGGCGATAGATGTCGGGATGGCCCAGGACGCTGTCATCGGCCAGCGCCATCAGGCGTGAACGCAGATCGCCGATGGCGGGCATCGAGAAGGCGTCGCGCAGTTTGGCCGAGCTGCCACCGGAGTCGAACGGCGTCACCAGATGGATGCTGTGGTGGGTATAGCGGGTCAGGGTGCGTGAGACCCCGGTCAGCGCGGTACCGCCACTGAAGAACAGCATGCGTGGGCCGACTTCGGGGGCTTTCAGATAGCGCCTGACGCGCATGGGATCGGGTACACGTGCGGTCCGACTGACCCTGACCTTGGCCATTGCATGGCTTCCTTTATGCTTGCATTTTTGGCATAGAGTGCCTTTTTTTACGCCCAGCGTCGCCTATTATGCACTTTCTCTCAATTCCAGCGCAGGGACTCTCGACTCCAGTCCAGTCTCTCGATCCCAGCCCAGCGTCTCTTGTTGCCAGTTTGGTTTCCCTCATTGCCAACGTAGTGTCTGCCAGGCGCGCTGTTGCGCCAGGCTGGCAAGGGTCGGGTCCGGGTGGACGGCGAAGGGGTGATCGACGAATTCCAGCAAGGCCAGATCATTGCGTGAATCCGAATAGCCCCAGCTGGGCACCACGGCACTGTGGCTGGCATGTTGCTGCTGCCATGCCTTGAGTGCCGCGAGCTTGCCCTCGCGGAAGGTGCGAATGCCACAGGCTCGCCCGTTGTAACAGCCTTGCTCGGTCTCAAGGGCCGTGGCCAGGGCCGCGTCCAGCGCCAGACGTTCGGCGAGGGGGGCGACCAGATGCGCCGTCGAGGCCGAGATGATCACGACCTGATGGTTCTGCGCACGGTGCCAGTGAATTCGCTCCAGCCCCTCACGATACAGGCGCGGCATCAGCTCGGCATCGAGAAAGCGTGCCACCTCGGCATCGACCTCACTGACGGCGCGACCTGCCAGCGGGGCCAGCAGGTGAGTCAGGTGAGTCTCCATGTCGAGTTGACCGGCCGCGTAGTCCAGCATCTGTTGTGCCCAGATCGCGCGATATTCCTCGCCATCGGCGATCCAGCTCTTCGCGATCAACCAGTCGGTCCAAAGCCCCGTGGCATCGCCCTCGAGCAAGGTGTCGTCGAGATCGAAGATGGCAAGCCCTGTGATGTCATCCATGGGACACCTGTGACGTGGCGGCGGTCTCGTTACCGCCCAGCGCCTGAACCTCATCCAGATCGGCGTGCAGCATGACGCGCAGATGGCGCGGCAGTAACTGCCGAGCGCTGCGATTGAGGACATCGACATTCAGGCGCAGTCCCTGACAGTCCACCTCGTAGCGCACGATATTGCCGAGCAGCTGGTGGCGGCGAATCACCCCCGGGCAGCCAGGGCCGGCATTGTCCGGCAAGGGCTGGGTCGGGAAGTTGGCATATTCATCCTGCTGCCCCTGGGGGCTGGTGTCCGGTTGCAGATACAGCGCTTCCGGACGCAGTGCCACGCGTGGGCTGTCGCTCTCGTAGCCAAGCAGCGGGCGCGCCAGCTCGCGACCGATCAGATTGTAATGCCCCATGAAACCTGCCGCCGTGGCATCCACCGGGCGGGTATACAGCGACTCAGCATTGCCCTGTTGCAGGATGCGCCCCTGATGCATCAGGAAGATGCGGTCCGACAGCAGCAGCGCCTCCTCCTGATCGTGGGTCACGAACAGGGTGGTCAGGCCGAGGCTCTTCTGGATATCTCGGATCTGATCACGCAGATGGCGGCGGATACGTGCATCGAGTGCCGACAGCGGCTCATCCAGCAGCAGGATCTGCGGCTCGACCACCAGCGCGCGTGCCAGCGCCACACGCTGACGCTGACCGCCAGACAACTGGTGCGGGAAACGCTGCGCCTGATCGGTCAGCTCCACCAGTCTGAGCACCTCGCTGACACGCCGCTCGCGCTCTTCCGTGCGCACCTTCTTCATGCGCAGCCCGAAGGCCACGTTCTCCGCCACGCGCATGTTGGGGAACAGCGCATAGTGCTGGAAGACCATGCCGATGCCGCGACGCTGCGGCGGCAGCGACGTGATGTCGTGACCATCGACGATGATCTGGCCGGCATCGACATCATTGAGGCCGGCGATGGCGCGCAGCAGGGTCGACTTGCCGCAGCCGGAGGGGCCGAGCAAGGTGATGAATTCCCCGCGCGCGATCTCGGCCTCTATCTCGGCGAACACCTGGGTCTTGCCGAAGCTCTTGGCCAGGCCATTGAGCTTAAGGTAGTGCTGGTCGGCGGCGCGTTCGCGCAGGGCGCTGGTCAGAAGGCCGCCGGCGCTCTGGCTATCGAATGTGGTGGCGGTGTCGATGGCAAGCATCAGCGGTCCCCTCGGGGTGCGGAGTCTGACGACTGGTGAGTGGTGTGGCGCGGCTCGGGGTCGGCGCTCGGCACCGGGCCGGGCAAGCCGTCGGTCATGGCGGTGGCCTGCGCCTCGTCGGGGTCATCCGCGGGCATCTCCTGCTCGGCGGGCTGATGATTGCCGAGCCAGGTCAGGATCAGGGTGAACACGAACAGGGTGATGACCAGGGCGCTGGTGAAGTGGCCGCTGGCGCCGCGGATATTGTTCAGATAGACCTGCAGGGTCTCGAAGCGGGTGCCGACCAGCATGTTGGCAAACACGAATTCGCCAGCCAGGAACGAGAAGGCCAGGAAGACGGCAATCTGGATGCCGACGCGAATATTGGGCAGTACGACTAGGAAGAACGCCTTGAGCGGACTCGCCCCCAGCAGTTGAGCGGCCTCCATCAGGGACGCCACATCCAGTGCGCGCAGGCTGTTGGCCAGGGCGCGGTACATGAAGGGCAGCACGATGGTGAAGTAGGTGGGGATCAGGATCCACGGCGTGCCGACGATGGCCAGCGGGCCGCCTGCGTAGAGCTGCAGCAGGCCGACCGAAGACACGATGGGTGGCACGGCGAAGGGCAGCAGGATCAACCCATTCATCACGCTATCCAGGCGCGGATAGCGCGTGTTGGCGAGAAACACCACCGGTACGATCAGCAGCAACGACAGTGCCAGCGCGCCGACGGCGACCAGCAGCGAGCGCCCGAATGCCGCCAGAAAACGCGGCGTGGTCCAGAGTTCCAGAAACCATTTCACGGTCAGGGCGTCGGGAGTCAGGCTGGCGCCCCAGCGTGTCGCCAGGGCGTAGAACAGCGTCGCGATCAGTGGCAGTGCCAGCAGTGCGAAGACACTGGTGACGATGAAGGTATAGACATTCACGCGGCGCAGGCGCGCCATCAGGCTGGGCAGCAAGGGCTTGCCGTGGCGATAGGGCAGTTCAGCGGGAAGTGACATGGTAGCTCCTGCGCATGAGCCATTGCTGAATCAGCGTGACGATGACGAGAATGACGACCAGCACCAGGGCCAGTGCACTGGCCAGTTCTGGCTGCAGGAACAGGTCTCCGGAGACCAGATTGGCGATGCGGATGGTCATCAGGTTGTAGCTGGTATTCACCAGCGCATAGACGGTGGCGTAGGCGCCCATGGCATTGGCGAAGAGTACGGTGAGCGTGCCTGCCAGGGACGGCCACAGCACCGGCAGGCCGATGTGCTGCCAGTAGGCGAGGCGGTTGGCGCCCAGCAGGCTGGCGGCTTCACGCCATTCCGTCTTCAGGGTGCTGAAGGCGGGATATAGCAACAGGATGCCCAGCGGAATCTGGAACCAGGTGTAGATGACGATCAGGCCGGTGCGCGAGTAGAGATTGAAGTTCTCGAGCAGACCGAAGCGCTCCAGCATCAGGGTCAGCATGCCGTTGGCGCCCATCAGGATGATGAAGGCGAAGGCCAGCGGGACACCGGCGAAGTTGCTGGTCATGTTGGTGAAGGCAATCATCATGCGCGTCAAGCGCGGACCACAGCGGTGCATGCTGTGACAGGTCACGGCGGCGATCGCCAGTCCCAGCACGCTGGACATGAAGGAGATCTCGAGGCTGCGCCAGATGGCCTGTCGGAAGAAGGCCGAGGAGGCGATCTCGTGAAAGTTGGCCAGCCCCCAGCCCGTGGGGGTCTTGAAGGCGCTGATCATCACCCACACCAGCGGCGCGATCTGGAAGGCGCCGAAGATCAGCGCAAACGGCAGCAGCCACATGACGGGGCTGGTCAGGCGGCGCTTGAAGGCGGCAGACATCACTTGAGGCCTCGCGTGGCAGCATGACTCGCCAGCAGCGACGGATTGCTCGCCTTGCTGTGCTCAAGCCCCAGCAGTGTGGCCAGGGTGCCGCAGAGCTCGCGTTGCTTGAGATCTGTCGCGACGCCATTGGCGAAGGCGGTGCCGAAGGTCCACAGCGGCACGCGACGCTCCTCTTCCAGCAGGCCGGAATGTGAGCGGTCGGCATTCATGCCGTGATCGGCGGTCACCATCACCTGATAGCCGGCTTCCAGCCATGCCGGCAGGTAGTCGGCCAGCGCGACGTCGGCATGCCGTGCGGCATTGCGATACTGCGGCGTGTCGCCGCCATGACGATGGCCGGCATCGTCGATGTTCATGCTATGCACCAGCAGGAAATCCGGGTCGTGACGCAGGCGCAGCATTTCGGCGTCACTGAACAGATGGTCATCCGGATAATGATCCTGCCAGTAGAAGATGCCCGCTTGGATGGCGGATTCCGGGTTGTCGAGCCAGCGATGGCGGGCCGGCACGAAGGGGGCCGCGACATAGAGTTCGCTGACCCAGTGATAGGCGGCGGCAGCCGTGCGCTTGCCTTGCTGGCTGGCAAGGTCGAACAGGCTGATGCCGCGTGAGCGGCGCACGATACCGTTGTTGACGATACCTGAGTTGACAGGCAGCTCGCCGGTCAGCAGGCATTCATAGAGCGGGCGCGACATGGCCGGCAGCTCGCAGTCCAGTGATTGATACTGGCCACGGCCGGCCTCGACCAGGGCACTCAGATAGCCCATGGCATGATGACCCACGGCGTGGTTGAGGCCGTCGAGCACGATAAGAATGACACGCTGAGACATGGTGACTCCGTGAAGCTCAAGACGGCACCGCAAAGGCGATGCCGTCTATCAGGATGGTGCGCGCTCTGCTCGCGTGAAGCAGAGGCCGGGGATTACTGCTGGTGGATCAGTACCTGGGACTGCCACTGACGCGGCAGCTGCTTGGCACTGGCTTCCCAGCCCGCGAAGTCCTGAACTGGACGTGCATTGGCGTACTGCTCGTTGGGCAGCAGCTTGGCGGCGATATCCTCGGGCAGGGTGAGGTGCTCGGCGCGGATCGGACGGGCATAGCCCTTGGCCAGATTCAGCTGACCGGCATCGGAGAGGATGTACTCACGGGCCAGCTTGGCGGCATTCGGGTGCGCGGCATGCTTGTTGATGATGGTGGCGTAGCCGGAGGTGACGGAGGCATCAGACGGGATGACGACCTCGAAGGTGTCGCGGTTGATCTGATCGCGATAGTTCAAGGCATTGAAGTCCCACAGCAGGGCGACTTCGACTTCGCCTTTCTCCAGGTTGGCGATGCTCGGCTCTGCCAGTGACAGACGGCCCTGGCGCGCCAGCTCCGCGAAGACTTCCAGGCCCGGTGTCAGGTCGGATTCCTTACCGCCATTGGCGAAGGCAGCGGCCAGAATGGCGTTGTTGGCCTGGGAGGCCTTGCCCACGGCGCCGACGGACACCTTGTAGTCACCTTCGGCGAGGTCGGCGAAGGAGGTCGGGCGCTCATCTTCACTGACCAGCGTCTTGTTGATCATGAAGGAAATGGTGCCGGTGTAGCCCAGTACCCAGTGGCCATCCTTGTCTTTGGCCCATTCCGGGATCTGCTCCCAGGTCGTGGTCTTGTAGGCCTGGGTCACGCCTTGCTGTACCGCGATCGGGCCGAAGGCGAAGCCCACGTCACCGATATCGGCGGTGGCGTTCTCACCCTCGGCCTTGAACTTGGCGACTTCCTCGGCGGAGCTCATGTCGGTATCGCTATGCGCGATGGAATACTTCGACTCGAGGTCTGCCCAGGTGTCCTTCCAGTTGGCCCAGCTGTCCGGCATGCCGACGCTATCGACACGGCCTTCGGACTGAGCGGCCTCGAGAAGGTCAGCCGGCATGTCGGCGGCACTGACGGAGGCACTGCCCAACAGGGCGGCCATGCAGGTGGAAGCCAGCAGGCCGGTGGAGCGGGATGAGGTAGTGGCAATCGACTTCAAGGAGATTTCCCCAGTAGGTGATGAACAATCGCTGCTCTGAAGGTAAGGCGTGACGGGTATCAGGTACCCTGTCGACACGCTGAGAGCACATCCGGGTGCTCAGGTCATTGCTCAGGCCAGTTCTCGGATCATTGATCAGACCAGTGCTCTGCCAAGTGCTCAGGCAAGTGTCGAGACAGCCGAGGCTGTGTGGTCTAGTTCAGTTCGAAAGGCACGATCGACTCTAGCGCTCGCCTGTGACAGTTGCGTGTCGTCAACATGTCGTTGTCATGGCATGGGGTGACGGCTCTGGCTCTGTCTCCTTCATACCTTCTCCGTGCCTTCTTCGTGCCTTGCCGCGGGCCCCGGTCCTCGCTATCTTCCACAGCCATAAGTGTGCAAAGCAGGGCGTGCAAGGCATGAGTCAGCGCGTGATGACTGACCTGGCGTGGCAGCCAGAGTTGTGCTGTCACCGAGTTGTCACGCCAATGCCACTATTCTCCTCATGCGTGTCTCGACAAGCGTGTCTTGAAAAGTCGCACTGAGCTTTACGGGGCGCCTGAACTAGACCACAGAAATCGCTTCGCTCTGACCCTTTCCATCCTGGACGCTCTGGATGTCATGCAAGTGACTCGCCAGAAATTGCTGTCTTTCGTTACCTTTCAGGAACTTCGCATGCCTTCATCTTCGCTTGAGCCCCAGAGTGACGCCGCTTCATCGGCAACTCCTGACACGGATGTCCCCGTGGCAGGGCTCAAGGCCAGGCTACTGAACCATCTTGAGGCAGCGCCGCTACGCGCTTCACAGCGCCTGCCCTCCGAGCGCGAGATGATCGAACGCTTTGCCACGACGCGGGTCACCCTGCGCGATACCTTGCTGCAGCTGGAGGCGGAGGGGCGTATCTATCGCGAGAATCGGCGGGGCTGGTTCGTCTCGCCGCCACGACTGCGCTATGACTTGCTGGCGTGCCTGCCATTTCGCGACATGGTCGAGTCACAGCAGCGGGTGGCCAGCACCGAGGTACTGGCGGCAGGAGAAGTCGCTGCCAACGCGGTGATCGCGCGGCGGCTGGGGATTGCGGAGGGCTCAGTGGTCTATCGCATCACTCGCGTGCGGCGTATCGACGGGCGGCGCGTGCTGCATGTCTGCCATCACCTGCGACGTGACTGTTTCCCGGGCATCCTCGATTTCGACCTCGGTGCCCACTCCCTGACCGACCTCTACCGGCATGAATACGCCATTCGTGTCAGTCGCGTCAGCTTCGAGCTGGCCTCCACGGTGTTCGACGCTGAGGCCGCCGCCGCGCTGAACGCCGCGCAGGGCAGCCCCGCGCAGCGCATCACCCGCATCAACTTCGATCAGAATGGCCGCGCGGTGGACTGCGATGATGAACACTGGCGCCACGATGCCATCGAATTGACGCTGAGTGCCGCACCACAGAGCTAGTTGGAAAGTTCGCGGCGAAGCCTGAATGCCTGGCAGGCCGCTGGTGGCCCAGACGAAAACACCCGCCATGGCGAGAATCAGTCGCTGTGGCGGGTGTTTTGTCATCGCTGAGGGGGCATGTCTGTCAGGCCGATTTCATCAGTGGTCACGAGATCTCAGTTCATGCGGCCGGTATGACGCTCGACGCTCTCCTGCGGGGAGTCTCCGGGATGTCGGTGAGCGAGATGCCTCGGGTTTCCGGCAGTCGCAGGCCACCGAGCAGGGCCACGGCGGCGATCGCGATCAGGTACCAGGCGGGTGCCAGGTTGTTGCCGCTCAAGTCGATCAACCAGGTGGCGACCAGCGGGGCGGTGCCGCCGAAGATGGTGTAGGCGACATTGTAGCTGAGTGCCGAGGCGGTATAGCGCACCCGGGTCGGGAACTGCTCCGAGAGCAGTGCGGCCGTGACGACACCGCAGAGCACGGCACCGACCGCCATCAATGAAGCGCCCAGCATGGACGCCCACAAGGTGCCACTCGCGGCAAGCGAATAGGCGGGAAATACCGCGATGGCCAGACTGCCACACGCCGTGATGATGGTATTGCGTCGCCCGACAAGGTCCGAATACCGCCCGGCCAACGGGCATAGCAATGCGGCGACGATGAGGCCGCCCAGGCTTGCCAGCAATGCTGTCTGGCGCGTGGCGCCGCCCGCCACCTGCATATAGGTCGCGAAATAGGTGCTGAACATGTAGAACGACAGCGCCGTGGCAGAGATGAAGGCCATCAGGCTTACGATGGTGCTGCCGTGGGTGGTCAGTGTTTCCTTGAGCGGGGCGCTGGTGGCGTTGTGTTCCTGCTGAATCAGGCGGAACGCCGGTGAGTCATCCAGCTTGAGGCGCATGTAAAGCCCGATCAGCCCCAGTGGTGCAGCGATCAGGAAGGGGACACGCCAGCCCCATGCCTGCATGGTGGCTTCCGATACCAGGCTGTTGAGGCCTAGACCGAGTGCTGCTGCTGTGGCGAAGGCGCTGAAGGTCGAGACGGGAATGAAGCTTCCGTACCAGCCCCGCTTGTCGTCAGGGGCGTGCTCCATCACGAAGGCGCAGGCACCGGCGTATTCGCCGCCGGCCGAGAAACCCTGAGCGCAGCGAGCCAGCGTCAACAGCAGCGGCGCCAGCATGCCGATGCTCTGATAGGTCGGCAACAGACCGATCAAGGCGGTGGCGCTGGCCATCATGATGATGGTGATGGCCAGGACATTCTTGCGCCCGATGCGATCCCCCAGGGTGCCGAAGAAGATGCCGCCGAGGGGGCGCAAGGCAAAGGACACCGCAAAGACGGCAAAGGTCTGGATCAGTGCCAGAGTCGGGTCGCCCTGCGGGAAGAAGTGCTGCGAGATGATCACGGCCATGAAGCCGTAGATGGCGAAGTCGAACCATTCGATGAAATTGCCGATGGCAGAGGCTGCCAGCACGCGTCTCAGCGTGGCTGGCGAGATGCTGTCGGTCCCGCCTGTCTTGTTGTTGTTCATGTCTTGCTCCGCATGAGAGGAATCGGGAAGAGGTGTGGCTTGAACAGCGCACAGCTCCCTGCGTCATCCTGCGGCACGCGGTATAGGGCGATCACGCTCAATGCGACATCAGTAATGTCCGATGCGACATGACTGATGGGACATGACCGACGCCGTCAATATGCTGTGGCGCCTTGGCGTTCAGCATGTCTGGTGCAGGAATCCCGTCTCAAGCTGTTGCTGACATGACAGAAAACTAGCTCATCAAAAGGGAGAGGAGCGCCTGGCAAACTTCAGCGCATCAGCAGGCTCGCATCGACTTCGCGGAAGTGATGGGCGCTTTTCATCAGGGCGAGGGCGGTGAGAGCTTCGACGCCATAGACGCGGGTGGTGATGGCGTGGCGGGTGGCGACATGATCCAGCAGCAGGGCGAAGTCGCCATCGCCGGAGGCGAGAATGATCTCATCGACCTCGGGGGCGGATTCCATCACGTCGATGGTGATGCCGACATCCCAGTCGCCCTTGGCCGAGCCGTCGCCGCGCTGGATGAAGGGCTTGAGTTTGACCGTGAAGCCTATCTCGCGCAGGCGCTGCTGGAATTGCTGCTGCTTGGGGTCGCCACGGTCGATCGCGTAGGCGTAGGCATGTTGAATCGAGCCGAGGCGCTCGAGCTCTGCCCACAGGCGACGATAATCGAACTGCCGGCCGAAGGTATCGCGGGTGGTGTAGTAGATGTTCTGCACATCAATGAAGACGGCCAGGCGTGTGCGTGCCCCATCCGCGTCGCGAGTGCCATGCACGCTGTGCTGGCGGGAGTCGAGGGAGCTGTCGCGCGAAGTAGAGGCTGGCATGGGCGTCGCCGTGGCGGGAGGAGCAAGGGTAGGCAAGAGGTGATTTTCCTCTCCCCAGAAAGAAGCCGGCCGCTACCTGATGATGCAGGGCAGCGGCTGGAGGTCTAGCGATGAACAACGCTCTCACCGGTCAGTGACTCGATGGCAGACGCCAGTTGAGTGAGGCGAGCAGCGCGTTCGGGCACCAAGGCTTGATGGGCAAGCCTCAGCTCTTGGCAGCAGGGTTTGACGGCTTGGTCGGCTTGACGCCAATGACCTGGCCGCTGACACCGGATTCAATCACATCCACCTTGCCACCACGGTCCAGGAAGGCCTGCATCTGAGCTTCAAGCGAGGCTGAGGTTTCGACAGCAGCCGGTGCTTTTTTCTTTGCAGCAGTACGAGTATTCGCCATGCGGGACTCCGTTCCAAGACGTGAGGGGTGAAGGTGCATGATAACACAGTGGCAACTTTGCTGCTTGATGGCGTCAATTTGGAATCAGAAGCCTGATGTTTTGCGCCGCTTTCCTTGTGTCTGCAAGCCTCGCGCAGCTTGGTGGGTCGCTGTTGCGATCTGACCAACACAGTGATGCAGGGCGGCCAAGCCATTGAAAAGTCGGGCTGTCGGCAAGAGGTCAGTGGGCATGATCGCGATTGCCGCATGGCATGCGAATCCTTTTACGGGCGCTGAATCATCTTTGATGGTCAGGCTGTCCGACGCTCAGCCAAGCAAGGAGAGACTCCATGACAAGCCCTTCCAACGGTGATTTTGACGGCCAGACACGCGCTTATGCCGTGGCATCCGAGACGGCAGACCTGGCGCCCTGGAACTTCGAGCGTCGCCAGCCGCGTCCGGATGACGTGGCCATCGAGATTCTCTACTGCGGTGTCTGTCACTCGGATCTGCACGTCGGGCGCAATGACTGGGGCTTTTCCCAGTATCCGCTGGTGCCGGGGCACGAGATCGTGGGTCGGGTGACCCAGGTGGGCAATGACGTCAGTCAGTACAAGGTGGGCGACATGGTCGGCGTTGGCTGCATGGTGGATTCCTGCCGTGAATGCAGCGCCTGTCAGAAGGGGCTCGAGCAATACTGCCTCGACGGCATGACCATGACCTACGGAAGCCCGGACCGTCACGATGGCAGCCTCACCCAGGGTGGCTATTCCGACAAGATCGTCGTCAGCGAACGTTTCGTGGTCTCCATCCCGGACAAGCTCGACCCGGCAGTGGCAGCGCCATTGCTGTGCGCGGGTGTCACGACCTATTCGCCGCTGCGTCACTATGGCGTGAAGTCCGGCGACAAGGTCGGGGTGATCGGCATGGGCGGCCTGGGCCACATGGGCATCAAGTTCGCCAAGGCGATGGGCTGTGAAGTGACGCTCTTCACCCGCAGCGAGAGCAAGGTCGAGGAGGCGCGCGAGAATGGCGTCGATCATGTGATCGTCTCGACGGATGACGAGCAGATGGCAGGTGCCACCGAGACCTTCGACTTCCTGCTCGACACGGTGCCGGTGCCGCATGATCTCAACCCTTACCTCAATACCCTGAAGTACGACGGCACGCATATCCTCGTCGGCCTGGTGCAGGAAGTGGACCCCGCGCTGCAGGGCGGCAACCTGGTCATGAAGCGCCGTGTACTGGCGGGCTCGTTGATCGGTGGCATGCCGGAGACCCAGGAAGTGCTCGACTACTGCGCCGAGCACGATATTGGCTGCGATATCGAGATGATCGACATCGACACCATCAATGATGCCTGGAAGCGCATGCAGGAAGGCAAGGTCAAGTATCGTTTCGTGATTGACATGCAGAGCCTCAAGAACGCCCAATAAGCGCTGGCGCTGCTGCTGATCAGGCAGTCTGTCAGTGAATGCTGAAACCCCCGCCAATGACGCATTGGCGGGGGTTTTGTCGTAAGGTATGTCACAAAATTGCTACAGGGTGATTCCCGATGTATCGCAAAACGCGTATAAGAACGCGATGAAAACGCCAAAGAGAATCCAGCCGCTCATAGATGACGGTCTGGTCGATGAAGTGCTCCGCCCCTTGATGAGTGGCAAGGAAGCCTCGGTTTACGTCGTGCGCTGCGGAGAAGAGATTCGCTGTGCCAAGGTCTACAAGGATGCTGCCCAGCGCAGCTTCAAGCAGGCTGTGCTGTATCAGGAAGGCCGCAAGGTGCGTAACAGTCGCCGTCAACGGGCGATGGAGAAGGGCTCCGGCTTCGGACGCAACCAGCAGGAAGCCGCCTGGCAGAATGCCGAGGTCGATGCGCTGTATCGTCTGGCCGATGCCGGTGTGCGCGTGCCGCAGCCGTTCGGCTGCTTCGATGGCGTGCTGCTGATGGAGCTGGTCACCGATGACGACGGCAATGTGGCACCGCGCCTGAATGATGTCTCGATGTCCGCCGAGCAGGCGCGGGAAGACCATGCGCTGATGATGCAGTACATCGTGCGCATGCTGCATGCCGGCCTGGTACATGGCGACCTGTCCGAGTTCAACGTGCTGGTCGATGACTATGGCCCGGTGATCATTGATCTGCCGCAGGCGGTCGATGCCGCGGCCAACAACAATGCCAAGAGCATGTTGGCGCGTGATGTTGCCAATATCACCGCCTACTACGCGATGTTCGCGCCTGAACTGGCACAGACACGCTACGCCGACGAGATCTGGGCATTGTTCGAGGCCGGCGACATGGACCCGGATGTCGAGCTAACAGGCCTTTATGAGGACGACGCCGAAGCGCCGGACGTGGATGCGCTGCTCGAGAACATCATGGCGGCCATGGAAGAAGAGCAGGAGCGCAAGGCGCGCCAGAAGAGTGCCGAAGAGGGCGATGATGACTAGCAGGAATCTTTAGCTGCTAACTGCTGGCCGCTAGCCGTTTGCCAGGCCTTGGGCTCCCGCCAGAAGCGTTGAGGAGGGGCTCGCCAGTCGCTAGCGAGTGATGCCCGGTCACGCACGCTGCTGTTTCGATGGCCTGATCTTCCCACGAGTGGCTGGGGAGATCAGGCCATTTCTGTTGGGGCCTTGTCTCGGCCGAAGGTAAAGCAGAGAGGCGAAAGGGGAAGGGATAGAGGAAGGGATAGAGAGGCAAGGCAGCCCGGGGGCTGGATTCTCAGCGGAGATGTCACGCTCCTGCAATAAAATGATGCTCATATATGCCTATGCGTATTTAACGATGCCTGTCATCGAGATACGTGTTCAGCATGCCGAGGGTGATTCTCATCACTGGCATGTGGCGATTGGCGGGGTGTCGCGCCAATCGGGGTAGCGGAGTCGTGAGGGATTTCGCCACCAAATATATGCTTATTCATATAAATCAATGCATCGGAGCACCGCAATGAATCGCCCTCTCAAGCAGCTCGCTTTCGTGATCGCCTCTGCGGCTATCGTGTCCAGTGCACAAGCACGTGACCAGGTTCGCATCGTCGGTTCCAGCACCGTCTATCCCTTCTCGAGCTATGTGGCGGAAGAATTCGGTGTCACCACGGATCATCCTACTCCGGTCATCGAGGCCACGGGTTCCGGTGGCGGCATGAAGCTCTTCTGTGAAGGTGCCGGCAGCAACACCCCGGATATCACCAACGCCTCGCGCCGCATGAAAGCCTCCGAATTCGAGCGCTGTCAGGAAAATGGCGTGACCGACATCACCGAAGCTTTCATCGGTTATGACGGCATCGCCTTCGCGCAGTCCAACACCAACGACCCAGCCGCCTTCACGCTGGAGCAGATCGCGCTGGCGGTCGCGGCCCAGGTGCCGGTCGATGGCAAGCTGGTGGCCAATCCCTATACCCGCTGGAACCAGATCGATTCCAGCCTGCCGGACCGCAAGATCACCATCTATGGGCCGCCCAGCACCTCCGGGACACGCGATTCCTTTGAGGAGCTGGTGCTGGAAGCCGCCACCGAAGAGATGGACGGCTATGGTGGCGAAGGCTACTCCAAGGTGCGCAACGATGGCGTCTTCGTGCCGGCCGGTGAGAACGACAACCTGATCGTGCAGAAGCTGTCGGAAGACACCGAGGCCTTCGGCGTCTTCGGTTATTCCTTCCTTGAGGAGAACGAAGACTCGCTGAGCGGCGCGACCATCGACGGCATCGCCCCGTCTCCCGAGGCCATCTCGGAAGAGACCTACCCGGTCGCACGTACCATGTTCTTCTACATCAAGAATCAGCATGCGGAAGAAGCGCCGGTCATGTATGACTACGCGGACCTGTTCATGAGCGAGAAGATGGTCGGCAACCTGGGCTACCTGAAAGGCATCGGCCTGATTCCGGCGCACGAAGAAGCGCGCAAGGCGGCGCGTCAAGCCGTCGCCGACAGGAAGACCCTGACGCTTTCGGACCTGCAGGGCTGATGACGTGAGCCACGCGGTGCGGCGGTCGAGCGCATCGTGAACGTAGCGAGTGGCGATCTTCGCGGGCTGGCGTGGTGTGCCTGGCAGTTGCCGGTCACTGCGCTGGCCCGTTCGCGTCTGTTGCAGGGTCTGTTGCAGGTGTTATTACAGGGTTTGTTGCAGAAAGTGATCTGAAGCTGGGGCGCCAAGGCCTGAAAGGCTACTGACATCAGTTTGTTATACAAGCGCGGTACTTCTGATATGCGACCCTATGGTAAGGTAAAATTGCAGCTCTGGAGATGAGTCATGTCCAAACAGCGAGTGCTTTTTCTGTGCAATGCCAATTCTGCCCGCTCCCTGATGGGAGAGGCATTGCTGCGTAACATGGCGGGGGACGAGTTTGACGCCTTCAGTGCCGGTGTCGCGCCTGATGCCCCGCAACAGCATGCGTTGGACGCTCTGGCGCGCGCCGGGGTGGATAATTCAGGTCTGGCGAGCGAGTCGATCGATCGCTACCGCTCTCAGTCCTTCGATGCCGTCATCGTGCTGTGTCAGAAGGCGCAGCAGCAGTGTCGCCAGTGGGATGGCCAGACCGATGAGCTGTTGTTCTGGGATATAGAAGATCCGCGCAATCAGGATACTGCGGTGTCCTATGGGCGCGCCTTGAACGAAATTCGCACGCGCTTGCAGCTGTGGTTGGCGGCACGCTCACATCATTGAATCAGGTGGAATTCTGCATTGTCTCTTCTGACCCCGACACGTCTTTTCAAATGCCTCAGCGACGATACACGCCTTGTGCTGATGTTGCTTATCCATGCAGAAGGCGAGCTTTGCGTATGCGAGATGACCTACGTGTTGCAGGAGTCGCAGCCCAAGGTGTCGCGCCATCTGGCCCAGTTGCGCAATTGCGGTCTGCTGCTGGACCGCCGCCAGGGGCAATGGGTCTATTACCGTCTGATGCCTGGCCTGCCGTCCTGGGTATTGCCGGCGCTGGTCGCGGCGGCGGAAGGGAGTCAGCACCGCATGGCGCCGTTGCTGGCGCGCCTGGCCACCATGGAAGGGCGCCCCAACCGCGAATGCTGAGCCGCTGTTGGTATCGCCATTGCCGTCATACAACAACGCCGCTCCGGATTCCGGGGCGGCGTTGTTGTTGAGAGCACATCAGGGTCTGATCAGACCGGATCGACGGCGTGCTGCTCGGTCTCCGGGTCATGGCGACGATGGCGCAGCTCGATGCCCTTGAGCAGGTTGCGCAGGATCTGGTCCTTGCACTCGCGGTAGTGGCGATGATCGGGCTTGCGGAAGAAGGCAGACAGCTCGGACTTGGTGATCAGTTCGAAACCGGCCAATGCCAGCAGCTCGAGCATGTCGTCATCCTTGAGCTCGAAGGCGATCTTGAGCTTGCGCAGAATCACGTTGTTGTCGAGACGCTTTTCAGGCGCCGGCTGGGCGCCTTCGCGCTTGCCGCGACGCACGTTGATCAGGCCATTGAGGAACCTGGCCAGGTCGATGTCCTTGATGCGCTGCTGAGCCTCATCATCATCGCGCTTGAGCCAATCGCTGATCTGGGCGCGTGAGACCTCGTGGTCCGCGGCAGCGAAGGTGTTGATCATGTCGGTGTCGGAGAGGTTCAGCGCGTAGCGGAGGCGACGGATGATGTCGTTATTGGTCACGGGCGTGGTTCCGGTCGTGAAGAGTGTCAGAGGGCGGCAGGCGGCGCAGTCGGCACAGCAGAACTGATGCCAAGGTGCCGGCCAGCAAGGCCGCGGATGGCGCGCAGCATACCAGATCAGGCGGGCGGTTCGCTCCACTGCAGGCGATGGGGGGCGAATCCGGCGCACAGGGTCGGCTTGATGATGTCGAAGTAGGGCGAGATATCGAAGTCGCAGGGCGCAAACAGGCTGTGATGGCGGATATGCAGCAACTCCTGATAGCAGTGCAGGCATGCCGGGTCGCTGGAGGGCAGGGCGTCACTGTCTGGCAGGATGGGATAGCGCACGGCCTGGAAGGCTTCGGCGATCAGCGATGAGCAGATCGCGCGGGTCGGGTCGCCGCTGCCCAGTGCCAGCATGCGGCGCCGATAGCGGCTTGGCACCGGTGGCGTGCGAATCAGATAGCGAGCCAGATCGACGATATTGCGCAGGTCATATTGATGGCCCAGCCGCGCCTCGGCATGGGCGATCAACGCGCTGATCTCCTCCTCCGTGAGTCCGACCGGGCGGCAGATGCGCGTGTGCTGATGCCAGTAATGGTTGAGGGGGACGCGGCGCACCCCGGCGGTGACGTCCGCTTCCAACAGACAGTCGCCCCTGACCGGACGTCCTCTGCTGTCCAGCGGCGTGCGCACGCAGAGCGCGGCATGAGACCAGGTCGACTGGGTGAGGTAGCGAATGGCGGTGCTGATACGCGAGGAGCCCTCGACCAGCAGGACATCGCCGCGCCGCAGGGTGGCAGCCAGCTTTTCCGGTGATGACGTGGCGCGATGCGCCGGCAGCTTGCCCGGCGCCGTGAGATGACGCGCCAGCCGCGTGCCCAGCCAGTCGAGTCCTCGCATGCCTGCCTCCCGTATGGCTCAACCCTCATCAGCCAGTCTGGGACCTTTTGGAGAATTCAGCCAAATGCCACCTCAGGCATGTCGGGCTCAGCGACCCGGTTTCGGCACGTCCTGCTGGCTGACATTCTCGTCACTGGCGGTCTCGCTGGCCTCGGCCTGGTCGTCGGCGTCCGGCTCCGGGGCATCGAGTGTCTCGTCGGTGTCCTGGGCGGGCGTCAGCGCCAGTTCGGTGAGCAGCGGGAAGTGATCGGAGCCGAAGGCTTCCATGCGCGCCACGCGCACCACACTGAAATGCTCGCTGTGGAAGAGGTGATCCAGTGGCCAGCGCAGCAGGGGAATGTTGGCGTGGAAGGTATTGAACATGCCGCGGCCGACGCGGGGGTCCAGCAGGCCGGACAGCTTGCGGAACAGGCGCGTGGTACGAGACCAGGCCACGTCGTTGAGGTCACCGGTGACGATCACCGGTTGCTGGCTGTCGGCGACGCTGCGCGCCACGATGATCAGCTCGGCATCCCGCTCGGATGACTCGTCATTCTCGGTCGGGCTGGGCGGCGCCGGGTGCAGGAAGTGCACTCGCACGCGGTCACCGCTGGCCAGCTCCAGTTGCGCATGCATCGACGGCACATCCTCTTCGACCAGGTAGTCGATGCTGGCGTCATGCAGTGGCAGGCGTGAATAGACATGCATGCCATAGAGGTTGTCCAGCGGGCATTTGAGAGTGTGCGTATAGCCGTATTGCTCGCTATCCGCCTCGAGCACGTCGAGCCGCTGCTGCCACCAGTCATCGGATTCCAGCGTCACCAGCACGTCGGGCTGTTCGCGTTCGACGATGGCCAGCAGCTTGTCACTATCGTGATTGCTGGTCAGGACATTGGCGGCGAGCAGGCGGACCTGACGCTGCCGGTCGTGCTGTCTGGTACGCGCGGACTCGCAGGGAAAGAGGCGGGTATAGGGCACGATCCAGTGTGCCTGATAGACAAGCCCGGCCACGGCGATCACGGCCAGTGACACCCTGAGCCCGAAGGCAAGCTGGGACACCGCGAGGTCGGCGATCAACAACATCGCCCACAAGGCGGCCAGCTGCAGACGGGGGAAGTCCATGATGCGCACCGACCAATGGCGAATACGCGTCAGTGGCAGCAGGGTGAAGGCTGCCATCAGCAGCGTCAGTACGCCGAGTAGCGTGGGGATCATGGTGGCTCCGGTGGCAGAGAATGGGGCGGGAAGTCGAATGCTCAAGCGTCAGACATGGTGGCGACATGCCTGACACTCAAGTCAGGACGCTGTTCTCACGAGGCAACCCGCCGCTGACGCCACAGGCGTGAGATCCATTGCCAGCGATTGATCAACAGGGCAGTGAAGATGAGGCCGCAACCGGTCATCTGGATCAGGGTCATGCGCTCACCGAACCAGGCGGCCGACATCAGGGCGGCCCAGACCGCTTCCAGCATCAGGATGACCGAGGCATGGCTGGGGGTGGTCAGGCCCTGTGCGTAGATCTGCAGGAAGAAGCGCAGCGTGCTGGCGATCAGGGTGCTGGCCAGGAACCAGCTCAGGATGTCGAGACTGATGCCGGCGGGCCAGCTCTCGCTAAGTGCCGAGAGTATCAGGCAGGTGACGCCGGTGGTCATCAGCTGGATGGCCGTCAGCGGCAGGGCCGGGATATTGCGCACCAGGCGTGAATTGAAGTTGAACACCAGAGCGAACAGGCAGGCGGCGCCGAAGATGAGCCACTGGGCGGGCTCGATGGTGAAGCCATCGGTCGCGCCGGGCTGGCCCATGCCGAGCAGGGCGAAACCGAGCAGGGCGGTGGGCAGTGCGATCCAGGTGCTCAGCGGCGGTCTGTCCTTGAACAGCAGTCGTGCGAGTACCGGCACCAGCAGGATGCCGAAGCTGTTGATGAAGGCGATCACGCCCAGCTGATCAGACAGTGCGACCCCCAGTGACCAGCAGGCCATGGCGCCCCCGAACAGGACTCCGACGCCGCTGGCACGCAGCTTGCGCGCGGTGGACAGCTGGCCCAGTGAGCGCGCATCGAAGATGGCCAGAATGAGCCCCGCAAGCAGGAAGCGACTGCCGATGAACAGCAGAGGAGGCATGCCGGCCATTGCCTCCTTGGAGAATATCCAGCCTGCGGCGGCGATGATGGTGACCAGCAGGAGCAGCAGATCGGCCTTGAGGGGCGAGCGGGAAGGGGTCGTCTCGGAGGAGAGGCTCATGGGGAAGGCGGGAATCCTTTATTCGTTGCTTCGCAAGTGATAACTATCCTATCAAGCTGGCGCAGTGGCTGCTGGCCTTTATCGGAACGCGAAAATCCGCCAATGCGTCTTGAAAGCCGCGCGACTTTCGATGTTACGCTGCGCATCATGCAGACACGTTTCTTTTTTCATTAGATGGCCGGAGGTTGAATGGCATCGACACCGCAAGATGAGGTTCGCGAACCCTCGCATGAGCCTTCCGGGCAGCACGCTCACGATCATTCTCATGGCTCCGACCCTTCAGACGGGCACTCGCATGGCCATTCACACGGCCATTCGCACAGCCACTCACATGATCATCACCACGGGCACCACCATGATCATGCGCCTGAGGTAACAGCCGACAGCGAGCGACGCGTCAAGCTGGCGATGTATCTGACGGGCGGTTTCATGCTGGCGGAAGTGGTCGGCGGGCTGGTCGCGGGCTCACTGGCCCTCTTGGCGGATGCCGGACACATGCTCAGTGATACGGTCTCGCTGGCGTTGGCTTGGGGCGCATTTCGCCTCGGGCATCGGGCGGCGACCCGCAAGCTGACCTTCGGCTATGCGCGCTTTCAGGTGCTGGCCGCATTCGTCAATGGCCTGACCCTGCTGGTGATCGGGGCGGCGATCGTGGTGGCCGCCATCAAGCGGCTCTGGCTGCCCTCCGAAGTACTGGCGGGGCCGATGCTGGCCATCGCCGTACTTGGGCTGGTCGTCAATATCGCGGCATTTCGTATCCTGCATCAGGGCGACCAGGACAACCTCAATCTGCGCGGCGCGGTATTGCACGTAATGGGGGACCTGCTCGGCTCGGTGGCGGCCATTGTCGCCTCGCTGATCATCATGACCACTGGCTGGAATCAGGCTGACCCACTGTTGTCAGTGCTCGCGGCGGTACTGATATTGCGCGGCGCCTGGTCGTTGGTGAAGCGTTCGGCGCACACCTTGCTGGAAGGCACGCCTGAGCAGCTCGATCACGCCGATATCCAGGCGGGCGTCCTGGCGCTTGAAGGCGTGGAGAGCGTACATGACCTGCATCTTTGGGGGCTGACGCCACAATCACCGATTGCCAGTCTGCATGTCGTCGTGGCCGCCACCAGCGTGCCCGGCGATGTGCTGGAGCGTGTTCAGGACTATCTGCGCGACGGCCATGACATCTCGCACGTCACGGTTCAGCTGGAAGGCGAGGCATGCCCGCAGGGCTGCGTGACGCGCTGATGTGATAGTGCGATCAGCGCGCTGGTTGAGGGAGGGAATATCGCAAGGCAGAGCTTGCGAACCCTTGACGCAAAACGCCCCGCTGAAAAGCGGGGCGTTGTTCGTTGCAGCGAAGGGACTGGAGTGAATCATCCGCTGCAGTCTTTTTAGCTCTTCAGCTCTTCAGCGTCGCTGGCATCACGTTACGCCTTGACGCGCAACGAGTCTGTGCTCAGCGACTCAGTGCTCAGCGACATAGACGGTGCGGATGTTCATGAAGGCACCGAAGCCATATTCGCTCTGCTCACGGCCATAGCCACTGCCTTTGACGCCACCGAAAGGCAGCTGGGCGAAGGGCGTGGTCGGACGGTTGATGAAGCTCATGCCGGCCTGCAGCTGACGAGAGACGCGTTCACCCCGTTCGTCGTCCTTGGCCACCACGGTGCTGCCCAGGCCATAGGGGCAGTCGTTGGCAAGCTCGATGGCATGCGCTTCGTTGTCGGCGACCACCACGGAGGCGACCGGCCCGAACAGTTCTTCATTGAAGGCCGGATTACCCTGGGTGACATTGGTCAGCACCGTCGGCGGATACCAGGCACCGTCGCGATCCGGAATCTCACCACCGCACTCAAGCTTGGCACCTGACTTGATGGCGCGCTGGACCTGGTCATGCAGGCCATCGCGCAGGTCCTTGCGAGACATCGGACCGATATCGACCCCTTCGCTCATCGGATCATCCATGCGCATGTCCTTGACCTTCTCGATCAGACGCTTGGAGAAGTCCTCGGAAAGGGACTTGTCGACGATCAGGCGCTTGGACGCGGCGCAGCTCTGGCCGGTGTTGTCGAAACGCCCGGCGATGGCGAGATCCACCGCACGCTCGATGTCGGCATCATCCAGCACGATCAGTGGGTCGATACCACCCAGCTCCAGTACGCTTGGCTTGAGCGCTGCGCCTGCCTGCTCGGCGACCTTGCGACCCGCCTCTTCACTGCCGGTCAGGGTGACGCCCTGGACAACGGGATCATTGATGATGTCTTCGATCATCTCCGAGCCCACCGGCAACCAGGTGAAGATACCCTCTTCAAAGTCGGCCTTGTGGAACAGCTGGGTGATCAGATCGGCGCAGCCCGGGACATTGGAGGCGTGCTTCATCAGGCAGACATTGCCGCCCGCCAGGGCCGGAGCTGCGAAACGGATGACCTGATAGAGCGGATAGTTCCACGGCATCACGCCGAGGACGGCGCCGATGGGGTCCTTGACGATCTTGGCACGCACGGCACCATCGACATCACGCTGCTCGGTTTCCATCAGCTTGGGCAGGTTGTCGGCATAGAAGCGCGCGATGCTGGAGGAAATCTGCGTCTCGCTGATGCCCTGATCATAGGGCTTGCCCATCTCATGAGCGATCTGCGTGGCAATTTCCTTCTGATGCTCATCGATCAGGTCCGCCAGAACGGTGAGGCGCTGCGCACGATCCTGCACGGTGGTCTGGCTGAAGCTCGAGTACGCCTTGTGCGTCTGCTCCAGTTTCTGCTGAACCTCTTCCTTGCTCAGCATGGCGTATTCCTTGAGAACCTTGTCATTGGCCGGGTTGGATGCGGTCAGTGTCTTGTTGCTCATCTTGCCTCCCTGGTGGGTGCTGGTTCAGCAAGTGACTGAATGGGGATCGCGAGGGATCGAGATCGGCCCTTGAGCCAGTCACTTCATTGGCTACACACCAGGACTTGGCGATATTGCCTGAGATCTTCAAGGGGCTGGGGGCTATTGCGTCGGGTCACCTCAGTGTTGCCATATGAGCACGCTGTTGTCCATTGAAAAGCCACAGGTGTCATCAGTGGTCGATCGCGAAGCGGTCAAATGTGAACCTGCCGAACAGGCTGCCAGCATGCGACAATGGGCGTCTGACGTCCGTGCGGGGCCAAGCTTGCCGCGTGCCGGGCCATCAACATGAGTGCAAGCGTCACAAGGAAGAGGAAGTCAGCGTGTTCAACAATATTCTGGTGGTATGTACCGGCAATATCTGTCGCAGTCCGGTCGGCGAGTCACTGCTGAAGCAGGCGTTGCCTGGCAAGACGGTGCACTCGGCGGGTGTGGGCGCACTGGTCGATCACCCGGTCGAACCCACGGCAGCACGCTTCGCCGTCGAGTCAGGGCTCGAGGTAGATGAGCATCGAGCGCGCCAGGTGTCGGTCGAGATGCTGACGGCTGCAGACCTGATTCTGGTCATGAGCGATGGCCATCGCCGCGCCATCAACCAGATGGCACCGCAGGTCAGTGGCAAGACGATGCTGTTCGGCCGCTGGCTGGCTGGCGGCCAGGGGGAAGAGATTCCCGATCCCTATCGCAAGAGCGAAGAGGCCTTCCGCCATGCGCACCAGAAGCTGGTGGAAGCGGCTGCGCTGTGGGTCAAGAAACTGATGTAATCAATATTCTGTTTTTAAAAATATTTTATGGATTTTCCCCGCCGAGCATCGCGTGGAGCAGCTGGGCTGGTGTCGCTCCGCCAGTGGTCTGGATCGCAGGCTGCTGCAGGATAGCCCAGTGGTGCAGGCTGATCTGGACGTGCAGCGCCAACGGGGCCGCGCGCTGCAAGCCGAGCAGGCGACCGGTCAGCTGGAGGCGGCATTCGCCGGCAAGGTGCACTCGCTAAATCCTGCCTTGAGAGAAGGGGGCTGGGTCGGTTAAGGGGAGTGGGTGATGACGCTGCGCAATCCCCGGCAGGTGACCCTGACGGCCCGGATGGAAGAGGAAAAGGTGCTGCGCGTCGATGAAGGTGCCACTGCTGGTTCTATCCGCTGGCGCCGGTAGGCAAGCGGCTGGAAATGCGCGTGGTCAGCGTCGAACCTCAGGCAGTCGCGGTGCTTGAGCAGCCGGAAATGGCCTCGCCCGATGGTGGGGACTTGAAGGTTCGCGAGGGCGAGGAAGGGCAGCTGGAACTGATGCGTAGCCTCTATCGAGTCACGCTTGAGCCAGTGGACTTTTCCCAGGCGCTGACACTCTCGATGCCTGGCCGGCGGGGCATGGTCAACGTCGAGACTGAGCCGCGCAGCCTGTTGAGCCGCACCTAGCGTGAAGTGGTGGGAGTCTGGCGTCGCGAATCAGGTTTCTGACACCGCTATTCTCCTTCCTGCACCCTGAATTTTGAATAAGAGAACAGAAGCCCAGCCTCCGAGTGGCGTTTGCCGCTTGGAGACTGGGCTTCTCTGGTCTGGCTCTGGAGAGGGCTTTGGAAAGAGGGGGTTGTGTGGTCTCGAGGGAATACCGCGCTTTGCTCTATGGAGCGCTCCGCCTTGATTCGGCAAGCCCTTGGCTCAGCTTGCTCTAGTTCAGCCAGCGGATTTAGCCAGCTTTAGGAGCAAGAGGCTGCGTCTAGCCATCACGGGCCCGTAAGACCGTGCTTTAGGCCGGGTCGTCAGCATGTCGCTTCTCTTGATCATCGTCGGTATTTGAGAGTATAGCGATTGCCTCGAGGGGTTCCGGCATGCCCAGCGCATAGCCCTGCACAAAATCGGCACCGATGGTGGCGACGGAGGCGAGTACCTCCGGACTACCTACGAATTCGGCTACAGTTTTCATGCCCATTTCACGCGCTACCTCGGCAATGGCGCGGGCGATGGAGTAAGAGACGCGGTTGGTGTCCATGTCGCGTATGAAGGCGCCATCGATCTTCAGGAAGTCGACGGGCAGGTTTTTCAGGTAGCCGAAGGACGATACCCCACTTCCAAAGTCATCCAGTGCGAAGGAGCAGCCGAGTGCGCCGAGAGCCTCGAAGAAGGCGCGCGCATCGCCCAGCCGCGTGATGGCGACGGATTCGGTGATTTCGAAACAGAGCTTGTCACCCGGGATGCCACTGTCGCGGACCATCGTGACCAGCAGGTCGCGAAAGCTCGGACTGCTGATGGAGTGCCCGGAGAGGTTGAGTGACACCATGGTCAGTCGCTGGGCATGCGCAGGGTGCGCTGCGAGCTAGCTCAGATATTGGCGAATAACATGTTCATCGATGGCGGCTGACAGGCCATAACGCTCCGCCGCAGGCAGAAAGGCGCCCGGAGAGATGATGGCTCCTTCCCTGCCTTTCAAGCGTACTAGTACTTCGTAATGAAGTTCGTTGGTAGGCTCTGCAGTGGCGAGGGTGCTGACAATCGGTTGTTGATAAAGCACCAGCCGTTGTTCTTCGATGGCTGCGGTGATTTCTGCCAGCCAGTGCATTTCCTGCATTCGCCGAGCCACCTCGTCACCGGATTCACTGTGACGATGAACACGGTTGCGTCCGGCATCCTTGGCCTCGTAGCAGGCAGCGTCGGCGGCACTCAGCAGCTGGTGGGGGTCGTTGTGGTTGCTGTCGATGCTCACTAGGCCAATACTGGTACTAATGGTGAACAATTTGTCTTCCCACATGAATCGGAAGTTGGTGACAGACTGGCGCATCTCTTCGAGCAGCGCCTCGGCGTCATCCAGTGTTATGTTGGACATCAGCAAGCCGAATTCATCCCCTCCCAAGCGCGCGAGACGGTCTTGCTTGCGTAAGCCGGCGGCAATGACGTCGACCAGCTGGATCAAAAGTGCATCGCCGGCGGAGTGGCCGCAGGTGTCATTGACGACCTTGAACTGATCCAAATCGATGTATGCGAGGCAATGCAGCGCACGGGTAGCGCGCGCATCATCGCAAAGCGTCGTTAGTTTACGTTTGAATGCGCCGCGATTGAGCAAGCCAGTCAGGCTGTCGTGGTTAGCCTCATGGGCCATGCGCTGCGACATGGTGTGATTGAGCGTATTGTCTATCAACGCCAGTAGCGTATAACCATCCTGTTCTGGTGTCGCCTCGACAGCAGAGACACTAATCTCTGCATGTACTGAGTTGCCGGAGGCGTGTATGAAGCGGCATTGCTGGGTAAAGAAGTCCTTGCGCTGCTCGATCAGGGCTTGATGTTGCAGCAGGAAGCTTTCCAAGTCTTCCGGCTCGATCAGTTCGCGAATGACACTCTGGGACAGGGTGGTAGAGGTGTAGCCCAAGATGCTTTCGAGTCGTTGATTGACGCGCAATAGCTGGCCACTGGTACTTAGGTGCGCCATACCCACAGCAGAGTGCTCGAAGGTGGCTCGGTACCGTCGCTCACTTGCACGCAGGCGTTTCTGAGAGGCCTGTTGCTCAAATTCGGTCATAAGCTGTGATACGTGATCAGATACCGATGCCAGAAATGCCTGCTCATCATCTGTCCATTGACGCGGGGCATGGCTTTCTGTGCAGCAGATGACGGCCACCACTGGCCCGCCACACGGATCGGGCTGTCGATGATGGCTTTCACGCTGCATCGGAAGGTTCCATCAAACAGCAACTCTTGATTGGCCTTGGTCACATCGGCCAACGCGAGAGCGCGTCCGGCATCTAGGGCTTCGAAATAGAGTCCGTTGTGTTTTCTAGTGAGGCTGGTGGGGACCGTACTAAGCGTCGCATCGTGCGGAGGGGGAATCCATGCATCATGGACGTGGGCGAGCGAAAGGCAGTCGTGGGCGGCATTCATATACCAGAAGCTCACCTTGCGTATCTGCAGTCCTTTGGCGACTTGCTCGCACAACCAAAGCAGTAGGCTATCTAGGTGCGTGCTGTTGTCGTGGCGTGTATTGCCGAGCTCAATCAATGCCGCCTGTTGACGTTCATAGCGGCGTAACTTATCAGCCTGGGCATCCTTGGCCAGATGCTGTTGGTGGATATCCAGCAATGAGCCAATGAAACGATAGGGTGCGCCGTTCCTGACCTCAAATTGCGCACGTAGTTCGAACCAGCGATGATCCCCTTGCTGGGTTCGAATTAGCAGCTCGCAATTGAAGGGCGTCCCACTTAATCGTTTGGAGCCGATCAAGGCTTTGAAGTCGTCACGCATGTCAAACGCGACTCTTCCATACAATGAAGTGGTCCAATTGGAGCGGACACCCCGATAAGCCTCATAATAGAGGCGATGGAGGTGTTCATGACCAAGAAGACTCGACGTCGGTATTCCGATGAATTCAAGGCCGATGCGGTGAGCCTGGTGAGCGATCAGGGATATACCGTATCCGAGGCAGCTCGGCGCCTGGGAGTTGACCGTAGCTTGTTGGACCGTTGGTGCCGCAAGCAACGTCAACAGACTTCAGGCGCCTCGAGCCAACACGCGGATGATCGCGACGACGAGATCAAGATGCTCCGCGAAGAGGTTCGTAAGCTTCAGATTGAAAAGGATATTTTAAAAAAGGCGGCGGCCTTCTTCGCCAAAGAATCGAGCTGAGATATCAGTTCATCGAATCGGAGAAGGCCGCCTATCCAGTGGCCTTGCTGTGTCGGGTCATGCAGGTCAGCCGGAGTGGTTTCTATGACTGGCGACGGCGTGGCCCAGATGATCATCGCCAGGCCCTTCACCGTGAGGTCAGAGAGATCCACCGCCGGAAGCGAGGCAGCTACGGCAGCCGCCGCATCGCCAAAGAGCTGCAACGTCGTGGCTACGAGGTTGGCCGTTACCAGGCCCGGAGTCTGATGCGGGAAGCCGGCGTAGAAGCAAAGCAGCGGCGCCGCTGGCGTCATACGACCGACAGTGAGCACAGCCTCCCGGTGGCGCCCAACCTGCTCAACCGTCAGTTTTTGGTGTCGGAACCGAACCGGGCCTGGGTGGCCGATATCACGGCGATCTGGACGTTGGAAGGGTGGCTCTACTTGGCGGCAGTGCTCGATCTCCACGACCGGCAACTTGTTGGTTGGGCGATGGCAGACCACATGCGCACACAGTTGGTTCTGGACGCCTTGGAGATGGCCGTAGGGCGCCGGCAACCCAAGAGCAGATTGATCCACCACAGCGACCGCGGCAGCCAGTACGCGTCACATGACTACCGATCCACGCTGGATCGGCACGGGTTCCAGACCTCCATGAGCCGCAAGGGAAACTGCTGGGACAATGCTGTTATGGAGCGGTTCTTCGGCTCACTGAAAAGCGAGTGGCTGGCTGACCAGCGATATGGAACCCGCCAAGCAGCACGGCGAGATGTGATCGAATATATCGAGATGGAGTACAACAGCTGCCGACTCCACTCGACCTTAGGCTACCGAACGCCGAGGGATATTGAACTGGCTGCTGCGGCTTAAAAATGTGTCCGCTCTCACTTGACCAGAACACAATGCCTCAAGTCCGGTATCGAGAGTCCCGGCCTCGTACCCCAATAGATTCTCTAGGCGTGTAGAGATAGTCAGTCTCTCGTTGCCTGTTTTCCATTCGAGGATGCCATCAGAAATACTTCGCAATATCCAGCTGGCTCGCGACTGACTGTCTTCGAACTCTGCGTTGAGATGGCTTTGATTGATCTGACGTTTTAGCGCTTCGGTCGCCAGTAACGCTAGCGTGTTCAATCGAACGAGGATTTCTGAGCTGGGCAACTGTTGACGAGGTTCAGAGTCCGCTATGCTCATGCAACCGATTATCTCGCCATTGTCTGCCTTTAGGGGCAAGCCAATGTAATAACGAATGCCGTCGGCAAATACCGAACTGCATCTAGCGAGTTCCGACTGTTGACGAGCGTCACATGTGATAAGAGGGCTAGCTTGCATCACCGCCATACCACACAGGGCATCGTTTATAGGGATGGACTCGTGCACGTTGTCGTCCAAACTCAACCAGCGCTTGAGCTGCCCACCATTACGAAGATTGATCATTGCGATAGGAGCGTCTGCCAGTTCTGCAGCTAGCTCAAGAATCATCAGGGCCTGATGATCCTCCTCATGCCGCAATGTCTTGATCCAATTGGGAATAACGGAAGTATCAAGCCCGAGAGAATCTGGCATGATGTCGCAGCCTTCCCTGTCTGTAACGGTGTTGTGTGATCGAGATCGCAGACTACCACAGTAAAGCGTTGCCGCACCGTTGTTGGTGTCTTCAATACTGAGGGGGAGGGACTGGCGTCAGGGACGGCTGTGACATAATTGTCAGAACGGCGGCCTGAAAGGCTGACACGGCTAAGAGGAGTCTGTAAGGAATGGCGTTGATCAAGGGGTTCTGCATCCTGCTGCTTTGCCAGTTTCTCGGTGAGGTAACGGGGCGTGCATTGTTGCTTCCGGTGCCAGGGCCAGTACTGGGAATGTTGTTCCTGCTGCTGGGGTTGATGTTGCGAGGGCGGCTACGCAAACGGTTGTTGCCTACACCGGATAGAGAGGGGGAAGGAGTACTGCGTGTTGACGAGAATGCGAATCGAGACCTCGGCCAACGTCAACTGGCCCGTGCGCTGCTGCGGGAACGCGTGCCTGCCAGTCTCAGGCTTGCCAGCAATGGCCTGCTCTCGCATCTGTCGCTGCTGTTCGTGCCCGCGGGCGTTGGTGTGATGGTGCATTTCGAGCTCATCGCACGTGATCTCACCGCCATCGCCATCACGCTGGTTGCGTCGATCGCGGTCACCCAGTTCGTCACGGCCTGGCTGTTGCAACGTCTGATCGATCGAGGTTCTGCGACACCGAGTGGAGCAGGGGGCAAGTCACCCAGCGCCGATGAGGTGTCCTCATGAATCTGGCCCCGCTTGACGCCCTGTGGGTGTACCTGAGCGCTTCTCCGTTGCTGCATCTGCTGTTGACGCTGGTGGCCTTTCTGCTGGCGACGGCGATCAATCGTCTGGCCCGGGGCGCATCGCTGGCGCATCCGGTACTGGTCTCCATCGCACTGATCATCGCGTTTTTGTGGCTGACGGACACTGACTATCCCACCTATTTCGAAGGGGCCCAGTTCATCCACTTCCTGCTCGGGCCGGCCACCGTCGCGTTGGCGGTACCGTTGTTTGACCATCTCGATCGGGTCAAGCAGATGCTGTGGCCACTGCTGACGGCTTGTTGCGTTGGCATCGTCACTGCCGTGACCACTACCCTGGGGCTGTCACTGGCGCTGGGAGCACATACCCAGGTGGCCCTGAGCCTGGCGCCCAAATCCGTCACATCACCGATCGCGATGGGGATCGCCGAAAAATTGGGCGGTATCCCCTCGCTGACGGCAGGGCTGGTGCTGCTGACCGGCACCCTCGGCTGTGTGCTAGGCCCCGTTGTCATGCGACTGGCAGGGGCGCGAGACGATACCGTCAAGGGCTTCACCATGGGCTTGTCGGCGCATGGCATCGGTACTGCGTTCTGCTTCTCGTCGGGGAGCACGCTGGCGGGTGCCTTCGCTGGCATGTCGATGGGGCTGACCGGTCTGCTGACCGCCTTCATCGTGCCGCCTATCGTCAGGCTGTTCGGCTTCTGAGCATCAGGGGCATTGGTGGAGAGTCGAGCTGGATGTGAGCAAGCGGCGAGCAAGAAGCAGGAAGACCAGCGTTATCGTGGCATCGTCTTGTGAGAGCTTAAGTTTGCGTTAAGCGCAGCCATTCATGCTGGTGATCACTCCATGGTTAAGCTCAGCGCTTGCGTGTTGGTCATGGGAATCGCCAGCACGTCTTGTGGAAATGTCACCTCGTTGCCACATGTCTGTCAGTGAGCTGATCGATCATGCTCCTATGCAGGTCCACAAGGCGTGTCATCCACTCGCGCTTCTGTGTCTGGCAATGCCTCGACCCAAGGAAAGCCCTCATGTTCATTTCTCTTGCACGCACAGTTCTTGAACGCACTGGTCTTGCCCACACCGCTGCAAAGCTCAAGCCCGCTGGCCTAGCCGGGCATCGTGTACTGGTCGAGGCGCCGATGGCCTCCAGTTGTCGAGAACTCTGTTGGCAGCTGGCGGCGGCAGGGGCTGCATTGATTCTGGTCGAGCGAGAGGGGGATGACCTTGCCTTGCTGTGCAGGTTGTTGCCCACCCCGAGTGGCCAGCAACACCGCCGCCTGTCACTGACGCACGCAGATGTGAGGGGTGACGCGCTATGCACGCAACTGCACAACATCCCGGCTTCGGAGCGCCCCGATACCTTGCTAAGCCTGCCGGGCGATGGCCGCTGGCATCTGGAGAGTGGCCGCGCCTGGCATGTGCTCGAGCGTGGGGGGTGGCCGGCCGAGGTGCGCGCCAAGGTACTGGAGTGTCTTGAGCTTCATGGCTCGGCGGATAGCCGACGCCCGCTGCTGGAGTTGACCGTGCAGGCAGACGGCGACTTTTTCGTTCCGCTGCCGACAGCGAAGCACTCACGTATCCGCTTGCATACCCCGGCGCTGATCACCGGTGAAGAGGACCCTCTTTTGATGCGCCTGGCGCGCCATCAGGGCAATCATCCTGTCAGTGTGGCGCGTCAGGCGCGCAAGCTGATCTTCCGACTGCGGCTGGCGCGAGCCAGGCACCCGCTCGCGTATGGCTGGCTGATGGCGGGTGAGGCGCTGCGGCGTGTCATCGGCGGGCCGCGCCGCATGCTGGAGCGTGGCGCGCTCGGGCTGCGCGAGCAGAGGATGCTGCTGACGGTGCGTCTGGCCAGGTGGCGCCATGCTCGGCACCAGGGGCGCCGCGCACGCAGTGGTGTGTGATGGCTGGCTGATCTGTCGACACCGCCCACAGTATGCTTTCGACGTCCGTCACCTTTCGGTGGCGGACGTCTTGTCTCATGTCCTGATATGACATGGCAGAATCAGAACGATTTCAAGGAGTCCAGATGCGAGTTCTGCTCGTCGAAGATGATCCGTTGTTGGGCGAGGGGGTCAACCATACCCTGCGCCGCGAAGGCATGAGCACTGAATGGTTGAAGGAGGGCGCCAACGTCGCCGCCACGCTCAAGCATTCGCCCTTTGATGTGCTGGTGCTGGACCTTGGCCTGCCGGATCTCGACGGTCTGCAGGTCTTGAGTCACCTGCGCCGTCAGGGCCAGACGTTGCCGGTATTGATCCTGACGGCACGTGATGACATCAGCGACCGGGTACGTGGTCTGGACGACGGCGCGGATGATTATCTGGTCAAGCCGTTCGACATTGCCGAGCTGGTGGCGCGTCTGCGTGCGTTGGTGAGGCGCCATGCCGGGCAGGCCAGCGGTTGCCTGCAGTTGGGGCCGTTGCGCATTGATCAGGCTGGCCGCACTGTCACGCTCTCCGGTAGTGAGGTCGCGCTGGGGCGGCGCGAATTTGATCTGCTGGAGTTCCTGCTGCTGCACCCCAGTCGTGTCTTCAGCCGGGATCAGCTCGTCGAGCAGCTCTATGGCTGGGATGGCGATGTCGAGAGCAATGTCATCGAGGTACATGTCCACCATCTGCGGCGCAAGTTCGGCACCGGGGTGGTCAAGACCGTGCGCGGCGTGGGCTATCGGCTGGGGGAACTCACGTGAAATCCATCCGCAGTTTCCTGCGGCGCAACCTGATCGGTGGCGTCGTGATCGTGCTGGGGACGGCCGCCGCCTGGAGCTACTTCGATTCCCGCGAGCAGATTGATGAGCTGTTCGACGCTGAGCTGGCCCAGAATGCACGCATGCTGGGGCGACTCTATCAGTCCCGACTCGCGTCGTTGACACCGGCCGCGCGTCAGGAAACGTTGCAGCAGATGACATCGGGCCAGTTCAGTCTGCGTCCACCCTCCCTGAGCTTTGCCGATGGCCACGAGAAATCCCCGCTGGGACATGTCTATGAAGACAAGCTGATCTTCCAGATGTGGGACGCGCTGGGCCAGCCGTTGCTTGGCCTCTCTTCACGCTCCGTGGTGCTCGATTACCTGCCGGTGCCCGGCTATGGCAGGCAGCGTGACAATCACCATGACTGGTTCACCTTCACGCTGTATTTCCCCGAGAGTGGCATCTGGGTCACGGCGGCCCAGCGTGAAGATGTGCGCGATGAACTGACCGGCCAGATTGCGTTGCACAACGTGCTGGCGCTGGTGGTCGGGTTGCTCGTGATCGCCTTGCTGATCGGTGTGGCGGTCTCGCGGGGGTTTCGTCCCGTCTTGCGCATCAGTCATCAGATCACGGCCCGTCAACCCGGGTACCTTGAGCCGTTGGATGCCAGCGAGGCGCCGGACGAGATACGCGGCATGGTGGATGCCCTCAATGGGTTGCTGGCGCGTCTGGCGGACACCCTCGACAAGGAGCGGCGCTTCACGGCCAATGCCGCCCACGAATTGCGGACTCCCCTGGCGGGCATCAAGGTGCATGCCCAGAATCTGGAGGCCGATGCCAGGGATGAGGCCTCGCGGCGCTCGGCACGCATGATCGTGGATGGCGTCAATCGCATGACGCGGGTAGTGGAGCAGCTGTTGACCCTGTCACGACTGGAAAGCGGGGCAGAGGCACCGCGTCGTCCGGTCGATCTCGCCCAGCTGACCCATGAGCTGGCGCGGGACCTGGGCCCCATGGCACGCCAGCGAGGCATCATGCTGCATGTCGAGGTTGCCCCCGGCGCGCAGTTGGTCAGTCATGAGAACGGCCTCTACGTGCTGCTGCGCAATCTGCTCGACAATGCGCTGCGCTATACTCCAGAAGGCGGAGAGGTGCATCTGGATATCCGCCGCGACGACGCTGGATGGCGCATGGAAGTGGCCGATACGGGCCCCGGAATCCCGCTGCGTGAACGCGAGCGCGTCTTTGAACGCTTCGTGCGTCTGGCCGGCCAAAAGACTCAAGGCTCGGGGCTGGGCCTTTCCATCGTGCGCGAGCTCGCTGAACGTCTAGGCGCAGAGCTTGCGCTGAAGGAGAGTCCCTTGGGGACGCCGCAGGCCCCGGGGCTGCTGGTACAGGTTCGCTTCCTGTCATAGCAGGTCCACTTCTCGTCGTGAATAGCGCCTGGCGGCCGGGTTGCGTCAGCGGATGCAACGATTGCGTCGAATGCATCATGCGGCTGTGATATTGGCTGGCGCTCGATAATGCCAGTGGGGAGTGCAACTCGGCGATGGTCGGGTGGTAAAGATGGCTAGATTAGCGCTATCTTCATTATATGTTGCAGAGCAGCATGACATTCCCCTCTGTCAGGAGATTCGCATGAGTGAACAACAGTCTTCCCCTGTCCGTGTTGCACTGGTGACCGGCACCGCCAGTGGTATCGGCGCCGCCATCATGCAGGCGATGTGCGATGCTGGGCATCAGGTGCTGGCGGTCGATTTCAGTGATGAGGGGGCAGAGGTCGCCGATAAGGCAGGGGCTGCCTTCTTCAAGGCCGACCTGACGGATGCCGAGCAGTGTCGCGCGGCGGTGAATGAAGCCGTATCACGTTTCGGGCGCCTCGATATCCTGGTTAACAATGCCGGCATCCAGCATGTCGAGCGCATCAAGGACTTCCCCGAAGCCAAGTGGAACCAGATCATCGCCTTGATGCTGAGTGCGCCATTCACGCTGATCCAGGCGGCATGGCCGCACATGGAGAAGAATGGCTATGGGCGCATCGTCAACATGGCATCCATCCACGCCCATGTCGCGTCACCGGGCAAGGCGGCCTACGTTAGTGCCAAGCATGGCCTGATGGGGCTGACCAGAACCGCTGCGCTGGAAGGGGGCGAAAGCGGCATCACCGCCAATGCCATCTGCCCGGCCTATGTGCGCACGCCGCTGGTCGACAAGCAGATCGCCGAGCAGGCCAAGCTCAATGACATGCCCGAAGATGAAGTGATCGAGAAGATCATGCTCAAGGGCGCGGCGATCAAGCACATGATCGATCCCTCCGAAGTGGCGGACATGGCGGTGTGGTTGGCCTCCGACAAGGCAGGCTCAGTGACCGGCTCCAGCTTCAACATGGACTTGGGGTGGACGGCGCAGTAACGGCGTACCCTTGAGCAACGGCTCATTCCAGACAGTGCAGAGACACGAAGCCCTCACCATCGATTCGCGCTTGCGAGCGAGGATGGTGAGGGCTTTTGCTTGGCCGGCAGCGAAGTGTCGCCTGGGATTCAGACTACGTCAGCGGCGCTGTCTCAGCGCTTGACCGGCCGCTTCTGCAGCTTGCGTTGCAGAGTTCGGCGGTGCATGCCCAGGGCGCGGGCAGTGGAGGAGATGTTGCCATCGTGCTCGTTGAGCACCTTCTGGATGTGCTCCCAGGTCAGGCGGTTGACCGACGGCGGGTTGTCGGAGATCTCGGCGGCAGGGTCGCCGACTTCGCGGTTGAAGGCGTTGAGAATCTCGTCGGCATCGGCGGGCTTGCACAGGTAGTTGACCGCGCCGAGCTTGATGGCTTCCACCGCGGTGGCGATGCTGGAATAGCCGGTCAGCACCACGATACGCGTGTCAGGCAGCAGGGCGATCAGCTCGGGCAGCAGCTTGAGGCCGGAGCTCTGCTCGAGCTTCAGGTCGAGCGTGACCAGCTCCGGGCGGTGGCTGCGTGCCACGCTGAGTGCCTGGGCTTCATCACGGGCCACTTCCACTTCATAGCCGCGGCGCGTCATGGCGCGCGCCGTGACCTGGCAGAAGAATTCATCATCGTCGATGATCAGCAGTCGGGTTGCATCGCTCATCAGGGTTCTCGCTTGGGCGGTCTTTGCCGCCATCATGTCAGATGAAGGGGGAGGCGCACTTCCGTCAAGGTGCCGCCATCTTCGTGGTTGTACAGACTGACGCCGCCACCTAACCGATTGATGGTGGCATGCGTGAGGAACAGGCCGATGCCCATGCCCTTGGATTTGGTGGAGATGAAGGTCTCGCCGAGCTGATCCGCCACCGCCATGGGCACGCCATCGCCATGATCGCGGATGTCGATCAGCACTTCCTGATCGCGTTGCTCCAGGGTGATCTCGATATCATCCGGGCAGGCGTCGGCGGCATTGTTGAGCAGGTTCATCAGCGCCTGTTCAAGCGTGGTGTCCACCAGCATGGAGGCCTGTTCAGCGCCGGGCGTCACCTCGACGCTATGCTGCACGTCCGGGCGTACCACCAGCCAGCGCTGCACGATTTCCTCCAGCCACTGGGCGGCATTGATGGGTTGGGGCTGTTCCATGCGACGGCGGTCGGCCGCGGCTACCATCGCCTGCAGGCGTTGCTTGCAGGTGTCGACCTGACTGCGCAGCAGGGCAAGATCATCCTCCAGCTGAGGGTCATTCCTGTCCTTGGCATCCTCGCGCATCTCGCTCAGCAGCACTGCCATGGTGGAGAGCGGGGTGCCCAGCTCATGCGCGGTGCCAGCGGCCTGACTGGCCACCGCCAATACCTGCTCGCTGCGCAGGGCGGCCTCACGCGTGGTGGACAGCGCCTGATCCCGGGTGCGCAGGGCATGGGCCATCTTGTAGATGAAGTAGGTCACCAGCGACGCCGACAGGCCGAAGTTCAGCCACATGCCGATGACATGCAGGCTGATGCGTCCACCCAGCTCATAGGTCGCCAGCTGCGGCACCGGCTCATAGAACACCATCAGGAAGCTGTAACAGCCCATGCCAACGGCGGCAATCACCCAGGCATAACGCCACGGGAGCGTTGCGGCCGCCATGGTCACCGGCACCAGATAATAGGGCACGAAGGGGTTGGTGGAGCCACCGGTATGGAAGAACAGCATCGTCAGACCGGCGATATCCACCAGCAGGTGAATCAGGTTCTCGGTGTCGGTGACGGGATGCGACTGCCCGAGGCGCCACCAGGTCGCGACATTAACCAGCCCCATCGCGATGATGATCGAGATGACGGGCAGCACATTGAGCTGAAAGCCGATGATCTCGAGCCCGAAGATGATCAGGATGAGAAAGCCGGTCCAGGTGATGCCGCGCGCGATGGTCAGACGAATGAGATTCCGGTGCGGCGTGGACAGTGGTGGCGGTAGCGGCTGATTCATGACAACTCCTGCGAGGAATGCGGCCATGATAGTGAATAAGGCTCATAAAGTGCAGCCCTGACGGCCAGTTAGCGCCAAGGCGCCATGGAATCACCTGCGTCGCTTCCTCTGCGTTGCACCCTCTTCGTTGTATCCGTTTTGTGGCGCTCTCTTCGTGGTTCAACGCTTGTCAGCCTCGCTCGAAGGAGCCACTCAGCCAGGGCGTCACGCGTGTCGGTGTGATGTCGGCCAGATGGGCCTCCCAACTCTCGACATGCGTGAGAGGCTGGCGCGGGTAGTGATTCGCTGATCTGTCGCGCCCGGCGCTGCTTGACCAGGCGAGCCAAGGTGCATGGCGCTGCATGCCGGCGGGCAGTGTCGCAAGCTCCGGTATCCAGCGGCTGACGTAATGGCCGAGAGGGTCATGCTGGCGTGCCTGTTTCATCATGTTGAAGTGCCGATCCCCGCGCGGGTCACGTCCGATACCCGCCAGATAGCGCCAGTTGCCCCAGTTGGAGGCGACGTCGTGATCCAGTAGCTGATGCTCGAACCAGGCCGCTCCCTGGCGCCAGTCCACGCCAAGGTCCTTGACCAGAAAGCTCGCCACGTTCTGGCGCATCCGGTTGCTCAGCCAGCCGGTAGCCGCCAGTTCGCGCATGCCGGCATCGACCCACGGCACCCCGGTCATTCCGCTCTGCCAGCGTTCAAGCGCTTCCGACGCCAGCTCGTGGCTTTGCGGCTGAGCCGCGTCGTGGCCTGGGGACTCGCCCGTGAAGGTGTGTCTGCCCAGCCGCCGTGCATCCCAGTGGAAGTATTCGCGCCATAACAGCTCGACGCGGATCCAGTCGCTGTCCTTGAAAGCTGCCTGCGGATGCGCGCAGTGCTCGGGCAGCGTGGTCTGAAAGCGGTGCAGCGCGTCCAGTATTCGTCGCGGCGACAGACAGCCCAGTGCCAGCCACACGGAGAAGCGGGTCGAGAAACCTGCGCCGCTGAGGCGATTGCGGGTGGTCTTGTACTGGCCGGCGAAGGCCGGGTCCAAGTAATCCTGCAGGCGCTGCAAGCCGGCGGGCTCTCCAAGGGCAAAGGGGTACTCGCCGCGGGAGTCGGCCTGCCAGTGGCGAGCCTTGAGCAGGTGCTTAGCCGCGTCCTGAAAGCCTCGAGGGGCGGCCTCTGGCCAACCGGGAAGCGTGGATGGCGCGTCCAGTGGGGCGGGCATGTCGGGGAGGCTCGGGCGAGCCTTCTCCAGCTTGCGCCGGAAGGCACTGAAACTCTCGGGGAGTGCGGTGAGTGGTTCCGGCAGCTCGTTTTCGTCCAGCAGCAAACCGCTGTTCAATTGCCGCAGGCGACACTGGCTTGCCACCGCGCGTTGCTGGCGTTGTTCCACCAAGCCCGTGGCGCGGCGCGTGATGAGGCCCCGACAGCCATATTGCCTTGCCAGCTGCGGAATCAGTCGTGCCGCTTCGCCGTGGAGGATCAGAAGGTCACTTCCCAGCGCCTGAAGTCGCGTGCGCAGCGATTCCAGACTTTCGAGCAGGGCGTGTTGTCGCCCCATGCTGAGCGGCTGCAGGCGTGACTCTCCGGCACTGACGCTGCCGAAGGGCTGAAAGGTTGTCTCCGCCACCACGTGCACGACCAGCAGGTGCGAGGCTCTCTCCTCGAGTGCGGCCTGCCACAACGGGTTGTCATCCAAGCGCAGGTCCTCGTTCAACCATACCAGCCAGAGGTCAGTGGACGTCATCGCGCGCCTCCCGTGCCAGCTGGCGTGCGTTGCGACGACAGCGCTGACTGCAATGGCGTACGTCGTCCCAACAGTCCTGCCACTTTTTGCGCCATGTGAAGGGGCGCTGGCAGGTCTGACATAGTTTGCTGGGCAGGGGCGGTTTGCGATGCATGCTGGCAAGGCTCCTTAAAATCATTACATAACCTATACCATAATTGTACATCGCGCGAAATGGCGGCCAGAAAATCCCCTGTCATCCTGTTGACGAGCGCCTTGCATGCCTGACTCAGTCGCTGCCCAGCAGTTGATCCAGTTGTCGCTCCAGAGTCTGCATGGTGAGCAGCAGATCACGGTATTGGCGTGCATTGACGGCGCCGAGCAGCTCATCCTCGAAACGCCGCGCTTCGGGAATCAGCTCGGCGAGCATGGCCTCTCCCTCGGCGGTGAGAACGAGCAACTGCGCACGCTGGTCCTGCTCGCTCGGGCGACGCAGGATCAGTTCACGGCTCTCCAGTGATTTGACGGCGCGCGAGACGCGTACCTTGTCCATGTGGGTGCGCAGGCTGATTTCCCGCGCGGTCATCGGCACGCCGCGGCTCAACCAGGCCAGCAGACGCCACTCGGCGACATTGATGGCGAAGCGCTCGCCATAGCGGGCGAACATCGCCTCACTGGTACGCTCGGCCAGTCGGTTGAGGCGATAGGGCAGGAACTGGTCAAGATCCAGCTCGCTGTGGGACCGGTCCTGTGAGGCTTCCCCATCAAGGGCATCGCGCGCTTCGGGAGTGTCATCGGTGCGTTGCATCGAGAGTTACCTGTCTCGGTGAGGGGGCTGACCAGCGTTGTCACGACAGTGCATTGCGGTCGAATTAGGTTACCAATGTTACCACTTTCGATAGCGAGCAAGACAAAAGTCGATCACTTGGGAGATTGCTAAGGTATGAATCTGGCTATATGGTTTCATGTGTAACTAATTGGGGCAGTGGCGGTATGTCGTGCCGTGGATGCCCCAGGTCATCAGGAGCCGCGAGCCCACAAGGAGATGAATCGTCATGCGCGAGCGCAACGCTGAGTGTCATTATCACGCCGGTTTTCGAAATCATGTCTCCAGCGAGGCGTTGCCTGGCGCCTTACCGCAGGGCCAGAACTCTCCCCAGCGTTGCCCCTACGGCCTGTACGCGGAGCAGTTGAGCGGCTCGGCCTTCACCGCGCCGCGTAGCCACAATCTGCGCAGCTGGCTTTACCGCATTCGGCCCTCGGTGGTGCAGGGCGCCTATCAGCCCATGGAGATGCCGCAGGTCGCCACCGCACCGCTGGCCGAGAGAAAGCCGGATCCCAACCCGATGCGCTGGGACCCCATCGCGTTCTGCGCTGGCGATTTTCTGGAAGGCCTGATCACGCTGGCGGTCAATGGGGATGCCCAGGCGCAGCAGGGCTGTGCCACGCATCTCTACGCCTTCTCTTGCGGCATGCAGCAGCGCTTTTTCTATAACGCCGATGGCGAATTGCTGATCGTGCCGCAGCAGGGTGCCATCGAGGTGCGCAGCGAGCTGGGCCTGCTGGAAGTCGCCAGCGGCGAGATCGTCGTGATTCCGCGTGGTATCAAGTTCCAGCTCAATCCGCTGGCGGGCCATGCGGAGGGCTGTCGAGGCTATGTGGCCGAGAACTATGGCGCGCCTCTCGAGTTGCCATCGCTGGGGCCCATCGGAAGCAATGGACTGGCCAACCCGCGTGACTTCCTCGCGCCATCGGCACGTTTCGAGGACAAAGCCGGTGACTTCACGCTGGTGGCCAAGTTCGGCGGGCGTTTCTGGCGCGCGAGCCTGGATCATTCACCGCTGGATGTCGTGGCCTGGCACGGCAACTACGCGCCCTACAAATATGATCTGGCGACCTTCAATACGATCAATACGGTCAGCTTCGATCATCCTGACCCTTCGATCTTCACCGTGCTGACATCACCGTCGGACACCGCCGGGGTCGCCAACCTCGACTTCGTGATCTTCCCGCCACGCTGGATGGTCGCCGAGAACACCTTCCGGCCGCCGTACTTCCATCGCAACCTGATGAGTGAGTTGATGGGGCTGATCCATGGCGAATATGACGCCAAGCGCGAAGGCTTCCGTCCGGGCGGCGCGAGTCTGCACAACGCCATGACCCCGCATGGCCCTGACACTGCCACCTTCGAGGCGGCCAGTCAGGCAGAGCTCGCTCCTCGCTATCAGGGCAATACGCTCGCCTTCATGTTCGAGAGTCGCTATCTGTTCCAGTCCACCCCACAGGCCCTGTCGTCGAGCGCTCGGCAGCGCGACTACGGCTCGGTCTGGCAGGGGCTCGCGTCTCACTTTACGCCTCACACCACTCCTCAATCCACCCCTTGATTCACTCCTTAATTCACCCTGCATCAGCGATGAACTTTGACTGTTCATCGTCATCCGACCCCAGGCAATTCCTGCATTATTGCTCACGTTGCTCTTCAAGGAGGCACCCATGAAATTCGCTACCTACCAGGATGGTTCCCGCGATGGAACACTGCTGCTGGTCTCCCGTGACCTGACCCGCGCCGTCAAGGTCGCGGATGTCGCCACGACGCTGCAGGCGCTGCTGGAAGACTGGGCCTCGCTGGCGCCCGGGCTCGAGCAACGCTACGCGGCGCTCAATGATGGCACGCTGACGGACGCCTTTGCGCTGGAAAGCCAGGCGCTGCATTCCCCGCTGCCGCGCAGTTATCAGTGGGCAGACGGCTCGGCGTATCTGAACCATGTCCAGTTGGTGCGTCAGGCGCGTGGCGCCGAGATGCCCGAGACCTTCTGGCATGACCCGCTGATGTATCAGGGCGGCAGCGACAGCTTCCTGGCCCCCGGCGCCGATATCGTGTGTGTCAGTGAGGAGCATGGCATCGATTTCGAAGGCGAGATCGCCGTCATCACCGATGATGTGCCGATGCACGTCAGTCCGGAGCAGGCCGAGGACCACATTCGCCTGTTGATGCTGGTCAATGATGTAAGTCTGCGTGGGCTGATCCCTGGCGAACTGGCCAAGGGCTTCGGCTTCTTCCAGGCCAAGCCGTCGTCAAGCTTCTCGCCCATCGCCGTGACGCCGGATGAGCTGGGGGATGCCTGGCAGCAGGGGCGCGTGCATCTGCCGCTCAGCGTGCATCTCAATGGTGAGAAGTTCGGTGAGCCAGAGTCCGGGCCAGACATGATCTTCAGCTTCCCGCAGCTGGTGGCGCACGCCGCGAAGACTCGCCCCCTGGGCGCCGGCGCGATCATCGGCTCAGGCACCGTGTCCAATCCCGGCAAGGATGGCGGCCCCGGCAAACCGATCAGCGAAGGGGGCGTGGGCTACAGCTGTCTGGCCGAAGTCCGCATGGTCGAGAAGATCCTGTTCGATGAGATTCGCACGCCCTTCATGCGTTTCGGTGATCGCATCCGCATCGAGATGTTTGATCGAGATGGCCAGAGCATCTTCGGCGCCATTGATCAGCAGGTGACGCAGTTGGACGCCTGATGGCGGCGTCGAGAGGCAGAGCTTCTCAGAGACATGTCTCGGGAAGACGTCGTGTACCGGTAAGCCTCAAGCCAACTGGGTGCGAGGTAGTGCGAAGGGGCGGCCGGCATCCAACCGCGTCACAGGGGAGTGCAGCATGAGTTCAATGAGCCTGTATGGCTATTACCGTTCATCTACCAGCTATCGGGTAAGAATCGCGCTGGCGCTCAAGGGGATAGAGGTCGCTCAGGTGCCGGTCAATCTGCTCAAGGGCGAACAGCGCAGCGCGGACTATCTGGCCATCAACCCCCAGGGACTGGTGCCGACCCTGATGGTGGGAGATACCCCCGCACCGGTGGTCCTGACCCAGTCGCTCGCGATCATGGAATATCTGGAGGAGCGCTGGCCCACCCCGGCGCTGTTGCCCTCAGCGCCGGAAGCGCGTGCGAAGGTGCGCTCACTGTGCCAGTTCATGGCCTGTGAGATGCATCCGCTCAACAATCCGCGCGTTCTCAATTATCTGACCGATCGGCTTGAGGTCACCCAGCAGCAGCGCCTTGAGTGGTACCGACACTGGGTCGCTGAGGGCTTCGCGCGTCTGGAAGTGATGCTGGCGGAAAGTGCGGGACGTTTCTGTTATGGAGATAGCCCGGGCATGGCGGATGCCTGCCTGATGCCCCAGCTCTACAATGCGCGCCGCTTCGAGTGTGAACTCAAGGACTACCCGAGGATTCTGGCCATCGAGGCGGCCTGTCAGTCACTGGAAGCCTTCCAGCAGGCCCACCCCGAGCGTCAGCCAGATTGTCCGGCGGCTTGATCATTGTCGGTATCCTGACAAGAAAGCGCCCCGGCGGTCTCGACGGGGCGCTTTCTTGTCTCGGGTCATCGTCTCACCGACAGCACTTGCTGGAGCTGTCGCCGCTGGCGGGTGTCTGCTCGACCACCACGGCAGCCGTGGATGGCGCGCAACAACTGCGGGTGGCGCAGGATGATGGCGGAGCGTCAGAGGTTTGCGAGCTTGCGTCTTGCTCATGCTCAGCTTGCGCGCTTTCGGCCTGCTTGGCCTCGCCAAGCTCTACTCGCGCGTCGCGAATCACCTGCCAGGCGGACTGCAGGAAGAGTGCGGCAATCGCCGCCCCCAGCAGCACATCCGGCCAGCGGGAGCCCGTCCAGCCCACCAGTATCGCGGCCCCGAAGACCGAGGCATTGGCGATGATGTCATTGCGTGAACACAGCCAGGTGGAGCGCATGTTCAGATCATCCGACTTGAAGCGCCACAGCAGGCCGAAGCAGACCAGATTGACGGCCAGCGCCAGCAGGGCGAAGGCGCCCATGCCGTGTGCGGCAGGGGCGACGCCATGGAGGGCCTGATAGCCCGCCTCGCCAAGGACGATCACGCCCAGCGCCAGCATCACGATGCCTTTCACCAGCGCGCTCAATGCACGTTCACGCACGCTGCGATGCAGGACATAAAGGGTCAGGGCGTAGACGCTGGCATCGCCGAACATGTCGAGTGAATCCCCCAGCAGTGCGGTGGAGCCCAGCCACCAGGCTGCGGTGAATTCGATGAAGAACATGCTGGCATTCAGTGCCAGCAATATCTTGAGCACCTTGCCCTGAGAGGCTCTGAGCTCTACCAGCTCGTCGGACTTGCTTTCGCAACAGCTTTTCATAAGGGGTCTTGGCCTCCTGTCGAATTGCTGACAGCATGGAGGTTATAGTCACTATAAGGTCAAGCATCATGACACAAGGATCCGAGCGCGAGCCGGGAATAGCAGCGCAAGACCCGCAAAGATCATCGGCTTGCACAGGGGCTGTTACAGGGGCGATGAGCATCGGTCAGCTGGCCAAGGCCTCAGGCGTCCAGGCGGTGACGATCCGCTACTACGAGAAGCAAGGGCTGTTGGCCCCGCAGCGGCGTGCGGCCAACGGCTATCGCGAATATGGCAATGCACAACTGCGCCGGTTGACCTTCATCCGCCGTTGTCGGCGTCTGGGTTTCTCGCTGGATGATATCCGCGCCTTGCTGGGGCTGGCGGATCAGCAGGCGTTGCCGTGCGATCAGATAGACGCGCGCATCGAGGCGCAGCTGGCCGAGGTGCGCAAGCGTCAGCGCGATCTCGCCGTCATGGAGGAGGAGTTGCAGCGCCTGACGCACTGCTGCGCCGGCGGGGTGGTGGCGCAGTGCCGTATCGTCGAGACACTGTCCGAGACCGAGGAGTAAGGCCCTGGCATTTTCGCGCGCGCAAGGATGACTGAAGGCCGCTGATCGCGCTCGCCTCTGTTGCCGCGCCGCGCCAGCCGCTACAATGCGCGCCATTCGTTTTGTTCTGCTATTCACCCAACAGTGCGCGCGGCGTGCCTCACGTCGGGCCGGATGCCTTTCAGCTCATGTCAGATTCCCAGATTGCCAAGGCGGCGGATGTGCGCCGTACATTCGCCATCATCTCTCACCCGGATGCCGGTAAGACCACCATTACCGAGAAGCTACTGCTGTTCGGGAATGCCATCCAGATGGCCGGCTCGGTCAAGAGCAAGCGGGCCGATCGCCACGCGACCTCTGACTGGATGAAGATGGAGCAGGAGCGTGGCATCTCCGTGACCACTTCCGTGATGCAGTTCCCTTACAAGGGCCGCATGGTCAACCTGCTGGATACCCCCGGGCACGAGGACTTCTCCGAAGATACCTACCGGACGCTGACGGCCGTCGACTCGGCGCTGATGGTCATCGATGGCGCCAAGGGTGTCGAGGACCGCACCATCAAGCTGATGGAAGTCTGCCGCCTGCGCACCACGCCGATCCTGACCTTTGTCAACAAGATGGACCGCGAGACGCGTGACCCCATCGAGGTGATGGACGAAGTCGAGACGGTGCTCAACATCCAGTGTGCGCCGATGACCTGGCCGATCGGCGTCGGCAAGGGCTTCAAGGGCGTCTATCACCTGCTCAATGACGAGATCCATCTCTACAAGCAGGGCCAGGGCAACCGCATCCCCGATGACGTGCGCATCAAGGGCCTCGACAGCCCCGAAGCCATCGAAGTGCTGGGCGAAGACCTGATCGAAGAGCTGAGCATGGAAGTCGAGCTGGTGCGCGGCGCCTCTCACGAGTTCGATCTCGAGGCCTATCGTCGCGGTGAGCTGACGCCGGTCTACTTCGGTACCGCCATGGGCAACTTCGGCGTGCGCGAGATGCTCGACGGCTTCGTCGAATATGCCCCGCCGCCCCAGCCGCGCGATACCGATACCCGCGAAGTCACGGCCCACGATGAGCGCTTCACCGGCTTCGTGTTCAAGATCCAGGCCAACATGGACCCGAAACACCGTGACCGCGTCGCCTTCCTGCGTGTTTGCTCCGGCAAGTACGAAAAGAACATGAAGATGCGCCACGTGCGCATCAACAAGGATGTCAAGATTCCTGACGCCCTGACCTTCATGGCGGCGGACCGCTCCCACGTGGAAGAGGCCTGGCCGGGCGATATCATCGGCCTGCACAACCACGGCACCATCCAGATCGGTGACACCTTCACCATCGGTGAGGACATGCGTTTCACCGGCATTCCGCACTTCGCGCCGGAACTGTTCAAGCGCGTGCGCCTGAAGGACCCGCTGAAGATGAAGGCGCTGCAGAAAGGCCTGCAGCAGCTCTCCGAAGAGGGCGCGACCCAGGTCTTCCAGCCGTTCGACAACAACGACCTGATCGTCGGTGCCGTCGGTACGCTGCAGTTTGACGTGGTCGCTCACCGCCTGAAGGAAGAGTACAAGGTCGAGTGCATCTATGAGGCGATCAACGTGCAGACCGCACGCTGGATCTACTGCGATGACACCAAGATGCTGGAAGACTTCAAGCGCAAGGCCAGTGCCAACCTGGCCTACGACGGCGGTGGCTGGCTGACCTACATCGCGCCGACCCGCGTCAACCTGCAGCTGACCCAGGAACGCTGGCCGGACATCACCTTCCGCGCGACCCGTGAGCACTGAGACAGTTGCCACAACGGAGTTGCCCTAGCGGCGATGTTGTAATGGCGCTGCCATAGCGACGCTGCGATAGCGAGACTGTCGATCACGCCATGAAGAACGCCACCCCTCGGGGTGGCGTTTTTTTATGCCCGGATAAAGGTGGCGTTTTTCGTGGCCAGACATGAGTGTAACCCTACGTTTACACAGCCAACCCATGGCGCGCCATCAGCACGGCATAATGTTCGGGTCATGTTGTCTTGCTGGCATCCGTGTGATGAAGCTTGCTGGGGCGAAGGTCGGTAGGAAGCAGACAATGACAACAACAATGGCGTGGGATGTGTCTCAGTGCGGGCCATGCATGATGCGTGGCAATCCACCGGATGGTTAGCGAGTGACAGGAGATGACAGATGTCCGGATTCATGCAGGAATTTCGTGATTTTGCCGTCAAGGGAAGCGTCGTCGACATGGCGGTCGGCATCATCATCGGCGGGGCATTCACACTGATCGTCAAGAGTCTGGTCGGTGACATGCTCAACCCGCTGATCGGGCTGCTGATCGGCGGAGTCGATTTCGCCAACTTCTTTGTCGTCCTCAAGGAAGGCGCTCAGGCCGCGCCCTACGCCAGTCTCGAGGCGGCCAAGGAAGCGGGAGCCGTCACGCTGAACTATGGCTTGTTCATCAATGCCATCATCAGCTTTGCTCTGGTGGCGCTGGCGGTGTTCGTGTTGATCCGACAGATCAACAAGCTCAAGAAGGAAGCCGAGGAAGCGCCGGAAGAGGTCACCGACAAGGATTGCCCGTATTGTCTTTCCAAGGTACCGCTGGCGGCGACCCGTTGTGGTCATTGCACCTCCGAGCTGGCGCCGGCAGCGCCGGTGGAGGCGGCCTAGGCCATCTGCGTCAGTCACGACGACTGGCAAGCAATATCGACACTCGTCCTCAAGGGACCGGCCACCAGGCCGGTCCCTTCGTTTGTCTGACACACGCTGATATAGCACGATGGCTGTACGACCATCCCCGGGAGATTCCATGCTGATCGACAGCCATTGCCATCTGGATTTCGCTGACTTCACGCCGGATCGTGAGGCGGTCATCGCGCGTGCCGAGCAGGAAGATGTCTCGGCCTTCGTGGTGCCCGCCACCACGGTGGCAAGCTTCCCGGCAGTGCTGGCGCTGGTGGATTCATCGGCGCGTATCTTTGGCGCCCTGGGACTGCATCCCTATTTTCTGTCCGAGCATGGCGATGACGCGCTGGCGGCGCTTCATCAGGCCCTCGATCAGCATGCTGGCCAGGTCGTCGCGTTGGGCGAATGTGGCTTCGATGCGCGACTGGCCGATCATGATGCCCAATGGCAGCTGTTCGAGGTCCAGCTGAGCATGGCACGCGAATTCTCCTTGCCTGTCATCGTGCACTGCGTGCGCGCCAATGACGAAGTCGCCAAGCGCCTCAAACAGGCACGACTGACTCGTGGCGGCATCATCCACGCCTTCGCGGGCAGTCAGGTGCAGGCGGAGCGCTTTCTCGAGCTTGGCTTCGTGCTGGGGCTGGGCGGCAGCGTGACCTACCCGCGTGCCAACAAGCTGCGCGGAGTGGTGGCGTCACTGCCTGACGATGGCTTCGTGCTGGAAACCGATAGCCCCGACATGCCGCTGTGCGGGTTTCAGGGCCAGCGCAATGAGCCATCGCGAGTGGCGAAGGTCGCGGACGTGGTGGCGGAACTCCGCTCGAGTAGTCGCCACGATATCGCGTTATCCACCACGACGAATGTGCAGCGTATTCTTCAACTGAACGTCTGATCTAGACTGACCTCAAAGGCCAGGCGACAGCCTGCCGACCCGGTTCAGGAGGTCGCCTCATCATCGGTAAATCAATGTCAGATTCTTCAGCATCGCGTTCCTCCTCTCGTGTGCCGGCACACGAGTCTTCTGCTGTCTTCGCGCACGCCTCCCTGCCTGCCGGCCCCCCGCTATCGGATGTATCTTCTGACGCTGCTGTTGCTGGCGGCATTGCTGGCCACCGCCTGGTTGACGGCCAGCCAGATCACGCAATCCCGCGAGGCGGATCGTGAGTCCGACAGGCAGCGGCTGGCCTTGTGGGTCCAGAGTGAACAGCGCCTGCTCGCGGGACAGTTGCAGGAAAACGGCTACTGGGAAGAAGCCGTGACCAGGTTTCTGCGCGAGCCCGAGCTCGACACGACCTGGCTCGAGTACATGTATGGCCCCGAGTTCGCCATCAATACCGGCATACATCTGATCTCTGCCGTGCGTGGCGATGGACAGGTGGCCGCCTGGGTGCAGCACAATGCCGGGTCGCCGGGGGCCGACTGGCTGGGCAAGCAGCCGGTGAGCTGGCGTCGTGCGCTCGCCCCTGTCATGCAGGCGGCCCGCCAGTCACCGACACAACCTCAGCTGGTCTGGTTGATCGTCGACAACCAGCCATGGCTGATCGGCATGCAGGGGCTCTACGAGGATGAGGAGGCCTTGCCAGCGCAGGAAGAGCAGGGGCTGTTGATTCTGGGCATGCCGCTCACGACAGGCCTGCTGGACGAGCAGGCGGCCGTGCTGGGCTTGAAGGGTCTGCAGGTCGTCAGCAACGCCATGCCACAGCCCATCGCGACGCAGCAGGTCTGCGTGGCCTTGCCCGCATCCAGCCGTGCCGATCGCTACAACCATGCCAAGGCCTGCTGGCAGGATGAAAATCGCGTCGCTCAGTTGCTGCAGGAGATGGGCACTCCGCTGGCGGTGCTGCTGTTGATCATTTTGCTGGCGGGCATGGGCACCATCGGCATGTTGGTGCGCGACAGTCGATACCGCAGGGCGAGTCGGGCCTATGGCGCCTACCTCGAGCATCAATACCAGCGCCACAGCATTCTCAACCAGCAGTTACTGAGCGCCCCCTATGAAACCCACACGCCGCAGAATGCGCGGGCGTCTCTCACCCGGTACCTGCAGCGCGTGCGCGAGATGCTGGGGGCAGAGATCATCATCTATCGGCGTGAGGTGGGAAATCCCAACGCCGGCTACCTGATTCTGCAGAGTCACGATGAGCGTGAGTGGTTGAGTGAGGCATCGTTGCGGCGTGATCCTCTCTGGCGCCTGCCGGTGGGGCGCGTGTGCGTGTCAGCCGGTGATCGCTCGCGACGCGATGGGAGCGTCGACAGGAGTGTCGATGAGCAGGAAGATCGCGCGCTGCTGCTGTGTCAGCGACTGGGCGCCAGCCAGCTGATGGGCTATTCGGTCTCGCCGCATCCCGGACGCAGCGAATTGCTGCTGGTGGCCAGTCGCGGCCATCGACTTAACGCCACCGAGATGATGCCGTTGCTGGACATGACTCTCGATACGCTGGTGGTACGAGGACTGGAGCAGGAACGCGTGCTGCTCCAGCACCAGTTGCTCGAGGAGCGCGAGACGGATCTCGATACCGGTCTGCTCAGCCGTGAAGGCATACTGCGTCTGATCAAGGTGCGGATTGACCAGCTGGGCGAGGTCGCGCCGATGGAGGGCTTCGTGCTGATGGCGCTGCGGATCGGCGGCTTGCAGGTGCTCTATGATCATGCCGGCGCCGAGCCGGGCAATCACCAGCTGGAGCAGGTCCAGAAGCGCATCGCTCCCTTGCTGGGCAATTCCGGCGATGTGGCGCGCCTCGAGACCGACAGGTTGCTGATCATGGTCCAGCGCCGGCTGCTGGAAGCGACGCGAGGCGGTATCAGCGGCTGGCTGGACAATCTGCTGAATGCCGTGCGCGACAAGGTCACGCTCAATGATGAGGTGATCTATCTGCAGCCGAGCCTGGGTATCACGCGCTATCCCGAAGATGGCCATCAGGTGGATGCGTTGGTCTATCGCGCCGAACGTGCTTTGCACGATGCCCAGCAATGCCAACGCGAGTGGCATTTCTTCGATGAGGAGGCGGAGCGTGAGTTGCGCCGCCTCAAGCAGCTGGAAGCCGAGTTCACTGTCGCGCTGCGTGAGAATCAGCTCAGGCTGTTCGTGCAGCCGATCGTCGACGGGCGTACCGGCCGCTTGCAGCTGTCGGAGGCGCTGATTCGCTGGCAGCACCCCGAACATGGCTTGATGGGCTCGGCGGACTTCATGGCCATCGTCGAGTCTGCACGCCTGGATGTCGCGCTGGGGCGCTGGGTGCTCAAGGAGAGCATCGCGACCCTGATGCGCGTACACGAAAGCGGCCATGAGCTGCATCTGAGCGTCAACGTGACCGTGCGCCACATGATGGACAAGCGCTTCCTGTCGGACCTGGAAATATTGTTCCGGCACCCGGAGCTATGTGAGCGCCTGACGCTTGAGCTGGTCGAGAGCCAGCTGCCGGATGACATCCAGGCCTTGGCCGTGCTGTTCCAGACCATCCGGGCTCACGGCGTGGCGTTGGCACTGGACGATTTCGGTACGGGCTACTCCTCGCTGTCGCAGCTGCAGCGGCTACCGTTCGACAAGCTCAAGATCGATCGGCAGTTCGTGACTGCGCTGGGCTCCAGCAAGGGGCAGGCCATGATCGAAGCGATGCTGGGGCTGGCGGAGGCCTTCCATCTTGCGGTGGTGGCCGAAGGCATCGAGACGCCAGAACAGCGAGCCGGGTTGCTCGCGCATGGCTGCTCGCTGCATCAGGGCTATCTCTATGCACGACCGATGCCGGTGCAGGAGCTGATCGAGCACCTGATCGCAGGGGATGGTTGGCTGCCGGAAGGGCTGTAAGGGCTGTAAGGGCTGTAAGGGCTGGGAGCCCCGGCAGGCGCCTGAAATCAGCAATCCGTGACAGACAAAAGCCCCGCACGTTGGCACGTGCGGGGCTTTCCTGTGGCGGCTTTCAAGCGATCAGTCCTTCAGGGCGATCAGCCTTTCGAGCCGTACCCTTCAGCCCTTGAGCTGCTCCGGATCGCGACGCTCGACGGCATAGGGCAGCGCGCTGCGCTCAAGCTGGGTGCCATCTTCCAATGCCAATGCGATCTCTTCATCGCGCAGGCTGATCACGGCCAGCAGCTCCAGGCGGCCCTGCTCATCATGGGCTGCCTGCAGCACTTCGCCGAGGGACTTGCCGTCGGGGTTTGTGACCTTGCTGCCCACCGCCGGCAAGTCGGCTGGCTGCGCCGTCGTCAGGCGTTGCAGGCGCTTCTTGACCTGGCCGCGGAAGTGGGCGCGTGCCACGACTTCCTGACCTGTGTAGCAGCCCTTCTTGAAGCTGATCGCGGCGAGGGCTTCCAGATTGAGCATCTGCGGCAGCCAGCTGTCAGTCTGCGCGGACGTGACCCACTGCAGACCGGCGCGGATATCTTCCAGGCCCCAGCGGGTGTCACCGCTGGCGACCACATCGCGTGCGAAAAGCGCCGTGGCGAGGTCTGCCAGGGCGGCATGCGGGCCGACCAGTATCGCGCGCGGGGTATTGCCTGACGGCTGGCGCGCCAGCGCGCAGGCCTGCGGTTCTTCGTCCTCGCTCGACTGCAGGACCGAGCGCATGGCCAGGTCATGCTCGGCCAGCGCAGGTGCCGCGAGGGCGTCGGCACATGCTGCCAGACTCTGCTCGCCGAGCAGGCCGAGCACGCTCAGCTCACTCGACACCTCCAGCGTCACCTTGTAGAAGGGCGCGAACTTGGCCAGATGGGCGCGCAGCGGTTCGGCGGTGCCAGCCGGCATCACCAGCCACAGGCGCTCTTCGCTGACGCGCAGCAGCTGGGCCATGGCCAGAATGCGTCCCTTCGGGGTGCAGAAGGTCGTCAGCGGCGCCAGCTCGCCATCGACCAGACTCAGCTGCTGTGAGGTCTGTCCCTGCAGAAAGCGTTCGCCATCCTTGCCGCAGACCTCGAGTACCTCGAAATTGTTCAGCGGGGCCAGCACATTTTCGGTCCGTACATTCTTGGTCATGTCAGCGAGTGGCATGGAGGCGTCGGCTGGCTCACCCAGCGTCAGGCGGCCGTCCTCGCCGAGCTGGTAGCCGTGGTCTTGCATCAGGGTCTTCAAGGGATTCATCTACCACCATCCTGTTGCGAAGGAGTGAACTGCCGGTGGCGCATTGGCAACCATGCGGCATGTCGGATACCCGCATTGTCACGCGCCAGCTGGCGGCTGTCAGCCCCTTGTGCCTCAAGTGGCAGTAAAAGAACGGGCAAATCAGTGTTCCCGTCCTGCCAGCCTTTTATGCAGCCTGGTTCGCGACGGTCTGATGGGCGCTGACTGTCAGGCAACCGTGCTATTCTTGACGGCTGCAATGCGCCGCGGCGCCCCTTTTTACTTACTGCATGACAGGAATGACACGATGGCCAGCTTTTCTCTTACTCTGATCGGCGTCGAGAGCGTCAAGGACGTCAACAAGGTCACCACGGCGCTGATGATGATGGATGGCGTCAAGGAAGCCGAGGTCGGGCGTGGCTTTGCCGAAGTCGACGGTCAGGTGCGTTATGACGCACTGGTCAAGACGGTCGAGAAGGCCGGTTACAAGGTCAAGTGACTGCAGTGCGGTGACGCTGACAGGCGGGAAACAGGCAGCGTCTCACGAGCGGGATCACGGACAGATCAGCGACAGGGAGGTGACGAATGAGTATCGAGGTAATCAGCCGTCGGTCAGGCAGTTTCGTGCAACGGGTACAGGTCGCAAGCTTTGAAGAGTTGCTGGTCGATGTGCCGGCGGTGGTCGGCGGCGACGAAAGCGCTCCGGACCCTCATGACTACTTCGATCTGTCGCTGGGGGCCTGCAAGTCGATCACCGTGCAGATGTACGCCCGGCGCAAGGGCTTGCCGTTGGAGGGGATCATCACCACGGTGGACCGGGACGACAGCGACGAGCGCCGTGGCAGCAACAGCGAATATCGCCTCACGGTCAGCATGCAGTTCCTGGCCGAGGAGGGCCATGAGCTGGACGCCGAGACCTGCGCGCGCCTGATCGAGATCTCCGAGCGTTGTCCCATCCATCGCCTGATGACCAGCACCCGGATCTCGGTGACCAGTCGAGAAGCGCCCGCGAGCGCATGAGCGCCGGGCAATCATCTGCCTGTCGTCAGTTGAAGACTCGACTGACTGCCACCATTGAGAGCGCATGAGCAAACCATTTCGCATCGACTCCAAGTTTCAGCCGGCCGGTGACCAACCGGCGGCCATCGAGAAGCTGATCACCGGCCTGGACGCGGGTCTGGCGCATCAGACCCTTCTGGGCGTGACCGGCTCCGGCAAGACCTTCACGGTGGCCAACATCGTGGAGCGCCTGCAGCGTCCGGCCATCGTCATGGCCCCCAACAAGACGTTGGCGGCGCAGCTTTACGGCGAGTTCAAGTCGTTCTTCCCCGACAACGCCGTCGAATATTTCGTCTCCTATTACGATTACTACCAGCCCGAAGCCTACGTCGCCTCCTCGGACACCTTCATCGAGAAGGATGCCTCGATCAACGACCACATCGAGCAGATGCGTCTGTCGGCGACCAAGGCGCTGCTGGAACGCCGCGATGCGATCATCGTGGTCTCCGTCTCGGCCATCTACGGCCTGGGTGACCCGGATCAATACCTGAAGATGCGCCTGCACTTCAATCGTGGCGAGCAGATCGATCAGCGCGGCTTCCTCCGGCGTCTGGCGGAGTTGCAGTACACCCGCAACGACATGGATTTCCGGCGCGGTACCTATCGGGTGCGCGGCGACGTGATCGACATCTTCCCGGCCGACTCCGAAGAGCAGGCGGTGCGTGTCGAGCTGTTCGATGACGAGATCGACTCCATCCGGCTGTTCGATCCGCTGACCGGCGAAGTGGCCGAGTCGGTGCCGCGCATGACCATCTATCCCAAGAGTCACTATGTGACGCCGCGCGAGACCATCGTCGCCGCGGTCGACCACATCAAGGAAGAACTGGTCGAGCGCCTCGATTACCTGCGCAAGCACGACAAGCTGGTCGAGGCCCAGCGCCTGGAGCAGCGCACCCTCTATGACATCGAGATGATGATGGAGCTGGGTTACTGCAACGGCATCGAGAACTACTCGCGCTATCTGTCGGGGCGTGATCCCGGCAATGCGCCGCCGACCTTCTTCGACTACCTGCCCAAGGATGCGCTGGTCTTCATCGATGAGTCCCACGTCAGCGTGCCGCAGGTCGGCGGCATGTATCGCGGTGACCGTTCGCGCAAGGAAACGCTGGTGGAGTACGGCTTCCGCCTGCCGTCGGCTCTCGACAACCGCCCGATGAAATTCGAGGAGTGGGAGAGCATCCTGCCGCAGACCGTATTCGTCTCGGCGACGCCTGGCCCCTACGAGGAAGAGCATGCCGGCCAGGTGGTGGAGCAGGTGGTACGTCCCACCGGGCTGCTCGATCCGGTCATCGAGGTGCGTTCGGCCTCGACCCAGGTGGATGACGTCCTCTCGGAGATTCGCGCGCGCACCAAGGTCGGCGAGCGCGTGCTGATCACCACGCTGACCAAGCGCATGTCGGAAGACCTGACCGAATATCTGGGCGAGCATGACGTGCGGGTGCGCTATCTGCACTCCGATATCGATACCGTCGAGCGCGTCGAGATCATTCGTGACCTGCGTTTGGGCAAGTTCGATGTGCTGGTCGGCATCAACCTGCTGCGTGAGGGCCTCGATATTCCGGAGGTCTCACTGGTAGCGATTCTGGATGCCGACAAAGAGGGCTTCCTGCGCTCGGAACGCTCCCTGATCCAGACCATCGGCCGTGCGGCGCGTAACGCCAACGGCAAGGCCATCCTGTACGGGGATCGCATCACCGATTCCATGCAGCGGGCTATTGCCGAGACCGAACGCCGTCGCGAAAAGCAGATGGCCTTCAATGATGAGCACGGGATCACGCCGCGCACCATCACCAAGTCGGTGGCGGATATCATGGAAGGTGCCCAGGCGCCGGGCCGCAAGAGCAGCCGTCGCAAGGGCAGCGAGCGTCAGGTGGCAGAAGAGACGCCGGACTACGCTGCGCTGGCGGCCGAAGGCCCTCAGGCGCTCGAGAAGGAAATCAGCCGTCTCGAAGATGCCATGTTTGCCGCGGCCAAGAACCTCGAGTTCGAGGAAGCCGGTCGACTGCGCGACCAGATCAACGATGTCCGCAATCGCCTGATCGCGCTGGGCTGACGCTACTCTCCATCCCCCAGCATTCGCGTTGCTAAAGGCATGACCCTGCGCGCCCGACGGTGTTACCCGTCGTCGGGCGCGTGGCGTTCAGGGCTGGCGGGTATCTGACGGGGGAGTGCCATCAGCAAGTTATCCCGTTATCTTGCCTATTGCCTCTCAGATCATCACATTGCAGCTCAGGAGCAGGCGGTTGCTCGGGAAGGGCGGCAGCATTGCTTCTCTTACAACCTTGGGCGTAGCCGGGCAGGCGGCTGCGGTGCGTCCTGATGGTGCAAGTGGAGAGGGAAATCCTGTTAACCGCGTGTTGGCATGTGCCAATGACTGGCTTTGATCGTGATTTCCGAGGATTGTCTGGCCACATTGGAAAGCATGGTGCTTTTCGCTATTGGCAGGCTGCTGAGCCGCGTTCATGAGCGCTCAAACGGTCACTTTACATGCGTATTCGCTGCTGCCAATAATGCTTTCAAGGCATTCCTGACGTGTCGACCCCCTGCCGGCAGGCTGGCAGCGGCGCACAAGGTCAGCGGATGACAGACACTGTCGCCAGCCTTTTGCGGTCAGCCCAGCGCTGCCACCAGGCGTCAGTCAGGTCTGCCCGGCCGTAGTACAACAATAATCGGGAACAGGAATTCTCATCATGATGCGCAGGTCTCTTCTCGCCCTCGGTATCGCCGCGGCGATGTCCACCCAGGCTCAGGCCGATATCACCATCGCCATGGCAGGCCCGGTCACGGGGCCGGTCGCCCAGTACGGTGACATGCAGTTCATCGGTGCCGAGATGGCCATCGAGCGGATCAATGCCGCCGGTGGCGTCGATGGCGAGATGCTCAAGGGCGTCAAATACGACGACGCCTGTGATCCCAAGCAGGCGGTGGCGGTGGCCAACCAGATCGTCAATGACGGTGTCCAGTACGTGATCGGCCACCTGTGCTCCAGCGCGACCCAGCCGGCCTCGGACATCTACGCCGAGGAAGGTGTGATGATGATCACGGCGGCGTCCACCAGCCCGACCATCACCGAGCAGGGCTATGAGCTGGTCTTCCGCACCATCGGCCTGGATTCCCTGCAGGGGCCGGTCGCCGGGCGCTATATCGCCGAGACGATCAAGCCCACGCACATGGCCGTGATCCACGACAAGCAGCAGTACGGGGAAGGCATCGCCACCGGCGTGCGCGACACCGTCGAGGAAGCAGGCATCGATGTGGTGCTGTTCGAGGGCATCACGGCGGGCGACAAGGATTTTTCGGCGCTGATCTCCAAGCTCAAGAAGGAGAACGTCGACTTCGTCTACTACGGTGGCTATCACCCGGAGCTGGGCCTCTTGCTGCGTCAGTCGCGTGAGCTGGGCTTCGATGCCCCCTTCATGGGCCCGGAAGGGGTCGGCAACCCGGACATTTCCAAGATCGCCGGTCAGGCCTCCGAAGGCCTTTACGTGACGCTGCCGCCGGCCTTCGAGACAGACCCGAAGAACGCCGATCTGGTCGCGGCCTTCAAGGACAAGGATCAGGACCCCTCCGGCCCGTTCGTCATGCCGGCCTACACCGCGGTGGAACTGATCGCCGATGGCATCAAGGGCGCCGATTCCACCGACCCGTATGATGTTGCCGAATACCTGCGCGCCAACAGTTTCGACACGCCCATCGGCAAGGTCGAATACGACGAGAAGGGCGATCTGAAGGACTTCAACTTCGTCGTCTACAACTGGCACGCCGACGGAACCAAGAGCGAAGCGGCACATTGATCATCGGCTGGCCTCTGCTCGTCTGAGCCCAGCCTTCGCCACGGCCATGTGACATCTCATCTGGCACCTTATTTGAGACCTCATGTGGCCGTGGTGGATCAACCCCGAGACGCTTCCCGTCATGCCACCTGGCATGGCGGGCTTCTCCGTTCGGTCGAGTCCACGGTGATGCAATATCGCCGTGCCTGCCCGTTGTCGCCGCGCATGCGGCATTTCCCTGACGGTCACCGGCCACAAGCCGAAGACAGTCGCGGCCAAGGGTCGTTTCAATGGAAGACATCCTCTACTTCCTGCAACAGGTCATCAATGGCCTGACCATCGGCAGTACCTATGCCTTGATCGCCATCGGCTACACGATGGTCTACGGCATCATCGGCATGATCAATTTCGCCCACGGCGAGATCTACATGATCGGCACCTACGCGACCTTCATCGTCATCGCGGCGCTGGGCATGCTGGGCATCGCCAACCCCTTCTTCCTGATGGCGGCCGCCTTGCTGGTGGCGGTGCTGGTGTCCTGCGCCTACGGCTTTGCCGTGGAGCGGGTGGCCTATCGCCCGGTACGTGGCTCCAAGCGCCTGATCGCGCTGATCTCGGCGATCGGCATGTCGATCTTCCTGCAGAACTACATGCGTCTGGCCCAGGGCTCGCGGGACATGGCGATCTCCAGTTTGATTCCCGGCGGTTGGGAGTTCGGGCTGGAAAGCTTCGCGGTCAATCTCTCCTATATGCAGGTGATCATCTTCAGCGTCACCCTGGTGTGCATGCTGCTGCTGTCGTCCTTCATCTCACGCTCCCGCCTGGGGCGTGCCTGTCGTGCCTGCTCGCAGGATGCCGGCATGGCGCGTCTGCTGGGCATCAATACCGATATGATCATCTCGATGACCTTCGTGATCGGGGCGGCGCTTGCCGCCGTGGCGGGCCTGCTGCTCGGCATGTACTACGGCGTAGTCAATCCCTACATCGGCTTCCTGGCCGGCCTCAAGGCGTTCACGGCGGCGGTGCTGGGCGGTATCGGCAGCATCCCCGGCGCGATGCTGGGCGGACTGCTGCTGGGGGTCGCGGAGGCACTGACCGGCGGTTACCTGTCCACGGAATACAAGGACGTGGTGGCCTTCGGACTGCTGATCCTGATTCTGCTGTTCCGCCCCTCCGGGATTCTCGGCAAGCCCGAAGTGGAGAAGATCTGATGCCCAAGCTTGCGAAACAGACTTTGAAGAAAGCGGGTACCTCGCCCGCCGAGACGATTCCGCCACAGCCTTCCTACCGGCGTCCCTGGTGGTCGGCGCTCGCGGCCGCCGTGCTGACCCTCGTGCTGGGGGGCTCGGTGCTGGGGGTGCAGCTCGAATCCACCGGCATCACCACCACGGTACGCTTGATGGGCATGGACACCTGGGGCTGGTTGCTGGCCGCGGCGCTGGCCGTCTTCCTGCATCAGCTGGTACGTCCGCAGATCGAGGAGTGGCGCGCACGCACGCGCAAACCTTCACGTTTCAGCGTCCCTGATGTGATGAGCGGTCAGAAGCGTCAGCTGTGGATCATGCTGGCCATCGGCGCGCTGCTGATCTTCCCGTTCCTCTCCAACCGCTCGGCGGTGGATCTCGCGACCCTGACGCTGATCTACATCATGCTGGGCCTGGGGCTCAACGTGGTGGTGGGGCTCGCCGGGCTGCTGGATCTCGGCTACGTGGGCTTCTACGCCGTCGGGGCCTATACCTATGCGCTGCTCAACAGCTATCTGGGCTTCAGCTTCTGGGAGGCATTGCCCATCGCCGGATTGATGACGGCGCTGTTCGGCTATCTGCTTGGCTTCCCCGTGCTACGGCTGCGTGGTGACTACCTGGCCATCGTGACGCTGGGCTTCGGCGAGATCATCCGCATCCTGCTCAACAACTGGACCGAGTTGACTGGCGGCCCGAATGGCATCGCGCGCATTCCCAAGCCGACCTTGTTCAATCTCGAGTTCTCGCGGCGGGCCGACGAGGGCAATATCGCCTTCCATGAGTTCTTCGGCATCGACTATGACCCGGCCCTCAAGGTGATCTACCTGTATCTGCTGGCCTTGATTCTGGTGCTGATCACGCTGTTCGTGATCTACCGCTTGCTGCGCATGCCCATCGGGCGGGCGTGGGAGGCGTTGCGCGAGGATGACATCGCCTGTCGCTCGCTGGGGATGAACCCCACCGGTATCAAGCTCTCGGCCTTCACGATCGGTGCGAGCTTCGCCGGTTTCGCCGGTGCCTTCTTCGCCGCGCGTCAGGGTTTCATCAGTCCAGAATCCTTCACCTTCATCGAGTCGGCGATCATTCTGGCCATCGTGGTGCTGGGGGGAATGGGCTCGCAATTGGGTGTGATTCTGGCCGCGATCGCCATGACGCTGTTGCCGGAGCTGGCACGCGAATTCAATGAATATCGCATGCTGCTGTTCGGACTGATGATGGTGCTGATGATGGTGTGGCGTCCTCAGGGCCTGGTACCGCTCAAACGACCGCAGATGGAGCTCGACCGTGGCTGACACACATGATAATCAGGTCCGTGACAAGCAGGTCCGCGACAGGCAAGGCCTCGACAAGGCAGCACCAGCCACCTCCTCACATCGTCAGGCGCGCGCCGCGGGTGGGGCACCGTTGCTGGACGTGCGTGACCTCACCATGCAGTTCGGTGGCCTCAAGGCCGTGGATGGGGTGACGTTGCAGGTGCATCCGGGGGAGGTGGTGTCGGTCATCGGACCGAATGGTGCGGGCAAGACCACCGTCTTCAACTGCATTTCCGGCTTCTATCAGCCGACTGGCGGCGAGGTGTATTTCCAGAACCGCGCCATGCATCGTCTGCCGGGCTATCGAATTGCTCAGGCTGGCATGGTGCGCACCTTCCAGAACGTGCGGTTGTTCAAGGAGATGACCGTCATCGAGAATCTGCTGGTGGCGCAGCACATGCACGCCGAACGCAACCTTCTCAAGGGACTGTTCAAGACGCCGGGCTATCGACGCAGTGAAAAGGCGCTGATGCAGCATGCCGGCGACTGGCTGGAGCGAGTCGGTCTGCTCGAATTCGCCAACCGCGAGGCGGGCAATCTGGCCTATGGTCAGCAGCGCCGACTCGAGATCGCGCGCTGCATGGTCGCCAGGCCGCGGCTGCTGATGCTGGATGAGCCGGCGGCGGGCCTCAATCCCAACGAAACGCGCGATCTGGATGATCTGATCGTCAGTCTGACTCGCGATGAGGGCATCTCGGTGCTGTTGATCGAGCATGACATGAGTCTGGTAATGGGCATCTCGGACCACATCTACGTGGTCAATCAGGGCCAGCCGCTGGCGGATGGCAGTCCGGAAGACATACGGCGCAATGATGCCGTGATCAAGGCCTATCTGGGGGAAGAGTGATCATGTGTGAGCATGTCGAAGACGTGACACCCGAGGCCACGCTTGCCGGTGAGGAGCTCGCGCCCCGGGAGGCCATGCTGGCCCTCGAGCATCTGACTACCCACTACGGGCCGGTGCAGGCGCTCAATGATGTCTCGCTGGCCGTTGGTCAGGGCGAGATCGTGACGCTGATCGGTGCCAACGGTGCCGGCAAGACGACGCTTCTGATGTCGATCTGTGGCGATCCGCGTCCGACCAGCGGGCGGGTGTGGTTCGAGGGCGAGGAGATCACCGGTACACCCACGGCGCGCGTGATGCGCGGTGGGCTGTCGGTGGTGCCGGAAGGTCGCCGCATCTTCACCGGCATGACGGTGGAGGAGAATCTTGCCATGGGCGGCTATTACCAGAGCAAGGAGGAAAACGAGCGCAGTATCGAGCACGTGCTGGGGCTCTTCCCGCGTCTCAAGGAGCGCTTTCAGCAGCGCGGCGGCACCATGTCCGGCGGAGAGCAGCAGATGCTGGCCATCGGGCGCGCCCTGATGAGTCGGCCGCGGCTGTTGTTGCTCGATGAGCCATCGCTGGGGCTGGCGCCCATCGTGATCGGGCAGATCTTCGAGATCGTCGAGCAGCTGCGCGAGCAGGGCACCACCATCTTCCTGGTGGAGCAGAATGCCCATCGCGCCCTGTCGATCGCTGATCGCGGTTATGTGCTGGAGCATGGTCGAGTGGTGTTGGCGGACAGCGGCAAGGCGCTGCTGGCCAATGA